>OIZL01000047.1_pt1 | contig 109249 bp, 114 predicted proteins | sample 1588541 | NCBI WGS metagenome assembly OIZL01 (sample SAMN03283285) | human gut metagenome | biome: human-associated habitat; material: feces | host: Homo sapiens | place: Peru | collected 2012 | reverse complement strand
CGTGCATGCCGTCAGAGCCGGAATAAAGCTTAAGGGGCAGCCGCCCCTTAACAACTCTAGGGTTTTTCGACACTCTGGTATTTGGCATAAGCAAGTCCTTTTAGAAGATAATTCCTATCGTGCGGGACTATTACTTTTTCCCTTCGGCCCTGTTGAGCGCGGCTTCGATAAAACCGTAGAACAACGGATGTGGCTTGTTCGGGCGTGATTTGAACTCAGGGTGATACTGCACGCCCACAAAGAACGCTCGATCGGTCAGCTCAACGGTCTCAACAAGCTTGCCGTCAGGAGAAAGGCCGGAAAGCGTAATCCCATTTGCGGTCAGTACGTCGCGATAATCGTTGTTCAGCTCATAGCGGTGGCGGTGACGCTCCGATATAAGCCCGGCTTTGTAGCAGCGTGCCATCGTGGTGTTTGGCTGCACCACGCAGGGGTAAGCGCCGAGCCTTAGCGTGCCGCCCTTGTCTATATCGCTGCTCTGGCCCGGCATAAAGTCTATTACCTTGTGTGCGCAAAGCTCGTCAAATTCGCCGGAATCGGCGTCTGCTATGCCCGCCACGCTGCGGGCGAACTCTATAACGGCTATCTGCATGCCAAGGCATATTCCAAGGTAGGGAACGTTGTTTTCGCGTGCAAACCTGGCCGCAAGTATCATGCCTTCTATTCCCCTTGAGCCGAAGCCGCCGGGCACTATTATGCCGTCAAGGGAGCCAAGCTCGCTTGACGCGTTTTGCTCGGTAATGGTTTCCGAATCTATCCAATGTATACATATATGCGTGTTGAGCGCGTAGCCGGCGTGCCTTAATGCCTCGGCAACCGAAAGATAAGCGTCATGAAGCTGCACATACTTGCCAACAAGGCCTATATGCACCTCCTTCTCCCTTGCATGAATACGGCCAACCATGTCGAGCCATTCTTTTAAGTCCGGCTCGGGAGCCGATATGCCGAGCTCACGGCATACAACAGAAGAAAAGCCGGCTTTTTCAAGCATTAGCGGCGCCTCATAAAGGCATGGGAGGGTGATGTTCTCTATAACGCAATCCGGCTTTACATTGCAGAAAAGCGATATCTTTTTGAATATGGATTCCTCAAGCGGCTTATCGCACCTGAGCACGATTATGTTCGGGCTGACGCCCATACCCTGAAGCTCCTTTACGGAGTGCTGCGTGGGCTTTGATTTATGCTCGTCCGAGCCGCTTAGATACGGCACAAGCGTAACGTGTATAAACAGGCTGTTTTCCCGCCCGACCTCAAGCGATATCTGCCTTACTGCCTCTATAAACGGCTGCGACTCTATATCGCCTATAGTGCCGCCTATCTCGGTTATAACAACGTCTGCGCCAGTCTCCTTGGCAAGGCGGTATATATGCTCCTTTATTTCGTTGGTTATGTGCGGTATAACCTGAACGGTTGAGCCGAGATATTCGCCCCTTCTTTCCTTGTTAAGCACATTCCAGTAAACCTTGCCCGTGGTGAGGTTTGAATATCTGTTCAGATCCTCGTCTATAAACCTTTCGTAATGGCCAAGGTCAAGGTCGGTCTCCGCGCCGTCCTCGGTAACATAAACTTCGCCATGCTGATACGGGCTCATCGTGCCGGGATCAACGTTTATATACGGGTCGAGCTTCTGCGCGGCAATCTTTAGACCGCGGTTCTTCAGCAGCCTGCCTAAGCTTGCGGCAGTTATGCCCTTGCCTAAGCCTGAAACAACGCCGCCGGTAACGAATATGTACTTGGTCATAACAGTTAACCTCCATAATAAAACACAAAATGGCCTTGTGAACCATTACTCCGACAGGTTCATCAACAAATAACAATAAATTATATTATATATTAACACGGAATGTCAACAGCAGAGATGCAGGGCGGCAATCACTTTTTGTTGAAACAGAAGCATAATTTGTGTTGACAAAGGAGCGCGCGCTGTGTATAATAGCTAAGGTCAAGCAGAAGCCCCGCTTCTCACCTGCCGGCTGATATATAAGCCAGGCGCGGTAAGTAAATAGTATACTACGCACAGGCGTTGATATGCAATAGTGGGTGCTTTGCGTCCACTATTTTTATTATGGAGGTGTACCAACATAGCCAGTCAAGAACTCTTGATCAATGAGGAGATACGGGACGCAGAAGTCCGTCTCATCGACGAAAACGGCAACCAGCAGGGCATAGTATCGATAGATGTCGCGCTTAGAATGGCCGAATCGGCAGACCTTGACCTTGTCAAGATAGCGCCGATGGCTGTTCCGCCGGTGTGCAAAATAATGGACTACGGCAAGTACCGTTTCGAGCAGACCAAAAGGGAAAAGGAAAACCGCAAGAATCAGAAGGTTATAGAACTCAAGGAGATTCGCCTTTCGGCAACCATAGACCAGCATGACATGGAAGTGAAAGCGAAGGCCTGCACAAAATTCCTCTCAAACGGAGATAAGGTCAAGGTTTCTATCCGCTTCAAGGGCCGCCAGGTCAAGCACGGGGACATCGGGCTGGATGTTATGGATGCTTTCTATGATATGGTGAAGGACGCGGCAGCTATTGACAAGCCCGCCAAGCAGGAAGGGCGAAACATGATGATGATATTGGTGCCTAAGGCAAACTAAACAAATTATCCAAGGAGGACTACCCCATGCCAAAAATCAAGACCCACAGGGGTGCAGCTAAAAGGTTCAGCCTTACCAAAGGCGGAAAGGTCAAGCGCTCTAAGGCTTACAAGAGACACATATTGACCAAGAAGAGCACAAAGCGCTTGCGCGGACTGCGCCAGACCGGCTTCATAGCAGAGTGCGAAGCCAAGAAGGTGCGCGAACTCATTCCGTATAAGTAAGGAGGACGAACAAAATGGCAAGGATCAAAAGGGCTGTTAACGCCGTTAAGAAACGCCGCAAGGTATTTAAGCTTTCAAAGGGCTATTTCGGAGCCAAATCCAAGCAGTATCGCGCCGCTTCCCAGCAGGTAATGCGCTCGATGGCGTATGCCTATGTTGGACGCAAGAACAAGAAGCGCGAATATCGCAAGCTGTGGATAGCCCGTATCAACGCCGGCGCGCGCATGTGCGGCAGCAACTATAGCCGTCTTATAAACGGTCTTAAGCTGGCCGGTGTGGACGTGAACCGTAAGGTTCTGGCCGATCTCGCGGTGACCGATATGGCCGCATTCAAGCAGCTTGTTGAGGTAGCCAATCAGGCGAGGGCATAAGCTTATACAAAAAAAGCAAATGCTTGCAAATATCAGGTAAAGGGCGGTTTATACCGCCCTTTATCTGATGTCGAAAAAGTGGCTGAACGCCACTTTTTCGAGTTTTTACGCGTTTTGCCTTTCGCTCACGCTCCCGGGCGGCAAAACCCGCAAGGTACGAAAACCTGACGTTTCCATCCGTTCTGACGTACATGCCGTCAGAGCCGGAATAAAGCTTAAGGGGCAGCCGCCCCTTAACAACCCCGGGGTTTATCGACAGGCTGGGGGCCGTAAGCGAAGGCTTGCAGCCCTGTTTGTTTTTTATATGATTATTTAGCCTGATATCCGGAAAGATTAGCATTGTGCGCGGCTATGCTCAAAAAAGCCGCGCTGCAAGGCGGTATAAAGGCGATATGCGTAGCAAAACACGGCGCGGCGCGCCAAAGGACACAAACGAAAAACGCGGCGGGGCAAGGCTTAAGCTTGCGCTGCTCAGCTGCGCCGCGGCTTTGTCCATAATGATTTGCTTTATTATAATATCGGGCGACTATCTGCTGATAAGGCTGTATAAGGAGCAGCGAAAAACTGCCGAAGCGCTGCTCAACCAGACGCCTGTTCCTGTTATAAGCCCCATATTGCAGCCGGAGCCCATAAAATCAGCCGAACCGGCAGCGCCGGACAACGGCACAACAGCTAAGCCTGAGCCTACAAGGCCGTACATTGAAGGCGATATACAGGGCGTAGATTTCCCGGATTATGATACGGGCGAAGGCGCGGATTTCAGTTACCAAAGCGATGAGGTCAGGATAGCCGTAAAAAAGCATAAGCGCGCAGGGGCGGCGTATTATACTGCGGATATATGGATACGCAATATATACAGCTTCAAAACGGCATATGTAAAAGGGGAAAACGTCAAGGCCGAAAAAATAGCGCGCACGAATAAGGCCATTTTGGCCGTAAACGGCGACTGGGCGCCCAGCGGCCTTATACGCAACGGCAAGCTTCTGGGCAGGGCGTCGGACAACAAAAACGCAAACTATTCGGGCATGACGGAATATGAAAAATACTCCGATTCGGTATGCGCGCTGTACTATGACGGCACGATGAGGCTTATAAAATTCGGCGACTTTGACGCATATGATAAAAGCATCTGGCAGGCATGGAAGTTCGGGCCGGCATTTGTTATGGACTCCAAGCCGCTCGAGGGCGTAAAAAAGCACAGCCGGAACCCGCGCACCATGCTGTGCTATTATGAAAAGGGGCATTACGGCCTTGTTGTAATAGACGGCAGGCAAAAGGGCTATTCCACAGGCATGAACTTTTTGGAGATGCAGAAGCTTGCGCTTGAGCTCAATGCGGATATAGCTTACAACCTTGACGGTGGCGGCAGCAGCATGATGGTATACGATAATAAGACCATATCAAGCCCTTCCGGAAAGGGAAAGGCGCGAAGACTCAGGGATATGCTGATAATAAGCGAATACTATGGGGGAGACAGCCCCAAATGAGCAATAACAGAGAAAAGCTGATAAAGGCGCTTATAGGCGTTATAATAAGCTTCAGCGCGCTGTCCGTGCTGGGGATAATATCGGCGGCGCTGCTGATACCTAATATACAGGGCCTGGACGCGCTGATAAAAAAGCCGGAAGCGGCAAAAACAGAAAATGCGGATACGGATAAGCCTGAGCAGACCAATGACGGCGGCGCGGGCAAGGAGGATATCAGCATATCCGGAATATATACGGACGAGATGATAGAGCAATACACAACGGGCGTGCTTATAACCGTGCAGAACAGGCCCGTTTCCGAGAACGCTTCATTAGACATGGCGTATATAATCTCATTTGACGATATGGCGCAAAGGCTGAGCGTGATAACGCTGAGCGAGAAGCTGCTTCTATCGGGCAGGAGCATAGCCGCGATATACAAGCAGGACGGCATAGCAAAGCTTCTTGCAAGCATAAACAAGAGCTTTCGCCTTAACATAAAATACTATGTATGCGCCGACACGGCCCTTCTGGCGATGATAATAGACAAGCAGGGCGGCGTGGAAACAACGCCGGATAAACAGGAAGCCGAATATATGAGCAAGGCGATGAACAAGACCATAGAAGCAAAAACTGCCAAGCTTACGGGTATGGAAAGCATGGTATATGCGCTTGATCCGATAAGCGGCGAATATCCCATATCCATGCTTAAAAGAAGGGCGGGGCTTGTTAAAAGCGCCGTATTGAACATGAGAAAGAGCATAAGCAAGAAAACGGCAATGGCCTTCTTAAGCATGGTGATGACAAGCGCAAAAACGAATATGGATATATCCGCGCTCAGCGATATCGGCTACGCCGTGCTTAAGGCCGACGAGATGGAGTATAAAAGCATACTCATGCCGGCAGGGGCCGAAGCAACGGTCAACGCCGATATGACCATCAGCATAGATGCGGAAAAAGCCGCCGTGCTTATAAACCAAAGCCTGTATGCCGCAAACGGAGAATAGGGCGTCATGCTCATTGCGGCAACGGCGCCGCCGTGACGCCGCACTATAACAAAACAGCCTTGAGGATTCAAGGAGGTTAGATGCAGATCGGGACTGCCGGAGGCTGCTCCGATTATTTTTGTTTTGCTCATGCTGCGTGTCTGCTTGGCAGAGAATACCGTGTACGGCGGCAACAACCCTCCATCATTCCGGTAGAGCTTTGCTATATATGCCGTTCGTTTTTGCGCACCGCAAGATGAAATTGGCTAATACGGCATAATATAATCTCTAAACGCCGTGCGCACATCTTTTGCCCTTCTTGTACTCACAGGCACCTGTATGCCACTCCTGAGATAAAAGGTCATATTAACGGTATCCAGCTTTGAGGCATAGTCCATATTGACTATAAAACTCTTATGGCAATGCACAAAGCGCGCGTCAAGCGAAGGCTTTATGCTTTCAAGCTTATATTGAAAGGTTTCGCTCTATGTGGGCGTATATACGGTTATCATGCGGCCGTTGCTTTCCATATACATTATGTCGTCAAGGAGTATTCCACAGACAATACCGCCCTTTGTTAGCAGAACGCGCGGCCTATGCCTGAATACTATGTTTTCACGCGCAAGCATTATCGCGTTTGCAAAAGAATCCCTATCTATTAAGATGTGGTGGGAGCAGCGGTACGGGCCGCGGTGATATAGCAAAAAAAATATGGTAAAATAGTAAGAGGCTGTCAAGTATGGCAGTCTTTTCTCGTACAACTAATCTTTTAGAATACAAAAAGGGCGTTTTGAAAATAATGCTTCCGACCCAAGGCTATCAACTATGGTTGCGATTGCATGGGCACTGGATGTTAATATTAACCAAATGTTTCGTGTAGAGAAACTTTAATGTAGTGTTTGCAATTTGTCTATATAAGATACAATATACGAACAGAAGTTCTAATTATATGTAGGGAGGAAAACTGATGCAATCCTTAAAGGTGAAAGACTTAATACCGCACCCAAAGAATGAGTATGTTGTTCTCCTCAAGCCTGCCCGCCACCTCATGGCCCGTGCCGTAGCCGACGGATACTATCACCTGATGCGTTTCGGTATAGTCTATCGCCGCATCGCCCATCACGTTCAGGCCCTCCGCCTTAAGTGCCAGAGCAAAGGCTTTGGCGTTTTCTATAATGGCCTTCTGGTATTCGTCCTTAAAGGCGTTCATCTCATATGCCGCCATGAGCAGGCCGAGCTGCGTGCCGAGATGGTGGTTGGAAACGCTGCCGGGGAATACGCGTCGTCTATTGCGCTCCCATCCTCATCGGGTATTATGCAATACTGCGCCTTGTTAAGCTCAAGGCCTGCAATGTTGCTGGTGAGCACATGCTGCAAAAACTCCAGCCGTTCAGCCCCCTCTATAAGCAGCCTGCCCATATGGGATACGTCAAAAAGGCTGCATGCATGGCGCGTGTACAGATGCTCAGCGACTATGCCGCTTGGGTATTGCACGGGCATTTCCCACCCGCCAAAGTCCGCCATGCTTGCGCCCGCCGCAATGTGCGCATTGTAAAGCTGTGTCCGTTTAAGTTCGCTCATGATTCTCCTTCTCAGATTTTGATAGGCGTTTTGGGGAGCTGCGCCGGCTTTGACAAACAAAAAAGGCGCAAATTTCCCCTTTAACCAATAGGAAATTTGTGCCTCCGTTTTCGCCTGAGAGATTCCCTCTATCATAACAGCTTAAGAAGTTGCACCTTCGGCGTGAAAAAACTTCACTTTTTCGGAGTATCGTCCCACGCCGGTCCCTTGTACCTGAGAGCTTTTGCGTTCCCCTTCGGCGCCGCCGGCATATAAAAACGCAGGCGAACTCTCCCGGCGCGATCAACCGATAGTATGCTGTTTTTGCATAATACAGGCAGACTCTTTCATCTGCGCAGATATGGTATCACAACCCGTTTGCGCGAGTCAAGCGGAGCAGGCCCTTTTTACGCCCGCCAGTCATTGCATGTTTTAATCTTGTTTTGCAACTATTGATAAAAGCGATTGCACATTGCGCATCGGGCGCGGAGCCGAGCCGGCATGGGGCGCGCTGAGAATACGGCGGGGGTCATGAGGGCCGCGCTCAAAGGAGCGGCAGCATTTTCATTCGGATGCTCCCGCCGTCTGCGTGGCGTTCATTTTCAGGGACGCCTGCGTTTTCATTTTTCGAATGGAACATACGCAGACCAGAATGGTCAGCACATCGGCGGCAGGCTGGGACAGATAAATGCCAACCACCCCCAAAAACCTGGGCAGCAGCAGTATAAAAGGCACATAGAACAATCCCTGCCTGATCAAAGACAGAAACAGCCCGTATTTGGCATCGCCGATGGTCTGGAATGTGATAGTCATCATATAGCGCAGACCAAAGGCCGGAAACAGGGCCACCTGGGAAATGAGCAGCTTGGCGCCGTAGTCGACGATGACGGGATTCTAATTGAACAGCGATATGAGAATCCGCGACAGCAGAATATAGACAGCGCCTACCAGCACGGTGAGCAGCAGAGAGCCCTTCAGGGCAAATCGAACCGAATCATGGAAGCGCTTCTCGTTTTTCGCGCCGAAGGAATAGGAGGCCACGGGCTGGTACCCCTGCATGAAGCCCATTATCACATAGCTGCCGATGAGAATAAGCCGCTGTACCACGCCGTAGGCTGCAATGATCTTGTCAGCGTCAGGCATGGACTTTGCGGCCATGTTGGTGAGGGAGGCGGCAACAGCCAGGCATATCTGGATAACGGCGGTGGGTGCGCCAATGAAGGTCACGGTTTTGATAAGCGACCAGCTTGGCCGGAAGGCCCTGAGACGCAGCTTGATTACCGACCGGCCGCTGATATAAAACCCTGCCATAATGAAGAATGTGACAAACTGAGATACGCTGGTTGCCAGGGAAGCGCCCTCAACCGCCATTCCCAGCCCCCAGTCAAACATGAATATGGGGTCAAGAATCACATTCAGGGCCGCGCCGGTGACAACGGCGATGGAGGTGATCTTTACGGAGGACTCCGCCCGGGCGGCGCAGTTCATGCTCTGGGCAGGGAGGTTTGCCAAGGCAGCGACAAACATCCAGAAGGCATAGTCCTTGGCCTGAGCGAGAGACGCATCCGAAGCGCCAAAGGCGCGCATCAGCGGCTAAAGGAAGATAATGCCGCCCACACACAGGAGAATACCGAGTATCATGGAAAGGCCGACGATGGTGGTAACGGTGCGGCTGCTCCCCTCCTCGTCCCGGCTGCCCAACTGGCGGCCGGCCAGAACGGCGGCGCCGGCGGCAAATATGTTTTCTATTGACACCATAATCAGCAGCAGCGGTACGCTCACCCCCACCGCCGCCAGCGCAATATCGTCCTTCAGCATCCCGATATAGGCAGTATCCACAAGGTTGTAAACCGCCTTGGCCAGCAGGGCCAGTGTGGCGGGGATAGCCAGATTAACAATAGCCTTGGATGGCTTTACTGTTGCCAGCAGCGATTCGCCTGAATTTTCTTTGTTTCTCATGTCACTCACCAAATACGCCGTGTAGCAGAATACCAATCTGCCTGTGGTACCTTTCTTCGTAATCCAGCATAACCTGTTCTGTGGAAGCGCCCTGATGCATGGCGCCGCACAAGCGCATATCCAAATAGTCCATATACATTTTTAAATCCTCAGCGATTATGGAGGGGGAGAGGCCTATCCGCAGTTTTTTTCCTTCCAGCAGCGAGGTCAGCACCGAAAGATTAAGCCGGTCAAATTCCTTCCGCCGTGCCTCCACCTCCGCGGCCAGCTCCGCCGGCGGCCGGAAGGCAGCGCCGGCAAATACGCCCAGATACAAGGGATTCTGGGTAAAGAAGCGAAGCCGCGCGTCAAAATAGCTGCGCAGCCGCTCCTCAGCCGTGCCGGAAAGGCATGCTGCCGCCTCTTTAAGCCGCTCTGTTACGGCGTTGAAGCACCGCTGCACGCACAGCAGATAGAGCTCGTTTTTATCCTTAAAATGATAGTAAACAACGCCCTTGGAAAACCCGTTTTCCGCGCAGGCTGCGTTAAGGGACGCGCCCTCATAGCCTTTTGAGGAAAACTCCGCCATAGCCGCGTCCAAAATCCTCTGGCTGGTCAGCGCGCTTCTTGTTTTCTGTTTCATAATACTACCTCATAATCTTATTGATATTGATTCTTTAATAGTATATAATCCTATTTGTAAAGCGAATGCACAGGCAATGGAGGTGAGGTAAAGTAAAACGCAATACAATTCAGCGGGCGCTTACGCTGGAAGCGGTCAAAAAGCTGAAAAACCATCCGACAGCGGACGAGGTATACGCTCAGGTTTCCTCGGAGCAACCAACGATCAGCCGCGGAACGGTATACCGGAATCTTAATCAGCTTGCGGCGGACGGGGAGATAAGCGGCGTGGAACTATCGGGCTGCGCGAACCATTTTGACCATCGCCTGGATAACCATTATCACGCGCGGTGCCTCAAATGCGCCAGGGTCTTTGACGTAGATATGGATTATATCCCGAATTTCAGCGAACGTATCCGGGACACGCACGGGTTCAGCTTCAGCGGATACGACCTGATTTTTAAGGGCATCTGCACGGAGTGCAAAAAATTGGAACAACCAAACGAATAATAATATAATGAAAGGAAATCAAAACTATGAGCAAGACAACGAAATACACCGGAACCCAGACTGAGAAAAACCTGATGGCAGCCTTTGCCGGCGAATCGCAGGCGCGCAACAAGTACACCTACTTTGCTTCCGTTGCCAAGAAGCAGGGCTTTGAGCAGATTGCGGCGCTGTTTTTGAAAACGGCGGATAACGAGAAGGAGCACGCAAAGCTGTGGTTCAAGGAGCTTGAGGGCATAGGCGATACCGCGGAGAACCTGCTTTCCGCCGCCGAGGGAGAGAACTACGAGTGGACGGATATGTACGACGGCTTCGCCAAAACCGCAGAGGAAGAGGGCTTTAAGGAGCTTGCGGCGCGTTTCCGCCTGGTTGCCGCCGTGGAAAAGCATCATGAGGAACGCTACCGCGCCCTGCTTCACAATGTGGAGATGGCCGAGGTGTTTGCAAAAAGCGAGGTCAAGGTATGGGAGTGCCGCAACTGCGGTCATATCGTGGTAGGCGAGAAGGCGCCCATGGTCTGCCCCACCTGCAACCATCCCCAGAGCTACTTTGAGCTGCACGCGGAGAACTATTAAGCCGCAGGGCAAAAAACGGGGATATGCAAGTTTATTCTTTACAGCCGTATCAGTTAAGCAGTATAATAGCCGCCACAAATTGAACATGTATTACATTTTGTATAAAAACAGTAAAAACAGGAGGAAGCGGAATGTTAAAAGGTAAAACGGCAATCGTAACAGGCGGAACCCGAGGAATCGGCTTGGCCATTGTGAAGAAGTATCTTGAAAATGGCGCAAACGTAGCCCTTGCCGGCTCCCGCAAAGAATCGGTAGACAAGGCATTGCAGCAGCTTTCAGGCTACGAGGGTCGCGTCATCGGCATTTGGCCGGACTTATGCGACCCCGAAGCGGTGGCAAAGGCTTTTGCCGAGGTAAAGGAGCGCTTTGGTAAAGTGGATATCCTTGCCAACAATGCGGGTATCTCCTCCAGAACCAGTCTTTATGACTACACGCTTGACGAGTTCAGCAAGATTATGGACCTCAATGTAAAAGCGGTGTTCGTATGCTCTCAGGCGGCAGCCAGGATAATGAAGGAGCAGGGCGGCGGCGTTATCATCAACACAAGCTCCATGGTAGGCGAGTACGGCCAGCCCTCCGGCTGCGGCTATCCCACAAGCAAATTCGCGGTCAACGGGCTTACCCGCTCTCTTGCCAGGGAGCTGGCAAAGGACCAGATACGCGTGAATGCGGTATCGCCCGGCGTTACAAGGACCGATATGGTCGCCGCTCTTCCACAGGAGCTTGTTGACAGGATTTCCGCCGGAATACCCCTCGGCAGGGTAGGCGAACCGGTTGATATAGCAAACGCTTATCTCTACCTTGCAAGCGATTCAGCCAGCTACGTTACAGGCGTTATTCTGCGCGTAGATGGCGCCGCTATGGTTTAACGGAGATATGGTAATATGAATAAAAAAGCAATGTATCAGCTTACTTACGGGCTGTTTGTACTTACCGCCCGCATGGGGGAGAAAGATAACGGCTGTATCATAAATACCGCCGCACAGGTGACTTCTTCGCCAAACAGGATCAGCATCACGGTTAATAAGGATAATCTCACCCATGATATGATTAAAGAGACCGGTAGGTTTAATATTTCCGTTTTGAGCGAGCACGCAGGCTTTGATATCTTCAAGCATTTTGGCTTTCAATCCGGAAGGACCGCGGACAAATTTGACGGATACCCTTTTTGCCGGCGGAGTGCCAACGGTCTATACTATATTACCGAAGGGACGAACGCTTACATCAGCGCCAAAGTCGAACAGACAATCGATGTAGGCAGCCATACAATGTTCATTGCTTTAGTTGAGGATATGGATGTAATTTCCAATGTTCCCTCGGCGACCTATTCTTATTATCAATCCAGCATAAAGCCAAAGCCGGAATCTCCGGCTTCTACCGGAAAGACCGTATGGCGTTGTGTTGTTTGCGGGTATATATATGAAGGAGAAACCCTTCCGGCAGATTATATTTGCCCGCTCTGCAAGCATCCGGCGTCCGATTTTGAAAAGGTAGTGCTGTAGCGGCTCCTTTTAGCATGCTTATCTGTTTTGCAATGGCATGCGCGTATCGTTGGGATATCTGCACAAAAGCAGCCCTTAAGGCCGCTGCGCCGCAAAGCGGTCTGCGATATCTGATTATTCTTTAATACCAAAATCCAGACATGGTCGGGACTTCAAAGTAACAAAAAAGTGGCTGAACGCCACTTTTTTGAGTTTTACGGGTTTTCATCCGTTCTGACGCACATGTCGTCAGAGCCGGATCGAACATAAGGGGCTGCGGCCCCTTATCAACCCCGGGGTTTTTCGACAGACTCAAAGCGATGAACAGCCGCTTTTCCGTTACTCTTTACTTTTTGCTTAATCTCCCTAAATGATACCGTTGCAGTCACGATTCGAAAGCCTGCATATCAATTATTTGCAGCAGTTTTTTCGTAAAGAACAAACTTCAGGTTCCGGTCACAGAGCGCCAGAAAAACATCCTGCGCTGAGCAAACGTTGCGCTGCTTCAGCTGCTTATCCAGCCAGTTCATATCAAGGCCCATGCGTTTCAGATTATCCTCCAGTATCCGGCCATCCATGATAAGCTCCGTAAACAGCAGCTCCTGTTCCGGCGCCAGATTCATGTCGTTTGGCGTGGCAGGACGCTGGCTGCTCACCGGAAGGATGGTGAGCTTCCCGTTATATTCAAATACAGCGGTTTGGATGTTCGTCAGGTCAAAGTAGCCTTGCTGCCTGCACATGACCATGAACTCGCTCAGATCCAGCTTGGCCTTTTTAAGATTTTCACGGTACAGCTTCCCGCGGTCCATGAGTATGGTGGGCGTACCGTTGAGGTATTTGCGCGTTCTTGGAAATTTGTTGGTAATGACGCTCAGCAGCAGGGTTGCGCCTCCGTATATCACCATGGCGGTAAGCGGTTTCCACGGCTCCTCTAACTCTGTGGCCATTTCAGCCGCAATGGAGCCAATGGTTATTCCCGTAATGTAATCAAAAAAATCAAGCTGAGCAATTTGTTTGTGTCCAATGAACTTGGCTATCAAAAACAACGCGGCAAACGAACCAAAGGCGGTCAGGCAAAGCATCAGAAAATTCATACGGCAATCCCCTTTCTTTATATATACTGGCCAGATTTGCGCCAAGCATACGCGAATAGGGCGCGCAAGCTGAAAAATGCTGTTCACCGCAGCATCCGCAGCCGAATAATATAGTACCAGCTACGGAAAGGAGAGTGTGATATGGAGTTTAAGCATCCTATGGGGCGCGGTTGTGACGTGTGTGAAACCGATAACGGCCCAAGGCCGTTTGTTGCGAATATAATGCGCGCAGCGCGGCATAATCAGAATTTTCGCACGGCGTTTTGGACAGGGCATCACTTGCAGCTGACCTTAATGAGTATTATCCCCTGTGGCGAGATTGGCGCGGAGATCCACCCCGACACGGATCAATTCATCCGTGTAGAAGAGGGAGAAGCGCTTGTCCGCATGGGAGATTGCAGGGAAAAGCTGGATTTCCAATGCCGCCTTAGCGCGGGGGAGGCCATCTTTGTGCCAAGCGGCACATGGCACAATGTTTTGAACGCCGGAAAGTGCCCGCTGAAGCTTTCGTCTGTCTATGCGCCGCCCCATCACCCCGCGGGGAGCATCCATCGCACGAAGGCGGATGAGTAGAATTAGAAATACTGATTTAACGGCGTAAACATGCACGGCTCGGATGAGAAACTGCTTTTCGGGTGCATATTCTCTTTGGCGCACCATTTTGGTGCCCGGTAGAGCGCAGAGTATACGCACATCGGGCGCAAGGCAATGATAGCCGGATTAAACGAGATATAAAGTACCATTACATACATACCACATGCAAATATAAGAAAAAAGCCCTCAAAATTGGGGCTTTTTCTGGTACCCGGTAGGGGAGTCGAACCCCTGTTCCCGCCGTGAGAGGGCGGTGTCCTAGGCCACTAGACGAACCGAGCATCTTTTCTCACGGCAGAAGTTATTATACACAATACCAGCCTGCCGTGTCAACAGCTTTTTTACATAATATTGTCACTCCCGTTCCCCGGAGAGATAGCGCGCCACCGTCGCGCGGCTATCGGCCGAAAGCCTGTCTTCATCTATGGTTTTGACCCTGCCGTTTTCAACCGTTATCCTGCCGTTTATTATGGTGTAATCCACAGGCGCCTTCAGGCCCACGGTCGCAAGCATGTTCATTGGGTCGAGCGCCGCGCCCGCAAGCTCCGCCCTTTGGCTGTTTACAAGGAACATATCCGCCATCATGCCCACGGCTATGCGGCCTATGTCGCCCCTGCCGAGCACGTCCGCGCCGCCGGCCGTGGCGAGCTTGAGCATTTCATAGCCGCTTGGCGCCTTTTCAGCCCAGTTCAGCCTGTGCAGAAGATAGCCTACCCTTAGCTCCTCAAGAAGGTTGGAGCCATCGTTGCTGGCGCTACCGTCCACGGCAAGGCCGACCTTTATGCCAAGCTCCATCATTCTCGGCACGTTCGCTGTTCCGCTTGAAAGCTTCATGTTGGATATGGGGCAATGCGCAACGCCGGAGCCGCTTTTTGCTATGCGCACAAGCTCGTCGTCCGTAAAATGTATGCCGTGCGCATACCATACGTCCCCGCCGGTCCAGCCGAGCGTTTCCATATAGTCATACGGCCTTAAGCCGAAGCGCTCAAGCGTATAGTTTTCCTCGTCCCTTGTTTCGGCAAGATGTGTATGCAGCCTCAGCCCAAGCTCCCTTGCGGCTATCGCGCTTTGGCGCAAAAGCTCTCCGCTTACGGAAAACGGCGAGCACGGCGCAAGCGCGAGCGTGCGCATAGAGCCGAAAGAGGGGTCGTGATACTCGGCCGCAAGGCGGCGGCTATCCTCAATTATCTCGTCAATGGTCTGTACCACGCTGTCCGGAGGCAGCCCGCCGTCTTTTTGGGAAAGATCCATGCTGCCCCTGCTCGCGGCAAAGCGCATACCAATCTCCTCCGCCGCGGCAAACTGCTCGTCTATCAAAAGATGGCCCGCTTTTTTTGGGAAAACATAATGATGGTCGAACGCCGTGGTGCAGCCCCACTTCATAAGCTCCGCCATTGCGGAAAGCGAGGAATACCTTATAACGTTGCCGTCTATCCCCTTCCATATCTCATAGAGCGCCACCAGCCAGTCAAAAAGCTCCATGTTCTGCACCTGAGGCAGGTTCCTTGAAAAGTATTGATAGAAATGATGGTGCGTGTTTATAAGCCCGGGATAGCATATAAGATGCGCGCCGTCTATTATGTCTGCGCCGTCCTCAAGGCCTTGGGCGGCGTTCGGACCTATTTTTGCTATGGCGTTGCCTTCAATAACAATGTCCGCATGCTTATATACGGCGTCGTTGGCATCGCAGCTCACTATTGCCTCTAAATCCTTTATTATCAGCCTTTGCATCACCATGGTCTCCTTCCGCAATAAAAATGATTTTTCCAATAGCTTGTAGTGTAGTCCCTTCTTACGACCTTGCCCTTGTTGTTGGAGGCGTCTATCATCTCGCTGCTGTTGAGCACTATGCCGACGTGGCCTATCTTGGTAAAGCCGTCGTCATAGAAGAATATAAGATCTCCCCTTTTAAGCGCGCTCATCTTTTCTATCTTGCTCCAGTCGTTTACACCTGAATAGCCCGCGGCGTTGAGCCTTCTCCTGTTGCTGCCCGCCTCCTTGAGGCAATAGTATACAAGGCCTGAGCAATCGAATCTATCCGGGCCCTTAGCGCCAAGCACATATTTGTCGCCAAGCTGCTTTTTGGCCACGGCTATCATCTTGTCTATATTCGCCTTGGTGCGCTTGCTCTTGGCCTTGGTGGCGCTTTCCTTCGCATCGTCGCTGTAAAGCAGGGCAAAGGTCTTTTCGCCGCACATGCCGTCCGGACTCAAGCCGTTCCTGTCCTGAAACGCCTTGAGCGCAGCCACGGTCTTGTCGCCGTAGTTGCCCGTAACGGCGCTCATGTAACCAAGATCCTTAAGCTGATCCTGCATCTCGGTTATGTCGTCGCCCTGCATGCCGTATTTAACTATGTATTTGGGCGCGTCCTGACTATACAGCAGCGCAAGTGTCCGTTCGCCCGCTATTCCGTCCTCCTGAAGCTGTACGTCTATCGTGTCCGTAAAGTTCACCTGCCTCTGGAAGAGCCGCACGGCGTTTTCCGTTGCGGGGCCGAACTTCCTGGTCGGCTCGTCCAGCTCCATAAAGCCGAGCTCTATAAGCCTTCTTTGCAGCGGCTCCACATCGTCCCTCTCCATGCCCCTTCTAAGCGTCGGATCAGGCGTAGGCGTTGGGGTAGGCTCCAATGTAGGCTCCGGCGCGAACGTGGGCGTAGGCTCCGGCACCACCATAAGCCCCTGCACCGCGTCCGGCGCGGAGGCGGGCAGCCTGCTGCCGTCATTGTCGGCGCTTGCCTTTGCCGACCTGGCGCCGTTTACGCAAACTATCACTATAGCCACTATGAGCGCAGCCGCGCCCATAAGCCCGCCGGAAAGCACGGCTATGCGCTTTCGCCTGTCCATAAGCAGCACGTTCCTTGCCGCCCGCCTTGCGCCCATGCGCGTCCTTTTTACGCCGCGCCTTACGCTTCGCTTTATTCTTTTTGATAAACGCCTTAATATGGCGGAAATTGCTGCCATCGCTTCCTCCGGAATAAATATTGCTTCTATTTTATATTTAATCCGCACATATTTCAATCAATCAGCCGATATCTACAAATAATATTTACATTTTAAGTTCATGCTCCGCCTTAAAGCAAGCGGATATGGCGGGCGCAAGGCGCAAAACCGCCCTTTAAGTTGACATAGCATCTTCCGCAACATATAATGCAGCTATGATATTTATTTATAATTTTATAGGAGCATAATGATATGGAGGAGAAGAGAAAGCGCCGCTTTGGCGACAGGAAGGACGGCCGCAGGCTAAGGAGCATGGATCCGCTTTCACGCGTAGCAAGCTATATAATGGTAAACAGAAGCGGCGCGTCAAACTACTTTGTCGACAGCGTTGATATAGGCGAGATAGAGCGCTATATAAGGCACAAGCGCAATGACGAGGGGCTTGCAGGCTTTGGCATAATGCATGTGCTTGTTGCGGCTTATGTGCGCTGCGTATCGCAAAGGCCCGCGGTAAATCGCTTTATATCGGGCCAGAAGGTGTTTGCAAGAAACAATATCGAGGTTAACCTTACCGTTAAGCTCGAGATGAAGAGCGATTCCGAGGAAACCATAATAAAGATACGCCCCGAGCGGGACGCCACGGCTACGGACATATACAATCTTTTCAAAAAAGAGATAGAGTTCGCAAGGAACGGGGAAGACAGCAGCTTTGACGATGCGGCCAGGATACTTGGCCATATACCGGGCCTGTTCCTTAAATTTGCGGTATGGTTTTTGAAGCTGCTTGATTACTTCGGCCTGCTGCCAAAGAAGCTTACGGACCTTAGCCCGTTCCACGGCAGCATGTTCATAACCAGCATGGGCTCGCTTGGCATACCGCCGGTGTTCCATCACCTTTATGATTTCGGCAACGTGCCTATATTCATGTCCTTCGGGCCGAAGCAGAGGAAGCTTGAGATACAGAGCGACGGCAAAATAGTCGAGCAGCGCTTCATAACCTATACCGCCGTTACCGACGAAAGGATATGCGACGGTTTCTATTTCTCCACCGCGTTCAAGACGATAAAGAGCATAATGCGCAATCCTTATCAGCTTGATGAGCCGCCCAAGGAGATATTCTACGATATAGACTAAAGAAAAAGCATTGGGGAAGGATACCATGTCCATTGAAAAAGTAAGAAGCTATCTTGAGCCGTATGGCGTAGCGGACAGGATAAGGGAGTTTGAGGTGTCCAGCGCGACGGTGCAGCTTGCCGCGGCGGCATTGGGCGTTGATGAGGCAAGGATAGCAAAATCGCTTTCCTTCCACACGGGCGCCGGCTGCATGATAATAGTCATGGCGGGCGACGTTAAGGTGGATAATCATTTGTTCAAGCAGCAGTTCGGCTTTAAGGCGCGCATGCTTTCCGCCGAGGACGCGCTTTTGATGACGGGCCACGCCGTAGGCGGCGTATGCCCGTTTGCAGTCCCTGCTGACGTCAAGGTATACCTTGACGAATCGCTTAAAAGATTCGCTACGGTCTTTCCGGCTTGCGGTACGGCGGCAAGCGCAATAGAGCTTGCTCCGGACGAGCTTAAGGCCTGCCTGCCTGGAGCGGAATGGATAGCGGTATCCAGGCCAATTTAATAAATTTTGAATTATTGTCACATATCAGCCCCTTAAGGGGGCTTTTTTATAGCCGCAAATGTGGTATGCTATCTATAATGGCTTTATGCTTGACGAAAGGTCATGATTGCGATATGAAGGAACGTTTTATGCGGTTTATGGAGGGGAGATACGGCGCAGACCAGCTTTCCCGCTTCCTTAACTTTGTTGCGATAGCGCTTATAGTGCTATCGATGATATTCGGCGCTTTTGGCTTATCCGTGGTATACAGCGTGCTTTGGTGGCTGGCCGTATTGATAATGCTTATAGCGCTGTGGCGCATGTTTTCAAAAAATATCTCAAAACGATATCAGGCCAACGTTAAGTATCTTACTATAAAAAACAACGTTGTCTCCTTTTTCAGGCGCAAATCCTCGCGCATAAAGCAGCTTAAGACCCACTGTTTCTTCAAATGCCCCAAATGCGGCCAGGTGGTACGCACACCCAAAGGCAAGGGCTCCATACGCATAACCTGCCCCAAATGCCGAGAGGTGTTCATAAGGAAAAGCTGATGTTCGGCTATGTTATGGCAGACGCCGCAACGCTTTCCACTCAGGCGCAGGCAAGATACAAGGCGGCATACTGCGGGCTTTGCCACAGCCTTTCGGGCAAAATAAGCCTGGGCAGGCTGCTGCTAAGCTTTGATATGGCGTATCTAACGCTGCTGCTGGATTGCGCATACGAAAGCGAGATAAGCGCATCCAGGCTGAAATGCCTTGTCCACCCCATAAAGCCGCGCGAATGCGATATAAGCAAAAATACATCATATGCGGCGGATATGACAATCATATTGGCCTATCACAAGGCGGTTGACGATATAATCGACGATAATAAGCTCACAGCCAGGTTTTCAAAAAAGCATCTGGAAAACGCTTACAGGGCCGCCTGCGAAAGGCACGGCGCAAAGGCGGACAGCATCGAGGCGAGCCTTATGGCGCTTGAAGCCATAGAAAGGCGCAACAGGCCGGGCGCAGATACGGACGAAGCTTCAAAATGCTTTGGCCGCCTGCTGGGCGAGGTTTTTGCAGAGGGCGAATTTGCACAAAGGCTGCGCCCGTTTGGCGAGGCGCTTGGCAGGTTTATATATATAATGGACGCATGGGAGGACGCCGGGGCCGACCGCAAGCATTCCCGCTACAATCCGCTTATATTGAACGACACCTTTGAGCAGGACACATACGCGCTGCTCAAGGCGCTTATGGCGGCATGCATAAGGGAGTTTGAAAAGCTCCCGCTTTCCTGCGAAGGGGCAGGAAAAACAGAGCTTGAGATACTGCGCAACGTGCTTTACCGCGGCATATGGACCAGATATGACATAAAGCGCGCCGCAAAACAGAAAAAGCCTGAAAAGCGCAAAGCTTAACGGCGGAAAGGGGGCGCAGCGTGACCGACCCATACAAGGTGCTTGGTATTCCTACCACGGCTACCGATGATGAGGTGAAGGCCGCATACAGGCGGCTCGCCAAAAAGTATCATCCGGACGCTAACCCGGGCGACAAGGCCGCCGAGCAGCGCATGAAGGAAATAAACGCCGCTTACGACCAGATAATGAACAAAAACGCCTCCTCCTCGGAGCCGTTCGGCTCAGGCTACGACCCGTTCGGCGGGGCATATTCAGCATACGGCGGCGCAGGCGCGCAGGGCGGCGACCCGAAGATGCAGGCCGCATACAACTACCTTGCCTACGGAAGATACAGGGAAGCGTTAAACGTGCTTTCATCCATACAGCAGCGCGACGCGCGCTGGTATTATTACAGCGCCGCGGCTAATCACGGCCTAGGCAACACGGCGGCCGCGCTTGAACACGCACGAAAGGCCGTCAACATGGAGCCTGACAACATTGAATATGCCGAGTTCCTTGAACGGCTGCAAAACGGCGGCGCCTACTATTCTCCCTTCGGCGGCTTTGGCGATTTCGGCGGCTTTGGCGGCTCCCGGAGGGTATATAACTGCTCCTCAGGCTCCGGCAGGCTCTGCCTCGGCGCGCTGGCCATGCAGCTCTTCTGCCTGTATTCGCGTTTCTGCTGCCGGTAGATCATCAGCCGCTATTCACTTTATCCTTAGCCCTGTAAAAAACGCCATAGCTTTTTCAAATCTATACACATAATGCATAGTTTTGTTCAATCGCGCCATAATATGCAAAATCGTTAATAAAGCGAGGTTTTTGTTTGATAGTTAACAAACGGGTATTTATCCAACAAATATATTGTAAATTCCAAAAGCTGCATTTATAATGAATCTGTAGCGCCTTTTGGAGCGTACCGATTTGTTTTAGACGTATCAATATGCATAATCAAGGAGGAGCATAGCTTTGTCATCGATGATAGAACGCATTGCCGAAGCCGAGCAGCAGGCGCTTGAGCTTAAAAAGCGGGCTGCGGCACAAGCACGCGAAAAAGCAGCCGAGGCTGCGGCGGAAGCAGCAAGGCGGACCGAGTCCGCGCAGGAAAAAGCGCGCGATAGGCTCGCCTACGCCGAGGAAACGGCAAAGGCTGAAGGGCGCGCCCTTTTTGACGAGATATTCAACGAAAACGCCGCCAAGGCGGACCAGCGGCGCAAGGAGGCCGAGAAAAGGCTCAACGCCGCGGCAGAATATATAATAGAGAAGGCGGCCCAGGCATGATAGTTCCCATGAAACGGCTTACCCTTATCGGCCTTGCAAACGAGAGGGAGCAGGTTTTGTGCGCGTTGCAGCGGCTTAAGGCGGTGCAGATAATTTCCGAGGGTCAGCTTACGGACAGCGCCAAGCTGCGCCTGCTTGAAGAAAAGGTGGACAGGCTGGACAGCGCAAGAAAGTCCATTAAGGCCTATTACAAAAAGCCGCTGCTCAGCCCTACGCCGCAATGCACCGAGGATCAGCTTTACAAAAGCAAGGCGTCCGGCGATGCGCTTTGCCGCGAGATAGAGGGGCTTGAAAGCGAGCAAAGCGCCTGCAAGGCCGAAATAGAGCGCGAGAAGGCGCTCATAGCCTCGCTTGAGCCATTCAGGGAGCTTGGCACGGACATTGAGCTTATCAAGCCGACAAAGCATATAAGCTATATTTTAGGCGTTGCGGACGCAAAGGCCATGGAGGTCATTGAGAGCATAGAAAGCTGCCTCGATACGCATATAGGGCTTGAAACCTTCGGCGCGGAGGGCGCAAGGGCCGTGATAATCGCGTGCCAGAGCATAGACTATGAGCCTGTTATGCGCATGCTTAAGGAGACCGGCTTTGTCGAGTTCATGCCGCCTAAGCTCACGGGCACTTTTTCACAGAACATAGAAAAAGAAAAGGCGAAGCTTAACTCCATTTCAGAAAGATTGGAGGAGATCAACAAGCAGCTTGCCGAGGCCGCTAAAAAGCGCGCCGAGCTGGACATGGCTGCCGACGCTTATGCGATAGAGCGCGACAGGGCGCAGGGGGACGCCGCATTGAGCGTGAGCGAATATGCCTATGTGCTGGACGGCTGGGCCAGGGCGGACAGGCTTGACGACATAAAGGCCGCCATAGAAAGCGTTACCGACGCCTATTATATGGATACGCGCGATCCTTTAGACGACGAGACGCCGCCGAGCGTCACCAGGAACAGCAAGCTAATAGAGCCGTTTGAGGTCATTACCGAAATGTACGCCCTGCCTTCATACAGGGGCATGGACGCGGCTGCGGTGATGGCGCCGTTCTACTTCCTGTTCTTCGGCATGATGCTTTCCGACTTTGGTTACGGCATGCTGCTGTTTATAGGCGGTATGCTGTATACAAAATACTTAAAGCCCATGGGCAACACCGCAAAGCTTGTTAAGGTCATAACCTACGGCGGCCTTTCCACCATGCTGTGCGCGCCGTTTATAGGCACGTTCTTCGGCATGGAATGGAACGATATATTCTCTACCACCATATTCCCGCTGCTCTTCGACCCCATGACGGACGTTATGCCCATGATGCTCCTGTCCTGCGGCCTTGGCCTTGTGCATATGTATGCAGGAATAATCGCAAAGATGTATATGTGCTTCCGCGACGGGGACTGGCAAAGCGCCACATTCGATCAGCTTAGCTGGATGCTGCTTTTGACCGGACTTGTACTGCTTTTTGCCGCCCCGGCAATAAAGACCGCCGCGCTCGTGCTTATAATTCTTGGCGGCGGCATGCTGCTGCTGTTTTCCGGCCGTTCCGCAAAAAATCCCATAATAAGGCTCGGCAAGGGTTTCAGCGCGCTTTACAATATAACCGGCTACCTTTCAGACATTCTCTCCTATGTGCGCATATTTGCACTTGGCCTTGTTTCGGGGGCAATGGGCATGGTGTTCAACCTTATTGGCGGCCTTTTATACAAGGCGTTTGGCGGCCTTGGCGTGCCGGGCGTGATAATAGGGCTTATAATTGCAGGCTTCCTTTTGATAGTGCTGCACCTGTTCAGCCTGTTTATAAACACGCTTGGCGCTTTTGCTCACACGGCAAGGCTTCAGTTCATAGAATTTTTCGGCAAGTTCTATGAGGCCGACGGCGTCAGGTTCAAGCCCCTCGGCATGAACACGCGCACCGTAAACATTGTGGATGACGCCGCAGAATAACCTTCGCTTACTCCGGCTAAAGCCGGATAGAGATAACGGACTAAAACAAACTTATTTTTCAGGAGGATCTTTATTAAAATGAGCGCCTTACTTTACCAGATGGAAACCGCAGCGCAGAACAGCAGCATATTCGCTAACCTCAGCGAAAACCAGGTGGGTATTATACTTACCGCACTTGGCGTTTTTTTAGCCGCCATACTTGCAGGCATAGGCTCCATGATTGGCGTAGGCAAGGCCGGCCAGGCCGCCGCAGGCGTGGTGGCTGAGCAGCCCGAGCGCTTCGGCAACTGCCTTGTGCTGGAGCTTCTTCCAGGTTCGCAGGGCATATACGGCTTCGCCGTTGCGGTACTTATACTTATACAGTCCGGCATACTTGGCGGCGCTACCGATGGCATAACCCTTCAGAGGGGCATAGCTTACCTTGTCGCCGGCCTTCCGGTTGGCTTTGGCGGCCTTATTTCCGCCATACATCAGGGCAATGTTTCCGTAAGCGGCATACAGATGCTGGCAAAGCGTGCCGACGGCTTCGGCAACGGCATGATGTTCGCGCTGATGGTCGAGACCTACGCGCTGCTTTCACTTATAGTCAGCGTGTTCCTGGTGCTCTTCGCCTAATTTAGCGGAGGGGCTGAAATGGAAAAGGAAAAACTGCCAAACAGCGCGCAGAAGCTTATAGACCGGATAGTATCCGAGGCCCGCGATGAGGCGGAGGCCATGCTTGACGCCGCCGCCGTCGAGGCTGAGGACACGCTGCTCGTGGCCAGGGACGATATATTCAAAATAGAAGAGGAAGCCGAGCTTAAAGCAAAAAAGCTCAGGGAGGCCGAGCTTGAAAAGAGCCGCACCAACGCTGCTCTCGATTCAAGAAAGTATGCCCTTAAAACAAAAAGGCAGCTTGTTGACGAGGCCTTTGCGCTGGCAGCCGATAAGCTTAACGCCATGGAGCAGGCCAAGCGGCTTGAGCTTATAAAAAAGCTTTTGCTCAAGGAGGCTGAGGGCGGCGAGCTCATAAAGCCCGCAAAGGCGGACAGGCAGCTTATAGCCTCGGCGTTAGATGCCGTAAACGCCGCTCTTAAGGAAGCCGGCAAGGCGGCGCTTAGCATGGACAATGCTGACGCCGGCATAGACGGCGGCTTTGTGCTTACGGCCAACGGCTACGAAAAGAACTGCTCCTTCGCGGCGCTTCTAAGGGACGTGCGCGCGCAGGAGGAAAGCGCCGTTGCGGCGATACTGTTCGGCTGATACCATACCCAGCCGAATGGTGGAGCAGCGATTATGACTATATGGAAGGCGGTATAACATATGCCACAGAACAGCGCGGTATACGCCGTTTCCCGCATACGCTCGCGCGAAAGGACGCTGTTTAACAGGGACGCAGTAAAAAGGCTTGCAGGCTCCTCCGCAAAAGAGGCGCTGCGCATGCTTATCGACGCCAACTACGGCGCAATGCCGGACGCGAGCATACTCGATACGGACGCCATGATAGAAAGCGAGCTTGAAAGAACATACGAGCTTGTCAGGGAGGTTACGACCAAGCCCTCTCTTACGGATATATTCTTCCTTGCGTCGGACATAACCAACCTTAAGCTTTATATAAAGCTCAGGATAACAGGCTCAAAGGAGACGCCGGCAGTCGCCAGGGGCGGCGTATACGAGCCGGCCGAGCTTAAGCGCATGGTTGAAAACGGCGACTATAAGGAGCTTCCCGGGGCAATAGCGGACGCGATGGCGGACATAGAGGCGGACATCGCCGCAGACCGTGTGGATCCGGCCATGATAAGCGTTAAGCTCGATCAAAGCTATATCGATCACGCAATAAGCAGCGGAGACGCTTTTATACAGGCCTATTTCAAGGCCACGGCTGATTTTGACAACCTTATAGCCCTTGCAAGGCTTTCTGCGCTCAATGCGCCCGTGGAAAGGCTTAAAAAGCTTTTGCTGTCCGGCGGCGATATACCAAAGGAGCTTATAATAAAGCACTATCTTTCGCCAAGGGAGCAGCTTAGCAGGGAGCTGCCGGCGGGCCAGTTTAAGGAGCAGCTTAAGAAGGGGCTTGAGGAATACGCCTTAAGCTCAAACGCTATGGCGCTTGAAAGGGTAAGGGACAACGCGCTTATGCGCTTTGCCTCAAGGGGAAAGAACGAGATAGACACCATTGCCCCAGTCATAGGCTTTTTGCTCGCAAAAAGGCAGGAGGCCAAGGTGATAAGGCTTATAATGACGGCGCTGAGGAACGGGCTGAGCGAAGAAGTTATAAACGAAAGGACGCGTGTGCTTTATGGCGAATGACAAGCATGAAATAGCCATGATAGGCGACAGGGACAGCATTTTGCTGGCAAAGGCGGCCGGACTTGCCGTTTTTCCCGAGGCTGACGGCGACGGCGCGTCAAAAAGGATACACAGGCTCGCCAGGGAAGGCGTAAGGGTGATATTCATAACCGAGCCTCTTTTTGCCCAGTGCGGCGAGGCTATAGAGCAATACAAGCAGGAATCTTTTCCGGCCATAATACCCATACCCGACTCCCACGGCAGCACGGGCGTGGCTATGGCACAGATAAAGTCCAACGTCGAAAAGGCTATCGGCGCGGACATACTATTTTCATAAGGAGCGGCACATGGCAACAAAAGGCACAATAATCAAGGTATCCGGCCCCCTTATAGTGGCCGACGGCATGGCGGACGTGCAGATGTACGACGTGGTGCGCGTTAGTGAAAAAAAGCTTATAGGCGAAGTTATAGAGCTTCGTTCCGACCGCGCAAGTATTCAGGTATATGAAGAAACGGGCGGCATAGGCCCGGGCGAGCCGGTGGAATCCACAGGCGCTCCGTTAAGCGTTGAGCTTGCGCCCGGACTTATAGAGTCCATATATGACGGTATACAGCGCCCCCTTGACGTTATACGCGAGCGCGCGGGCGACAGGATAAACAGGGGCATCTCCGTAAACGCGATAGATCATGAAAAGCTTTGGAGCTTTGTTCCCACGGCAAGCATAGGCGATGAGCTTGGCGCGGGCGACGTGCTTGGCACCGTTCAGGAAAGCGAGGCCGTGCTTCATAAGATAATGGTGCCCTACGGCGTAAAGGGCAAGCTCAAGTGGATATTCTCCGGCGAAGCGAACGTGGTTACGCCTATAGCCAGGCTTGAAACGGATGCCGGCGAGATTGAGCTGCCCATGCTGCAAAGGTGGCCCGTAAGAAAGGGCAGGCCATACAAGGAAAAGCTTGCGCCCAACGAGCCTATGGTCACCGGACAAAGGGTAATTGACACGCTTTTCCCCGTTGCAAAGGGCGGCGTCGCCGCAGTACCAGGCCCCTTTGGCAGCGGCAAAACGGTGGTTCAGCATCAGCTTGCAAAATGGGCTGACGCCGACATAATAGTATACGTCGGCTGCGGTGAGCGCGGCAACGAAATGACGGACGTGCTTATGGAGTTCCCCGAGCTTAAGGACCCGCGCACGGGCCTGAGCCTTATGAAGCGCACGGTGCTTATAGCCAACACCTCGGATATGCCAGTCGCCGCGCGAGAGGCGAGCATATACACGGGCATAACCATTGCGGAATACTTCAGGGATATGGGCTACAAGGTGGCCATAATGGCGGACTCCACCAGCCGCTGGGCCGAGGCTTTGAGAGAGATGAGCGGCAGGCTTGAGGAAATGCCGGGCGAGGAGGGCTATCCCGCGTATCTTTCAAGCAGGCTTGCCGAGTTCTATGAAAGGGCCGGCTGCGTAAAGGCCCTTGGCAAGGAGGGAAGGACCGGCGCCATAACCGCGATAGGCGCGGTTTCACCCCCGGGCGGAGATATAAGCGAGCCGGTATCGCAGGCAACGCTCAGAATAGTTAAGGTATACTGGGGACTTTCAAGCAAGCTTGCCTATGCGCGCCATTTCCCGGCAATAGACTGGCTGCAAAGCTATTCATTGTACACCGACAGGCTTGAAGGCTGGTTCGATAAAAACGTAAGCTCGCAGTGGGCGTCGTTGGTAAGGAAAACCATGACCCTTCTGCAGGAGGAAAGCGAGCTTGAGGAGATAGTGCGCCTTGTGGGTATAGACGCGCTCAGCTTTAACGACAGGCTGAAGCTTGAGGCGGCGCGCTCCATAAGGGAGGACTATCTGCACCAGAACGCATTCCATGAGGTGGATACATATACATCCCCCGAAAAGCAGTGCATGATGCTCAAGACCATACTGAGCTATTACGATATGGGTTCCGAGGCGCTTGAAAACGGCGCAAGCTTTGCAAGGCTTGCTTCCCTGCCTGTAAGGGAGGCTATAGGCCGCTTTAAGTACGTTCCCGAAAACGAGGCGAAGAGCCGCTTTGACGAGATAATGGCAGAGCTTGGTTCCCAGATCCGCAGCCTGACAGACGGAGGTAACGAAGATGCGTAAGGAATACCGCACAATAAAGGAAGTCGTAGGCCCTCTTATGATGGTAGAAGGCGTAGAGGGCGTAAAGTACGACGAGCTTGTTGAGATTGAGCAATCCAACGGAGAGATAAGAAGGGGCCGCGTGCTGGAAATAAACCGGGACAAGGCGCTGCTGCAGCTTTTTGAAGGCTCGCAGGGCCTTAGGATAAGCGACTCCAAGGCGCGCTTTTTGGGCCACAGCATAGAGCTTGCCGTAGCTCCCGATATGCTCGGCCGCGTTTTTGACGGCATGGGCAGGCCAAAGGACGACGGAGAGCCGCTCATCGCCGAAAAGAGAATGGATATAAACGGCGCGCCTATAAATCCGGCCGCAAGGGACTACCCTTCCGAATTTATACAGACGGGCATAAGCGCGATAGACGGGCTTAACACGCTGGTCAGGGGGCAGAAGCTGCCCGTGTTCTCAGGCTCCGGCCTTCCTCATGCGCAGCTTGCGGCGCAGATAGCGCGTCAGGCCAGGGTGCTTGGCGCGGACGAAAGCTTCGCCGTCGTTTTTGCCGCCGTAGGCATAACGTTTGAAGAAGCCGACTTCTTCATAAACGATTTCCGCTCCACCGGCGCCATAGACAGGACGGTCACCTTCGTAAACCTTGCAAACGATCCGGCAATAGAGCGTATAGCCACGCCGCGTATGGCTATAACCGCCGCGGAGTATCTTGCATACGACCTTGGCATGCATGTGCTTGTAATAATAACGGACATAACCAACTATGCCGAGGCCCTGCGCGAGGTTTCCGCCGCGCGTAAGGAGGTGCCTGGCCGCAGGGGCTACCCGGGCTATCTTTATACCGACCTTGCCACCATGTATGAGCGCGCAGGCAGGATAAAGGGCAGCAAGGGCTCCATAACCATGATACCCATACTTTCCATGCCGGAGGACGACATAACCCACCCGATACCCGACCTTACCGGCTACATAACGGAAGGGCAGATTATACTTTCAAGGGAGCTTAACAGAAGGGGCGTGACCCCGCCCATAAACGTTTTGCCCTCGCTTAGCCGCCTTAAGGACAAGGGCATAGGCCGCGGCAAAACCAGGGAGGACCATGCGGACACGATGAACCAGCTCTTCGCCGCCTATTCAAGGGGTAAGGACGCAAAGGAGCTTGCCGTTATATTGGGCGACGCCGCGCTTTCCGATACGGATAAGCTTTACGCCAAATTTGCCGACGCCTTTGAGGACGAGTATGTTTCGCAGGGCTATTATACCAACAGGCCCATAGAGGAAACGCTCGATATAGGCTGGCGGCTCCTCAGCATATTGCCGAGGACTGAGCTTAAGCGCATAAAGGACGAATATCTTGACAAGTATCTTCCAAAGGCGGAGCAGTAAATATCCCAAAGGAGACGTAATATGGCTGCATTGCAGGTAAAGCCCACGAGAATGGAGCTTTCCAACCTCAAAAAGAAAAAGAAGGTCGCCGTTCGCGGTCATAAGCTGATGAAGGATAAGCGCGACGAGATGGTGCGCCGCTTCATAATCTATGTAAGGCGAAACAAGGAGCTTAGGGAGCAGGTAGAGGCTAAGCTTGGCGAAGCCATGCAGAGCTTTGTGCTTGCGCGCGCCAGCATGAGCAATGAGGATATAGAGGAGGCGCTGTGCTACCCCGCGCGTCCCGCCGAGATAGAGGTATCCAGCCAGCACGTTTTAAGCGTTCAGGCGCCCAAGCTTGAGCTTAAGGAAACGGGCGGCGCGATAGAGCTCCCCTACGGCATTGCCACGACCAGCGCCGAGCTTGACGGCGCGGTGAAGCAGTTCAGCGAGCTTCTTCCGCTTTTGATAGAGCTTGCGGAGGTTGAAAAGATATGCAACCGCCTTGCGGACGAGATTGAAAAGACCCGCAGGCGCGTGAACGCGCTTGAATACGTCATGATACCCCAGTTTGACGAGGCGATACACACCATAACCATGAAGCTTGACGAAAACGAGCGCGGCAACCTGACAAGGTTGATGAAAACAAAGGATATGCTGGCAAACAAGCAATAAAACGGATCAACGCGAATATAGCTGAAACAAAAGCGGCTGCCGTATTACGGCAGCCGTTACTAACGCTCTTCGCTTGTTGTTAGATAGTTTTAATAAGCTGTCCCGTTCGCCTTAGTCAGCCACATAGGGCATAATGGCGACCTGACGGGCGCGCTTTATCGCCACAGCCAGCTCACGCTGATGCTTGGCGCATACGCCGCTCATCCTGCGGGGCATTATCTTGCCGCGCTCGGTGGTGAACTTACGCAGGCGGTTCACGTCCTTGTAATCTATATGTTCCACCTTATCGGCGCAGAAGGCACAAACCTTACGGCGGCCCTTGCGAGGACGGGGCTTCATGGTCCTACGCTCTTCCATGATGAAGTATCTCCTTTCAAAAGTTTGACTGCGGCTGCATCAGAACGGCAGCGCGTCATCGTCTATATCAACAAATCCGTCGGGAGCCTGCGGAGCCGTCCGCTCGCCCCTGGGGGCGAAGTCGCTTCCGGCGCCGGAAGCATCCCTGTCGCGAGGAGTGAGGAACTCGACCTCATCCGCGACTATCTCGGTCACATAACGCTTGGTGCCGTCCTTAGCGTCATACGAGCGGTTCTGAAGCTCGCCCGTTACGCAAACCTTGCGGCCCTTAGCAAGGTACCTTCCGCACAGCTCTGCAAGCTGCCTCCAGACAACTATGTTGAAGAAGTCCGTCTGCGCTTCGCCTGTGTTCTTATCCTTGAAACGGCGGTTAACGGCAACGGAGAACGTGCATACGTTCGTGCCGCCGGTAGTCTGCCGCATTTCCGGATCCTTGGTCAGATTGCCTATAAGAATGACTTTATTCATTGCGTTACGACCTTTCTTTTACGCGCTTTTTCAGCCGTCCTGACGAACGACGAGAAAACGGAGAATGCTTTCATCGTTGTTCAGGTTACGCTCAAGCTCCCTTGGAAGCTCGGGGTTGCCTTGGAACGTAGTCAGCACATAGTAACCCTCGGTCTTGTAGTCGATGGGGTAGGCCAGACGGCGGCGGCCCCATTCGTCCACCTTCTCGATCTCACCGCCATTGGCGGAGATAATGCCGGAATACTTTTCGACAATACCTTTCATGGCCTCATCTTCAAGCTCCGGCGTGATCACATACATAGCTTCGTACTTTTTCACGCTTTTCACCTCCTTATGGTCTTATGGCGCCGCAAAAACGGCGCAAGAAGCACGTTAGCAATACATTATAACATGCAAAAAACAAAGCCGCAATAGGGATATCAACTAAAAATCAAGCATTTTCATAATATCTGCGGCAATACCCAAACGGTCCATTATTCTCCACAACAGACCTCCTTATCCTTTTTTCTCATATATTAGAGCTTCGCAATGCTGGTATCAACTAATTTAGTATTTTTTCCACCATTATTGTTTTTAGTCCAAGCATACTAAGAGTGAAAAGAGGTGATGGTATAGTGAACTTCGGCAACAAGCTTAAACAGCTAAAGTACGAAAACCTGTAAGTTTTCATACGTTCTGACGTGCATGCCGTCAGAGCCGGAATAAAGCTTAATGGGCAGCCGCCCCTTAACAACCCCAGGGTTTTTCGACAGGCTGAGATTATCTTCTTGGGCTTGACAAAGCCGACGTCGCCCCGCTCCGCTCTGTCGCGCAAAGATTGAGGGAGAAAAGGGGATAAGCCTGTTTTTGTTCAAGCAAAGGCATAGCATATGATCATCATTTATCCTCAGCGTCAGCTTTATCCGCCGCATCCTCATTTGTTGAGTTAAGGTAGTTCATTATACCCTTGGCGGCGCCCTGCATCATTTTGTTCATGTGCTCCTCGCTCAACAGCAGCTTTTCATCCGTGCTGTTGGAAAGGAAGCCGCATTCCAGTATCACCGCCGGCGGCTCGCTGTGCTTTAATATGAAATAATCGCCCGGGTTAACATGCCTGAGCGGGCGGTCAATAGCCTCGCATACGCCGTCAAGCACGCATTTGGCAAGCGCCTCGCCGGCATCATCTCCTTTTATATAAAATGCCATCGGGCCGGAAACGGACCTGTCGCGGAATTTGTTCATGTGTATGCTCACAACTATGTCCGCATTGCAGCCGTTCATTATCGCCTTGCGCGCCGCCATGTCCTCTTTTTTGTCTGCGCTTATGGCGTTCTCGTCCTCCCTTGTAAGCACGACGCTGACGCCCATCGCCTCAAGCTGCTGCTTTAGCGCCTTTGCATAGCTCAGGTTTATGCCTGCCTCGGGCGTACCCGTGTCTATGCCCACGGCGCCGCCGTCAGGCTCGCCATGCCCGGGGTCAAGCACCACCGTGAATCTGATCTCCTCCTCGTCCGATAGCTGCCCGTCAGGGCTTGGCAGAGGCTTATCAAGCGTATTCAGCCGTTTTTCTCTTTTGACGAACAATACAATTATCAGCGCGCAGAATAACAGCGCGGCCAATCCTGTCCCCAGCAGACGGACTGCCTTCTTCATTTTTGCCCGAATCGCCATAATATCACCTCATAGAGAACGTATTCCGCTCAAGCTGAGCTTATGCCATATTTTGGAGCCGTATTATTTCTTTGGGTGTATAAAAAAGCCTTTGGCGCTTTATTTTTGGTTTATTTGATGCATATTTTTGCCTCAAAAATGTTAGTTGTCCACATTGTCCACATACTTATCCACAGTTCTGCCCCTTATAAGGCGGCATTTTACCATTTTTCCACATAATCCACACATGCATCGTTTTGCATTAACCACACGGCTCTCCTGCAACTCATATGCGCATAAACGCCTGTTTAATGCCCAAGGTTTGCCTGTTATTTAATTATCAATCATAACATGCTGTGTGCGCATGCTGCGGACAAGCGCCGTTGGGCGCTATTTTTGCCGAAAATGGGCGTGTTCGCCATTTTTCTTTGACATTGGATATATGTAGATGCTAAAATATATTTGTAACAGACTGATTCTTTTTTTGACAACCGCTTTTATCCATTTGTGACTGCCGACCCACGGCGAAGGGAAGGAAGGCTATGTTTTGCGTAGGCGAAAAAATATGCTACCCCATGCATGGCATAGGGGAAATTGAAGGCATTGAGGAAAGAACTGTGTTGGGCATTACCGCGCAATATTATCTGCTGCGTTTTACAAAGGGGCGCATGAGCGCGATGGTGCCTGTTGAGTCCGCCGGCCGCATAGGCTTAAGGCGGCTTATCAGCAAAGAAGAATGTGGTAAAGTAATAGCTTATATGAGGACCGAGCCTGAAGCGGAAACGGAGAACTGGAACAGGCGATATCGTGAAAATTGTGAAAAACTGCGCAGGGGGGATATATATGCGGTCGCCGATGTGGTAAAATGCTTAAGCAGAAGGGATGAAAAGCGCGGCTTGTCCGCAGGCGAAAGGAAGATGCTCGTTACCGCAAGAAGGCTGCTCAGCGAGGAGCTGTCCGAGGTTTCCGGCATAGATGCGGGCGAGCTTATGCTCTCTTTATAGGCCATTATGAGCCGGCGGCTGTATTTATCTGTACGGCATCATGTGGGCGTGCGCGTCGCGTCCGCTTTGATATATTTATAAAATATAAAATCAAACCCTATCAAACATGGAGGTGAAGCTCTTTTGGCTAAAAAGTTGGCGCGCATCATTATTGCTATAGTGGGCGCGGGGATAGGCGCCTTTGCAATGGCGGGCATTGATAAGCTGTTGGCGCTTGCCAATATGCTTCCGCTGCACGAGGCTATGTATTTTGCCGGGGCAATCGTATTCGCAATCATATTTTTTATCATAGCGCCCCAAATAATAGCCGCGTTTTCACGCTTTATAGCCGCCGCAGAAAGCAAGCTTAGCGATATGTCCCTTTCGGACATATTCTTTGGGGTGGTAGGCCTTGTTGTAGGCCTTGTCATAGCGCTTTTGTTAAGCACGCTTACAGCAAGCCTGCCCTGGTGGCTCAAGCTTTCCATAAACATATTGCTTTACTGCACGTTTGGCTACCTTGGCTGCGCTATCGTGCTGAAAAGAAGGGGTGAGATAAACATCCCCACCTGGTTCAGGCGCACCGGAAGGCTGAGCAAAAGCAGCATCGCAAGGCCCAAGATACTGGATACGTCCGTTATAATAGACGGCAGGATAGCCGACATATGCAGGACCGGCATAATGGAAGGCACGATAGTCGTTCCCGCATTTGTGCTTGCCGAGCTTAGGCATATTGCGGACAGTGCGGACGCGCTCAAGCGCAACCGCGGCAGGAGAGGGCTTGACATACTTAACAGAATGCAGCAGGAGCAGGACATTCCGATTAAAGTAGTCAATACCGATTATGACGACATACAGGAGGTCGACGCCAAGCTTATAAAGCTTGCTTACGATATGAACGGCGTGGTGGTGACTAACGACTACAACCTCAACAAGGTCGCCGGGGTGCAGAGGGTGCCGGTTTTCAACATAAACGAGCTTGCAAACGCGATAAAGCCCGTTGTGCTGCCGGGCGAGGAGATGCGGCTGACGATAGTTAAGGAAGGCAAGGAGCTTGGCCAGGGCGTAGGCTACCTTAACGACGGCACGATGATAGTTGTTGACGGCGGCAAGCGCTACCTTGGCGAGGACGTTACCGTTATAGTAACAAGCGCGCTGCAAACGGCGGCGGGCAGAATGATATTTGCAAAGCTTAAATAGGCTTTAAGCATAGCGGGGCGAAAGGAGCATACCATGAGGCAAAATGAGCTTATACGCGCAGCATATGAGGGCAAAAGCACGCTCGTTATAAAAAATGCCCGCGTCATAAACGTTTTTACAAAAGAGATAACCAAGGCCGACGTTGCAGTGTATGAGGACATAATAACCGGCATAGGCTCCTACAGCGGCGAAAACGAGATAGACGCTAACGGCGCTTATCTCGCCCCGGGGTTTATAGACGCCCATGTGCATATAGAAAGCAGCATGGTGATACCCTCCTCTTTCATGAGGGTGATAATGCCGCACGGCACCACGACCATAATCGCCGACCCGCACGAGATTGCCAACGTTGCCGGAGTTGCCGGAATAAGGGCTATGTATAAGCTTACGGACGACCTGCCGCTGAGGGTGCTTTACATGCTGCCCTCCTGCGTGCCGGCCACGCCGTTTGAGCACAGCGGCGCGAAGCTGGTAGCGGAGGATATGGAGCAATTCATGCACAAGAGCCGCATACTCGGCCTTGGCGAGGTGATGGATGCAAACTCCGTGATAAACTGCAGCCAGGAAATGCTGGATAAGCTCAGGTTGTTCGACGGTAAGCCCATAGACGGGCACGCGCCCCTGCTCGGCGGCATGGGACTAAACGCATACAGGGTGGCAGGCGCGTTCAGCGACCATGAATGTTCAAACTATGACGAGGTAAAAGAAAAGCTCGCCACGGGCATGCGTATACTTTTAAGGATAGGCAGCGCAGCAAACAACATGGACGAGATAATGCAGCGCATAGCCTATGAAAAGCTGCCTACGGACAACATGATGTTCTGCACAGACGACAAGCACATAGAGGATATACGCAGGCAGGGCCATATAAACGCCAATGCGCGCATGGCCGTCGCCGCAGGGCTGGACCCGATAGACGTTATAAGAATGACCTCCTACAACGCCGCAAGGGCTTACGGCATACGCGGCGTGGGGGCCATAGCCCCGGGCTACAAGGCGGACATGGTGCTGCTTGAGGATCTTAAGGACTTTAAGGTAAAAGAGGTGATAACGCGCTTCGGCCTGCCGTACACGGGCGAGGAGCCTATACCCTCCCCGCTGCTGCCGCCGCAGGTGTTCCACAGCGTAAGGCTGCCAAAAATAACAAAGGAAAGCCTTGCCCTCAGGTGCGGCGCAAACGCGCCCGCAATAAAGATGAAGCCGCATCATCTCGTTACCGAGCTTGTGTACAGAGATGTTAAGCGGGACGAAAACGGCTGCTTTATCCCCGACGGCGACCTGATGAAGCTTGCCGTAATAGAAAGGCATCACGCCACAGGCAGCATGGCCGTTGGCATACTGGAGGGCTTTGGCCTTAAGCACGGGGCTATGGCCTCCACCGTTGCGCACGATAGCCACAACCTTGTGGTCGTGGGCGACAATGACGACGATATGCTTATGGCGATAGAGGCTTTGGGCGAGTGCGGCGGCGGCTACTGCGTGGTTAGCCGCGGGGTGGTGCTTGCAAGGCTGCCGCTGCCCATAGCGGGGCTTATGAGCAACGCGCCCGTCAACGAGGTGCTGGAGCTGCAGCAGGCGCTGCTTGATGCCGCATACTCGCTTGGCACAAAGCGCGATAACGACCCGCTCACGGCGTTATCGTTTATGGCGCTTCCCGTTATACCGGCCGCCAAGATGACGGACGAGGGCCTGTTTGACACCATAAACTTCCGCTTTATAAAATACAGCGATTGATATACTATTGTATATAATTATAAGGTTCATATATATCAACTTCATATATTGAAACATGAAAGGAGCTGCCAATGGGCGTTATAGGACAAAGCGTAAAGCGCGTAGACGCGCCTGACAAGGTAACAGGACGCGCAAAATATACCGACGATCTTGCCGACCGTTCGGCGCTTATAATAAAGGTGGTGCGCTCCACCATCGCGCACGGCTATGTTAAAAGCATAGATACGAGCGAGGCTGAAAAGGTGCCAGGCGTGGTGAAAATAGTCACCTGCTTCGACGTGCCTGATATACCGTTCCCGACTGCGGGGCATCCGTGGAGCACCGACCCTCACCATCAGGACGTGGCGGACAGGCTTCTTCTTAATCGCCATGTGCGCTATTATGGCGACGATGTCGCCGCCGTTATAGCAAAGGACGAGGTAGCCGCCGTTCAGGCAATGCGCAAGGTAAAGGTGGAGTATGAGGAGCTTCCCTTCGTCCTTGATCAGCTTGAGGCAATGAAGGACGGCGCGCCGCAGCTGCACGAAAACTTCAAAAACAACATACTTGCGCATACCTCGTATGAGGACGGCAACTATGAGGAAGCGATAAAGGAACCCGGGCTCATAGTTGTTGACAAATGGTACGATACGCCTACGGTGCAGCATTGCCATATAGAAAACCACATATGCTATGCATATATGGAGGCCGGCAAGATAAACGTAGTCAGCTCAACGCAGATACCGCACATAGTAAGAAGGATAGTTGGCCAGGCGCTGGGCATAGACTGGGGAGACGTAAGGATAGTCAAGCCATACATAGGCGGCGGCTTCGGCAATAAGCAGGACGCGCTGTATGAGCCGCTGTGCGCTTATCTTTCAACCGTGGTCGGCGGCAGGCTTGTCAAGATAGACATGACCAGGGAGGAAACCTTCACCTGCAACAGGGTGCGCCACGCCATACGCTATCATATAACCACCCATGTGCGGCCGGACGGTACCTTCGTCGCGGGAAGGATGGAAGCATTCTCCAATCAGGGCGCATACGCCAGCCACGGCCACGGCATATGCGCTAAGGGCGCGGGCGCATACAGGCAGCTGTACCGCTACCGTTCCGCCTGCAAGGGGGACGCTTATACAATATTCACCAACACCCCTGCATCGGGCGCAATGCGCGGCTACGGCATACCCCAGATGATGTTCGCAATGGAAAGCCATGTGGACGATATAGCAAAAAGGCTGAACATGCCCCCGCTCGAGCTTAGGAAGCTCAACCTTATGGAGGTTGGCTACAAGGACGGTTTCTCCAAAAACGAGAACTATTTTGATAGCTTTAACCAGTGCATAGAAAAGGGCATGAAGTATATAGACTACGAAAGGAAGCTTAAGGAGTTCGCAAACGACAAGGGGCCCGTAAGGCGCGGCATAGGCATGGCCGTTTTCTGGTACAATACCGCCGTTTGGCCCATATCGCTTGAAAGCTCCTCCTGCCGTATGGTGCTTAATCAGGACGGCTCCGTTCAGCTTCAGCTTGCGGAGACCGAGATAGGTCAGGGCGCGGACACAGCCTTCAGCCAGATGGCGGCGGACGAGCTGAGCATACCGCTTGAAAAGGTGCATATAATCTCCTCCCAGGATACTGACGTTACCCCCTTTGGCACGGGTGCATACGCAAGCAGGCAGACATATGTGGGCGGCTTTGCCGTGCAGCAGACGGCAAGGCTTATGAAGGAGCGGATACTGCTTGCCGCGCACGAGCTGACCAGAATGAGCGTGCATAACCTTGATTTAGAGTACGGCTATATTATAAACATAAACAACCGCCGCCGGCTGATGTCGCTTAAGGAGCTTGCGACAGAGGCGCTTTACAGCCTTGAGCACAGCCAGCATATCACGGCGGAAAGCACATATCAGGTAAAGTCAAATGCATATTCCTTCGGCTGCTCGTTTGCGGAGGTAGAGGTGGACATACCGCTCTGCAAGGTAAAGCTGATAAATATGGTAAACGTGCATGACTGCGGAAGGCTTATAAATCCGGCGCTTGCCGCGGCGCAGGTGCACGGCGGCATGAGCATGGCCATAGGCTACGGGCTGAGCGAGCAGCTGATCTTCGATAAAAAGACGGGCAGGCCGCTCAACAACAACCTGCTCGACTACAAGCTTTCAACAACAATGGATCACCCGCATCTTGAGGCGCAGTTCGTTGAAAACTACGAGCCTACCAGCGCCTACGGCACAAAGGCCCTTGGCGAGCCGCCGGCAACAAGCGGAGCGCCCGCGATACGCAACGCCGTGCTGAACGCCACGGGCGTTGAGATAGACTCTGCGCCGCTTACGCCGCACATTCTGTTTGAGCGGTTCCGCAAGGAAGGGCTTATATAAGCTGTATAGGCTATATCTATTATGGAGGAATGAGCTATGTATGATATAAAAGCGCTTTATGAAGCTTTCAGCGTAGAAGAAGCGGTCTCGCTTATGCAAAAGCATCCGGAGGCCAGGATAATCGCCGGCGGCAGCGACGTGCTTATAAAGCTGCGCGAAGGCAAGCTTGCCGGCTGCGAGCTTGTGAGCATATATACGATAGACGCTTTGAGGGGCGTTAAGCTTGATGAGGACGGCGCCATACGCATACTGCCCTTAACAAGCTTTTCGCACATAACAAAGGACCCTATAATAAACGAGCATATAAAGGTTCTTGGCGAAGCTGTGGACATGGTGGGCGGCCCGCAGATAAGGAACATAGGCACCATAGGCGGCAACATATCAAACGGCGTTACCAGTGCGGACTCCGCAAGCACGCTGCACGCATGGGACGCTATTGTTGAGCTTACCGGTCCGGACGGCGTGAGGCAGCTGCCGATAAGCGAATATTATGTAAGCGCAGGAAAGGTGGCGCTTAAGCCATGCGAGCTGCTTACGGCCATACTCATTAGAAAGCAAAGCTATTCAGGCTACAAGGGGCATTATATTAAATACGCCATGCGAAACGCTATGGACATAGCCACGCTTGGCTGCTCCGTAAACGTAAAGCTGAGCGATGATAAAAAGAGCGTGTCCGATGCGCGCATAGCTTACGGAGTAGCAGGCCCCGTCCCCATGAGGGCAAAAACGGCGGAGGAAAGGATAAAGAATATGCCTGTTTCACATGAAACAGTGGAGCTTTTTGCCGAGGCCGTGGAGCAGGATATAAACCCGAGGGACAGCTGGAGGGCAAGCAGGGATTTCAGGCTGCATCTTGCCAGGGAGCTTGCAAGGCGCTGCCTAACCGAATCCATACGCCTTAACGGAGGTGAACTGTAATGGCACAGATGAAGCTTGTAAAATGCACCATAAACGGGGAATATACGGAAACCATGGTGGACGTGAGGGCCTCGCTTACCGATATGCTGAGGAATGATTTCCGCCTTACATCGGTAAAAAAAGGGTGCGAGGTTGGCGAGTGCGGCGCATGCAACGTTATAATAGACGGCGAGTGCTACAATTCCTGCATATATCTTGCCGTATGGGCGGACGGTAAAAGCATACGCACGCTTGAATGCCTTTTAGGCCCAAACGGCGAGCTTTCGGATATTCAGCAGGCGTTTGTTGACGAGGCCGCCGTGCAGTGCGGCTTCTGCACGCCCGGCTTTATAATGAGCGCGGTGGAGATACTTGAAAGCGGAAAGCGCTACACAAGGGACGAGCTTCGCAAGCTTTTGAGCGGGCATCTCTGCCGCTGCACAGGCTATGAAAACATACTTAACGCGGTTGAAAAAACGATGAACAAACGCCTTGAACAGAAAGAGCGAGGGGAAGAATAAGCCATGTTCCAGCAGGTATCGGGGGGAGCAAAGGATTCCTCAAAGATGGATTTTATCATTATATTGGCGCTCGTGCTGCTAATTATATTCATAAGGCGGCTTTCGGAGCTTTTTGCGGCTTTTGCTTCTCCCTTCAACATAATAGCGCAGGTATTCCTATTCGGCGCTATAGTCGCGGGGCTCTTGACGCTTTATGAAAGGCGGCTGTGCTCATATCGTTACAGCATAGTATACGACCCCTCGCCCAAAACCGACGAGGAGGGCAATGTGATATCGGCGCCTATAACATGGAAAAAGGGAACGTTCCTGTTTGAGCGCATGGTTGCCGTAAAGGGAAAGGTCATTGAGGCTGTTCAGCCTGAGGAATTTGTGAAGCTGATAGAGCCCGAAAAGCCCTGCACCGATGAAAACGGCAATGCGGTAGCTATACCCATATCAAGGCAATCCAAGCTCACCAATCTGCCCGCAAAAAAGGCGTACAAGCTTATATTCAGGCGCAGCGGCAGGCTTTACAGCATAGATTTCAGCCCTGATGAGGAGTTCCTATGCTATGTTGAAAAGGCCATGCAGCCTGAAGCGCAGGCTGAGCAGGCATAGCTTATAACGTATTTCATATAGCCTTTATCCAATGCAGTTTATTGAAAAAACATATAATTTAGTGTAATATTAGTCCTGATTTGATTTATTAGAAGCTCGGGGCTAATATTTTTTTGACTGCGAGGGTAGTGATATGAACAGCACCACAAAAAACCTTATATACTGCGCGCTTTTTGCGGCGCTTACGGCCGTGTTTTCGCAGATAGCCATACCGATAGAGCCTGTACCCGTCAACCTGGCGCTTTTTTCCGTATTTGTAGCCGGCGGCCTGCTTGGCGCGGCAAAGGGCAGCATGAGCCAGGCTGTGTATATTCTGCTTGGGGCTGTCGGCGCGCCGGTGTTTTCAAACCTGCACGGCGGCTTTCAGGTGCTTATCGGGCCTACCGGCGGCTATATAGCGGGCTATGTTGTCGCGGCGCTGGCGGCAGGCATTGTCGCGGAGCGCTTCGGCAGGAAAACCGTACCCGTTATAATAGGCTGCGTCATAGGCTTGGCCGCGTGTTATACCATGGGTACTGTATGGTATTGCTTTCAATCCGCTACCCCGTTCGGCGCGGCGCTTTCGCTTTGCGTGCTGCCCTTTCTTCCCGGGGATACCATAAAAATAGCAGCCGCGGCGCTTATCGTGCCACGGCTGTATAAGGCGGTTTATAAGGCTTAGCCCAGCCTCTGAGTATCGAAAAAGTGGCGGACAGCCACTTTTTCGACTACCTGAAAGGCGGACAACTCCGCCTTTTTTAATATGATTTTACCGCTCTTCCCTTGATTTTGGCGCTATTACCACCCTGCGGTTAGGCTCCTCACCCTCGCTGTATGTGGTGACATAGGGGTTGTTTTGCAGCGTGGCGTGCAGCACCCTTCTTTCATAAGGATTCATGGGCTCAAGCGTGCGCGCCCTGCCGGTGCTCCTCACCTGAGAGGCCACCTTTCTTGCCAGCCTTGCAAGCGTTTCTTTCCTTCTTTCCCTATAACCCTCGGTATCTATGGTGACCCTTGTGTAGCCCCTTTCCTTCCTGGCCCTGTTTACATGCAGGCTGGTAAGGTACTGTATGGCGTCAAGCGTTTCCCCCCTGTGGCCTATAAGCACGCCCATTCCGGAGGAATCTATCCTCAGCCTTATTCCCTCCTCCTCGCTGACGTTGGCAAGCACCTGCGCTTCGACGCCCATAAGCGAGAGCATCTGCTTGAGGAAGGCGGCGGCCTCGTTATTCTCGGCAGCTTCAAGGGTATAGTCTATTTGGGGCTTTTCCATCGCGCTGTCGCGGCGCACGCGCTCACGCCTCGGCCTGTCCTCATTACGCTGCGGCTGCACGGCGGCGGCTTCAATGCCGTTATTGTCTATATAGGCTTCGCTGTTGTCCCTTCTTTCGGGCCTCGGCCTCCTATCCTGACGCGGGGCGCGCTCGCGCCTGTTCTGGCTGCTGCGGCGATCCCTGTTGTAGGGGGAGCTTTCCCTCTGCCCGCTGCGGCTGCCCGTGCGCACCCTGTCAGCGTCGGTAAGGTAGTCGGGTATAACTATCTGCTCGGGCTCCCTTTCTATAAGCCTTACTATTGCAGGCTTCGCGCCTATGCCCAATAAGCCCTTGGTTTCGTGCTGAACTATATCTATTTCAACTTCATCTATCGATACCTCAAGCTCCTTGAGGCCGTTAAATATTGCTTCGTCTATCGTTTTTCCTGATGCTTCCAAGATTCTCATTTTACTTTGTTTCCTCCTGAATCTGGGGTGTTCTTGGGAATTTCTTATTGAGTATGACATTGACCAGTATCATTATCAGGCTTGTCAGCGTCCAATAAATTGCAAAGGCCGCGTTGTAGTTCAAGCAGAATATAAAGCTCATTATCGGGAAGAGATAATTCATCCACTTCGTGGATTTTGCAGCATCCGCATTGGCGGCGGGGGTGTTCTTTGTCATGAGCCATGCGGAAAGGAAGTTCGATCCGCCGGCAAGTATGCTCATTATGAACCAGCCGTTGTTATAACCAGCATAAACATCAAGGAACGGCTTTATTGCGGCGTCATATATGGCTATGGCCGATTCGTTTGAAAGTATCTGATATGTAACGTTGCCCTGATAAACCTTTGTTACCGCAAGCCCCATTTCAACAAGCTTTTCACCGACGCCGGCCTCCTGCAAATAAAGCAGGTTTGAAAGGTTAGGGGTGGCCAAAAAGCTCGCTCCGCTTGCAAGCACGGGATATGTGCCGTTATCCGGCTGCCAGATATTGTTTATCCAAAGGAACTTAAAGGATTTGAAAAGCTCCATGGCGTTATCGTCAACGAGCAGCCTCAGGTTCATCTCATAGCCCCAATAACGGAACGCGGCTATGAAGCAGAAGAACAGCGGCATAGTTATGAGCATAGGCAGACAGCTGCTCCACATGCTCACGCCCCTTTCCTTCATCAGCTTTGATTGCTCCATCTGGAAGCGCCTCGGGTCGTCGGCATACTTTTTTTGCAGTCTTTGTATTTCAGGCTGTATGGCAGCCATCTTTGCTGAAGATTGGCGCGTCTTTATGTCGGAAAACAAAGTGAGCGCGCGAAGAAATACCGTGCTTACCAATATGGTAAGAAAAACGCTGCCGAAGCCGCTGGCTGAAAGCGAGCAGGTTATGCCGTATATCCAGCGCATGGCCTCAAGAAACCAGTTTGTCAAAAAGAAATCACCGGCCAATTTTATATCCTCTCTTTCCTATTGCGCTTGCCTTGCGCGCAATATGAATATCGTATGTTTCTATGCTTTGTTTGTCGATTTGAATAAGCAAAACTCTTCCGGCACGGGATCATATCCCCCGCGCGAAAAAGGGTTGCAGCGCAGCACGCGCCACAACGCGAGCAAGCCGCCCTTAAGCGCGCCGAATCTGGCTATAGCCTCCCTGGCATAGCCGGAGCACGTTGGAATATAGCGGCAGCAGGGTCCGTGCAATGGGGATATCCACGCCCTATACCCTTCAATAAGCGTCAGCAATATACGCTTCACAACTATTTTTCTTCTTTCTTCATCAGATCGCCACGACGCAGAAGGCTGCGCGCCGCGGCCTCAATACCGGCAAATTCCGCCTTCGCTATAGGTTCCCTGGCTATAACTATTATGTCATAGCCGGGCTTTATGCTGCTTATCAAGGGAGCCATAACGCTGCGCAGCCTGCGTTTTATGCGGTTGCGGCATACGCTGTTGCCAAGCTTTTTGCTTACTGAAAAGCCTATATGCGTAAGCTCCGGCGTTTTTGATCTTACATATATAAGCACCATCAGCTCGTTCGCCTTTGAGCTCCCCTTGCGGTATACGTAGCGGAACTTTTTATTCCGCTTAAGCGAATAACAGCGTTTCACCTTTAAGAATTCTTTTCCCCTTTAAGGGAGCCGACCCAATGCGTCAATAATAGCTCTGCCGCGTTGGGCGGCCCGTATGCGCGCTAAATACCGCGCTTTTGTTCAATATACCAAAATATCCGCTTCCGTACTGATGTATCAGCTTTTATATATATCTGCTTATCAGGCGGAGATGACCTTGCGGCCCTTGCTGCGGCGGCGGGCAAGCACGTTGCGGCCGTTCTTGGTCTTCATGCGCTGGCGGAAACCATGCACCTTTTTGCGCTGCCTCTTTTTAGGCTGAAATGTTCCAAGCATCTTTTTAGCACCTCTTTCCGTTTGTGTTATATCATGCTGCGCTCTGCCTTACCATAGAGCCGAAGGTAATGCCTTCTTTTATATGATAAGCGTATCGGGCTGACGCCGCCCGACTCGGCCGGCCATTGATATGGCATAACTCAGCAGCGTAATCCATCAGTGTATGATTATATAAGAAAAACAAGCCCCCTGTCAAGAAATTCGGCTTTATTTTACTTTATTTTTGCTATCCTACAATATATAGTTGTCTGCGCCTGGCGTCTTCACAAGGCCAAAGATATCCCACTTGTAAAGAGCCCCGGCTTTTGTTATTATTAAAAACATGAAGAGTATACGCTATATACGCGCGCCCTTATAACGTATTTTATAAAGCCGTTTTAGCAGGGTTTTATATGCCTTGGGAGGAATTTTATGGTGTCCGCAGCAGCAGTTTGGCAGAACTCACTTGAAGAGATAAGGAAGTCCATGACTCCCTTGAGCTATAATACATGGATAGCGTCCATGACGCCTATCTGCCTTCAGGATAATGTAATTATCCTTCAGGTTAAGGATCCTTCAACAAAGAACACGCTCAAAAGCATATATACTCAGACGCTTACGGACTGCATAAACAAGGCCAATGCAGGCACATACCTTGTCCGCTTTATAGATGAATCCGAGCTTCCTTTATATAATGCGTATAGGGAGGATCTTCCCGTAACCAGCAGCGACTATTTTCTTAACCCCAAATACACGTTTGAAAGCTTTGTCGTGGGCAACAGCAACAACTTTGCTCATGCCGCGGCGCAGGCTGTGGCGGACGATCCGGGCAAGGCATACAATCCTCTTTTTATATATGGCGGCGTGGGCTTGGGCAAGACCCATCTTATGCACGCTATAGGCCACAGGATACTTAAAAACAATCCCCAGGCGAGGATAATTTATATAACCACCGAAACCTTTACAAACGACCTTATACAATCCATTCAGGAAAACAGCCGCGTTCAGTTCAGGAACAAATACAGGACTGCCGACGTGCTTATAATAGACGACATACAGTTCCTTGTCGCAAAGGACAGGACGCAGGAGGAGTTTTTTAATACCTTCAACGCGCTGCACACATACGGCAAGCAGATAATCATAAGCTCCGATAAGCCGCCCAAGGACCTTATAAATCTTGAGGACAGGCTTGTATCAAGGTTTGAAGGCGGCCTGGTGGCGGATATACAGCCGCCCGACCTTGAAACAAGGGTAGCCATACTTAAAAGAAAGGCTAAAAGCGAGAATATAGAAGTGAGCGAGGATGTGCTTACTTTTATAGCCGAAAAGGTTAATTCAAACATTCGCCAGCTTGAAGGCTCCTTAACGAGGGTGATAGCGTTTGCAAGGCTAACTAAAAAACCCATAGATATGGCGCTTACGTCGGCAGCGCTTAAGGATATAGTATCAGGCTGCGACAATACTCCCGTTACCGTACCGCTGGTGCAGCAGGTGGTTGCGGATTATTATGATATAGATATAGACGCTCTGCTTTCGCAAAGAAGGACTATGGAAATAACCTATCCAAGGCAGGTGGCAATGTATCTGTGCAAGGAGCTTACGAACAAATCGCTCAAATACATAGGCTCCAGCTTCGGCGGCAGGGACCATTCTACAGTTATAAACGCCTGCAAAAAGATAGAATCCGATATGAATGAGGATGCTCAAGTGGCCGAGCTTATAGAGGACCTTACAAAGAGGATAAAAAAGCAGTAAGTCAAAAAAGTTATCCACATAGTGTGGATAACTGCTGTGGATTAAACACCGCATCGATGTTAACATGGTGGAGAACGTGAACACGGTGGAGAACAAATTGAGTTATACAAAGTTTTCCACATCGCCTTCAACAGCGTTTTTTCAGCCAAAATAAGGCCGTATGGGGCTTATCCACAGTTTTAACAATTCTACTGCTGCTGCTGATTATTATATATATAGACACACTGCGAAGCGGGTGTGGATAAACTACGAATGTGGACAGCTTAAAGAAGCAAAACAACAGGAGGTTAATGTATATGCACATAATACTCGATACAAACGCTTTGAACGCCGCGCTTTCAACGGTAACGAAGGCCCTGCCTGTAAGGACGACAATCTCCGTCCTTGAAGGCATATACATGAAGGCGGATAGAAAGAGGCTGCTTTTAAGATGTACCGACCTTAATATACAGATAGAGACATATGTTGACGCCATGATAGAAAAGGAAGGCGCCGCAGTGCTGCCTGGAAGGCTGTTTTCCGAAATGGCAAAAAGACTGCCAGGCGACACGGTATTCATAGATGTAAAGAAGAACACGGCCGAGATAATAAGCGGCAGCTACAGGACCACCCTGCAATGCGAGGATGCTAACGAATACCATGCCATGAACGAGATAGAGGGGGAGAGTATAATAAAAATTGCCCCGGTCGATTTCAAAAACATGGTGCGCGGCTGCATATTCGCAGCGGCGCAGGACGATTCAAAGCCCATACTTACCGGCGCGCTTATGGAGATGAGCAGCGATTCTTTAAGGCTTATCGCGCTTGACGGCTACAGGCTGGCGCTGAGAACAGCAAGAATAGAGGGCGAAGCCAGCGCGGATAAAAACGTCGTTGTTCCTGCAAGGTCTTTGCTTGAGGTGGCGCGCATCTTGCCCGACGATGGAGAAAGCAAGGCCGCGATATCCTTCAGCAGGACGCATCTTAGCGCTGTAGGCGGAGACGTTAAGATAATAGCAAGGCTTATGGACGGCGACTTTATAAAGTATAAGCAGATATTGCCCACAGACCATGTAACAAGGGTAAGGGTGAACAGAAAAGAGCTGCTTGACGGTATAGAGAGAGTGGCCCTTATGGCAAGGGAGAGCAAGAGCAATCTGATAAAATTCGCTATTTCCCGGGAAATGATGGAGATAAGCGCCAACAGCGAAATAGGAAGGAGCAATGAGGAGATTCCCTGCTCGACCATAGGCGACGATATAGAGATTGCATTTAACAATAAATATCTTATAGACGTTTTTAAGGCGCTTGAAGAAGAGGAGATATATCTTGATTTCAACAGCAACGTCAGCCCATGCGTGGTAAGGCCTGTAAACGGGGACGCCTTTTATTATCTCATACTCCCCGTAAGGCTATTTACCGGAGCCTGATGAGAACAGATTATTGAATAATGGAGGCCGGTATGCGCATTATAGACGGTTTTGACGGCATATATGGAATTTACTCCGAAAACGGCAGCTTTGATATGAATAAATGGAGAAGCTATGCCGATTCCCTATGCTTCGGCCTCAGCGAAAAGTGTGAGAAGGACTGTAGGGAAAGCTATGATTTTGATAAACAGGTTTTGCCTGTCCTTAACAAAGCTTATTTGGATAAAGAAAAGCTTGATAAGGCGCATGAGAGCTTTTTAGCGGCCACAAGCGGGATAGAGGACAGGTTCTTCAACGGTCTTGGTATGAATATAGAAGTTGATATAATACTCTATTTAGGCCTTTGCAGCGGCGCAGGCTGGGCCACCGATATAAACGGCAAAAGGTGCGTGCTTCTTGGCATTGAAAAAATAGTTGAGCTTGGTTGGCAGAATATAGACACGTTGAGCGCGCTAATTTATCATGAGCTTGGGCATATATGGCATTTTATCTTGAATAAGGAGCTTGAGGACAGCGATAGCATAGTTACCACAAGGGAAAAGGCAATAGCTCAGCTATATGAAGAGGGAATAGCCATGCTTGTTGAGCAGATACTTATGGATAAGGGCGAATACTATCATCAATATGATAAAAACTTGCTCGGCTGGTGCGAAAAAAACGAGGCTATGCTTGCCAAGGAATATTTTAGAAGAATAATTGAGAACGACTCCGTTCAGGATTTTTTCGGGGATTGGTGCAGCTTTATGGGGCATAGCGACACGGGTTATTTTTTAGGCTGCCGCTTTATAAGGCATATGCTTGAAAGCTATTCATTAAAAGAAATAGCCACTATGGATATTGAGCTTGTTTCGCAAAATTTTGCGCGCTACGCAAGGAGACTCTGAGTTATATGATAGATAAAAACAAAATAGAAAAATGGAATTCTTTAACTTTCGGCCTTGTGCTTTCCGGCGGCGGCGCTAAGGGCGCGTATGAAGCGGGCGCCATAAAGGCCATGCAGGAGATGGACATAATGAACAGCGTATATGGCGTGAGCGGCACAAGCGTGGGCGCCCTTAATACGCTTGTATTCGCAATGGGCGACGTTAAGCTTATAGAGGAGCTTTGGGAGGGAATAGGGCTTATGACCGTTGCCGCGCCAAAGGTTATACAGGGCGAGGAAAAGGGAATAAGAGATATAGTTGAAAGGATTCATATAACCTCAAGAATACAGGGCAATGAGGAGCAGTCAATATTTACACAAAGCGCGCTGAGGGCGCTTATACACAAAAGCTGCGACTTTGATAAAATAAGAAGCTCAAGGGCAAAGCTTTATGCCTGCGCCTATGACATAAATGAAAAGCATGTAAAATACTTTGATCTTAAAAGCATGGACGACGAGGATATGATAGACGCCGTATTGAGCAGCGCGGCAATACCGCATGTTTACGACCCCGTTGTCATAGAAGGGCATAGGTATGCTGACGGCGGAATAAACGACCCTGCCTACGGCGTTAAAAACAGCGACGTCACGCCCATAAAGCCGCTTCAGGACGAAGGGTATGACATAATACTGGTGATACATCTTAGGGAGCAGGAAGGCTTTGAGCTTGACCATATAGGCAATACAAGGCTTGTTCACATATATCCATCGCATCCGCTTGAGCAGATAAGGGGCTCCGGCACGATGAACTTTACAAAGCAGGCCATAAAAGAAAAGTTCAATATGGGCTACAATGATATGTACATAGCGCTTGCAAAGCTGATGATGGAATATATAAGGAAATAGAAAAAGTGGCTGGTTGCCACTTTTTCGAGCTTTTCATTTACCTACGCAGAATCTTGAAAATATCCTGTCTATAACGTCGCCGGTAACCTCTCTTCCGGTTATGGAGCCGAGCGAATATAGGGCAGTGCGCACGTTTGAAGCCAAAATGTCTGCGCCGAGCGATATATCCGCATCCTCAAGCGCATCCCTTGCTTCCATCAATGCATGTATGTGCCTTGTATTGGTGAGGAGCGCGCTTTCAGCCTCCTTTGATAAAAGCGAAGCTGCCAGCTTTTCTTTCAAAACATCAAGTCCTTCGCCTGTAAAGGAGCTGACCTTTATTGTGTCATAGCCCTTAAGCCCACCTTTTATGCTGAAATCGGGCCTGTCGCACTTTGTCAGCAATATGAGCCTTTTTTTAGCTGCCGTTTCACTTAAAATGGAATATGCTTCTTCCGATATATCTGCTGTGCCGTCTATTGCCACAAGTATTATGTCGGCGTTTTCGGCGGCTTTTTTTGCCCTGTTCACGCCTATTTTTTCCGCCTCGTCCATATGCCCCGTATCCCTTATTCCAGCCGTGTCTATAAGCCTTACGGGCGCTCCGGCTATATCAATAGTTTCCTCTATAATATCCCTTGTTGTACCGGGGATGGCTGTTACTATGGCCCTGTCCGTTCCCATAAGCGCATTGAAAAGGCTTGATTTGCCGGCATTAGGCAGCCCAAGTATTGCCGCGGTTGCTCCGTCGCGGTATATACGTGCTGCCTCGCCGCCCATTATCAGGCTATCAAGTCTTTTTATTACAGGCTCAAGCCTTTCAGGTACGAGGGGGAGGGTATCCTCCTCAAGCTCGTCGGGATAGTCAAGCGCCGCCTCTATTTCGCTCAATATGTCTATAAGCTGTTCCTCGATATCTCTTATACCCTTGCCAATGCTGCCTGCAAGCTGCTCCTCGGCAAGCTTTGCGCTTTGTATGGTGAGCGCACTTATAACGTCCATAACCGCCTCCGCCTGGCTGAGGTCCAGCTTTCCGTTCATAAAAGCGCGCTTTGTAAATTCTCCCGCTGCGGCTGGTTTGAGCATGCTTGACAGCGCGAGCAGAGTCCTTTCTACCGTTATCCTGCCGCCGTGTACATAAATCTCCGCCATATCCTCCCCAGTGTATGTATTAGGAGCCCTGAAAAGGCACGCCATGGCGGAATCGATTATTTCCGAGGCGGAGGGATCGATAACGTTCCCGTATGTCATTTTCCTTACTTCAAGGCCGCTTGCAGCTTTGCCCGCTTTGGCGGACGCAGGAACGAATATTCTGTTTATTGCCGTTTCAGCTTCGCTTCCGGTTATGCGTATTACGGCTATGGCTCCGCCTACCGGCGTAGACAGGGCGTAAACGGTATCATCTTTTATCATCTTTTGTGCTGCCCCTTCCTATATCCCTGGCTATTTTTTCAAGCGTACAGCTATTGTTATCCTGCGGCTTGCATGCGCAGTGAAGAAGAAGCTTCCGCTTTACTTCGCCTACGCGCCTGCATGGCTTAATATCGAGCCAGCGGCATATATCCTCGCCCGTGCAGTTGAGCTGCTTTTCAGTAAAGGGGGCGTTGTCAGCCTCCATATCGGATAATATGCTCTTCCATCTTTCGGCGGTATCCACTTTCCCAAGCTCTATGCCGCTGCCGTGAACGTCCGCCTCGCGCACAAGTATAAGCTCTTCTGCAAAAGCCTTGCCCCATGTTACAAAGCGCTTTTTTATAGACCTTGGCCTCGCTTCGCCCTTAAGATCATACATATGATATCTTACAAGCTGCACGATATGGTTTTTAAGCGCTGCCGGCGCCTTCATCCGCGTTAAAAAGCTTTCCGCAATAGAGGCGGAGTACATCTCATGCCCGTGCATGGAATTATGATGATAGAAGGCCGACGCCTTTCCGGTATCGTGAAGCAGCATGGCAAGCCTTATCTCAAGCTTTGGATAAGAGCATGCGCACGCCTGCAGGCAATGCTCCATTACCTCATATTTGTGATAATCCCTGCGCTGCTTCAAGCCGTCGCACAGCTTAAGCTCAGGCAGTATAATCTCTATCACGCCGCAGCTATCAAGAAGATGCAGCCCGTAAAGCAGGCTTTCCCTGCCCATATTATAACAGGTATCGGCCATTAGCAGCTTGCAAAGCTCTAAAAATATCCTTTCCGCAGCTATGTCCTTTAAGCCGGCTCTGTTATTATATGCGGCGCAAACCGTTGCCTCGTCCGCAGTGAAGCCAAGCTGCGCCGCAAAGCGCGCAAGGCGCATTATTCTTACGCCGTCGTCTCGCATTATCGTATTTGGATCCTCTGACGTGGCCCGAAGCACTTTTTTGCCGATATCGTCGATACCGCCTGTAGGGTCTATCAGCTTGTTCGCCAGAATATCAAAGTATATCGCGTTTACGGTAAAGTCCCGCCTGAAAGCGTCCTGCTCTATATTTGCGCCAAAGCTGACCTCTGTTGGCCTGTGGCTGCCGGTAGAATCGTATTTTTCGGTCCTGAAGCAGGCGTATTCAAAGCTTTGACCATCCGTTTTTATATCGAGCGTGCCGAATGAAGCCCCTTTTTGCCTGCATTCTATAGAAGCAGATGAGAGAATGCTTTCAACCGCGTCTATGGGAAGAGTTGAGCATATGTCTATATCTTTAACAGGCAGGCCCAAAAGGCTGTTTCGCACCATTCCGCCGACGCAATAAAGCGTTGCTCCGTTTATATCAAATAACTTAGCCAGCCTCAGCAAGGCCGCGCTTATATTGAGTTCTGCCATAAAAACCCCTTTGTGTATAGCTTATATAATTATTCTACCATCAGCTGACAATGGTATACAAGACCTAAAGGCCGGCTTTGGGACGCTTCTGCGTTCTTCTCGCTTGAATTACCTGCAGCTTTAATTGAATTATAATAGCAGCATAACGCCAAATATTGCGGCAAGGGGAAGCAAATGATATACTTATGCTGCCGAAAGGCATATTATGTATTGAAACAATACTTTTTTCCGAAAGGCGAAAGCATGACTAAGACTATCGTATTCACCGGCGGCGGAAGCGCCGGCCACGTTACGCCAAATATGGCGCTTTTTCCACAGCTTTTGAGCGAGGGCTACGACATACATTATATAGGCACCGAAAACGGCATAGAAAAAAGCCTTATAGAAAACATGGAGGACATAACTTACCATAGCGTGAGCGCCGATAAGCTGAGAAGGTATTTTTCGCTTAAAACCCTGAAAATGCCCTTTGAGGTAATAAAGGGCATAAACCAGGCGACGAGGATAATAAAAAATCTAAGACCGGACGTTGTGTTTTCAAAGGGAGGCTATGTGAGCGTGCCTGTCGTAATAGCGGCAAAGAATTGTAAAGTGCCGGTAGTTACGCACGAAAGCGACTACACGCCGGGGCTTGCAAACAAGATAAGCGCGCGCTATGCGGATAAGATATGCGTAACGTTTGAGGATACGCTCCAATATGTTGGAAAAAAGGGAATACACACAGGCACGCCCATAAGGCCTCAGCTGTATAGGGGCAACAAGCAGAAGGGGCTTGAGTTTTTAGGCTTTGACGATAAGAAGCCCGTGCTTATGATAATGGGCGGGAGTCTTGGCGCGGCGGCTGTGAACGACGCTGTAAGGGGAGCGCTGGATAAGCTTGAAAGGACGTTTGACATAGTGCATCTTTGCGGAAAGGGCAAGCTTATGCCAGAGCTTGATTCATGCAGCTACAGGCAGTTTGAATACATATCAAAAGAGCTGCCGGACGTTTTTGCCGCGACTGATATAGTTATAAGCAGGGCAGGAGCGAACGCCGTGTTTGAGCTGCTCGCGCTGTGCAAGCCTATGCTTTTAGTGCCGCTGCCGCTGAGCGCCAGCAGGGGAGACCAGATACAGAATGCGGGCTATTTTTCAAGAAAGGGCTACGCCATGGTGCTTGAGCAGGAGAAGATGACCCCGCAGACGCTGCTTGACGCGGTGAACGACCTATATGACAGGCGGCTTTCGTTTATATCCACAATGAGCGCAGAACCCACCGCCGACGGCACTGACGAGGTGCTTGATGTGATAAGAAAAGAAGCAAAAGAGCATGAAAACAGCAAAAGGGAAGGTAAATAATGATACACATGAGCCGCGAAAGGGTCATAAAAGCGCTTAGTGAGCCTAACGGACCCGAGAAGCTTGTTTCAAAGGCAGATCAGGCGATTGAGCCGGCATGGGAGCTGTTTATTAAAGAAAACAACGCCCAGGCATGCTCCTTTTTGGCAAGGCTGGCAAAGCAGAAAAAGTACAGGCAGATGATAGAAAACAAGCTCAGCCGCGGCAGGAGCGAGCTGTATGCCGCCCTTGAAAGCGGCGACGCTAAGCTGAGGAAAAATGCGGCAAGGCTGATAGGCGCGCTTTCAGCGCCGTGCGATGCGGACAATCTTATAGAGGCTCTTGAAAAGGAGGATACCAGATTCGTCAGGCCGAGCATCATACTTGCACTCGGCTCTGCAGGAGGAGACAGGGCTAAAAGCTATTTAGCTTCATATAAGGTAGCCGCACCCGGGGACGAAAGCGAAAAAAGGCACTTTGCGGACGAAACGGAAGCGCTTATGACGGCAAAAAGAAGGCTCGCTTCATTGCCAAAGCATGAGTTTGCGGGGCTTAAAACCGAATATGAGTTTGAATTGCGCGCTCCTGACAGGCTTGTAGGCTCGCTTTTATATGATATAGAAGAAAGCGCGCTTGATGAAGCCGAAATAATTGGCCACAGGGGCAACTGCGTTTTTGTAAAAACAAAGGCCGTCCAAGAGCTGTTGAAGCTAAGGAGCATGTCGGCCATGCTCATGCCCGTTGCGGCCAAAGCCGATATAACAAAGCCTGCTGCGCTGTTATACTGCCGAAGGTTTATAAAGGACTTCTTTGCCGATTCATGCTCAGGACTGCCTCCCTATGGCTACAGGATAGAGATAAAGGGCGAAAATGTGGACAGGGCGGCCATATCAAAGGCTATAGCGGCCGTGATAGACTCAGACGAAGTAGTAAATTCGCCCTCGGATTACGAAATCGAGCTGATAGCCGAGTTTGGAAAAAAGGACAAGAATACAGCGGACATATACGCAAGGCCTACGGTTTTTGCCGATAAGCGCTTTGAATACAGGGTGGGAGCCCTGCCCGCAAGCATACATCCCGCCACCGCGGCGGCCGTGCTAAGATACGCTATAGAGCATATGAAGGTCAACGCAAGGGTGCTCGACCCCTGCTGCGGCAGCAGCACCCTTTTGATAGAAAGGGAGAAGCTTGCGCCCGTATCAAGCTCGACAGGAGTGGATATTGCGCATAAGGCCATAGACATTGCCAGAATGAACGCCGAAAGAGCAGGCTCAAGCGCAAAGTTTATTTGCAACGACATGCTGCGCTTTGAAGCGAAAAGACCGTATGACGAGGTGATAGCCAATCTGCCCTTCGGCAACAGGGTAGGCACGCATCAGGCTAACGAAAAGCTGTATGCCGGACTGCTTGATAAGCTTCCGCAATGGCTGAATGAAGATGGAGTGGCGATACTGTATACAATGGAGTTTACATTGCTAAAAAAGCTTATCAGGGAAAGGCCGGGACTTAAGCTGGTAACCGAAACAAGGACGGAGGCAGGCGGCCTTATGCCGGGGATATTTATAATTAAGCTGAAGTAGCAGATGTTTCACGTGAAACAATGGGGGAGAGTATGGAGCTTTGTTTGATAGGCTACTCCGGCACAGGAAAACGCACATGGCGAACAGGCTCGAAAGCGCGCCTGGGCTGAAGCATATCGATCTTGACGGCACATTCCGGGACAATACCGCGCCCCGCTATTCAAAATAGAGGGATCCCGAATAAAAGGCGGGGCTGCTGAGCGATGCCGTAAAGGACGATAAATGGATAACGGAGGGAGCTTACTACGCATGGCTTGACGAAGCTTTTGAAAAGACAGATAGAATATGCATACTTGACATACCCAAAGGGGGTTTACTTAAGCAGGACAATAAAAAGATTTATAACGCGAAAGCTTGAGAAGTACGAAGCTGAAAACAAGGTATACGAGCTTAAAAGCAAGGACAGCGTAGACAGCGAAACAGAGGACATCATCAAAGCCTGTGCGGAGGAGATATAATATGAAATTACGATGCGTAATAGCGCTGAGATTCTTCAAAAATACAAAATGCTTCGGCCCCGGCATAGCCGAGCTTATTGAGGGGATAGAGGAGCTTAAGTCGTTAAGGGCGTCAGCTCAAAGGATGGGCATGGCATATTCAAAGGCATGGCGAATAGTGCATGAGTGTGAGGAAAAGCTCGGCTTCAAGCTGCTGACCCTGTCGACAGGCGGAAAAAACGGCGGAGGGGCAGAGGTGACTGAAGAAGGGAAAAAGCTGCTTACAAGATACAGAGAGATGGAGAAGGCCCTGAACAAGACGGCGGAGATAATGCTTAAAAGCTGGGAAAAAGAAGATAATGAAGCAGGGGGGCAGCAAGCCCCGTAATAATAGAAAAAGTGGCGGCCAGCCACTTTTTCTATTATGAACAGATGCTTTTACTGGGCTTACATTTTCATGAGAGCTTCGTAAAGGCCTTCAAGCCCGTCCCTTGTGTAATACTCTATGGTAATCCTGCCTTTTTTTTCGCTGCCTTCTATGGTAACCTTTGTGCCGAGATGCTCGCGCAGGCGCTCCTGTGCGACGTACATATCGTTGGTTTGCCTGATGTGCTTCTTCTTCGCTTCCTTTTCTATTTCTGCAAGCTCAGGATTTGCTATCTTGGCGGCTTTGCGCTCCACCTCGCGCACGGACCAGCCGTTTATTGCGGCGTCGTTAGCTAAGCGCAGCGCGGCAGGCTCGTCCTTTATTCCTGCAAGCACCCTTCCGTGGCCGGCGCTGAGCTTGCCTTCCTTTAACATGGTCTGCACACTGTCCGGCAGGTTCAATAGCCTCAGGCTGTTCGCTATTGCCGGACGGCTCTTGCTCAATCTTGAGGAAACCTCCTCCTGTGTCAGGTCGTGCTGCTGCATGAGGAAGCGTATTGCCGCGGCCTCCTCTATTGGATTGAGGCTCTCCCTTTGCAGGTTTTCAACAAGCGCTATCTCCTGTATCTCGGCGTCGTCAAACTGCTTCACTATTACAGGCACCTTTGTAAAGCCCGCTATCCTTGCCGCCCTGTAGCGGCGCTCCCCTGCAACAATGGTGTATCTTTCGCCGTTTTGATGCACTATTATCGGCTGCACCATTCCGTGCCGCTTTAAGCTTTCGGCAAGCTCGTTAAGCCTGTCCTCATCAAATGTTTTTCTCGGCTGGTAGGCATTGGTATCTATAAGATAGATATCCGCCTGTATCACCCCTTCTGGCGGCGTTGCGGAAAAGTCGCCAAGCAGCGCGTCAAGCCCGCGCCCGAGTCCCTTTTTCATTGCCATAGCCTACTCCTTCCCAACAAGCTCGCGTGCGAGCGATTCATATGCCTTTGCGCCCACGCTCTTCGGGTCATATTTGTTTATCGGCATGCCGAAGCTGGGCGCCTCGCCAAGCCTTACGGAGCGCGGTATTATCGTGTTATACACCTTGTTCTTAAAAAACTTTTTGACTTCAACAACTACCTGCTCGGATAGATTGGTGCGCGCATCAAACATGGTAAGCACAACGCCTTCAACGGCTAACCTGCTGTTAAGATGCGTCCTTACGAGCTTTACCGTATTCATAAGGTCGCTAAGGCCCTCAAGCGCATAGTATTCGCACTGTATTGGCGCAAGCAGTGTATCCGCAGCGGTAAGCGCGTTTATGGTGAGCAGGCCTAAGGAGGGCGGGCAATCTATAAAGATATAGTCATAGCTCTTGCGCACCTTGTCAAGGGCCCTTTTTAACACGGTCTCCCTTGCAAGAGTGTTGACAAGCTCTACCTCCGCGCCGGAAAGCTCCTTCCTTGCGCACAGAAGCTCAAGATTCTCAGTAGGCGTAGGCACTATCGCTTCGGCAACGCCAACGCCGTTGATAAGCACATCGTATACGCTGTGCTCCGGCTCATCCTTGTTAACGCCAAGGCCGCTGGTGCAGTTGCCCTGCGGGTCTATATCCACGCAAAGCACCTTTTTGCCTAAAGCGGCAACGCATGCTGAAAGGTTTACCGTTGTGGTCGTCTTTCCCACGCCGCCCTTTTGGTTAGCTATAGCTATTATCTTGGACATGCTTTTCTTATCTCCCTCAATTTATTCTGATCCACTTCAATGTACTTATCCATTATAAGCTCGTCGTAATATATTCCGTCAGCATAAAACTTTCTGCGGTGCCGGCCTGCCGCCTCAAAGCCGTAACGCTCATATAAAGCGATAGCCCTTACGTTATCCGCATATACGCCAAGCTCTATATTCTCAACGCAGGCGTCCTCAGCAAGCTTAATAAGCGTCTCCATAATTGCCGAGCCTACACCTATATACCAGAACTTCTTCTGAACGCTCAAGGCTATCTCGCCAGTGTGCGCCGTTTTGCGCCTATGGGAGCATACAAGGCTGAACATGCAGGCTATTTCCCCATTTATGCGGCCTATATGCATGCCGCCGCGCTCCTCCTTCAGACTGTCCTCAAGTATCGCGGCCTCCTTTTCCTCGCTTATGCCAAGGCCGTTGGAGTTCATCATCAAAAAATGCGTTTCTCCGCCAATAATCTTCAAATAGCTCAATATCTCTGCGGCATCCTTTCCGCATGGCCGTCTTATCTCAAGCATGCTGCCGTCCTTTAGTACTACGCTTTTATCCATAAATAATAATAAACCTCAACAATCCCCAATAAAATACAATTCCAAGTCTCGCTTATAGACTCTATACCATTATAAGATATATTTGGCCATAACACAATCAATGTTTCACGTGAAACAAATAAGGCGGGGCTAACGCCCTGCCTCAGAGTGTCGATAAACTCCGGGGTTGTTAAGGGGCAGGCGCCACTTAAGCTTTATTCCGGCTCTGACGGCATGCACGTCAGAACGGATGAAAACCTTTAGGTTTTCGTACTTTGCAGGTTTTGCCTCCCGGGAGCTAATGCGAGAGGCAAAACCTGTTAAAACTCGAAAAAGTGGCGTTCAGCCACTTTTTTGACACTCTCGGCGGAGCATCGCTCCGCTTTGTTCGTCCATAAAAACTGCGCCGCCCTTATAGTGCGCTTGTAGTCACGCCAATGCTTGTGCTATAGTAATAAGGAAGATTCCTTTATGGGGGAAACTGCGCATGATAAAGCCAAAGTTCAACAGGAAGATGCCACAAAACGCTGCTTATTTCTTTAGCGCTGAGTCCGATGAGGCGTTCAAGAAAGCTCACCCGATAGGCTATGGCATACTTGTTGCCGTTGGCATTGCGGCGCTGCTTTTTCCTATGGCGCTGCTGTGCATGGCAATGATTGTATTTGATTTTCCAAACAGCGCATGGATAGTGCTTGGCTTTATAGGCGCATTTATAATGGGCATAGGCTTGTTCAACATTGTTGCGGCGTGGATAGGGCAATATTTGGGCCATTTTGTAACGGCCGCAGCCATTATACTGGGCACGGTGCTTATCGGAATAAGCATATTGCTTGTATTCGCATCAGAAAGCGCATCGGGTGAGGCACGGAGCATGACGACGCATTATTTCGTAATGCTCATGCTAAATGCTATAGCGGTGATAATGTATACCGTAGCGCGAGGAGGATTCCTATGCTGGCTAAAGCTCAAGGGCGTCGTTAAAAAAGACTATTCTTATAACATGAAGGGCAGTTTCGTTAAATATCTTTGGTACGAACCGATAACCGCAAAACACGATCTCGGCTTGTTTTATAAGATAAACAAGTTTTATACCGTGCTCCTTGGAATTATTATCGTTGGGCGCATAGCTTTGGGCTGGATACGCGTCATGACGATACCGCTTTGTGCGCTCAGCATTATTGCATATCTTATGACGGCAGGAATGTTGGCGTTTGCCTTGACCAATAGGAATATTTATGAGCATGGCAGCCCGATAGTACTATTTGCAATGGGAAAGGATAAAAACATTGAATCCTCATTGTTCGACATTGCGCTTATTGCGTTTGCTTTAGGTTTGCTCTATGCTGAGCTTATGGGTACGGCGCAGCTTTGGGGCATGGAGATACCGCACCTGTAACCGGAGGAGAGCTTAGAAAAAAACGTCTTATAGCAACATGGAATAATCAAATCGGGCGGGGCTGCCGCCCGATAGCTATTTTTGCTGTATCAGTTCTTCTTTTTGCTTGTGCGTAAGCTTTTTTAATGAGGCTTCTCGTTTTAATGCGCTGCTTTTGTCGTCGAATTTCTCAAAATAAACGAGCGTTACCGGAAGACGGCTCCTTGTGTATTTGGCGCCTTTTCCCGAATTATGCGCTTTTTCCCGGGCAACGGGATCAACGCTGTAGCCGCAGTATAGCGAATTGTCCGCGCAGCGAAGCATATATGCAAAATGACTCACCTGCCAAGCTCCGCGTCTATCAGCACAAGATGAAATTCCTTTATCGCGCGCGTGGGGTATTCAATGATAGATGTCACGCGGCACATGCGCTGCTCGCTTTGACAGTCGGCACATTCCCCTGTTATGCCGCAGGGCAGCTTGTCAAGCTTTAACCTCCTGGCGTTCGGAGGGCAGGTCTCGCGCTTTATGCGCTCTATGGCATCGTCGATTCCGCCGTCAACAAACTTGTTCCTGCCTATAAACAGCATGACCTTTTCAGGCCCAATTATCATGGAGGCGACCCTGTTGCCGGTTCCGTCTATATTAATCAGCCTGCCATCGCCAAGTATGGCGTTTGTTGATGCAAGATACCAATCCGCCTTGCCGGCTTCGCCCTGCGCCTTGCTCCTGTCTGCGGCATACCAGTGGGAGTACACGGGGTTGCCCCTTTTTTCAAGCTCGTTGTAAAGATCAAGATCGTTCTGTACGGTAACTGAGCCGCCGAAGCCTACGGACTCATTCGGCTTTATAAGCGAAAACGCAAGCTGCTTAGCCTCGTTCGCATCCTTAGCCTGATGTACGATAAAGCCGCGCTTTACAAGGCTCTTTTCAAGCATATCATAATGGCTGCAAAACATAACTTATCCTCCTTAAACCTTGGTTATATAAACTTACTTTATCATACCTACCGCGCTCTTGCAATTTGATTGTTTATCAAGTATTATTTTACAAGATATTGCTTGGAGGGATAAGCATGGCTTACGAGCGTGAACTGATAAGAAACTTTTGCATAATAGCTCACATTGACCATGGCAAGTCCACGCTTGCCGACAGAATGATAGAGATGACCGATACCGTTGCCCTGCGCGATATGGAGGCTCAGCTCCTTGACAACATGGACATAGAGCGCGAACGCGGCATAACCATAAAATCATCTGCCGTCAGAATGTTCTATACGCATAAGGACGGAAAAAGATACATGTTCAACCTTATAGACACTCCGGGCCATGTTGACTTCAATTATGAGGTGTCAAGGAGCCTTGCCGCATGCGAGGGTGCGGTGCTTGTTGTTGACGCAACGCAGGGCATAGAGGCGCAGACGCTTGCCAACGTATACCTTGCGCTCGATAATTCGCTTGAAATAGTGCCTGTTATAAACAAGATCGATCTGCCAAGCGCAGACGCGGAGCATACTAAAAAGGAGATAGAGGATGTTATCGGCCTTCCGGCTGAGGATGCGCCCTGCATTTCCGCAAAGACCGGACTTAATGTTGAGCAGGTTCTTGCGGCTATAGTTGACATGGTACCGCCGCCTAAAGGAGAGATAAACAGGCCGCTTAAGGCGCTTATATTCGACAGCGTTTATGACAACTATAAAGGAGCGCTCAGCTATGTGCGCGTGGTGGACGGTATAGTTAAGCCGGGCATGAGGATACGCTACATGGCCACAGGCAATGAATTTGAGGTAACGGAAGTGGGCGTATTTTCGCCGTCGCTTCAGCCGATAGACGCGCTGGAGGCCGGCGAAGTGGGCTATATTTCGGCTTCTATAAAGAATGTTCGCGAAACGAAGGTAGGCGATACCATAACCGATGCCCAGAATCCGGCGGCAGAGCCCCTGCCCGGATATAAGCAGGCTAATCCTATGGTGTTCTGCGGCATATATCCGGCTGACGGTGCGGATTATGAAAACCTTAAGGATGCGCTTGACAAGCTTTTGCTCAACGATGCATCGCTTTCATACGAGCCTGAAACCTCCATGGCGCTCGGCTTCGGCTTCAGGTGCGGCTTTTTGGGTCTGCTGCATATGGAGATAATACAGGAAAGGCTCGAAAGGGAATTCGACCTCGACCTTGTTACAACCTCGCCCTCCGTTATATATAAAGTAGTAAAGACTAACGGCGAGGAGCTTATGATAGATAATCCTACCAACCTTCCTTCTGCTGCCGAAATAGCGTATATGGAGGAGCCTATGGTGAGGGCTACGATAATGTCTCCATCTGAATATGTTGGCACAATAATGGAGCTTTGTCAGGAAAAGCGCGGCGTGTTTGAGGATATGAAGTATATTGAAGAAGGCAGGGTAAACATATTCTATGAATTGCCGCTCAATGAGATAATATATGACTTCTTCGATCAGCTGAAGTCCAGGAGCCGCGGCTATGCTTCGTTTGACTATGAGCTTAAGGAATACGCAAGAAGCGAGCTTGTTAAGCTTGATTTTCTGCTTAACGGCGACATGTGCGATGCTCTTTCTACCATAGTTCATAAGGATAAGGCGTATTCCAAGGGAAGGGCTGTTGCTGAGAAGCTTCAGGATGTAATACCAAGGCAGCAGTTTGAAATACCCATACAGGCAGCCATAGGCGGAAAGATAATAGCGAGGGAGACCGTAAGGGCTGTGCGCAAGGATGTGCTTGCAAAGTGTTACGGCGGCGATATTACAAGAAAGAAGAAGCTGCTTGAAAAGCAGAAGGAGGGCAAAAAACGCATGCGCCAGATAGGCACGGTGTCATTGCCGAGCGAAGCTTTTATGAGCGTGCTTAAGATAAACTGATATGTCAGGGATATACATACACATACCTTTTTGCGTTTCAAAGTGCCGCTATTGCGACTTTGTTTCTTTTCCGTGCGCAAATGATGTTAAGCGCAGATATGTTGACGCGCTTATTAAAGAGATTAAAATATGCGCGAGGGAGCTTCCGCATAGGGAATACGATACGGTGTTTATTGGCGGGGGTACGCCGTCAACGCTTGAGCTTGGCGAGATAATGCGCATAGTTGCCTCGCTTAGGGAAAGGCTTGATATAAAGGACGATGCCGAGTTTACCATAGAAGCTAATCCTGGCACACTTGACCGATGGAAGCTTGAAGAATACAGAATGTGCGGCATAAACAGGCTGTCGCTTGGATTGCAGAGCGTAAGCCCAAGGATACTGAAAGCGCTTGGCAGGATACACACGGCCGACGATTTTTTAAGCAGCGTGCAGCTGGCCAAAAACGCCGGCTTTACAAACATAAACGCCGACCTTATGTATGGCCTTCCGGAACAGAGCACGGAGGATTTTCTTGCGGCAATAGCGCTTGCCGCCGGCTCGGGTGTGGAACATATATCGGCTTATTCGCTTATTGTTGAAGAGGATACTCCGCTGTATTTTGATATAAACGGCGGCGGCACGCTTTTACCGGGCGAGGACGAAGCGTTTGATATGTATACGCAGGGCAAGCAGCTGCTTGAAAGCCTTGGCTTCCACAGATATGAGATATCGAACTATGCAAAGGACGGGTACCGTTCAAAGCATAATCTTAATTATTGGAACAATGGCGAATATCTGGGCCTTGGGCTTAATTCGCACTCTGCCATGCGCATAGACGGAAAATGGCTGCGCTGGGCAAACAAAAGCGGGCTTGAGGCGTATATGACGGATATTTCAGACGATAAGCGCCCGCTTGCCGAGGAGCCTAAGAGCATAGAAAGAGCTGAGGAGATGTTCGAATGTGTTATGCTTGGGCTGAGAAAGACAGAAGGCATCAAGGACTCTGAGTTTATAAGCCGCTTTGGCGAAAGCATATTCGAAGCGTTTTCAAAGGCGATAGCGGAGCTTGACAAAGAAGAACTGCTCATCTGCACAGATAACGGCATACGGCTTAACGAACGCGGGCTCGATATCGAAAACCTTGCTTTAATGCCGTTTATGGAGGATTAAGGAAGCGATGCTTGATTAAGCGCAGTCTCATGGCGGCGGATTGTTCCGCCGCAAATAATTCCATCAATTTAATGTTTCCGTTTTGTCACAAAGGATACGCCCTTGTGCCTTGACTATACTAAAAGCGAGTGCTATATTTTAACCATGAATTAGCACTCACTTAATTAGAGTGCTAACAGCATGCAGCTCAGCGTATCGTGACGGAAGGAGGCGGTGGATAATGAAGCTTGACGCAAGGAAGCTGCGGATACTTCAGGCCATTATTGACGACTATATACTCACCGCATCTCCGGTCGGCTCAAGAACTATTGCAAAGAGCACCGACATTGGCCTTTCAAGCGCCACTATACGCAACGAGATGAGCGATCTTGAGGAAATGGGCTTCCTTGAGCAGCCGCATACCTCGGCCGGAAGAATACCCTCCGACAAAGCGTACAGACTGTATGTTGACAGCATAATGCGCCGCTCCAAGCTCAGCGAGGACGAGCTTAACTTTATAAGCGAGCATTATTCAAAAAAGCTTGGCGAGGTTGACGATATAGTTAAGCAGACCGCATTTGTCCTTTCAAGCGTAACGCGTTATGCATCTATGGTGCTTTCGCCAAGGCTGCATGCGGCGAGGCTGAGATATATCCACATAGTTGGCGTGGGCGAGGGCAAGGCGCTGCTGCTTGTTGTTACGGATACGGGGCTTTCAAGGGATTCTATGATAAGGGTCCCATACGGCATAGAGCAGAGCGAGCTTGAGAGGATATCGCTTATGCTCAACGCAAAGCTTGCAAATTGCAGGCTTGACGATATAATAGCGAACCAAATGAACGAGCTTGCCGGGGAGATAGGCGAGCATGCCGAGTTCCTTAATTCGATAATAGCGTCGCTTCAATCAAGCCTTGAGCAGAGCGCTAAAAGGGTGGAGCTTAGCGGAGCGACTAATCTGTTGAGCTTTCCCGAATACAGCGATGTTGACAGGGCGAGGGATCTATTGAGCGTTATGGAAAAGGGGGACGCCCTTTACGATATGCTCAAGGGCAAGGAGGACGTTGAGTTTTCTATAAAGATTGGGCATGAAAACGAGCTTAGCAGCATAAAGGATTGCAGCGTTGTTACCGCGACCTACAGGATAGGCTCGGACCCGATAGGAACGTTCGGGGTGATAGGCCCCACAAGAATGAATTACGCAAAGGTGCTGGCCGTTATGGGCTGCATTGGAAAAACGCTGAGCGAAACGCTCACAAATATGTTGGACGAGGAGCATAAGTAAATTGGCTAAGAAAAAAGAAACTGCTCCCATAGAGGAGCCGAAGAAGGCGCAGGAGGAAAAGGCTGCCGAGAGTACCAAGACTGCAGAAAACGAGATACCCGAAAGCGTAACGCTTACAAGGGACGAGTTTTTGCAGGTGAAGGAGCGCATTGACAAGCTTGAAAAGGAAAAGGAAAGCGACGTCGCTCTTTTGCAGAGGCTTCAGGCGGACTTTGACAACTACCGCAGGCGCAACGCCGCAATAGCGGCGGACAGCTTGGATGAGGGCGAAAGAAACCTCATAAAAGCGCTGCTTCCTGTGCTTGACAATTTTGACAGGGCGCTTGCCGCCGTGCCTGAAGACGAAAAGACGGCCTGGGTCGATGGAATGAAGCTTGTTGCAAAGCAGCTTTATGAAACGCTGTATAAAGCCGGCCTTGAGGAAATACAGGCGGACGGTAAATTCGATCCTGACCTTCATGACGCAGTAATGCAGGAGGAGAATGAAGAAAAGGAGAGCGGCGATATTATAGACGTTTTCCAAAAAGGTTACAAAGTTAAAAATCGCATAATCCGCCATAGTATGGTGAAGGTTGCGAAATAATAATAATTAAGATATTTGATCAGGAGGAAATAGATTATGGCAAAGATTATCGGTATTGACCTTGGTACCACCAATTCTTGTGTAGCAGTGCTTGAGGGCGGCGAACCCGTGGTTATTCCCAATGCTGAGGGTGCGCGTACGACCCCGTCGGTCCTGGCTTTTAAGGGCAGCGAAAGAATAGTCGGCAGCGCCGCAAAGCGTCAGGCTATCACCAATCCGGATAAGACCATCAGCTCCATAAAGCGCGAGATGGGTACCTCTTATAAAAAGCACATAGACGGCAAGGACTATACTCCGCAGGAGATAAGCGCGATGATACTGCAGAAGCTCAAGCAGGACGCAGAAGCTTATCTTGGCGAAAAAATTACTCAGGCTGTTATTACGGTTCCTGCCTATTTCAGCGATTCTCAACGCCAGGCTACCAAGGACGCCGGCCGCATAGCGGGCCTTGACGTGCTGCGTATAATCAACGAGCCTACCGCCGCTGCGCTTGCCTACGGCATGGATAAAGAGACCAACCAGAAGATACTTGTGTACGACCTTGGCGGCGGCACGTTCGATGTATCAATACTTGAAATTGGCGACGGTGTATTTGAAGTGCTTGCTACCAACGGCAACAACCGTCTCGGCGGTGACGACTTTGACCAGAGGCTGATGGATTACATTATCCGCCAGTTCAAGAGCGAGACCGGCATAGACCTCAGCAGCGACCGTATGGCTATGCAGAGGCTGAAGGAAGCCGCCGAGAAGGCCAAGATAGAGCTTTCAAGCATGGTGCAGACCAATGTGAACCTGCCCTTTATAACCGCTGACAGCACCGGCCCCAAGCACCTTGATATGACCATCACCAGGGCCAAGTTTGAAGAGCTTATACATGACCTGGTGGAAAAGACCCGCGACTGCATGACCACAGCAATGAAGGACGCCGGCCTTACCAATGCCAACATAGATAAGGTAATACTGGTCGGCGGTTCTACCCGTGTTCCCTGCGTGCAGGAGCTTGTTAAGAACGTTACCGGCAAGGAGCCCTTCAAGGGCATCAACCCCGATGAGTGCGTTGCTATAGGCGCGGCTATACAGGGCGGCGTGCTTGGCGGCGAAGTCAAGGACATACTGCTGCTTGACGTAACGCCTTTGTCACTTGGTATAGAGACTGTTGGCGGCGTGTTCACCAAGCTGATAGACCGCAACACCACTATCCCCACCAAGAAGAGCCAGATTTTTTCCACCGCTGCCGATGGGCAGACCAGCGTTGAGGTGCATGTGCTCCAGGGCGAGCGCGAGATGGCGCAGTACAATAAGACCCTTGGCCGATTCCAGCTTGCCGGCATAGCTCCCGCGCCGCGTGGAGTGCCTCAGATAGAGGTCAGCTTTGATATAGACGCTAACGGAATAGTGCATGTAAGCGCCAAGGACCTTGGTACCGGCAACGAGCAGAAGGTCACCATAACCGCCTCCACCAACCTGAGCGAGGACGAGATAAAGAAGGCCGTGCGCGAAGCTGAGCAGTTTGCCAGCGAGGATAAGGCCCGCAAGGAAGAGGTAGAGCAGCGCAACCATGCCGACAGTCTGATCTATTCCACAGAGAAGACGCTTAAGGAGCTTGGCGACAAGGTCAGCGCGGATGATAAGGCTAAGATAGAGGCCCAGATAGCCGACCTTAAGAAGGCTATGGAAGGCACCGACGTCAACATGATAAAGACCGGCTGCGAGAAGCTGACCGAGATATCATACGAGGCCTTCGGCAAAATTTACCAGCAGCAGGCCGCCCAGCAGGGCGCCGCGGGCGCTGATCCAAACGCCGCGCAGCAGGCTAACCAGTCCGGCGACAGCAGCGATGACAACATTGTTGATGCTGACTACGAGGTTGTTGACGACGACAAGAAATAAGCCTGTAACTAAAAAGTAAAACGGCAATAATGCGGGGGTGAGCCTTGCGCTCGCCCGCCGCGTTGTTCGTTGATAGTAAGAAGGAGTTGGGGACAGTGAAGGAAGATTATTACGAGCTGCTTGGCGTGAATAAAAACGCTACCGATGATGAGATTAAAAGCGCCTTCCGCAAGCTTGCAAAGCAATATCATCCAGACCTGCATACGGGAGACAAGGAGGAAGCCGAGGCTAAGTTCAAAAAGATAAACGAAGCCTACGAGGTGCTTTCCGATAAAGAAAAGCGCGCCAAATACGATCAGTTTGGGCATGCTGCATTCGATCCCACTGCAGGCGCAGACGGATACGGCAGCTATTCCGGAGCCGGCTTTGGCGATTTTTCGGATATATTTGATACCATGTTTGGCGGCTTTGGTGGGTTCAATCGACAGCAGACGCGCAACGGCCCCGTCCGCGGCAACGATCTGAAATACAACCTTACCATAACGTTTGAAGAGGCTGCTTTTGGCACAAAGAAGGAAATACTTGTGCCGAGAGAGGAGAATTGCTCCGCCTGCGGAGGCACCGGAGCCAAGCCTGGCTCAACGCCTACAAACTGCTCCGCCTGCGGAGGCACCGGCCAGGTCAGGGTGCAGCAGAATACGGTGTTTGGTTCGTTTTCTACCGTGCGCACATGCGAAGCCTGTAACGGTACCGGCAAGATAATAAGCAATCCTTGCCCAACATGCAAAGGTCGCGGCAGGATAAACAAGAGCAACCGCATAAGCATAAACATTCCGGCCGGCATAAACAACGGTCAAACGCTTACCATGCGCGGCGAAGGAGAGGACGGCTTGCGCGGCGGGCCGAGGGGCGACCTTTATATCGGCATAACCGTAAAGCCGCATAAGCTATTCACAAGAAAGGGCTATGACCTGTATCTTGATATAAACATACCTATGACTATTGCGGCGCTTGGCGGCGAAATACAGGTCGCCACGCTTAAAGGCAGCGTGAGGTACAACGTGCCGCAGGGAACGCAGCCAGGTACAACATTTAGGCTCAAGGAGCAGGGTGTGCCAAGGCTCAATTCCTCAGGCAGGGGAGATCTTTTGGTGCGCGTTAACGTGCAGATACCCAAGCGCCTGAACGATGAGCAGCGTGAGCTTGTTGAAAAGCTTGCCGAGTCTTTGGGAGACAAGGATTCCGACGCGCCAAAGCCGATGAAGCGCACCATAATCGATAGAATGAAGGATAAGTTCAATTAAGTTTGGATTGACAGTATAAAAGCCGAGATCATATCCCGGCTTTTTGTTTTCGTTGATAAAGATAAGCTATCCCGGCGGCCACTGAAGCTCGCGCCCGCCAAGAAGGTGAATATGCAGGTGGTTTACGCTCTGCCCGCCGTCCTTACCGGTGTTTATAACAAGGCGAAAGCCATGCTTAACGCCGAGCTTTTCGGCTACTGTTGAAGCCAGCTTAAAAAGATGGGCAGTCAGCGCGTCATCATCAAGCATTGTTATGTTATCATAGTGCTTTTTAGGCACTATAAGCACATGCACGGGCGCCTGAGGCTCAAGGTCGTAAAAAGCTATGGCCAAATCGTCCTCATATACCTTTTTGGAAGGTATTTCGCCAGACGCTATCCTGCAGAATATGCAATTATCCATTTTGCAGTTCCTCCTTTCTTACTTCTTGTTATATACCCTTTATAACGCCCATTGCGCCAAACCGGTTTATGCCGGTTATATCAACAGGCACAATGGCGTTTACAAGCTCCTTTTCATTCGGCTTTACGACAACTTTAACGTATGTGTCGGTATGTCCCCAAATAAGGCCGTTCTTTTCCTCCTCAAACAATACGCTTTGTACCGTGCCTATAAGTGAGGAAGCGAACTCATCTTCAAGCTGCTTTGAAACGGCTATTAGCCTTTTTGCCCTTTCGTGCTTTATGGCGGAAGGTATTTGCTCCGCCATACTGTATGCAGGCGTACCTTTTCTGCGCGAATACGGGAAAACGTGTATCTTAGCAAGCTTAAGCTCTTTTACAAAGCTCATCGTTTCTTCAAACTCATCCTCAGTCTCTCCCGGGAAGCCCGCAATTACGTCCGTTGTTATTGCGCAAAGGGGCATGGCCTGCCTGAGTCTATATACGCAGTCTGCATAAAGGGCGGGGGAATAGCGCCTGTTCATGCGCTTAAGCACGCTTTCGCTTCCGCTTTGAAGGGAAAGATGGAACTGCCTGCATACAAGCCCGCTTTCGCTCAGCGTGCGTATAAATTCATCGCTCAGCAGCTGAGGTTCCAGCGAGCCCAAACGCACACGCACTATGTTTTTTAGCCCTTCAGCCTGCGCTATGGCCTGAGATAGCGTGACGCCTTTTATATCATTTCCGTAGGACATAAGATGTATCCCTGTCAATACGACCTCGCGATAGCCTTCGCCGTCAAGCAGCTCAAGCTGGCGGCGCACATCATATAAAGGCCTGCTCCTTACCGGCCCCCTTGCGTATGGAATTATGCAGTAGGCGCAGTACCTGTCGCAACCGTCCTCTATTTTCAGATAAGCCCTTGTGCGGCCTTCTTTTGTTACGCTGAGGCTTTCAAACTCATCCTTCGGCCCGTGCGGCGTTACTGCGAAGCGCTTTTGCTCATCGCCTTCACTAACAAGCTTTTCCGCAAGCTCGACTATCCTGCTCCTTTCGCTTGTGCCTAAAACGAGCGATACGCCAGGAAGGCTCAACGCTTCCTCCGGAGAGGTCTGAGCATAGCAGCCGGTTATGATAAGCTTGGCATCGGGGCAAAGCGTATGTGCGCGGGAAGCCATCTGCCTGGACTTTTTATCACCCGTAGCTGTAACGGTGCAGGTGTTGATTATATAAACATCTGCAATATCGTCAAAATCAACCACCTTGTGTCCCGCGTTTATAAAAAGCTCGCGCATTGCGTCGGTATCATATTGGTTTACCTTGCAGCCTAATGTGCAGAATGAAACTTTCATGCTTCACCCTCCATATGGTATAATACTATGGCCGTAATGGCCGGCCCTGCTGTTTCAGTGCGCAGTATCCTGCGGCCAAGTGAAAAGGGTATTGCGCCTATGGAGCTGAAATACTCGGCTTCATCATCGCTTATGCCCCCTTCCGGACCAACTATGACGCCTATTCTCTTAGCCGAAGCGTCTATTGACGACAGAACGGCTTTAATTGATTTTTCCCTTTCAAGCTCGTATGCTAAAATCAGGGCGTCAAAGCCTTCTGCGCTTATCTCTTTTGAACTTATAAGTTGGCCAACAGCCGGTATTATGCCGCGCCTTGACTGCTTTGCAGCCTCCATAGAAACGCGCTGATAGCGTTCTGACTTCTTATTAAAATCGCTCTTGCTTATGCGTACAACGCTTCTATCCATCACAACAGGCACTATATCGCCTATGCCAAGCTCAACGCATTTTTGAATTATCGTTTCAAGCTTGCCTGCCTTTGGCAAGCCCTGAAACAGCGTTATGGAGCATTTAGGCTCTGCTGTGGAGCAATATGCGGAAAGTATATTAAAGCTCACCTCAGCCTTACTTATGGAGGTTATTTCGGCAGTATAGTCATTGCCGCGGCCATCGCAAAGCGTGACCTGATCCCCTGCCTTAAGCCTTAATACAGCAGCAATATGCTTGACGTCCTCGCCATAAAGCGAAGCCTTTGTGCCGACGATATTGCCAGGATCAATAAAGAAGCGGTTCATAGCGGCTTCTCCGCCAGTATTGCCCGCCAGTCACCGCCGCGGCGCACCTCAAGTATATTCAATCCGCTTGCGGATATAGCTGCTTTTACCTCTTCCTCGCGCGTGTCTATTATGCCGGAGGTTATAAATTTGCCGCCTTCTTCAAGCAGCTTCGCGGCATACGGCGCAAGCGCGATTATTACGGAAGCCACTATGTTTGCAGTAACTATCGGGTAGCGCTTGGCTTCTATTTTTTCACGCAGCGCGCTGTCGGTCAGTACGTCTCCTGTAAGCACGGTATAGCGGTCCTTGCCTATGCCGTTGAGCGCGGCGTTTTCATATGCTATGGTTTCGGCTATCGGGTCTATATCCACGGCTATAGCGTCCTTTGCGTCCAGTATAAGCGCCGCTATTGACAATATGCCGCTTCCGCAGCCAAGGTCAAGCACACTGTCGCCCTTGTTAACAAGCTCGTCTATAAACTCAAGGCACATTCTTGTTGTTGGGTGCGAGCCTGTGCCGAATGCCATGCCCGGGTCGAGCGAAAGCACATTCCTGCCGTTTGCGTCAAAATCATCCTCCCAAGATGGCCTTACAAGCAACCTGCTGCCTACGGGGAAGGGCTTATATGCTTCTTTCCATGCGTTCAGCCAAACGGAATCATCAACGCTCTGTATTATCATATTCAGGCTGCCGACATCGAAGCCGAGCGGCATCGCTTTAAGCTCGGCAAGCGAAGCCTTAAGCGCTTTTACCGTATCGTCGGCTGGTTCATCTTCCGGAATATAAGCCTTTACGCATGGCTCTGAGGCACAAAGCTCGTCCATATCCGCAAAGTCCCAGTATTTGGCGCTTTTCTGCAAAAAATCGGCTATTTCCTCGCGCCCTTGAACTATCTCAAGCTGCTCCATGCCGAGCATAGAAAACCTTGCGCACACAGCGTCTATGCCCGCCTCGGCAGTAAACACAGAAATCTCAGTATATTTCATTCCTTCGCTCCAATCCTGTTTTCACAGCTTATGATATTACATTTTGGCCTTGTTCGCAACCGCATTCGGTTGATTACTCAATGGCTGTATGGTAGAATTTGCTAAATAAAAGCATTGGAGGCAGAAGCTATGGAAATAGATTCCCTTGAAATAAGAAAAGTCGATAAGGATACGGAGCTTGCGGAAAAGCTGCTGGACTTCGTTGAAAACTTTTCGTGGGAAGAAGTAAAAGAACACACCGTAATGATGATAAAAAACTGGAGATTTACGGACTGGGAGACTATGTTTGCCGCAATAGCGGACGGCACAATCGTTGGCATGGCATCGTTTATGAAAACGGACTATTATCCGCTGCCGGAAATATACCCGTGGATATCGACCATATTTGTTTCCGAAGAATACCGCGGGCACAGAATAAGCCAAAGGCTGATAGACTTTGCCAATGATTATGCCAAGGCGTGCGGCTTTGACGTGACGTATATACCTTCCGAGCATGTTGGGCTTTATGAAAAGTTTGGCTATAGCTACGTTAAGGACATTGTAAACTACGGAAACGGAGCGGACAGGCTGTATTTTAAGCGAATATAATAATATAATGTAATAGACAAAATAAAACCTCCGCATGATTTATGATATACGGAGGTTTGTGCTTTTTGGTTGCTTACTTATTGCCGCCGAAAAGACGGGTGAAGAAATTGCCTACGGATGCGAAGAAGCTCTTTATGCTTTCGCCTATCTTGCTTACGGTCTGGCCTATTTTTCCGGCGTTATCGACCGTTTTGGCTATGCCTACAAGCTTCTCCTTCAGCGCGCTCACATCAAGCTTTTCAAGGCTGCGGCAAAGCGAAAGAAGCTGATCTATCTGGCCTTCGGTAAGCGATACATTGTACGATTTGCAAAGGTTTCTTATTTCAGCCTTGACCTCTTCATCCGTCATAGTCTGCGTCTGGTCAAGTATCTCCTTAAGCCCGTTTACAAGCTGCGCCGCTTCGTCGCTGCCAATGTACTCGGCAAGGCTGCCGGTGGTTATAAGCTCTTCAACACCAACGGCTTTTGCTATTTCGCTAAGGCTTTCACCCGTGATATCCTCATACGCCTTGTATATGCCCGCGAGAGCAGCCGTGCCCGAAACATCAAACGGGGCGGTTATCATAACCTTTGCGTCCGTTATTCCGGCCGTTGTAAGCGCGTTTATATACATTTGAGCGGTGCACCAGTTTATGTGCTTGGTGGTGATCTGCAATCCTGTGCCAGGCTCGGTGATGACAATATAGGTACATGAAAGCGCGACCTTGCCAATCTTCTTTTCGGGAGCGATACCTTCAAGGTAAGCCCTCTCGTCCGCATTGGTTACCTTTATTTCCGTCACTTCCCCCTGCTTTATGCCAAAGTCGGCATATACCTGCGCACGCTGCTGCTCGTCAAGGTCAGCGCCTATGGTCACGCGTGCGTCTCCCTGTTCTATTGCCATTGCGCCTGATGGCAGTATCGTTATTGCCATGCACAGCGCAACAGCCAATGCAAACAGCTTTTTCATACTACGTCCTCCTTAAATACCCTTAAGGGATCTATTGCAGTAATTATACCACAAGATATGCAGGTATATTTTAACGTGATGTGAAGTTTAGCCCTTATCTATATCCAATTATTGGCGAATATGCGCTATAATGCTTGAAAAGCGCAAAGCTTGAGCCTATAATCAATTTAGGTTAAAGGATATATAGAGGCTAATACTATGCAAAACGGTTACAGGATAATACAGCTCAGGCAGGAGCATGCCTATACCCAAAGGGCAACGGATTGGTTTTCGTCAAAATGGAGGGTGCCGAGGGAGGCTTATGAGGAAAGCATAGCTGCTTGCCAGGCAAATACAAGCGGCATACCGCAATGGTATCTCGTGCTTAATGACAAGGATGAGATAATCGCCGGACTTGGCGCGATTGAAAACGACTTCCACAAGCGCAAGGACCTGGCGCCAAATATATGTGCCGTTTATGTTGAAAAGGAATACAGGCTAAAGGGGATAGCAAAGCTTATGTTGGACTATGCTTGCAGCGACCTGGCGGGCTTTGGCATACATGACGCCTACCTTATAACGGACCATACAGAGTTTTATGAAAAGTGCGGCTGGGAATTCTTTGGCATGATAGAGGAAAACTCAGGCGAGCTGGCAAGAATGTATCATAAACACACTAAGAATACCGAATAAGCACAAAAGCATAGAAAAGCGCCTGATAAATACCGCGGCGCTTTATAGATTATAAAAACAGCCCGCCTCAGGCATGTGCCAAAGACGGGCATGGTTTTTGGTTTAAGCTGAATTACGCAGACTTCCTGGCATAATGCCTGCGGGAAAGCAGGTATACAGGCAGACCGATGAGGGTGATGCCAATGCTGATGAAGGAGCGTATAGTGGTGTTAATACCGGACATGAACAACTGGCTGGCTATGACGTACAGACCGCTTACGATGGCAAGTATGGGAATTACCGGGTAAAGGGGAACCTTGTACTTGCGCTCAAGGTCAGGCTGCTTACGGCGTAGGGTCATAACGCAGGCGAAGGTCAGGGTATAGAATATCCAGCAGGAGAATACCGCAAGGTCCGTCAGCATATCGAACTGCTTAGTCAGGGAGTAGATGCAGGCAAGGAAGCCGATAAGTATGATGGAGTTGGTAGGAACGTCGTTCTTGTTAAGCTTGGCAAACGCGCCGCTGAAGGGGATAGTCTGAGTATCCGCCATATAGTAGGCAACGCGGGAACCTGACAGCAGGAAGCCGTTAGCCGCACCTATAACGGAGATTATGATACCGACTTTGACAAGAGTTCCGCCGACAGGCCCGAATATTCTCATGGCAACTTCGGCGGCGGGGGATTCAAGGCTCATAAGCTCGTCAGCGGGAATGACCCACAGATAAGCCATGTTGATTATGAAGTAAACGGCCATTATGATAGAGACGCCGCCGACTATGGCGCGGGGCAGGTCACGGCCGGGATGCTTCATCTCGCCGGCGATTGCGCCAACGTTCGTCCAGCCTTCAAACGCGAACAGAACAGCGATGAGAGTGGAGCCGATTGCAGAACCCATGGTGATGGTCTCTTTGGTGTCGGGATTGACGGCGCCTTCATTCACCAACGGAGTGAATATGGGGTTGCCACCCTTGCCAAGTATGAAGCCGAAAATCATAAGCAGCACAAGCGGTATAAGCTTACATATGGTCGATACTATCTGCACGCGGGAAGCTGTTTTGTTGCCAAGGGTGTTGAGCGCCACAAGTATTATTATGACCGCCATAGCTATTGGCAAAACGAAGCTTTCGCCGTTGGGCCCAAGGTAATCCTTAAGCTCGGTACCGACCTTTACGCCGTAGCCGGCAAGGAAGGCGGGATAGAATATGACGGTCTGCATCCAACCGGCAAGGAAACCGATCTTATCATTATAGACTTCGCCAAGATAGGTGACCATGCCGCCGGTCTTGGGGATAAGCACCGCTACTTCGGCAAAGGTGAGCGCACCGAGTATGCTGGCAACGCCGCCGATTATCCAGGAGAGCATGCCCATGCCGGGCGCTCCGCCCGTAGCACGATAGATGGCGTAAGGCTTAAAGAATACACCTGCGCCGATAACACATCCGACAACGATGGACATTGCGGACATTACGCCCAGATTCTTTCTGAGACTCTGCTTACTGTTCATTGCAAATTAAATCCCTCTCTAAAATATTAGGATCAGGAGTTTGACTATTTATAATCAAACTGCCCGACAGAGAATATATAACAGTATTCCCATATTGTCAATGGTATAAAAGCTATTATTGAAAAAGTTGATAATTAAATGCAAAAATTCAAGGCAAGCAGGCGAATATGCTATCGCTGCACAACTATGCATGTGGACATATGCCGCATAAGGTAGTATCATACAGAGAAGGGCAGAGTAGGTGACCGCGCGTCAGCTCCGCATAGCGGGGCGCAGTGCCGGCGGAACGGGGAGTTGTCCGCCGGACGAATAACGCAGTAATAGGCGTTTGCGGTGCGTCCATCGAATCCCGCTGCTGCATACAGGAACGGACATGCTTCCTCTATGCGGTAACCGCATATTATGAGGAGGTATTTTTATGCTGAAAAACACTGATAAAAACACCCGTGCGCTCAAAACGCATAGATGGGACCGTGCCAAAACCGTTGGCCTTGTTACCTGCGCCATGCTTACCGCTTTGGGCGTTGTACTCGGCGGATTGTTGAGCATACCGGCAATGCCGCTCGGCTCATATTCATTAAAGATAGGCTTTGGCGCGCTTCCGGTAATAGTTGCAGGTGTGCTGTACGGGCCTTATTATGGCGCAATAGTTGGCGCGCTTACGGATTTCATTCAGGCCATGATATTCCCTAAAGGTGCATATATGCCCTGGTTCACGATAGTAGGCATGCTGTTCGGGCTTATACCCGGGTTATTCTTTATGAAAAAGCAGGAGCCGAAATTTATAAGGATATTGCTTGCGGTTGCCGTTGGACAGATAGTATCAAGCGTTATCTGCAACACTATTCTGATAGCTTGGCTGTATGGACTGCCTTTGTGGCAAACCATGCTTGCCAGGGCGATAAATCAGGCAGTGATGATACCTTTGTATTCAATAATAACGTACGGTTGCATCAGGCTGATGAAAAAAGCGGGTATAACAAGGGTTTAGCGGAGCAAAAACTGGCCATACTCTGTATACAAATGTATGGAGGTATGGTATGATGATAAACAGACAAAATGCAAGCCCGCTCGACAAGGAGATAGCAGAAGCGCTGCAAAAATGGCGCGCCGCAGCGTATTATTATGAAAGCGCAAAGGATGGCGACCTTGTTGATTACGCCATATATGAGCTTGAGGCCGCAAGAAGAAGGTATACATATCTGCTTAAGCTTAAGCGAAGCGGAGCTTGACCGGGGCGCTCCCCGGAGAAAGGGGAAACATGGGAACCGTATTGGCATTGCTGTTGGGGTTCTTTATACTGTGGCTCTTCTGTAAGCTGCTTAAGCTTTCAATCAAGATATTCTGGAAGCTGTTCGTAAATGCGCTTATAGGTGCGGCAATATTGCTGGCAATAAACTTCTTTGGCTCTGTAATAGGCCTGTCGTTAACGATAACCTTCTTTAGGGCGCTTATAGTGGGCGTGCTTGGCATACCAGGGGTACTTCTGATAATAGCGATACAGTATTTGCTGTAATGGAAACGGGCAAAACAAAGCTTAATACAAAAACTGCCGGTATATTGCCGGCAGTTTTGATATGCTTTGCTATGGCGTTGCAAACGTTGCTGCGTCGGGCTCTTCCTCAACGGGCGGCGTATAGTCGCATAGATAAACGTTGCCGCCGCTCAAAACAGCCTGCCTTAGATCAAATGCAAAAGAAGCGGTTTCGTCGCCGGAAACGGACAGCATAGTTATTGATTCAAGCTCGCTGACCACGGAAGTCCAGCCCTGCTCACTCTTTTGTATGCTGCATCTTGTTTGTCCCATGGTTGGCGAGGCTATTGTGAATTCTATTTTTTCGGTTTGCTCAGTTTGATAATATGTGCCTCTGAGCGCAGTATCATCATCATATGTAAACTCAAAGCTGTAGCCGCTGTCAGAACTGCTCAGCGTACCGCTGCCGGCTTCCGAACCGCTGAGCGTGGCGGAATATGTGCTTGCATCTGTGTATGTAAGCCTGCCAATGCTTTGGTTAAGCACAGATAAAGCGCGGCTGTGCGCATCGCACATAAGTGAGAATTCAAGCGCTTCGGCACTATTCACACCGGCAAGCTTGTTTGATATAGCTTCAAGCGGTGTGTGTGATGCAGAATAGTATTCACTGTAAAAGCTATATACGGGGTTGGCACTGTACGGAGTGGATTCGGCCGAAGGGCTGATGACAGGCTCCTGCAAATCCACCGAGGGAGATGGGGCGGAAGAAGGGTTGACCTCTTGCTGCTGCGTTTTATCCGGCGCCAATGTGGGCGAGGGAGAAGGGTTATTGCCGCCTTTGGCCGAGCAGCCGCAAAAAATCGCCGCAATAAAGAATACGGCGGCAAAAACCAATATTACTGTTTTAATAGGCTTTATCATTTTCTTCATTCTTTAGGAAATTGCTTTTGCTGCCCGAGCCGCTTAACGCGGACTCGCCTGCATCGCTGCCGTCAGAAGCAAACAGAGCTTTGATATTGCTTTCAGGATCGTCTATGGTTTTAACGTACTCCTTTATGCCAAGATATATGCCAAATGCGCAGGAATCCTGATAGGACGCCCTGTTGAGCTTTATATCCTCGCTTGGGTTGGACAGGCAGCCCATCTCAATGGCTATGACGGGGGAAAGGGAATAATTGAAGCCCGTTTGATCCGTCAGGCTGACTATGCCGAGCGACTGTGCGCCGGTAACGGAGCAGAAAGCCTTTGATATGGTTGATGCAAGCACAAAGCTTTCTATAAATATTTCGCGGCCGGCTTCTTTTGAATCGGCGTTGGTTTCGGCAATTTCAGCTTCTTTTGAAGTATTGCTCACAGCATCATCTGCGGCGGCGTTTGAAGCTTCAGTCTTGTCCTGCTTAGCCGAAGCGGCGTTTTCCTCGCCAGCGTTATCGGCTTCAATATAATCATCTATTGGCGCCGGAACGAGTATGGTGCAGCCGGAAGTATTGCAATCCTGAGAGCTTTCACAATGCAGCCTTATCCAGAAATCGACATTGGCATCGTTCATCATCAATGCACGCTCGCTGTTGCTCAATGAAACATACGCATCCGTGCGCGTCAATACGACTTCGGCGCCGGCTTGCCTTAATATGCCGGCAAGCTTGTCAGCTATCAAAAGGTTTATCGTATGCTCAAAAACGCCTGTACGAATTCCCCTTGAGCCGGCGGACTGGCGTTCCTTGGTTTTTGTTGAATCTGGGGCTATTGGCTCAAGAGCATCGTCAGCCTTAAACTGATGGCCGGGGTCAATGCCTATAACGAGCCCGCTAAGGCAATCCTTCTCAAAATCATCCGATGCAAGGGCTGCCTTAAGATCAAACGATATACCCTCGCCGTAAGGCGCAGCCTTTTCTGAGACAAAAAGCTCTTTAAGCTTTGAGAGCATATCGTTGGCTATGCCGCTGAAGTATTCGGGATAAACATGGCCGTTTGAGTAGACGGCAATTCCATAGTCGGAATTCCTATCCTCATTATCATTATCATTGGAGTCTTTGCCGCTATTGTTATCAGCAAAGCTGACGGCGCTTATCAGCATAAACATAAGAGCAAGAAGCAATGCCAAAATACGCTTTACTGCCTGTTTTAACATGCTGCGGCTCAGACTCCTTTCTTACAAAAAATCACTATATATGGATTTTATCATTTTGTCGGCAATTTGCAACAATTATGTAATAAACAAAATGTTAAATTTGTTTGAATACGGCCTATCTACTGTTTGACAAAGCTTAATATGCCGTTTTCGACGTCCATTTTAACAGTATCGCCAAGCAAAATGCGTCCGGAAAGTATCTCCTCGCTCAATGCGTCCTCGACCTGCTGCTGTATGGCGCGCCTCAGAGGCCTTGCGCCGTATTCGGGGTCAAAGCCTTCGCTGCTTATAAGCGCTGTCGCCTCGTCCGTTACCGTCAGTTCTATGCCGCGCTCCCTGAGCCGCTTGGCAACGCTTGAAAGCATGAGCCTGGCTATTGCAAGCGTCTGCTCCCTTTCAAGCGGCTTGAATACAACTATCTCGTCAACGCGGTTCAAAAACTCTGGCTTAAACGTGCGCTTAAGCTCCTCAAGCATGGTCTCTCTTACCTTTTCAGCCTTGACAGAGCCTGTATTTGCGCCAAAACCCATCACGCTTGTTCTTGATGCGCTTTTTGCTCCGGTGTTGCTGGTCATGATTATTACCGTGTTCCTAAAATCTACGCTCCTTCCGCGTGAATCGGTGAGCCTGCCGTCCTCAAGCACCTGCAAAAGTATGTTGAACACGTCCTCATGAGCCTTTTCAAGCTCGTCAAGCAGTATAACGCAGTAAGGCTTTCTCCTTACGCGCTCGGTCAGCTGGCCGCCATCGTCATAGCCAACATAGCCCGGGGGAGAGCCTATGAGCTTGCTTACGCTGTGTGCCTCCATATATTCGCTCATATCCAGCCTTATCATGGCCGATTCATCGCTGAAAAGCGCCGAGCAAAGCGCGCGTGCAAGCTCAGTCTTGCCGACACCCGTAGGCCCTAAGAATATAAATGAGCCTATGGGCCTTTGAGGATCCTTCAATCCGGCCCTTGCCCGCCTTATTGCGCGCGAAACGGCGCGCACGGCCTCCTCCTGGCCGACTATGCGCTCATGAAGCTTGTCTTCAAGATGCAATAGCTTATCCGCTTCGCTTGTGCTAAGCTCGCTTACCGGTATGCCGGTCCATGCGTTTACAACCTCGGCTATGTCTTCTGCGGTGACGAGGCAGCGCTTGCCTTCGCGCTCCTTTTCCCAGTCAGACTTTATCGATTCCATGCTTGCGCGCAGCTCCATTTCCTCATCGCGTACGGCTGCGGCGCGCTCGTAATTCTGCTGGCTTACAGCCTCCTCCTTTTGCTTTATAAGCGTTTCAAGCTTCACCCTGAGCTCCTTCATATCGGGCGGGGCGTTGTATACCCTAAGCCTTACGCGGCTTGCGGCCTCGTCCATAAGGTCTATCGCCTTATCGGGAAGAAATCTATCCGATATATAGCGCCAGCTCAGCTCCACCGCGGCATGAACGGCTTCGTTTGTTATCTTTGCCTTGTGGTGCGCTTCATAACGCTCGCGCAGGCCAAGCAGTATCTCTTCCGCTTCCTCCTTTGTGGGTTCGCCCACCGTTACCGGCTGAAAACGCCTTGCAAGCGCCGCGTCATTTTCTATGTGCTTCCTGTATTCGTCAAGGCTCGTTGCACCGATTATCTGCACCTCTCCTCTTGCGAGCGCGGGCTTCAGTATGTTAGCCGCGTCAACGCTGCCTTCGCTTGCACCTGCGCCCACTATTGTATGCAGCTCGTCTATAAAAAGTATGGTATGCCCGTCCGCGCGCAGCTCGGCTATGGCGTTGTTTATGCGCTCCTCAAATTCGCCCCTGTACTTCGTTCCGGCAATCATGCTGCCAAGGTCAAGGGTCACTATCCTTTTGTCGCGCAGAAGCTCGGGTATCTTTCCGGAGGTTATCTTCTGCGCAAGCCCTTCAACAATCGCGCTTTTGCCAACGCCGGGGTCGCCTATAAGAACGGGGTTGTTCTTGGTTCTTCTTGAAAGTATCTGTATCACCCGCTCTATTTCCTTTTCGCGCCCTATAAGCGGGTCAAGCTCGCCATCCCTTGCAAGGCCCGTCAGGTCTCTTCCGTATTGATCAAGCACCGGCGTGCCGCTCTGCTCGCGCGCAACGCCCGCGCTTACTCCGCTCTGCTCGCTTTGGCCGGACAAAAAAGCCCTTAGTGTCGCAATGTCCGCACCCAGGTCCTCAATTATCCTTACCGCTACTGAGTCGCGCTCCCTTAATATGGCGAGAAGTATGTGTTCTGTCGCTATGCAGCTGGCCTTCATCGCCTTTGCTTCGTATAGGCTAAGCTCAAGTATTTTCTTGGTCCTTGGCGTGTAGCCAAAGCTATCTGTAAAATGATAGTCGCCATGGCCAATAAGCTGCTCGCTCCTTTCGCGCACGCCCTGTGCGGTTATGTTGAATGCTGCAAGGGCCTTTGCCGCAGCGCCTTCGCCTTCGTTTATAAGGCCAAGCAAAAGGTGTTCGCTGCCAACATAGTTATGGCCCATGTCGCGCGCAGCCTCCTGAGCAAGTGCAAGCGCTTTTTGCGCGCCTTCGTTGCATCTATCTGAAATTGCCATAGAATTAGCTCCTTATTTCATTATATACTTATTTTAGACCAAAGGGACAAACCTATCAATCAAATAATATTAAAATATGGTGAAAGTTGTATGTTGAATGTGGTATTATTTATAATAAGGCTTTGTGGCTGTCCGCAATGGCAGGGAGAACATATAATGAATGTAAGGGGAAACGCATGCCGTGCCGCCGGCAGCGCAACCACTTATATAATGAAACGGAAGTGAAACCATGATATATCTTGACAACAGCGCGACCACGCGCACACTGGACGCAGCGGCGGAGGCTGCCGCGAAATACATGAGGCAGGATTTTTTTAATCCTTCCGCAGCGTATTCGCCCGCGGTTGAGGCGGAAAGGGCCGTTAATGCGGCAAGAAGCAGGCTCGCAAGCATGATACACGCAGCTCCTGAGGAGATAATATATACTTCTGGCGGGACTGAGAGCAACAACACGGCCATATTCGGCGCACTTAAAGCAAGAAGAGGCACAGGCAGGATAATAGTCGGCGCTACTGAACACCCTTCTGTATATAGCGCCATAATGACCTTGAAGGGGCCTTACAGCGTTATCGAAGCCAGGGTCGATTCAACAGGCACACAGGACGTGAACTCGCTTATGTCGGCTCTTTCCAACGATGTTGCGTTTGTATCCATTATGCACGTCAACAACGAAACGGGCGCCATAAACGATATACCTTCCATATATAAAGCCGTCAAGCAGCGCGCACCTGGCGCTATAATGCATGTTGACGGCGTACAGGGTTTTCTTAAGGTGCCTTTTGACGCAAGGTATTGCGATATGTATTCTATAAGCGGACATAAGTTCCATGCTCCCAAGGGGGTAGGCGCGCTTTATATAAAGCGCGGCGTGCGCTTTGCCGGCGGGCAGATAGGCGGCGGGCAGGAAAGGAACCTGCGTTCAGGCACTACGAACACCCCGGGGATAATGGGAATGGACGCCGCTATAGAATACTATCAGGCTAACCTTGACGAGATAAGGCGCAAGCTCATGCAGATGAAGCTTAGGCTGGCAAAGAACCTTAGCTTTATAAGGGACGCTTATATAAACGGTCCGGAGCCGAGCCTCGGCGCGCCGCATATATTAAATGTCTCCTTCCTTGGCGTAAGGGGAGAGGTGCTGCTGCATGCGCTTGAGGAAAAGGGTATATATGTATCCACCGGCTCCGCCTGCTCTGCGCACAAAAAGGGCAAGAACAGGATACTTAACGCGATGGGCGTAGTGGGGGACAGGCAGGAGGGCGCTATACGCTTCAGCATATGCCCGTTCAATACAGAGGGCGAGATGGACATAACCGCCGACGTTATTGAGGAGCAGCTTGCGTTCTTGAGAAGGTTCAAAAGAAGATAAAACTGCGCGGGGGTCGAAAGCCCCCGCCATAAGCTTAAAACTCGCACACTTTCCTTATTTGGTGCGCGAATTGAAACGATTATTAACATACGGAGGATAAAAAGTGGAACACGTTTTGCTTATTCGCTATGATGAGATACATCTTAAGGGCTTGAACAGGCCTTTCTTTGAGCGCAAGCTGATAAACTCAATAAAGTGCGCATTATCCGGCCTTGATGCCGACGTTAAAAAAGAGCAGGGGCGCATATATGTTTACGGCGTATCGGAAGAGAATACCGAAGAAGCTGTGGACAGGCTTACCAGAGTATTCGGCATACATTCGATAAGTCCGGCAGTGGGCGTGGATAAGGATTGGCCGACTATCGTATCCGCTGCAAAGGATATTATGGAGCGCGCCGCAGCCAACAGCAAAAAGGCTACATTCAAATGCTTCTGCAGGCGCTCGGACAAGGGCTTCTTTATGAATTCGGAGCAGATAAACAGGGAGATTGGCCATGAAATGCTCGAAGCGTTCCCTCAGCTTAGCGTTGATATAAGGGAGCCTGAGATAAAGCTTTGCGTTGAGATAAGGGAGATGGCGTTTATATATGCGGAAGAGATAATGGGCGCTGGCGGCATGCCCACAGGTACCGCCGGCCTTGCCACGCTGCTTATATCCGGCGGTATAGACAGCCCTGTCGCCGGCTACATGATGGCCCGCCGCGGGCTTGAGCTTACAGCCGTGCATTTTTACAGCTATCCATATACCAGTGAGCGCGCAAGGGATAAGGTGGTGGAGCTTGCAAGGATAGTTTCAAAATATGCCGGGCATATAAAGCTGCATCTTGTGCCGTTTACTGAAATACAGCTTGCCATATATGAAAAGTGCCCGCCCAAGGAGACCACCGTGCTTATGCGCAGGCTTATGATGAAGATAGCCGAAAAGTGGGCTGAAAAAGACGGTTCGCGTGCGCTTATAACGGGCGAGGCGTTGGGGCAGGTGGCGAGCCAAACGCTTGAAAGCCTCTGCGTGACGAACGATGCCGTTTCAATGCCGGTGTTCAGGCCGCTTATAGGCTTTGATAAAAACGACATAGTGGCTATAGCCAAAAAGATAAACACATTTGAAACATCTATACTTCCTTATGAGGATTGCTGCACGGTGTTTGTGCCTCAGCATCCGGTAACGAAGCCGGAGCTGGCAAAGCTCAGGGAAAGCGAAGCTATGGTGGACTTCAGCGAAATGATAGAGAAGGCAATGGAGGAAACCGAAACGCTTGATATAGCGTAAAAGCATCGGCTTATACATAAGTGGGCAAACCGGAATACATGTTTTAGCTTGATATCTGCTTAAGAACAAGAAAGGAGGGCGGAGCATGAGAAGAGCAGCGCTTGTATTGGCGGCGCTTATTATGTGCGCTGCCCTTGCGTCTTTTGCATCCTGTAAAGGTACAAGCCGCGCCGGCAACACGGCCGCGCCTATTGAAGCCACAAATGGCGATACAGAAAACACGGCCATAAAACCATATAACAGGCTTATGCTTACAAGGTATGAAGAAATTGTTGACGACGAAAGCATTATGCTCTGCCCTTATGTTGACGATGAAGAATATGGTTACATATCTACCCTTATCGCAATACGCATTAGGGCAAGGATAAGAAGCTATGACATGCCTGTTTCAACGTCGTTTAGAATAAAGAGCAACGCATGCGGCGTCCTTTCCATGATAATCGAGTTTTTTGATATGCAAACGGACGAGCTTGTGGGCAGGCTGCCGCTTACATATGACCTTGCATTGGGCAGGGAGATACAGATACAGGATTGCTTCGATAAAGAAAGCGATGCGTGGCGCACCATTATCCCTGATATGATAGAAGCGCAGGCAAAGGAGCGCGGCATGATATTGCTCAACGATATAATGCCCATATCTGACGGCCAGCTATTCTATACGACCGGTTCTTCTATAGCCATTCTATATAGGCCGTATGAGATAACTACGCTGAGTGAGCCTTGGCCGGAGTTTCTGATACCTATAAAAAAGCTTAAGGCATATATAGACCAATCGGGCGTGCTAAAGCGCCAGCTTGACGCTGCTGATAAGTCCGGCGATGACGAGCCTGATGCAGACTATAAAGAAGAAGAGCCGGCGCCCGCCGCGGAAAATGATAAAAGTGAAGAGACAAGCAGCGAGAACGGAGGTAAGTAGAGAATGCGATGTTCGTGCAGGGTATGTGGAACATATATGGTACAGATGGAGCGCGGGCTTGAAAGCGGCTGCAAATGCCCGGAATGCGACAACGAATGTCATGACTGTATGGGAAGCGCGCAGCCGCCCATGAGCGTTGAGCAGCTCAGGGATAGAATGGAATTCATGCGGTTGACGGGCCAGCTTGACGATGAAGAAAAAGGCTATATCGGTAACCATTAGGATAGGTATTAAGCCTCAAATATCGCATTGATCAAATAATCAGGAACAGGCAGATCAATAATTAACAGATTTGAAATAAGAAGGAACCCCTTATAAAGGTATTCCTTCTTTTTCTAGTGCCTTAGCTTTTTATCTGCTGCTTTTACCGCGCAACGCGGTCAATTCAGCTTATCAAAAGCCGGTCTGCTGCCTCAGGGTAGTCATATCCTGCTTGGCTGTTTCAACCTCGTTCTTGGGCGCCTGCTTGGTTTTATAGAAGCCGCGCATTTGCATCTGCTCAAATATAGCAAGCTGGTCTGTTGAACATTCAACCATGTTGTTGGCAAGCAGTCCCCTCAGGTTTGCGCATGAAGCTTCACTCATATCGCTTGCATATTCTTTCACAAGCTGCTTTTCGCTTGAAAGCAGGTCCGTAAGTATCTCCTGCTCGCTCATGTTTGGGCGGTTGGTAAATGTACTCATCGTAGTCCCTCCTTAGCTGTGGCTCTTCAAGTAGTTGTCAAGGGCGTTAAAATGCTCCCTGTGGTGCTGCGCTGCGCGGTTTGCAATGTCCTTAAGCGTCTGGTCCGTAAACCATTCCGAGCATATACAGCACTTTTTGTATGCAAGCGCCTCATGGTGCATCTGGTCCTGGATTATGCCAAGGTTTTTGGTATCTATGCCAGGGCCTTGGGTATTGGGGTTGCCATTTTGATCGATAGTCATATCTTTCCTCCTGAATCAAGATTGATAAGTTTAGTATTGCTAAAAGACTCGCAGATTATTATAATTAAAGCCAGTAAAACTCGGTTTTATCAGTTAATAGAGGTGTTTTTTATGAAGAAAAACAGGTTGCCCGATTCGCCAATGGACGCGGCTCTTGATTATCTGTCGGACAGGGCGCGCACGATAAGGGAGATGGAGGAAAAGCTCGACTCCTTAAACTATGGCGAATATGAGGTGAATCAGGTAATAGAAAGGCTTAAGGAGCTTAACTACCTTAATGACGAAAAGTATGCGCAGGATTTTGTAGCAACAAGGCTTGCAACGAAACCCATAAGCAAAAGGAAGCTTTGGACGCAGCTATACGCGCATAAACTTCCAAATGAAACAATTGCTTATGCGCTTGAAGCTATAACTCCGGATGTTGAAAAGGCAAATGCGCTGGAGATTGCCAAAAAATTCGACAGGCAGTTTTCAGCCATAGAACGAGCTGAGCGCAAGCAGCGCGTGACAAGGAGGCTTCTTGGACGGGGCTTCAGCTACGATGCTTCCGTATTTGCGCTTGAATCCGTATTTGGCGATGCAGAAGATGTTGACCTGTCCGCCAACGTGTATGAAGAAGATGCTGACGAATGATAATGCTAATGCCATGGAAGTGCTGAGCTTTGAAAACGTAAGAACAATGCTTGGCGAGCGCAGCAGACAGGCCAACAAGGGCGATAACGGCAAAGGCCTTGTTATAGCCGGAGGCCAGCTAATGAGCGGAGCGGCGCTAATGTGCGCGGCGGCGGCGCTTAGAAGCGGCATAGGCACGATAAAGGCTATAGTGCCGGATAAGGCGCGGCCGGCGTTTTATGCGCTGCCCGAATGCATGTGCATATCGTTTGGCAATGATGAATGGTCTAAGTGCGATGAAAAACTGCTTCAAAAATACATAGACGAAGCTACCGTCATATGCGTGGGGCCAGGCATAGGGCAGGGCGAGGGCACGGCCAAGCTTGTCAGGCTCGTTTTGCGGGCAAAAAAGCCTGCCGTTGTAGATGCGGACGGATTGAACGCGCTTTCAGGAATAGAGGATAAAGCCGAAATACTGCATGAAAATGTGATATTAACCCCGCATATAGGCGAGATGGCAAGGCTCACGGGCGCAAAAACGGACGATATCAAGTCAAAGCAAGCCGAGTTCGCATCAGAATATGCCGGCAGGTGGGGCTGTACGGTACTGCTGAAGTCATATCGAAGCTATGTTGCCGATCAAAAAGGCAGGCTGGCGCTGAACCAAAACGGCAATTCGGGCTTAGCCAAAGGCGGAAGCGGGGACGTTTTGAGCGGCATAGCGCTTGCCATGCTTGGGCAGAGACTTGGGCCATTTGAATCCGCATGTGCGGCGGCATATATACTTGGTGCAAGCGCGGACGAGGCGTTTGGCTTGCTTAAGGAACGTATGCTGATGGCTCGCGACGTTACGGACGCCGTAGAACAAACTGTGGGAAAGCTTTTTAGGTAGTTCGTCGTATTACTCTGCTATGCTTAAGCTTGAATATTAAGTCAGATCAGATGGACAAGGAGGAAGAAATATGCTTATACTTAAAAATGGAAACATTATGACTATGGCCGGACCCGCGTTTGTTGGCGATGTTGCCATAAACGATGGTAAGATAGTTGAAACTGGCAAAGGGCTCAGCTGCCCGGACGCCGAGATAAGGGACGTTACCGGCATGGTAGTTATGCCCGGTATTGTTGACGCGCATTGCCATATAGGCATGTGGGAGGACGGCATGGGCTTTGAAGGCGCCGACGGCAACGAGGCTACGGAGCCTACAACCCCGCAGCTTAGGGCTATAGACGCGATAAATCCGTTTGACCGCTGCTTTGAGGAAGCATGCGCCGGCGGCGTAACCACATGCGTTACCGGACCAGGCAGCGCAAACGTGATAGGCGGCCAGTTCGCAGCCATAAAGACGTTCGGCAGCAGCGTTGAGGATATGACGCTTAGATTTCCGGTCGCCATGAAGGGCGCATTTGGCGAAAATCCAAAGCGCGTATATAGCGGCAAGAATAAATCGCCTATCACAAGAATGGCTACCGCTGCAATAATGCGGCAGGCGCTTATAGCGGCAAGGGAATATAACGACAAGCTTGAAAAGGGTAAGCTCGATCCGGACAAAATGCCGGAGCGCGATATAGGCAGGGAGATGCTATCGTGCGTTATCAGGCGTGAGCTTCCGCTCAAGCTGCATGCGCACAGGGCGGACGATATACTTACGGCCATACGCATTTGCCGCGAATTTAACGTGCGCTATACGCTTGATCATTGCACTGAAGGCTACATGATAACCGATCAGCTCCTTGAGGCACTCAAGGAGGATTGCGAAGGCGTTATAATCGGGCCTTTGCTTAGCGAAAGGAGCAAGATAGAGCTTAAAAACCTCACGTTTAAGGCGGCCAAGGTGCTTGAAGATGCCGGCATAGATTATGCCATGATGACCGATCATCCCGTTATACCTGAGCAGTATCTGCCGCTTTGCGCTGCAATAGCCGTAAGGGAAGGCGCAAGCGAGGAGGGAGCGCTGCGCTCCATCACCATAAATCCGGCCAGGATAACCGGCATTGCCGACAGAGTAGGTTCGATAGAACCCGGCAAGGACGCCGACATAGCTGTTTTTAGCGGCCATCCGTTCGATTTCCGCTCCCGCTGCGTGCTTACTGTAGTAAACGGCAGGATAGCGCACGAAGAAAAGTAGAATAAGCTGCTATAGCGGCCCAAAGAATGGAATATTTGTAAAGAATTGGCGCTGAACAACATTTGTGCTTGTAACATGGCGGTATATAATGCTACAATAGCAAGGATAAGTTGGATTGGGAGGTTTTTGTGCGTATAATTGCAGGCTCCTGCAGGGGTAGGACGATACTTGCGCCAAAGGGGCTCGACACAAGGCCTACGCTGGACAGGGTGAAGGAATCGCTGTTCGGCATAATACAGTTTCAGCTTTACGGCAAAAGGGTGCTTGACATGTTTGCAGGCTCTGGCAGCCTTGGGCTTGAGGCTTTAAGCCGCGGCGCAAGCTATGCAGTATTCAACGATAATTCGCATGAGGCTGTAAAGATTATTAAAGCCAATGTTGAAAAGCTTGGATTCGCTGATAAGTCGGCAGTGCTTTCGCTTGATTACAAGCAGGCTGTAAGGTCGGCTGCGGCGTGCGGAAAGGGCTTTGACATCGTGTTTCTTGATCCGCCGTACAGAGCCGGCGTTATGGAGGGCGCATTGAATGAGCTTTGCATCAATGGCGTTCTCAACAGCGGCGCGATGGTCGTTGCCGAGCATGACGCGCACATTCCGCCTGTGGACACAGGTACGCTTGAGCTTTACGACAGGCGCATATACAGGGATACCGCGCTTTCGTTTTTCAGGCGGGAAGGGGAAGTATGAAAAAAGCTATTTTTCCTGGCAGCTTTGATCCGTTTACCGTAGGACATATGGATATACTTAAGCGCGCCTGCCAGCTATTTGATGAGGTAATAGTGTGCGTTATACCAAATCCTGCAAAGAACCCGATGTTTACCGCTGAGGAGAGAGCCGCGCACATAAAGCGGGCGATAGACGGCGAAGGTATAACCAATGCCGGCTCCGCATGCTACAGCGGGCTGACTGTTGACTGTGCAAAGTCGCTTCGCGCAAACTACATAGTGCGCGGGCTAAGGTCGTATGCCGACTTTGAGTTTGAGACCGGAATGGAGTATTTCAACAAAAGGCTGGCGCCACAGGTGCAAACAGTGTACCTTGCATGTGATTCGGCGCATATACACATCAGCTCAAGTGCCGTGCGGGAGCTGATAGAGCACAACGTGGATATTGGCGCGATGGTGCCGAGAGAAATATATGAATCTATCCGAGAAAGGTTGACGAACAATGAGCAATAATATTCAGAACATGCAGATTTTCACCGTTATCGGCCAGATAGAGGATCTTGTTGAGAACAGTCCGCGTCCGAAGATAAACGGCGCGACAAAGCGTATAATAGACATTGAAGAGATGATGGATCTTCTTGGCGATCTTAAGGTTACCATACCTTCTGATATCCAAAGGGCGAACAGCGTTATAGTGGACGCGCAATCTATGATTGACAATGCGGACGAGCATGCGAGGGATGTTGTTAATGAAGCTGAAGCCAGCAGCGAAAGGATAATTGCAGATGCGCACGCCAATGCCAGCGCGATAATAGAAAAGGCGCATGCTGAGTATGAAAGGCTCGTATCAGAGGACGAGATATATCAAGAGGCGCAGCGCAGGGCTAAGCTGCTTGCGCAGAAGGCGGAAGCCAACGCCAGCATGGTATTTGAAAACGCAAAATGCTATGCAGACGATGTTTTGAAGGACCTTGAGAATTTTCTTAACGAATACAGGCAGCTTGTTGCCATAAACCGCAAGGACCTTGACGCCCGCGTTAACGCGCAGACGGCACAGGCCGAGCCTGAGCAGATTCAGAACGTAAACCAGCAGGCTCAGGATGCTTTCAATGTGCCCGAACAGGTAAAGGAAGAACCAAATAAGGGCGGGCGTGTATCCAAGCTTAAGGCAAAGCTGCTTGAGGATATCGATGAATACGAGGACGAGGAAGAAGAGTACGACGACGATGAGGAGGAAGAAAAGGGCGGCCTGTTCGGGAAGCTCTTTGGAAGAAAAAAGAAGAATATAGACTTCGACGATGATGATTTTGACGACGAAGAGTAAAACTATATCACGCTGAAAAACTGCGGCGCGAACAGCGCCGCTTAGTTTTTTATAAGGAGCTGATAAAAACATGAGTGAAACCGTAATACCAAAAGGGTATAGGACCAAGCTGAATCTTTATGACACGCAAAACGCCATTGCGCTTATAAAGGCTACCTTTCAAGAAGCGCTTGCCGGTGTACTCAACCTAAAGCGCGTTTCGGCGCCGCTGTTCGTTGATCCTGATATGGGCCTTAACGACAACCTCAACGGCGTAGAGCGCCCTGTGCGTTTTGATGCCCCGGCTACAGGAAAAAATGCGGAGGTCGTGCATTCTCTTGCAAAATGGAAGCGTTACGCGCTTAAAAGGTATGATTTTCATGAAGGGCGCGGCCTGTATACCGACATGAACGCCATAAGGCGCGATGAAACGCTTGACAATCTTCATTCGATATACGTTGACCAGTGGGATTGGGAAAAGGTAATAACAAAGGAAGATAGGAACAGGGCGTACCTTGAGCGCACGGTGAGATCCATAATAGAGGCCATATGCTACACCTTAGCTGTAGTTCAGGCAAAATATCCGGTGCTTGACATGCAGCTTTGTAGGGACGTTACCTTTGTGACCAGCGAGGAGCTGATAAAGCTTTATCCTGACAAGACTGCAAAGCAGCGCGAAAGGCTTTTTACCAAAGAACATGGCACCGTGTTTATAGAAAAGATAGGCGGCGTGCTTTCTGACGGCAAGCCGCATGACGGGCGCGCTCCCGACTATGACGATTGGGAGCTTAACGGGGACATACTCTTATACAATCCGGTGCTTGACTGTGAATTTGAGATATCCAGCATGGGCATAAGGGTAGACGCTCAATCGCTTGCAAAGCAGCTTAAGGCCGCAAATTGCGAGGATAGGGCAAAGCTGCCCTTCCACAGGGCGCTGCTTAACGGTGAATTGCCGCTCACGATAGGCGGCGGCATAGGGCAATCAAGACTATGCATGATAATGCTTGAAAAGGCCCATATAGGTGAAGTGCAGTCATCCATATGGGATAAGCACACAATAGAAGAAGCCGAAAAAGCGGGAGTGATATTGCTCTGAACGAGTTTGACAAAGCCAGCCGAAGCAGCTTACTTTCGGCTGGCTTTAAGCTTATCTATCCTTACCCTTGCGGCGCATATAAGCATTATTGCAGCCATAGCCGCCATTGATGCAAAGAGTATGTACAATGCGCTCAGGCTGTTCGTTTTAAGTCTTTCAACATATTCAGGCACAGCAGCCACATCATATGCGCCGTTGCAGCATAACGGAAAAAGGAAATAGGCTATAAGCGCCGCAAGCGTACCCTGCGCAAGCTTGTATAGCAGGTATTTGCCGGCGTCTATCTGCATGAATATCATGCTTTGCGCCATTATGCAAAGCCCGCCGAATGAAAACGCAAACGCGCCCAGCGTTACTGCGCTGCGCATGCTCAAGGCTGATAGAGCTATGCGCTTGGCACCTGTTGCGGCTTCCATTATGGCGCACAGCATAGCCTCGGCCGCTTGGCCGTTTCCGCCGGCAAGCGTTGTGACTAGCCTTATCGGCCATGCAATTATGCTCAATATCCCGCTTACTTCCATAAGGCGCATCAATACGGAAAAGAAAACTATCATGCCGCATATTGAAAGCAGCGATGTTGCGGCGTCTGCCACGCTTGATGCAAAAACTGCGCCTATGGCGGGTTTTGCATCATTTTTTTGTTTAAGCTTAGCTTTGTATGGCGGGTGCCTGGAAAAGGCCAACACGAAGAATACGAGCATAGCCAAAAGCTGTGCCGCAACTATTGGTATCGCAGCCGGAGGGTAACCGAGCATATCGCTTGCAAATGCTCCGCATACGAACATAGGACTCAATGCGTTAAGCGAAGCCGCAGTATATGTTGCAGATGCCGTGCTGCCTTCATCATATAATCCGGCCGAAAGCCTTGCGCCGCCTGGCGCGCCGGATATGAATGCAAGCGCCATCAGCGGCGCAGGCTGCATCCCGTTTATAAGCCCAAGCCTGCGCATTATGCCGGTGCATACAAAAAAGGGCAGTAGTGAAGGCATAACGCTGTCCCGCCAAAGCGCAAAGCCGGCACGCGCCGCCTCGGCAGCTTCTTTATTAAGGGCTATAAGCGCGCCGCACATAAGCACGCATATAAAAAACACTATCTTTCTGCTCATGCTATATACTATGAGCAATGGCACTGTTATAGGCTTAATTATACAATAATAAGCTTTCTTGCAAACTCGTTTATGTATGGAGCGTTGAGCTGGGCCGTTTCAGCCGCGAATATATCCTTGTCAAAGCATGCTTTTGCTTCAGCGTCAAGCTTATCGTAATCTCTACGGCAGGCTACAATGGGCAGCTTTGCGCTTTTCGCCATTTCCGCCATAAGATAAAGCGAAGCCTTTTTTATGCCAAGCACGCGTATATACTTAGGCGTTTCGGCTTTTTTATAGTCGCCTTTTGTTATGCCCAAAAGCGCGTTAAGGCATATCCTTCGTATCCTTGCCAATGTATAGCGCTTTGTCTTTATGCTTTTTATAAGCTCGTCAAAGCAAGTCGTATTTCTGCAGCTTAGGTATATCGTGTTCTCAAGCCCTTCGGCTACGTCAGGTATATCGGCGATCTCTTCTTTTGTAAGCTTCCTTAGCGCATACAGCACAGCATGCGATAGCCCGTCCGCATGCATAATAGCTGCATTGTTATTTACAATGGCGTCGAAAACATATTGCGGTACCGCCTGCTCAATTGCTTCCATATTGCCGTTATTGCTTTTTAGCGAATTCCTTATCGCGGAGGCGCTCATGCTGCCAAATACGGCTTCGTCTGAATCATGCATGGCTCCGGTGCGCTCGACAGCTACGGGCTCCATGTCAAAACCCGCCCGATTTATCGCCTGTATGTACTCTATAGCCAATATATTGTTTGGCGAAGATAATACATCGCAGTCATCTTGCCCAATTATTCTTGCCAAAGCCTCCGCTGCCGCAGAGGGATAGCTTTTCCCGGATGCCAGTATTGATGCAAGCTCGGCTTTATAGCCGGCAGGCTCATGCAGAAGCAATTCGGCCGCACGGCTTATGACATCCATATTGCCACATTCAGCGCCAAATGACAGCTTGTCTACAAGTCCTGTCGAATAAAGAACATGGGCGCCGCCCCTTGCGAATCTTTCCGCTCCGGACATTGAAAACATGACCGGAAGCTGTATTACCATGTCGGCTCCGGCTTTAAGCGCCCACATGGCGCGCGTATACGGGTCAAACGCCGCCGCATCTCCGCGCTGCACGAACCAGCCGCTCATTGCAACTATGATGGGCGCGCCGCCTGTAATGGACTTCGTGCGTTCTATATGATAAACATGCCCGTTGTGCAGCGGGTTGTATTCGGTAATTATGCCTGTGCAACGCGTCATAAAGCAGCTCCTTTTATTTTATAAGCTGATTATACCATAATACAGCCTTATTTTGCTTTTGATTATTGTTTGAAATCACAATACGGTGCAGCTTAAGAGGAAATAATGGGCGGCAAATACTATGCGGCTCATGAAGAACGCCTGCCAAATGGGCGCGGGAAAACGAGCTGAATGGCAAAAGCATATACACAAGAATGCTTCAGATTGCCCTGATGGCTGCTCCATTTGGGTAAGAAAGTAAAAAAGCATTATAAAATACGCAATAAATCCCGCATAATGGGTATGACTATAGGGAAAAAAGTGCTATAATACATAGTTGTGGCCCAAGGCCAGCAAGTTTTACGCTTTTTTTGAAAGGAGCAAACTAAAATGTCAGTGTTGGATACCATCAAAGAGAAGGCTAAAGCAGATGTAAAGCATATTCTGCTTCCGGAAGGATCCGAAGAACGTACCGTTCAGGCCGCAAGGATAATTACCGATCAAAAGATCGCAAAGGTCACCCTGCTTGGCGACGAAAATGAGATAAAGGCTGTTGCGGATAAGTTCGGCGTATGCCTGTGCGGGATCGACATAATCAATCCGCTTACCGATCCTGATTTTGAGCATTATGCTAACGGCTTCTATGAGCTGCGCAAGGCCAAGGGCATGACTATAGAGAAGGCCCGCGAGACCATGAAGAACACATTGTTCTATGCCTGCATGATGATAAAGGAAGGCAAGGCGGACGGTATGGTTTCCGGCGCTATAAACACCACCGGCAATACCCTTAGGCCGGGCCTGCAAATAATCAAGATGGCCAAGGGCATAAGCACCATTTCAAGCTGCTTCATAATGGAAGTACCCAAGAAGGAATATGGCGATAACGGCCTTATGCTGTTTGGCGACTGCGCGATAAACATCAATCCTAATCCGGACGAGCTTGCTTCCATAGCTATAGCTACCGCCAACACTGCAAAGACCCTACTCGGCATGGAGCCGCGCGTTGCCATGCTTTCTTTCTCAACAAAGGGCAGCGCCAAGCATGAGCATGTTGACAAGGTCACCAACGCTCTTGCCAAGGTCAAGGAGCTTGCTCCTGAGCTTGATGTTGAAGGCGAGCTTCAGGCTGATGCCGCTATGGTACCCAAGGTGGCCACTCTTAAGGCTCCGGGCAGCAAGGTCGCCGGCCACGCCAACGTGCTTATATTCCCGGATCTGCAGTCCGGCAACATTGGTTACAAGCTCGTTCAGCGTCTTGCCGGTGCAGAGGCTGTAGGCCCTGTTTCACAGGGATTTGCAAAGCCCATCAACGACCTTTCACGCGGCTGCAGCATAGAGGATATAGTGTCCGTAGTAGCCATAACCGCCGTGCAGGCTCAGGCTATCAAATAATAAAGGATAGGTGTTAAAATGAAAGTTCTTGTTATAAACGCGGGGAGCTCTTCCCTCAAATATCAGCTTATCGATGTTGACAGCGGCGAAGTCATCGCCAAGGGCCTTTGCGAGCGCATAGGCATAGATGGCTCCATGCTTACCTATAAGCCCGAGGGCAAGGGCAAGTTCGAGTTCAAGAAGGACATGAAGGACCATACCGACGCTATCCGCATGGTGCTTGATGCGCTGGTAGATCCTGAGATAGGCGTTGTGAAGAGCATGGACGAGATAGACGCCGTCGGCCATCGCCTTGTTCATGGCGGCGAAAAGTTCAATAAGTCCGTCATAATAACTGATGAGCTTATAAAGGAGATGGAGGTTCTTACTCCGTTGGCTCCTCTGCACAATCCCGCCAACCTCATGGGCGTGCGCGCCTGTCAGGCCATTATGCCCAACACCCCCATGGTAGGCGTGTTCGATACCGCTTTCCATCAGACCATGCCACCCAGGGCTTTCCTATACGGGCTTCCTTATGAAGCGTATAAGGAGCATATGGTAAGGCGCTATGGCTTCCACGGAACATCGCATATGTATGTTTCGCAGCGTGCGCTCACCAAGCTCGATATGCCCAAGGAGGATACCCGTATAATCACCTGCCATCTTGGCAACGGTTCAAGCATTTCCGCCATAAAGGGCGGCAAGTGCATAGATACCTCCATGGGCCTTACTCCGCTTGAAGGCGTGCCTATGGGTACACGCTGCGGCGACATGGATCCTGCCATAGTCACCTATCTTATGGAAAGGCTTAACCTTGATAAGAAGGGTATTGACAATTATCTCAACAAGAAGAGCGGCGTGCTTGGCATATCCGGCGTGTCCAGCGACTTCCGCGACCTTGAGGAAGCTGCCAACAACGGCAACGAGCGCGCTCAGCTTGCGCTTGATACCTTCTGCTACAAGGTAAAGAAGTACATTGGCGCCTATGCCGCAGCCCTTGGTGGAGTTGACGCGATAGTGTTTACCGCAGGCGTTGGCGAAAACGACCGCGGCGTGCGCGAAAAGGTTCTTACCGGCCTTGAATACCTTGGCGTTGATGTTGACTTTGAATGCAACAGGACCTGTCCCAGGGGAGAAGAAGTTGAGCTATCCAAGGCCAATAGCCGCGTGAAGGTATTCGTCATTCCTACCGATGAAGAGATGATGATAGCCCGCGATACTGCCGCCCTTACCGCCAAATAAGCATAAGGACAGCAAAAAACGGCATTTAAGCACAAGATATTGTTGACAAACTATATCGCAACGGATAAAATAGACGAGGTTGACTTTTTATGAAGCTGAACGTGGCTACAGAGCTTAAGCTTTCCGGCAGAGAGGGTCATGCGAGCTTTAGCGAATGCATGGAGGACATTGAGTATCCCGGCATATGGGTCCGGTTTGCGGAACCTGTTGATGTTGAGATAAGCTATGTCTTTGACGGCAAGGGCTTTGAGACCACCGGAAGGGTGAAGACGGCGCTTAAGGCGGAATGTGCCCGATGCACAAAGGAGCTTGTGGTTCCCTTTGAGCAGGAGTTTTCGGAGAGGTTTGAAAAAAACGTCGATCCGGACGGGGAGATATATTCCTTCAGCGGCGAAGAGCTCGACCTCAGCGATCTGGTACGCGATACTATTCTTCTTAACATGGATAATTACGTTCTGTGTAAGGAGGATTGCCGCGGATTATGCCCGGTTTGCGGGTGCGACTTGAATACGGTACAGTGTTCCTGCGAGCATGAGGCGAAGGACAATCCCTTCTCCAAGCTGAAGGCGCTGTTTAACGAGGATAAGGAGGTGTGACAAATGGCGGTCCCCAAGAGAAAAACATCCAAGGCGAGGCGTGATTCACGCAGGAGCAGCAATTGGAAGCTCTCAATCCCCGGCATCGTGGCTTGCCCGCAGTGCCATGAGCCTAAGCTGGCTCACAGGGTTTGCAAGAATTGCGGCTTTTATGACGGCAAGCAGGTCGTCAAGGTAGACGAAGCCAAGTAATTACATTTGCAGATAAGGGGCGCTTATTAGGCGTCCCCTTTTTGCGTTATTCTTCAAGCTATGGTAAAATATAATTTAATATAGTATTCTATTATACTTTAACGGAAGGAACAGTTTGGACTTATGATACGCATAGCATTGGACGTGATGGGCGGAGACAACTGCCCGGCTGCCGCTATTGAAGGCGCCGTAAGAGCAACAAAAACGATGGAGGATATAGAGCTTATCCTGTGCGGCAAAGAGGCTCAGATAAAGGCTGAGCTTGATAAGCTTGGCGCAGATACAGAAAGGATAAGCATACTTGATGCACAGGAGGAGATAGACTGCCATGAGCAGCCCACGGCGGCCATAAGGCGCAGGGAAACGTCTATGGTAAAGGCGCTGAACCTTGTCGCTAAGGGAGAAGCCGATGCAGTGGTATCCTCAGGCAGCACAGGCGCGCTGCTTGCAGGCGCCACGCTTATAGTAAAAAGGATAAAGGGCGTAAAGCGTCCGGCTCTTTCGCCGTTGCTGCCAACGGTAAAGGGCGGCTGGATAATGCTTATAGACTGCGGAGCAAATACAGACTGCAAGCCGCAGTATTTGCAGCAGTTCGGCGTTATGGCTTCCACATATATGCAAAGTGTTATGGGCATAGATAAGCCGCGTATAGCGCTGCTCAACAACGGCTCGGAGGCCGAAAAGGGCTGCGAGCTTACAAAGGCCGCATATAAACTGCTTAAGGAAGCGCCTATAAATTTTGTCGGAAACTGCGAAGCGAGGGATGTGCTTTCAGGCGAGTATGACGCGCTGGTTTGCGACGGATTTGTAGGCAACGTGGTTTTGAAGTATACCGAGGGCCTGGCCGGCTCCATGATGACGATGCTTAAAACGGAGCTTACGGCCGACTTTAGATCCAAGCTTGGCGCGGCGCTTTCCATGAACGCGTTCAGAAGGTTCAAAAAGAAGATGGATTATAAGGAGGTCGGCGGCGCGGTGCTGCTTGGCATAAACGGCTGCGTTATAAAGGCGCACGGCAGCTCAGACGCAATAGCTTTTGCATCCGCAATAAAACAGGCAGAGCTGTTTTCAAACGGCAACGTGAACCCGAAGATAGCCGAGACTATAGCTGAGCTTCCGGAAGAAGAATAGGCAAAGCAGTTCATTTGCAGGATTGACATATTATCCCGCCGGAGATAAACTAAAACTACCATGAAAGGGGTGCTTATATGGAATTTGAAAACGTACGCAAAAATATAGCGAGGCAGCTTGATATAGCGGAAGAGACCATAACTATGGATTCAAGGCTTATTGAGGATCTTAAGGCCGATTCCCTTGACGTTGTGGAGCTGATAATGGATCTTGAGCAGCAGTACGGCATCGAGATTCCCGATGACGATCTTCCCAATATCCATACCGTTGGCGATATAGTCAACTACATCAACAAAAAATAAACCCAATGGATATCATAGGGGCCGTCTGTTTATTTGGGCAGCCCCTTTTTCCGCATAGGAGGCAAAATGGAACCCGAAAGGAGAAAAAAGCTTGCCTGTCTTGAACAGCGCATAGGCTATAGCTTCAAGGACGAAAGCCTGTTGAACATGGCCTTGACGCACACATCATATGTAAAGGGAGACGGCAGGGCAAGCGCGCATAACGAGCGGCTTGAGTTTTTGGGCGATGCCGTGCTGGAGCTTTGCATAAGCGAGTATCTTTACAATCGCTTTGCAGACTATAACGAGGGCGATATGACAAGACTCAGGGCGCAGACCGTGTGCGAAGGCGCGCTGTTCGAGGTGGCAAAGAGACTTGAGCTTGGCAGGCTGCTTTTGCTGGGCAAGGGAGAGGACCACTCCGGCGGCCGTGAAAAGCCCAGCATATTGTCCGACGCTGTGGAGGCTGTGATAGGAGCTTTGTACATTGACGGCAGCATGGAAACGGCTAAGGGATTTATAATGAATTTTATCGGTACGGCGATGCAGACCGCCGTAAGCGAAGGGCCGCACAAGGATTATAAGACCATGCTTCAGGAATATGTACAAAAGCGGCATTTGGGGCAGATATCGTATGTTTTGACCGGCAGCACCGGCCCTGACCACAGCAAGGTGTTCGATATGGACGTTACCATTGCCGGCGTAACGGCCGGAAGCGGAGAAGGAAAGACTAAGCAGGAAGCCGGACAGCAGGCGGCCAAAGCTGCGCTTACGGGGCTTGGCATAATTTCTGCGCCCGAAGGGATAAAAGATTGAGGCTAACTAAACTTGAAATGTACGGGTTCAAGTCCTTTGCCCGTAAAACAGAAATAGTATTTGATGATGGCATAACCGCCATAATAGGACCCAACGGAAGCGGCAAAAGCAACATTGCTGACGCCGTGCGATGGGTGCTTGGCGAACAAAGCGCCAAGGCTCTGCGCGGTGAAAAGATGGAGGATATAATATTTAACGGCACGGAGGCAAAAAAGCCTCTTTCTTACGGAGAAGTGTCGCTTACGTTCGATAATTCCGATCATGAGCTTGCTACGGATTATAACGAAGTCTGCGTTACAAGAAGGATATACAGAAGCGGTGAAAGCGAATATTTCATAAACCGTTCCTCATGTCGAAGGAAGGATATTGCGGAGCTTTTTCGCGATACCGGCGTCGGCAAGGAGGGCTATTCCATAATAGGCCAAGGCAGGGTGGAGCAGATACTTTCAGCAAAGTCTGCCGATAGGCGCAGCGCGTTTGAAGAAGCGGCGGGCGTTATGAAGTACCGCGTGCGCAAAGAGGAAGCCGCAAGGAAGCTTGAAAACACCAGAGGCAATATGGACAGGCTCAGCGACATAATAGAGGAACTGAGCCGTCAGGTAGGCCCGCTTGAAGAGCAGAGCGCAGCGGCGAGGGAATATCTTAAGCTGAGGGACGAGCTTAAGGAGATAGAGATAAACGTATTTCTATATCAATATGATAAGCTTAACGAGCGCATCAAAACGCTTAACGAGGCTATAGCCTCCGCAAATGAGCAGATAAGGGAAAAAGAGGGGATTGAGGCTTCAATAGCGTCAAGCTGCTCAGAAGAAGAAGAGCTTGAAAGGGCGCTTAATTCTTCCATAAGCGCCGTGCAGTCCGAGCTGCTCGCCATGACGACAGGTGTGGAAGGCCATGCAGGCGAATCCAAGGTGCTCAGCGAGCGCATGGAAGCATTTATGCGCGAAAAAGAGCAGCGTCAGAGCCAGCTTGAAGAAAACGAGAAAAGGCATGCGGACCTGCTCAAGGCTTTGAACTGCGGAAAAGCTAATATAGAGCGTACAGACGAAGAGCTTGAGCAGCTGAGGTGTGAAGCCGCTGTCGCCTCAGGGGAGCTTCAGCAGCTTTCAAAAGATGTTGAGCAGAAGGAAGAAAAGCTTGAAGAACAAAAGGCAGCGCTAATAGACGCTATGAACAGAATAGCGGACGCGAGGATACTCATTTCCCGCTTTGAAACCATGCGCCAAAGCTTGGTCGAGCAAGCCGCAAACATGGCAAAAAACAAGAAGCAGGCTGAAGAAAAATGGGACGAGCTAAAGCGGGAGTATGCAGAAGCAGAGCATGAGCATAACGCCTTGCTCGAGCAGAAGGCGGAACGCAAAAAGCAGCGTGAAGACGCGATACAGGCTCTCAACAACATAAACCAACGCCTGAAAGAAGCAAGTGAAGCCGCACGCGCAGCCGAGCAGGAAAGCTCGTCAGGCAAGTCGCGTCTTAAAGTGCTTGAAGAGATGAAGCGCGCGCATGAAGGCTATTATGCCAGCGTGAAAAACCTATTGAGGGATAGTGAAAGGGACTTTTCTCTTAAGCAGAAGATAGAGGGTGTTGTTGCCGAGCTTATAAGCGTGCCTGGCGAATATGAAACGGCCATAGAGATGAGCCTGGGTCCGGCGCTTCAAAACATAGTTACGCCTGACGAAAACGATGCTAAGGCGGTAATAGAGCATCTTAGAAGAAAGGGCTACGGCAGGGCAACGTTTTTGCCCGTTTCAGTCATGCGCCCAAGGATACTCGAGCAGCGCGAGCTTAATTGCTGCCGCGTAAAGGGCTTTATAGGCGTTGCAAGCGAGCTTGTGAGCTTTGATGAAAAGTACAGGGGAATAATTGAGAACCTTCTTGGAAAAACCGTAATAGTAAACGACCTTGACGCGGCGATAGCCATAAACCGCCAGGCTCACTCTTCCTTCAGGATAGCTACGCTTAAAGGCGATATAGTCAATCCCGGCGGTTCAATGACGGGCGGAAGCGTGCAGAAGCGCGAATTCAGCATAATAGGCAGGGAAAGGGAGATAGAGGAGCTTACCAAGCGCACGGCGGAGCTTGATAAGGAAAAGCTGGAGCGCGAAAAGGAATACGAGCTGCTTGAAGCCTCGCTTTCAGGCGCGCAGGAGCAGCTTGAGGCGACGGGTGACGCGCTGCATGAAAAGGAGCTTGAGATAGCTGCGCATGCCGAAAAGCTTGACATAATAGAAAAATATATGCAGGAGGCTAAGAACGCGCTTGCCGCGGCTGAGGAGGGGGAGAACCAGATAAACGACGATATAGCCGATATAGACGCGCGCTTTGAAGCCGCCAAGGACGACAGATCAACACTTGAGCAGAGCAATACGGCTACGCAGGCCGACATAAGGAATGCGCAGCAGGAGCTTATGCAGCTTAAAGCAAGGCTTGCAAACGCCACAGAGCATGATGCTGAGAGAAGAGTCGCGCTTGCCAAGGCCGAAAAGGAAGCTGCTTCTCTCAAAAATGAATTTGACAGAATAGCTAAAGAAGAAAAGTCAGTATCGGCTGCTATTGAGGACGACAGGCGCGTGATTTCAGGATTTGCCGATAGATTCATGGAGCTTGGCGGCAAGCTTGAGGAGATAGAAGGCAGCATAAGTGAGGAACGCAAGGCTGTGGACCGGCTTACGGACAGGCTGCACACAATGGAAGAGGAGCGCGCAAGGCGCCTGCAAACGATAGATGAGCTGAGGCTCAGGCGCGAAAGCATATCGATAGAGGCTAAGGACCTTAGCGACAGGCTGCATAAAAACGAGCTTGGGCTGAGCCGCGCTGAGATGGAGCTTAAATCATCGCAGGACAAGATGTGGGAGGATTATGAGCTTACATATGAAAACGCGCTTCCGTACAGAAGGCAGATAGCCGTTGCGGCTTCACACATACGCATAGACGAGCTTAAAAAGTCGATAAAAGCTTTGGGCGACGTCAATATTTCCGCAATTGATGATTATAAGAGCGTTAAGGAACGCTTTGATACCATGAGCGCGCAATATGGCGACCTGACCGCAGCGGAAGCCGACCTTAGGCAGCTTATCGACGAGCTTACAAAAACAATGGAGAATGAATTCCGCAGGCAGTTTGAGAAGATACAGGATAACTTCTCATCAACGTTTGCGGAGCTGTTCGGCGGCGGCAAGGCGGAGCTTGTGCTGAGCGACAAAAACGACATACTTAACTGCAACATAGACATAATTGCCCAGCCCCCGGGAAAGAAGCTGCAGTTATTGAGCCTGCTTTCCGGCGGAGAACGCGCGCTTACCGCAATAGCGCTGCTGTTTGCTATACTTAAGCTAAAGCCAACTGCGTTTTGCATACTGGACGAGATAGAGACGTCCCTTGACGAGGTTAACGTAAGCACGCTCGCCCAATATGTGCAGAGATATTCAAAGGACACTCAGTTTATAATGATAACGCACCGCAAGGGCAGCATGGAGGTCTGCAACGCCCTGTATGGCGTGGCGATGGAGGAAAGGGGCATCTCCAAAGTAGTTTCCGCAAGATTTAACGGATAAGGAGAAAAATATGGAAAAGAAGATGGGATTCTTTGAAAAACTGAAGAAAAGCCTGAGCAAAGCCGGAGACGGCATGCTCAGCGCCATATTCACCGGAGGAGACAGGGTAAACAGGGAATTCTACGAAGAGCTTGAGGAAGCAATGATAGTGGCGGACATGGGAATGGATACCGCTGAGAGGCTCATAGAGGCCCTTCGTGAAGCTCTGGATGAAAAAGACATAAAGACTCGCGATGAAGCAAGAAACGAGCTGAGACGCATAGTGGCGGACGAAATGAGGCCTGACACGGAGTTTGCTGCGAACAATGGCGAAGCTGTTCTGCTGATAGTCGGAGTAAACGGGGTTGGCAAAACCACTTCTATCGGCAAGCTTGCGGCATACTATGTATCTAATGGCAGGCAGCCGATGATGGCAGCGGCGGATACATTCAGGGCTGCCGCGGCGGAGCAGCTTACGGTTTGGGCTGAGCGCAGCGGGGTGCAGATAGTCAAGCACGGCGAAGGCGCAGATCCGGCGGCCGTTGTGTTTGACGCGGCGGCAAGCTTCAAGGCAAGGAAGCGCGACATTCTGCTGTGTGACACCGCAGGAAGGCTGCATAATAAGAAAAACTTGATGAATGAGCTTGAAAAGATAAGGCGCGTACTTGACCGCGAGCTGCCAAATACACCTGTTGAGTCCCTGCTTGTACTTGACGCTACTACCGGCCAGAACGCCATAGCGCAGGCGAGGGCGTTTGGTGAAAGCACCGGACTTACGGGAGTTATAATAACAAAACTTGACGGAACGGCAAAGGGCGGTATTGCCGTTTCCATAAAGAAGGAGCTTGGGCTGCCCGTGCGCTTTATAGGCGTTGGGGAGGGCATAGACGACCTCAGGCCGTTTGACGCCGATGCTTTTGCCGAAGCTCTGATATAAGATATTGCAGATATCTAAGCGGAGATACATTGATGAAGCTTTTATTCAAGCAGCGCTTCTTTTCTTGGTTTGACAGCTATGATATATACGACGAGTCAGGAAACACCGTGTATGTTGTTAAGGGTCAGCTTTCCTGGGGCCATTGCCTTAAGATATTTGACGCTAACGGAAATGAGGCCGGCACGGTAAAGGAGCGCGTATTCACATTTTTTCCCAGATTTGAGATATATCTTGGCCAAAGCTATATCGGCTGCATAAGCAAGGAGCTTAGCTTCTTTAAGCCAAAGTACAGCATTGATTTTAACGGCTGGCATGTTGAAGGCAACTTTTTTGAATGGGATTATTCTATAATGGACAGTATGGGAGGACGCGTGGCCACGATATCAAAGGAGCTTTTTAACTGGACGGACACATACTCGCTGGACATAGTGCAAAATCATAACGCCCTGTGCGTTCTTATGTTCGTCCTTGCCATGGATGCCGAAAAGTGCTCGAGAAATTGATAGAGCTGAATGAAACAGTTTTTTGTGATATACTCTATTCGTGATAAACGCAGAAAAAAGAATCCCTGGGAGAATGATTGTGAAAAGATTATTCGAAAAAAGTGAAATATGGTTTGCGATAGTGTTATAATACTATCAGCCTGTCGATAAACCATGGGGTTGTTAAGGGGCGGCTGCCCCTTAAGCTTTATTTCGGCTCTGACGGCATGCACGTCAGAACGGATGAAAACCTTTGGGTTTTCGTACCTTGCGGGTTTTGCCGCCCGGGAGCGAATGCAAGAGGCAAAACCCGAAAAAACTCAAAAAAGTGGCAACCAACCACTTTTTTGACAGACTGAATACTATATGTCGCTGGCAGCAGCGTTGCCGACATTATATCTGATAATATTGGCGTTACCAAGCTGATTACGCTGGCGTTTGGTATTATTCTTTAACTGTATCTGCTTTTGAGACGAGATTTGTCAAGGTAATCCTCTGCGAAAAAACACAACCCAATAACCGTACCGCAAATTGAATTTCGATGATCCGTATTCCTACTGGCGACTACAACCCATGCTGTTTCTCCATGTAAATCTGATATAACCCCATGCGGGACTTGACACCCGCTTTCTCATAGATAGATGCGATATGTCGCTGGCAAGTTCGCCGTGACAGATAAAGAGCGTCCGCAATTTCCTGAATACTTTCCTCCGAATTGACCAGTTTATCGAACACCTCGACTTCCCTGGGGGTAAGAGCAAACGTATCCGACAGGAGCTGTAACGCTTCCTGAGGATCCAAATCTGCAGGGACATCCTTGGGGACGCCAAATGCAACGGGCCTCCAAGCCGTGTAGAGAGAAAGTACTATGCTGACAGCTACGAACAGAACCAATGCCAGAACGATAGTCACCATACCACTACAGTCAGAAGCCAGCAAAGCTACAGTGCCGTTGGTAAGCAAAGCGGCGCTTATGTTATTCACAGCACGCCCCATACCGGTCCAAAGCACCGGCATCTGCATATAGCAGGCGAAATCCAAAAAGCTGGTGGTAAAAAAAACTGCGAAGAATCCGGCTGAGAAATAAAATACCAACAACCCGATTAAGAACGAGCCTCCCAGTTTAAGTACCACCACACAGATGACGGAGAGAAGCATAACGCAGTACATCATCATCGCCATAAACTTTCGCTTTCGGATATCAAAAAGAAGGCCGGCGGCCAATCCGCTTGCCGCCAGCAGAAGTCGAGGCCATTTCCCAATATCGGTGTCTGCCGTATGACGCAAGGTGACCGCATTGTCCAGTGTGCTGAAAACACATGCCATTAAGATTACAAGCAGTGCCAAAAGCCACCCAGCGGCTTTATTTTTTTCGCTTGCTTTCCCGTTTTCTCCTTTATCGGGGATAGGGTGTTCTCCCACTACTGGCGTTTCCTGACGAGAAAGCTTCTTTGCTTTCACCAATAGTGCCAGAGCTACAAGGATTGAGAGCGAAAGAATACTGGCTTCTGCGGTTCTTAAATTCACAAGGTTGTTATTCAGGAACTGCAGAACAATTCCCAGTGCATAGGAGGCGCCAACCATACGTGCCAAGTAATTACGATCCTCTGTCAGCTCAAAAAACAGGTAGTGAATCGCACTTCCCAATAGCCCTAAAATAAGGAATAAAGCCATTCCGGAGAGCATGGTGGAGAAATAGGAAACATGCTTCTGAATTAAGAAAGTGCATGCAACCGCTGCAAAAGCAAGGAAAACAAGAGCAGCGAATTGTATTCTGTTCTTTAAAAAACGATGAACCAGCGGATATAGAAAAAAACCGACAGCGCTTACGCCTAATGCGTAGTTTTGAGCAATCACGGTTTTTTCTTCGCCTGTGGTAAGAGAAAGCATGTTCACATACATATATTCGGTTCCAAGAAACAGAAAGGTGAAAATACCAAGCAGAAGAATAGCGCAAATGGATTTTGGTTTTGTGAAGACTTTTTTTAACATCATGTACCCATTTCGCCCCCTTTTCTGCATTGGTATCATTAAGAATTATTATATCATAATACGCATTGCTTTTCAATCTTCCCGAACGGTTTTGGGTTGTAACCACATATAGCAGAGTACCGCAACGACAAAAAGCGGCTGCGGTGCTCCAAGGAAGAACTGTTCTGGCGGAAAGTAACCACTTAGTAGGTAATGTTATGGGCGTAAAAATAGATTAGCAAGCCACCCAACCCAGCGCCAGATATCATACTTGCCCATGTCCAGAATAACGACAACAGAAGCCCCAATAATACAAATGAACAAAACACTACAACCAAAGAATCCCTCTGAAAGAAGGTGATAAATCTGATGTATACGATCACTTCTCCCGCTATCGTGACAAGAGCTCCGAGCAGGACAAGAACGAAAACATATATACCCGCCATTTGAAGAATGGCGATTAGGATATTCCATCCAAGACCTATTCCAGCAATAAGACTGCCTGTTTTAATGAGATTATCACGTGAAAAACTGAATGCTCCGAAAAAACAATAAGCAATCAAGGCGTTCCCGACAATGCCCAGGATGCTTACGATTACGAGCGATTCCATTGTTATGTAGTACGATGTGGAAACTGCCAGAGAAATGATTGCGTTAAGAACCGTAAGAAATCCTCCGATTGCGCCAATAAGATGGAATTGCTTTAGCTTAGAATTCATACTACCTGAAATCTCCTTTCTGATACTGCCGTCCGTGACAAGCCGAGCAGAACCTTTTAAAAGATATCCTGTGTCCTGACCGGTATCCGTCTATGATTTTTCATTGTGATTATAGCAGAAAAACTATGTTTTCGATAGGACGCTTCCGTGTCATACTAAAAAATTTGGTGGCGCACCTGCGTCATTTCAAAAAAGCAAGATAGAAAAAGCCCCCTGATTGTGAATTTTGCAGGGCGGGATAAAGCACTGCTTTCTGCATCCTGCCTGTAAATAAAAAAGGATGTAGCTTTCAGGCCCAAACGATTGAATCAGTCTGACCGCCATAACTGACAGATCCTTTTTCACACAAGACCGCCTTCTCGAGGCGATTATGACATAAAATAATGAAGTGGCGTAGGTGTGCCATATGCCTTTTGTCACATTGGCGCTAAAGCGGCCTGCACAAATCCTCAAAAACCGATAGGATATAATCATAAGTGGTGTGGGTTGTACTGCAGTTTGACCTGAGCACTATTCAGAATAATACTCAGACCACGACAGGATGAGGGAGGGATGAATGAGAATGAGGAGAGTGGCTGCGCTACTGGTTGTAATATGTATTCTGGCAGGATGCGCACCGTCAGACGAATACCCGCGGGACTATTGTACGGAAAGCCCCGGGGAGCTTTTGGATCAGCCACAGGAAGAAATGCCAACTGGCAAATCGTTTCAAGACTATTGTACAGAAAGCCAAAGGGAATTTCTGAATCAAACACAGGAGAATGCTCCGTCAGAGTTGATCTTTCATTGTTTGACAGAGACCGCCGCAAGTTACAAAACGATGGACGAAGAGATTATCTCCGAGATTCTACAAGTGTTACGGGGGATAACGGTCGTATCCAAGTCTTCTATTCGTTCTACGGACAACCGGATTTTGGAGTTTGTGACAGATGAGGGGGATACCTGTAGTTTTAGGTTTGACGGAAGGCTGTTTCAGGGATCGGATAATGCGTGCTATGTTCTTTCCGGAGATGACAAGCTTTGGAAACTGGCATGGACAATCCGGGAGGAAGATCCAGAATATCAAAAGCTGATAAGATGATCTGTTTCTTAGATTGCCGTGAAAAAGTGCTGATTGGCGCAGGGGCGCCATGGGATTCTTGGGAAATTGGCACAAAAGCGGCCTGCACAAATCTCTCCAGAAACGATACAGTAAGACTGTCAACAAGCCCACGAATAGAGTTGGGTAGCCCTTAACAATTATTTTTTAGGAGGAAAAATCATGAAACAATGCGACAATGGCCATTTTTATGATGAAAACAGATTTGACAACTGCCCCTACTGCCAAGAGGGCGCTGGAGTCGGGAAGACGGTAGCAGCCAGTTCGGTGGGAAAGACCGTAGCAGCCATACCGGGCGGCGCTGTGCCGGAAGCGGACAGAGGTAAGACGGTAGGCATCATCAAAAAGAAGATTGGTATCGACCCTGCCGTGGGGTTTCTGGTCTGCATTTCCGGCCCTAATCGCGGTTCGGATTACAAGCTGGTAGCAGGCAGAAACTTCATTGGCCGGGCAGCGGCGATGGATGTGGCTCTGACAGATGATGATACTGTATCCAGAGAAAGCCATGCGCTGGTGACCTATGATGCAAAGCACAACCGATTCTCCCTTTCTCCCGGTCAGGGCAGAGGCATCACCTACTGCAATGATGAGCAGGTGGAAATGGTACGCCCCCTAAACGCCTACGATGTGATAGAGGTAGGCAAGAGCCAGCTCATCTTCCTGCCTTTATGTGGAGAGAAATTTCAATGGAATGAGGAGTAAGGGATGGAGCGCGTACTTTCATGGCTAAACCAACCGCTGTTTCCGGACAGCTTTATCCGCATCTGGATGGCGGCAGTGGCGGGGGCTGCGCTTCTGCTGGTACTGGTGTTTACTTTTGTCCTGATATGGCGAAAAAAACGGGACGATAAGGCGATGAAAAAAACGATTACGGAACATCCGGAACTGCTGCCGGAGCTGGAACTCGCCAATCTCCAGGGCATCGGCAACCGGGAGGAACAACAGGACGCTTTCGGCATCTCCCACATGGATCGTTATGAAGAAGACGGTCTACTCGCTGTGCTGTGTGACGGTATGGGCGGTATGG
>OIZL01000046.1_pt1 | contig 109323 bp, 109 predicted proteins | sample 1588541 | NCBI WGS metagenome assembly OIZL01 (sample SAMN03283285) | human gut metagenome | biome: human-associated habitat; material: feces | host: Homo sapiens | place: Peru | collected 2012 | reverse complement strand
TTCATCCGTTCTGACGCACATGTCGTCAGAGCCGGATTGAACATAAGGGGCTGCGACCCCTTATCAACCCCGGCTTTTTTTGACAGACTGAAGTAATGCTCTGAGCATCAAAAAAGTGGCGTTCAGCCACTTTTTTGGGGAATTGCGGGGCGGCTGCCCCTTAACGGCCCTGCGCTTGCCGGTGCGCTGAATACGAGCCATGCTTAACGCATCTTTAGCATGCGCGAGAATTTGCTTATTATTATCACAGCAACTATTATCGCTATTGCCGCAAGGCCGACCATCGCCGCCACCCACCACTGTATAACGGGCTTGGCGGCCTCTTTTTCGGCCTGAGACTTGTCGGCCTCGATAACGGGCTGCTTTATTTCCGTTGAAAACGTCTGCTCTGCGGTGTATGCCCGGCCGGCATCGTCATAGTACGTCACGGTGTAGCGGCCAGAGGTCTTGCCGTAGCTTTCGCTGTAGCCCTCGCTCATGCTGAGCATGCCTATGAATACCTTCATCTCGCCATAGCCCGCCTGAGAGGGCGCGATATCGCCTAAGAATACGGTAGACACGGGGAAGAGCCCAGCGCCCTCTATCGTGACGGACACGTTCCTTAACGTTGCCTTGCCCACGTTGAACACATTTGCGGGAAGAGCTATCGTCTCGCCCGCGGTTATCTCCTTGGGAACGGATATGGCGTCCCAGCTCATCTCGACCGGCTGGGCCACGCTTATCAAAAACTGCCTTTGGCTGGAGTATGTTCCGCCGTACAGGTCAACGTAGTCGAGGTTAACGAAGAAGCTCTGGTTTCCGGCAAGAACGTCTTTGGTGGTCTTTAATTTGAATGAAGCCGTAGCCGAGCCTTCGCTTGCTATGTTGTCGAGTAAAATTGCGTTGTCGGTACCGGCTGGAAGTATGCCCTCGGCAGTGCTGCCGAATGAGAGCTTTACGCTCCTTGCCCGTATGTTGCCTATGTTGTCTATGCTCACGGTCACCGTAAATTCCTCGCCGCCTGTGACGGCGTCTGGCTCTAACGTGCAGCTGGATATGAAAAGCTCGGGCTTTTCGGCCGGCTCCTTGGGAATATCGTTAGGGTCGGGAGGGTTCCTGCCGTCTGTTATGGTGACATATACGCTGAAAGTGTCAGACGCCATCTTGCCCAGCACGTCAAGATAGTTTGCTGTAAACGTTATGGGATAGGAGCCGTTGAGCCTGCCTTTTATGAGCGGGATCTCAAAGCAGAACACATATACCCCCCAGCCTGAGAGGGTCTGCGAATAATTGCCGTATACGAACGGGCTGTCAGCCGTCTGACCGAGGTTGGCCGTAACGGTCACTATGCCGTCGTAAGCCTGACCGATGAGGGGCAGCACTATGTAGGCGGCATCGTCCTGCACCAGCGGAACATAGCCCTGTGCGTAGGTCTTTATCATGCCGGGATAGAGATTGTAGCCGTCTATCCTGAGCCTGTCCACAATAGGCGTTGGCGTGGGCGTAGGCTCGGGCGGAGCGGGAGAGGGCGGCGCCGTCTCCGTCGTGGACGGCGAAGGCGATTCGCCCTCCGCATACGAAAACGCCGGCAGGATAAGCGCAAGTATAAGTATTATAGCTAAAAACCGTTTCATGTTTACCCCCTTAGCATGGTCATAACGCCCGCGTCCATCTCGCAGACGGTGTCGCAAAGCTCGTCGATGTCGGCTTGATTGTGGCTGGCCAAAAGTATGGTTTTGCCCTTTGCTTTAAGGCTTTTTATCAGGGTGCGCATCTCTGCGACGCCGTGCTTGTCAAGGCCGTTTAGCGGCTCGTCGAGTATAAGCAGCTTCGGGTCCTCCATTATTGCCTGGGCTATGCCAAGCCTTTGCCTCATGCCGAGGCTGTATTTGCCCACCGGCTTATTGAGCTTTGGGTCAAGGCCCACCGTGCGTATGGCTTCGGCAATTTCGCTTAAGCCTATCTTTTTGTTGAGGGAAGCCAGTATCTCAAGATTCTTCACCCCGCTTACGTTCGGCAAAAAGCCGGGCGTTTCGATTATAAGTCCCATATTTCCCGGGAAATCAACGTCCTTGCCCACTATCTGGCCGTTTACGGTTATTTTGCCCTCCGTAGGCACGAGGAAGCCGCATATGCACTTCATAAGAACAGTTTTGCCCGAGCCGTTGTTGCCCACGATGCCGTGTATCAAGCCCGATTCAAACTCGCGCGTTACGGAACGCAGCACCCTTTCCTGGGCAAAGTCCTTAGATACATTCTCGACTTTTATTGCAATACCCATATCAGCCCTCCGTCCCCGTGAAATTGAAGCTGTACCTCTTCACCGCCCGAAGCGAGAGGAAGAAGCACGCGGCGATAAGCGCGCCGAATATCAAATAGGTTTGCCACAGCCGCGGCAGCAGGTCATAGCCAAAGTTATGCATGTGATACGTTGCGTGATTCAATGGCGACAACCAGCCGATGGCAACGTTCGCCTTATACATAAGCTCGTCGGGAAGCTGAAACAGCGCCTTTATGGTCTGCGGATTGAGCAGGAAGCCGAACAGGCTGAACGAAAACGCGCCGATAACGCCCGCGAGCTGGCCTTTCCACAGGTTACACAGCAGCATCACCATAGCAAGCAGCAGCGCGTAAAAAAGCATCAGCAGAAATATGGTCATCATGCACTGATAAGGGCGGCTCATCTCAAGCGTTTTTACAAGCGCAGGCAGCGCGACCTTCTTTCCGGCGCCGGAATAACCCAATATCGCGGCAGTCTCTGACCACATATTGCCGGTGAAGCTCTGCCGCATACAGACAAGGCTGGTTGCGGCGAGTATGAACATTAGATATATCGCTGTCGATGCGCCTATATAAAGGGACTGGCCTAAAAGCCACGTTTTTCTGTCTGTTCGCATAAGATAAAACGGAGTGCCGGGGGTTATGAACGGCATATCGGCAAAAAGCAGCAGGAGCAGCAGAGAGGAGAGCAATATGGAGTTGCTGTCTCCAAACGTCCATACGAACGCCTCGACTATCTGCATGGAGGTGTCGTACTCCTTTGCAAACTTCACCGCCTTGTCCGAGAGCAGAAAGCACAGCACGAACGCAAGGCAGAAGCTGATTATTATCCGCGGGTTCTTATGCCAAAGCCTGAAATCGTATCTTGCAACGGCCAATGCCTTCCTAAACATTGCTAAGCCTCCTTCCGGCCGAAAGCCCGGCCCCAAGCCCGGCAAGCGCCGTAAGCTCCGCCACTATCATAAGCACGCCCGCGTTGCCGTACAGCCACAGCGAGGAGGGCGCGAGCCACTCCTTCGGGTAGAGCACATACACAACCGGGAAATAACGCTCGTACAGGATTATCAGCACATAATAGATGACGAACGGCGAAGCGTAGGCCATGTAGCGGCTCATGGTAAGGTTTGAGAAGAGCATACCGATGCTCGCCCAAAACGCGCCGGACGCGAACATCAGTATAAGCTTGCCCCATACCGGCGATATGGTGAGGCGTATGCCCTGCGCCGCCTCACCGGCGGTTATTGCGGGCGCAGCTTCAAGCGGCAGAAGCATGAGCGAGGCCACGGCGAACGCCATCGCAAGCCCGAGCATAAGCGCCAGCGCGCCGGAAAGTGCGCAGCCTATTACCTTGCCGAAAATGTAGCGCGGGATTGTGGTCCGGGGCAGATACTCCTTTATAAAGCCGGACTTGACGTCATCCGTGACAGAGGTGGTATACGGCAGCGCTGCGAGTATGGGCAGGGTTATCGTCATAGCCTCGCCCGACAACGCGGATACGATGAGGTCGTTATGATACCCGAACATGAGCGGCGCGCCATACTCTGTATACTTAAGCATACGGAAGGCCGAAACAAAGCCCTCCATGCACGAGAGGAGCAGTATCGCCATGGTGCCAAAGCAAGAGAGCATAAAGCCGCGGCTTGTGACCGCCTGACGAATGTTTGAGCGTATCGAGTGCATGGGGACTCCTTTCCAAGGGGCTGAAGGGGCTTAACGGATAAGGCTGCCGTACGCAGCGCTCATCGTAAGAAGGCAGAACAAAACCGGAGAAAAAGCGCTGTGCGTTTTATGCCTGCCCCTGCGTTAACTGCGCTGCCGCGCATGGCCGCGCTCCCCTCACGCCGCTTTTATTTAAGCATTATCGCATAGACATGTTATCAAAACATTATCGAGTTGTAAGCAAAATGTAATTTTTTCGCTGAAGCAACGGCTCTCGACGCAAATGCGCGATAGCTGAGGGGCATTGCGTTTAGCCCTTTTAAGGCGCTCAGTAGCCGCTTCTGTCGATTATGCTCCCGTCTATGGCATTTATTGTAAGGAAGGAGCAGCGTTCGTTTTCATCAAGCTGCGACAGGTCGCCCTTGCCGTCGCTGCGCGCGCAGGCGGAGCCTATGAAGTCCCATGCGGGAACGAGCAGGCCGGTCTCGCGCCCCTCCTCGGGCACGCTTGCAAGCCCAAGCCTTATATGATATATGTGGTGTTCAAATCCATCGCCCTCTTTTATGCGCTCGTTTTCATCATAGCCGTTGTTGACTATGACTATCATTCTTTCAAATACCTCCCTTATCCTCTCAAAAGGCAAAAGCTCCGTTTTGTCAAGCACGCTCTCAACTACCTCATAGGGCGCGTTATACTCAAAGCGGAACACGCCTGCATCGTCTATTATAAAATCTATCCTTTCGTATTCCCAGGGCTCGCTGTATTCGTTCGAAAACGCCCTTTTGTCGGTACAGGTCTCAATAACGCCGTTTGCGCAGCGCTTGAATATGACATGATATGCCGTGAGGAAATCCCAGCGGTCCGTGCGCACGTTCTCCCTTGCGCAGGCCGCAACGGCAAAGCCCTCTATACCCATGCCGGCAAGCGCCGCTTCGGCCTCCGCAACGGCTTCGCCCTCGGTTATGGACAGGCCGCCGCCAGCGTCATAATGGGTAAAGCCGGTGCCGAAGAGCGTATCCATGGGCTGGGAATAGTCGCGTATGTATTTAGCATCTACCATGCCGAAATCCTCGCGGTAATTCTGTATGCCAAGGTATGAGTATATGCCGTTGCCATTATCGGCAAACAGGTCGAGACGGGTGTTGCCGTTGTATATGCGCTTGCCGTCCCTATACACCTCCGTGGGCTCAAATTCAAAATTGCCGCTATAAGCCGGATGACTCTGCGGAGCCGAGGCCGCCATTGCCGTAAGCTGAGCAAGCGCCGCTTCGGCCTCCGTGCGGGTATCGTAGCGCATGTCGTAAATATGCCGGCCCTTATCCTCCCAGCTTGTGATGGCGTAGCGCAGCCGCTCCATCTCGCGCTCACATTCGGCTTTTGTCATGTTATCATAATCGTATTGAACATAGCTCGCGTCTTTGCCCATAAGGACCTCAGCCATGCGCACGGCCTGCTCCCTGGTGAAGCCCGCGGCGGGCCTTACGCGCACTATGGGCAGCTCGGCATTGGGCAGCAGCACGTCCGCATCTGCATATACATACAGCTTGCCGCCGCCGCTCACCACCTCCGCGGAGAAGCTTGCCGGCGCGCCGAGCCTTGCATAAAGGTCGGGCGCGGCTTCTGAGGCGTCAGCCGGCGCTGTTGGGGCATCAGTTCCGGCCGAGGCGCTTTCTATCAGCTTGTCCATGTCCTTTTGTATAACTATCTCCTGCTCCGGCGTGGGCTGGCAGGCGCTGAGCAGCACGGTCAGGCACAGCACGGCAATAAGCAGCCTTTTTATTTTTTCCATAATAAAGATACCCCCCTTGTAAACTGATGCGAAGTAAAAAGCAGCGGAAAGCCTTATCAAAGCGAGACAAAAGCCGGATAAAGGCACGATTAAATTATAACAGCTTACGTAGGAGGCATATTTTAACAAAGAATCAACAAATTGTTAGCAAACTGTAAACGGGGGATCGCTTAACCGCCTTCAATGCCCTTGAATATGACATTAAAGCGCATATCCTCACGTACGCGCAATATGGGGCTTATGTAGCGGCCCTCGGCACAGCCCGAAAGCAGCAGCCTTGCTTCCTTAAGCCGCCTTTCGTACGGGCCCGGGTCGCTTGGGTGCGAGCTTAGCACTATTATTTCGCAGTTCCCCTCGCCTGCGCCTGAATCGTTCAGCTTTATCGCCGCACGCATAAGGGCGTCCGCCCTGTCGCGCACGGTGGGGCAGGGGGCGGTATCTATGGCGTCTATCAGCTCGGCTTCGCTGGTCAAAAAGCGGGTATCGTAGCGCTCGTCGCCTGTCGGGCCGATGACGACTATTGCTATAAAGCAATTCTTTAAGCCGCAAAGCTCATGCACCATTGCTTTGGCCTTGCTGCGCGCGAGTCTGTCCGGATAATAGCAGCCGTTCTGCACGGATTGCTCGATGCGCCAATAGGCCGAAGCCTTATAGCGATAATGGTTCTGCCACGGCTTCCAGCCAAGCGCATGCTTTTCGGCTATGAACCTGCGCTCAAAGCGGTAGCTCACGCCGATGTCAGGCTCCATGCCGTTCCCGGCAGCTATATTTGCTGCAATAGGCTTGAAATAATAATGCTCCGGATTGATGCATGGCCACATCAGCCACGGCTCGTCCTCATGGCCGGGCGGGCTGCCCGCAGCATCAAGCACTATAACGTAATACTTACATTCGCCTGTAGAGCCTGTGTCGGCATTGGCGGGGGCGACTATGAACAGCGCCAGCAATACGCACAGGCATGTCAGGATAAGCTTTTTCATCTCTACATACCCCCTTGGCCACAATAATGCGCCATATCAGGATTTTTTGCATCACATTCGGCAATAATAGGCGCTTTTGGGCAAAAGAAGTTAATTTTCTTATACCCTCGCAGCCGGGATGGCGCTCTCCTGCAAAAGCAATGTATGTTTATAAAATATCAATTTACATAAATCGCCTGAAATCCAACATATTCTTAGGATACAGGCCTATTTTTATAAGGCCGGACAATGCACAAGAGGGCGTGTTTATATTCACTATATATAAGATTAACTTATGGAAAAGATTCGTGAATGTAAAAAAGCTAATCTCAATCTTGTTCAGGGCTAAGGTTTTTGCTATAATAGCTGTTGAAATCCATATAAGGGGGACAAGGCTCTATGCTTGGTCTTGGACGCGGTGATCAGATAAGGATATTCGGCGGCAGCGCCAGCACCAAATTCGTGAAGAAGATGTGCGACTATCTTGGCTGCCCCGTTGGCGACAATACCACGCTTATCTTCTCCGAAGGCAACACATTCGTGCGCATAAATGAAAGCATCAGGGACAAGGATGTTTACCTTGTGCAGACCATAGGACTCAACCCCAACAACGAGTTTATGGAGCTTGTGTTCTACATAGATGCTTTGAAGCGCGCAAGCGCCAACAGCGTGTCGGTAATAATGCCGTATTTCAGCTACGCTAAGGGCGACAAAAAGGACGAACCAAGGGTGTCCATACGCGGCCGCGTATGTGCGGACATGCTGGAGCAGGCGGGAGCCGACCGTGTGCTGACCATGGACCTTCATGCGGCGCAGGTGCAGGGCTTCTTCTCAAAGCCTGTTGACCATCTTTACGCACAGCCCTTGCTTGCCGCATATGCAAGGTATGCCGGCATAGTTACTCCCGAAAGGATGGACGATGTAGTCGTTGTTTCTCCGGACGCCGGCAGCGCCAAAAGGGCGCGCGCCATGGCGGACGAGCTTGGCTGCGCGGTGGCTATAGGCGACAAGATGCGCGTGGGCCACGACGAAAACGCCAAGGTGCTTGAGATAATAGGCGATGTTAAGGGCAAGGACTGCATAGTTGTGGACGATTTTACCATATCCGGCGGCACGCTTATAGACGTAGCTCACGGGCTTAAGGACAAGGGCGCCAACAAGATATACGCATTCCTTTCGCACGTTGTGCTTCAGGAAAAGGGCGTGAAGCGCATAGATGAAAGCCCGATAGAGCTGCTCGTTTCAACGGATACCGTGGATTGCCCTGCGGTAGCGAACAGCAGGAAGATACGCATAATATCCGCAGCTCCCCTGTTTGCCGAAGCCGTGAAGGCCATACACGAGCGCGAGCCGGTAAGCAATCTTTTCGAGCATACGCCCAAGAAGATGCTTGAAATAAGCTTTGCCCAGCAGATGAGCCTTAAGGACATGCTGCATAAATAATAATATAGATCAGTTTTACATTGCGGTGTGCTGTAGTTTGATTCTCGGTACGCCGCTTTTTGTTTTGTCAACTGATGGGCACCAAAATGGGGCGGCAAACGCCGCCCCCATTGATAAGCTGATTTACGTTTATGCGTTTATGCTGACAACGCCTGCTTCAACCATTTCCTTCGCCGTTTCTTCGATGGCTTCCGCCTTTTTTTTGGCGGCTTTGGCGCTTTCGCTCTTTATCTTGGCAAGCTCCTCTTCCTCAAGCACCCTGTAGGCCACCTTGCCGACCAGCGTCTTCGGCAGGTCGTCGCGGAACTCTATATCGTATGGCATGGCATACTTCGCAACGTGCTTGGAGCAGTATTCAAGCAGCTGCTTCTTTGTGCCGTCGTTTGCGGCGAAGCCGGGCTTAAGCACTATAAACGCCTTTATCTTCTGTATCTTGTAAGGATCCGGCACGCCTATGACGCAGCTCATATGCACCGCCTCGTGCGCATCGAATATATTCTCCATCTGGGAAGGATACACGTTGTAGCCGCTCGTCACTATCATGCGCTTTATCCTCTGGCGGAAGTAGACGAAGCCGTCCTCGTCCATCACGCCAAGGTCGCCCGTATGCACCCAGGTGAGCCCGTCCGCATGCGTACGCATCGTGTCCGCGGTCTCTTCGGGGTGGTTGCAGTATTCAAGCATCATCGTGGGTCCGGCAAGGCAAATCTCGCCTTCCTCGCCGTAGGGCAGCTCCTCAGTGGTGCCGACCTTGACTATTTTGTAGAACGTGTCGGGGAAAGGTATGCCTATGCTGCCTTCCCTGCTCATGTTGTATGGCGTAAGGCAGCTTGCGGTAACACATTCCGTTGTGCCGTAGCCTTCGCGCACCTCTATGGATGCGTTGTGCGCCTTTAGGAACTTGTCTATGCGCTTTTTAAGCTCAACGCTGAGGCTGTCTCCTCCGGAGAACATGCCCTTGAGGCAGGACAGATCCATCTTGTCTATGCCGTCCAGCCTCAGCAGCGCCTCATAAAGCGTAGGCACGCCGGCTATGAAGTTCGGCTTGTGCTTCATCAAAAGCTCGGCATACGTCTTTGGCGTAAAGCGCGGCACAAGTATGCAGCGGCCGCCGTTTACAAGCATGGAATGTATGCTCACGCCAAGGCCGAAGCCGTGGAACATGGGCATTATGGCAAGCATCTTGTCCCCTGGCGCAAACATTGGGTTGGTGGCGATTATCTGGGCGCCGAGCGCGTTGAAGTTGAGGTTTGAAAGCAGTATTCCCTTTGTCGTGCCGGTGGTGCCGCCGGAATAGAGTATGGCAGCGCCCTGCTCCGCCCGCCTTGGTACGCGGTAATCCTGTACGCTTTCGCCCTGCTTTATAAAGTCCTTCCAGCTTATTACCCAGTCAACATCAGGCACCTTGGCTATCTTTTTGCCTTCGGTAAGCTTGTAGCCAAGCTTCATGATTGGCGAAAGCGCATCTGCAACGGAGGCTATTATAAGCTTTTCAAGCCCGGTCTTCTGCTTGATGGCGGCAAACTTTGGATAAAACTGATCCAGGGTTATGGCTACCTTGCTGTTTGAATCGTTAAGGTAGAAGGCTATCTCGTTTTCACTTGAAAGCGGGTGTATCATGTTGGCTATAGCGCCCACCATGTTCGCGGCGTAGAACATGGACACCGTCTGCGGGGCGTTGGGCATGCATATGGTGACCCTGTCCTCTTCCTTTACGCCAAGCGCCTTGAGCGCCTTTGCAGCCTTTATAATATCCTTTACCGCGTCGGGATAGCTCGTCTTTTTGCCCATGAAGTCATAGGCGATATTGTTGGGATATTCCCGCGCTATCTTCTCCACGGCCTCCGCCATGGTGCAATCCGGATATTTAAGCGATTCCGGCACGCAGCCACAGAATTTGAGCCATGGCTTTTTGACCTGTTCCATTACTGTTTCTCCTTCGAATGATTACTTAATAATCTGGTATAATGATATATCGGCATGGCAAAACTGCCGCTATGCCCATGTTTAATTCAAGCATACCGCAGGGCCTTGCAAAAAGCCCTATGGTATGCATTAAAACTATTTTATGTACATCTTTCCTACTATCCAGTTCTGAAGCCTTATCGGCAGCGCCTTGCCTAAAAAGCAGAAAAGCTTATATTGTAAGCCGACCGTCGAAAGCACCTTGGGGTGCTTTTTAAGCGAGAGCGCAACGAACCTTTTCGCTATCATATCCGGCCCCATGCCGCCCCTTTCGTCATGCTCCATAACGGCCACGCTTTTATCTATGCTGCTGCCGTAATGCTCGGCGCCTGCGCTTTCTTTTATCCTTGCGTCGGTAAAGCCCGTCCTTACATCGCCGGGCATTATCGCGGCGACCTTTATATTGAATGGCTTAAGCTCGTTTGCAAGGGCGAGTATGAGCGCGTTTAGCGCGAACTTGCTCGCGGAATAAAACGCCTGGAACGGTATTGCGAACACCGCGGCAACGCTGCTTGTTGCAAGTATTGTGCCGCCATGCTCGCGCATGAGCGGAACTGCGGCGCGCACGCAGGCATGCAGGCCGAAAAAGTTAACGTCAAGCTGCCTTTTAGCGTCCTGCATGGACGTACATTCCGCCGCGCCTGAAACGCCCATTCCGGCGTTGCTCAAAAGCACGTCTATACGGCCTTCCCTTTCACCTATTTCGGCAAAGGCATGCCGTACGCTATCTTCGTCCGTAACGTCTGCTCTTATAAATGTTACGTCCCTCTCCTCAGGGTCGCGGCGGCTGAGGCAATATACCCTGTCCCCCCTGTCCCTGAAAAGCCTTGCGGCCGCAAGCCCTATTCCGCTGCTTGCGCCGGTTATTACGACTATCCTTGCTATGTTTGCATTGTCAGCCATTCAATACGACCCTCGCTATTATATCCATAGCCTCATCGAGCACCTCTTCGGTATGCGTAGCCATAAGGCTGGTGCGCAGCAGGCACTCCGACGGCGCGGTTGCCGGCGGCAGCACGGGATTTACATATACGCCTTCCTCAAACAGCGTTTTGCTTATAATGAGCGTGCGCTCGGCGTCGTAGGTGTATATGGGTATTATGGGTATCCGCGGGTTCTCGGTCTTTACTGTTGGCACGCCTCTTGCGTCAAGGCCTTTTCTGTAATACTCGGCAAGGTCGCCAAGCCGCGTCACCCTTTCAGGCTCCCTCTTTATCACATCTAATGCGGCTATTGCCGTTGCGCAGCTTGCGGGGGTAAGCGAGGCGCTGAATATGAACGGCCTTGAATTGTGCCTCACGTATTCGCATACCTGTGCCGAGGCTACCATGTACCCGCCAAGGCTGGCAAGCGATTTTGAAAACGTTCCCATGGTTATGTCAACGTGCTTTTCAAGGCCGAAGTGGCTAGCGGTGCCTCTTCCGCCCTTGCCTATGACGCCAAGGCCGTGAGCATCGTCTATCATCACCCTTGCCTTGTATTTTTCGGCAAGCTCAACTATGTCGGGCAGCTTGCATATATCACCGCTCATGCTAAACACACCGTCGGTAACTATCAGCTTTCCGGCATCGATGGGGGCCTCCGCAAGCTTTTTTTCAAGGTCGGCCATGTCGTTGTGGCGGTAACGCACCGTCTGCGCATAGCTCAGCTTGCAACCGTCGTATATGCTGGCGTGGTTCTCCCTGTCGTTGAATATAAAATCCTTGCGGCCGCAGATGGCGCTTATTATGCCAAGATTTGATTGAAAGCCTGTGGAGAATGTTACGCAATCCTCCGTGCCGATAAACTCGGCAAGCTCCTTTTCAAGCTTGTTATGCAGATCCAGCGTTCCGTTAAGGAAGCGGGAGCCGGAGCAGCCCGTGCCGTATTTCTCCATTGCGGCCACGCCTGCTGCAATAACCTCCTTGTTCACCGTAAGCCCAAGATAGTTGTTGCTGCCAAGCATTATCCTGCGCTTACCCTCCATCATCACCTCTATATCCTGCTTGGATTCAAGCTCATGGAAATAGGGGTATATGCCTTTAGCCACAAGATCGCGGATAAAAACATATTCCTCGCATTTTTTGAACAGCGGCATATGATTCCTCCAAAAATGAAATACTGTCGCCGCCGGCCGGTATCCCGATAATACAAAATATATAGAATAGCATCATATGGCATCGGACAAGCGGCAACATATAATTATATGATTCTTAATTATCAACGCTTGAGGCTGAAATGTCAAGTTCTGGCCGCGCAATAGCTGTAATTTGCTGACGAAAAAGGCTGAAATTAAGGGATAGCGCCGCAAAGACCGAATCAATTATATTCACCTTGGCGCCGCTTGAACAGCGTTGCCGGCATGGGAGCAAATTTACACTTTATTCATTTATATATAGCTGAAAAAAGCATATAGCTGTTGCGCGGGCAGAGGATATGCGCTATCATAAGAATACTATATGGCTTAACAGAAGCGTTCATAAAGGGGGCGAAGCATTGAAAGCAAGACTAAAAGCACTGATTGCGCTTATGCTGGCTGCCGTATTCCTTCTGCCTGCCGTGCAGGCACGCGCGGAAGGCTTTGGCGAAAGCGTAAGGATCAAGATATCCATTGGCGACAGGCGCAGCTTTAAGTTTACGCCTGTGGGCAAGTTTACGCTGAAGGAGGATAAAAGCGTCAACGTAGGCACGGACGAGCTTACGGTGAGCATAACCGGCGGAAGGGTATCGATAACGTTTGCGGATAAAACGGTGACCGCATCGTCGCTTACGCTTGAAAGCGCGGATTATAACGGGCTAAGCGACTATATCAGGCTGAGAAATAAGGAGCATGGCACCTGCACATACCTTGGCAATTTGACCTTTGACGTTGTGGACGGTTATCTCAGACTGATAAACACGCTGCCGCTTGAAAGATACCTTTATGGCGTCGTGCCGCACGAAATGAGCAACTCCTTCCCGATAGAGGCGCTAAAGGCGCAGGCCGTGTGCGCAAGGAGCTATGCGCTGAGCCGCTGCTACAGATATCAGAACCGCTCCTACGACCTTGTTGATACGTCAAAGGATCAGGTCTATCATGGCTACGCAAGCAAGAACCAGCGCGCGATAGCCGCGGTGGACGCTACCGCCGGCCAGGTGCTTACCTACGGCACGGGGATAATCGAGGCCTTCTATTCATCGTCAAACGGAGGGCAGACGGACAGCACCAGGAACGTTTGGGATGAGGATATACCGTACTACGTTGTTACGGACGACCCGTTCGACCTTGAAAACGCATCGAGCATGGAGAGGCTTTCCTTTATACCGGAGCGGTTTACAGAAGAAACCGTAAAGCTTATGGACAGGGAAGTGCTGTACAAGCTGGAGCAGGCGGCGATAGACCTTAGCGGCCAGAACGTGGAGCTTGTGTCCACCATAAGCGTTGTTCCCGACGAGCCCGAGCATGAGGAGGGCAGCCGCTGCTACACAAAGGCTATAGTCACGCTGAACGTAAGGAACAAGGCGGGCGAGGAAGGGCAGCTCAGCGTGCCGCTAACGCTGAACGAGGTGGCGTTTGCGAGCGCGAACAACACCCTCGGCGCGATAGGCGCAAGGAGCACAAGGCTGAGAATGTACGGCGCGGAGAGGGCAGAGAATGCCGGCTTTGGCGGCTGGAACCTTACCGTAAGGCGCTATGGCCACGGCGTGGGCCTGAGCCAGAGGAGCGCGCAGGTAAGGGCAAGGCTTGGGAAAAAATACGCCGATATACTCTCTTTCTATTATGTTGGCACGGGTATGTCCACGCTTACGCCGTATGAGCAGGCGCCTAAGCTTAAGAGCGACAAGTATAAGATAACTGCCGGCGCCATAACGGGGGTAAGCGTTGGCGCCACGGCCGAGGATATGCTGAAAAACATATCCTGCGAGTCAGGCTCCATAACCATAATGAGCGCCAAGGGCAACGAAAAGACAGGCGAGGTCGCCACGGGCAATTTTGTAAGGATAAGCTTTGACGATAACAGGAAGTATTGCGATATCCCCATAGTAATATTCGGCGATGTTGACGGCAGCGGCAAAATAGACAAGGACGATATAGAGGCCCTGCAAAAGCATATGCTTTATTCCAAACTGCTGGGGGGCGCGTACCTTAAGGCTGCCGATGCGGATCACAACAACAAGCTTGATATTGCGGACGTGATAAGGCTTATCCGCTGCATTAACGGCGACGCTAAGATAACTCAGGAGGTTAAATGAGCATGAGATTTGCTTTGCTTAATAAAAACAGGCGCGCACTGCTTGCCGCCATACTTGCGGCCGCAATGCTTATATGCGCAACCGCCCTTGCGGCAAACGACTTGAGCGCAACTGCCGACAAAACGGACGTTGCTGCAGGAGACACGGTTGAGGTCGTGCTTACGCTTAAGGGCGAGGCGCTTTCCGCAGCGGAAGGCAGCTTCACATACGATGCCGGGCTTTTGAGCTTTGAAGAGGGCGAAGGCGGAGCAGGGGACGGCTATATCAGCCTTATCTCTATGGAAAAAGGCGGGTCTGGCAGCCTGAGCGCCAGGATAAAGTTCAAGGCGCTTGCCGAGGGAAAGGCCGAGATAAGCTTTACTATAAGCAGGATAATGAACTACAAGGGCGACGATATAGGCAAGGCTGAGACCAAGCTGAGCCTTAACATAGCAAAAGGCCCCGAGCCCACGCCCACGCCCGAGCCTATAAGCTATGCCAAGGAAGGCGTTAAGGCCGTTAACGTCGAAGGCGCAACGACGGATATGTACGTTTGGCGCAGCATAGAAAACGTGACCATACCTTCAAGATACAGCGAATCGACCTATCAGTATCATAACGAAACCGTTGCCGCCGCAATAGTTAACGACAGCGACGCGCCGTTGCTGCTTTACGTTACGGACGATACGGGCGCGACAGGCGGCTACCACATATACGATGAGGCGCAGGACAAGCTTTATCCCTATATGACGGTATCCTCGACCTCCAAGTCCTATATAATACTTGAGCCGGCCGCAAACGTAAAAGCGCCCGAAGGATTCAGCGAGACCACGCTTACCATAGACGAACGCGAGTACAGGGCATGGAGGAACGACGACGCGCAGTCGATATACCTTCTCTATGCAAGGAACCCTGCCGGAGAGGTCGGCTTCTATGCATACAGCGTGGAGGATGCCTCAATGCAGCGTTACAGCGTGCTCCCTGCGCCGCCTATAGCGCCTGAGCTTCCGCAAACTGTGACCGAGACGCCCGCGCCTGCCGAACCTGAGGCGACTCCCTCTCCTGTTGAAAAGGCTGACGGCGGGATAAGCAGCGTGGTATTCTATATAGTCGTTGCCGTTGCGGTGCTTCTACTTGCGGCGCTGCTGTTTATTATCATAAGCCATAAGCGGGAAGAAAAGCTAAGGCGCCAGCGTGCGGCCAAGCGCCGTGCGGAGCGCGAAAAGGCTATGAAGCAGCAGGACGTATAAAGCTGAGATAGCAAAAAGCGGCCCACAGGCTGCCTGAGAGTGTCAAAAAAGTGGCTATTCGCCACTTTTTTGAGTTTTTTCGGGTTTTGCCTCTCGCTAATGCTCCCGGGCGGCAAAACCCGAAAGGTACGAAAACCTCTGGGTTTTAATCCGTTCTGACGCACATGCCGTCAGAGCCGGAATAAAGCTTAAGGGGCGGCCGCCCCTTAACAACCCAAGGGTTTATCGACAGGCTGAAGCGGCCCACAGGCCTTTTTTGTTATGCCCTGATTACGGCTTGAAGCTATTCTCCGGCCTTTACCCTGTCAAACTCCTGCTGTATCTCTTCAGAGGGCTCGGGGGAAAGCAGCGATACCGCTATTATGAATACGCTTGATACTATGAACGCGGGCAAAAGCTCGTATATGCCGAACACGCCGCCTATGGGCTTTATCAAAAGCTTCCATATGAATACCGTGGCTCCGCCAGCAAGCATGCCGGCTATGGCTCCGGAGCGCGTCATGCGCTTCCAGAAGAGAGAGAACAGCACCAGCGGCCCGAACGTGGCGCCGAAGCCTGCCCAGGCAAATGAAACTATTGTGAATATAACGCTGTTTTTATCCAGGGCTATTACTGCGGCAACAGCGGTTATTATAAGCAGGATAGCGCGCGACAGGCGCATGACCTGTTTATCCGTGGCGCTTTTTCTGAATATGCCCTGATACATGTTCTTGGCAAATGCCGACGCCGCTATCAGCAAATACGAATCCGAAGAGCTTATCGTCGCCGCGAGTATGCCTGCCATCGCAAGGCCGGCAAGCGCGGCGGGCAGCAGGCCTCGTGACATGTATATAAATACGTTTTCGGCCTCCGCCGCTGTGCTAAGCTCGGCGGGATAAAGCGCACGGCCGACCAAGCCTATCATTATGGCAGCCGCAAGCGATATCACCACCCAGACCATAGCCACCCTGCGCGCGCGCTTAAGCTCGCCTTCGCGCCGTATAGCCATAAATCTTAACAGCACCTGCGGCATACCGAAGTAGCCAAGGCCCCAAGCCAGCATGGAGGCTATGCTAAGCGCCCCGTAATCGAGCCTTTCGCCAAACGCGGGAATACCGGCTTCAACGAGCTGAACCCCGTTTTCCACTGCGGGGGAAGCTATGCCGAAAAACTCGATAAAGCCGGGGAACTGCTTTATGTTATCAAATACCGCGCTTATTCCGCCCGCCTTGAGCGTTCCCGTTACAAGCACGCCCACAAGCACGGTTATCATAACTATCGCCTGCATAAAGTCGGAGGCGCTTTCGGCTAAAAATCCGCCGAGCAATGTGTATATAAGCACGAACGCCGCGCCTAAGAGCATCATCAAAACATAGTCGGCATTGAACAATGTTGAAAACAGCTTGCCGCATGTTACGAGGCAGCTTGCCGCGTATACCGTGAAGAAAACAAGTATAAATGCGGCCGATATGCCCATTATTACCTTCTTATTCTCCTTGAAGCGGTTTGAGAAAAAGTCCGGCAGCGTTATCGCGTTGCCTGCGGCTATGCTGTACCGTCTGAGACGCCTGGATACTATGAGCCAGTTTATGTATGTGCCTGCCGCAAGGCCCGCGGCTGTCCAAAAAGCGTCTGCCAGGCCGGACCAGTACGCGACGCCGGGCAATCCCATAAGCAGCCAGCCGCTCATATCCGAGGCTTCGGCGCTCATAGCGCTTACCCAGGGGCCAAGGCTGCGGCCGCCAAGGAAGAACTTTTCGCTGTCCGCGTTGGCGCGCTTTGCAAACGCTATGCCTATGCCTATAACGGCAGCCATGTATATTGCCATGGCAATAAGTATCTGCACTGACTCTGTGCTCATTTTGCTATCCTCCTGCATATATGGGCAAAAGATGAATTTAATTCAATTAAAGTTCACCTGCCCAAATGGTTCCAGCGTATTATAAGCAGCGCCAAACAAAATTGCAAGCCATAATTTTGCTAAAAGGCTTGCATATATTCATATTTTGCCGTATTATATAGGAAATTAAGCATAAATGAAATATATTCATTTAATGCATGCGATAAGGAGAAGCATATGAGCGCCATAAGATACGCCATGTTCGTTAAGACGGTTGAGCTGCAAAGCTTAGCGCTTGCCGCAGGGGAGCTTTGCTGCACGCCCAGCGCCGTGAGCCACGGCATAAGCTCGCTTGAGGCTGAGCTTGGGGTGAAGCTTATGCAAAGGAGCAGGGCAGGGGTGAAGCTGACGGAGGAGGGCAAAAGGCTCTATCCGCTCTCCCAGGCGGTGCTTAGCGCAATAGAAAGGGTACATCTGGCGGCGAATGAGCTTAAGCGCGGCAGCGGCGGCACGGTGCGCATAGGCGCGTTTACAAGCGTGGCCGTGCATTGGCTGCCTGGCATGATAAAGAGCTTCAGCGAGCTATATCCTAATGCGGAGTTCAAGCTTTTGAACGGCGATTATCACGACGTCAACATGTGGCTTGAGTCCGGCAGCATAGATATAGGCTTCGTCACCATGCCGGATTATCCAAAGAATTGCCGCAGCGTTGCGCTAAGGGAGGACAGGCTGCTCGCCGTGCTGCCAAAGGACCACCCGCTTGCCGGGCTTGAAAGCTTCCCCGTTGCCGCCGCCGAGAACGAAAGCTTCATATCCCTTATGGAAAACAGCGACAATGACGCGAGGCGCGCGCTTGAAATGGCAGGCGTAAAGGCCAACGTCAAATTCACAACAAAGGATGATTATGCCATAATAGCCATGATAGAGCAGGGCCTTGGCATAAGCATAATGCCTGAGCTGCTTGTAGGGCAGACAAACCACGTCAGGCTTATGCCGCTTGACAACGGCGCAAGCCGCACCATAGGCATAGCCATACCAAAGGACAGCGAAGAGAACATAATGGCGGAGCGTTTTATAGAGCATATAAAGGATTGGCTTGCAAAAAGATACGCATAGATATAGAATCAAGCATAGAGGGCCGGGAGATAAAAACACGTTCCGGTAGGTAGTCCGGAAGTACCTGCTATGCTTATAGCGGGTATCAGTAACCTGCCTCCTTTGGTTGTCCATTCTCCGCACACAGCCCGATGATAAGGGAGGATAATTCAATATGGATACGGTATCATCTAAGCTGACCGTTATGTTCGAGGAGCCTTTTTGGATAGGGCTTTATGAAAGGGAATACGGCAGAAGATACGAGGTATGCAAGATAACCTTTGGGCCGGAGCCAAAGGATTATGAAGTATACGCATTTTTGCTGGACAACATGCAGCGGCTCGTATTCAGCCCACCTATAGCAGCCGAAAAAACAAAGGAAAAGAGGATCAACCCAAAGCGAATGCAGCGGCAGCAGAAGCGCAAGGATAAGCATAACGGCCATTGAAAAGGCTTAAATGGACTCCAAAATGTATAATCGACTGCATACTAATACGCGGCAAAAAATGCGCACGGAGCGCAGAATCGGCCTGGGCAAAATTAGCGGATGAAGTTAATTTACAATTTGCGAGGATATAACCCGATGGGTATATTGTGAAAAAACTATGACCGTATTGATAAAAACAATACAAATCGGGGCTTTGGTAAAGGTAAAAAACGCTCAGAATTTGAGAAAAAGGGCTGTCGTGATGTTAAAACGCCGCTATAAGCGGCAAAAGGAGGGACGGTTCGGCTTGTTAAGCGCCGCAAGGTTAGACGGGGCATAATAAAAAGCGGCCTGTGAGCCGCTTCAGAGCGTCAAAAAACCCCTGGGTTGATAAGGGGCCGCGGCCCCTTATGTTTTAATTCAGGCTCCGACGGCATGTGCGTCAGAACGGATAAAAACCCCGTAATTATAGAAAAAAGCGGCGAACAGCCGCTTTTTCAACAAATGGCCCGGGAGCAATGCTCCCGAGCCATTCTGTTATTTACGCTGAATAGTAAGCCGTTTAGTTGAGCTCGCTCAGCTTCTTGTAGTATTCGTACTTATCCTTAGCCTCATGCTCGGCGCGGTCAAACAGCTTCTCGGCCACCTCGGGGAACTGGGCAAGCAGCGATGCGTAACGCACTTCGCCCATTATGAACTCGCGATATGGTATGGTGGCGGGCTTGCTGTCCAGTATAAACGGATTCTTGCCCTGAGCGGTAAGGTCGGGATTGTAGCGGTAAAGCTGCCAGTAACCGGCTTCAACGGCCTTCTTGGCCTCAGCCTGGCTCTTGCCCATGCCTTCCTTGATCTTCAAGCCGTGGTTGATGCAGGGCGCGTAGGCGATTATCAGGGACGGTCCCTTGTAAGCCTCAGCCTCGGCCAAAGCCTTGACGAGCTGCTGCTGGTTTGCGCCCATGCAGACCTTGGCAACATACACATAGCCATAGCTCATGGCCATCATGCCAAGATCCTTCTTGCCGGTGCGCTTGCCGGCGGCTGCAAACTTGGCTACCGAGCCGGTAGGCGTAGCCTTGGAGGACTGTCCGCCGGTGTTGGAGTACACCTCGGTATCCACAACCAGAACGTTGACGTCTTCATCCATGGCAAGTACATGGTCAAGTCCGCCGTAGCCTATATCGTAAGCCCAACCGTCTCCGCCGAATATCCATATGGACTTCTTGACGAGCAGATCCTGATTTGCAAGCACCTCGCGGCCAAGCGTGCAGGCCTCGCAGGGGCACTTCTTGCCGTTCTTGAGCCATTCGGCCTCCCACTGGGTGCCGGTCAGGTCAGGATCTACGCTGGCCCTAAGCTCTTCCACCAGCTTGGCGGCGGCCTTCTTGGAGCCCTCGGCATCGTCCATATTCTCAAGCCATTCCTTACCGGCGGCCTTAAGGTCCGCATCGCAGTATTCGATGGCGATCAGCTTCTCAACGGTCTCGGCAAGCTGCGCGCGGCGCTGCTTGGTACCGAGGTTGATGCCGAAGCCGAACTCGGCGTTATCCTCAAACAGGGAGTTGGCCCAAGCGGGACCGTGGCCCTTATCGTTCTTGGTATAAGGCACGGTAGGCGCGCTGCCGCCATAAATAGAGGTACAGCCGGTGGCGTTGGCGATTATCATCCTGTCGCCAAAGAGCTGGGTTATAAGCTTGATGTACGGGGTCTCGCCGCAGCCCGCGCAGGCGCCGGAGAACTCGAAGAGCGGCTTGAGGAACTGGCTGTTCTTCACGGTGTTCTTGTTCATGTCAAGCTCGCGCTCAGGCAGCTTGGCGGCGAAGTCCCAATTCGCACACTCCGCTTCCTGCACGGTGTGCAGAGGAACCATGCGCAGCGCCTTGTTCTTTGCGGGGCAGATATCCGCGCAGTTGCCGCAGCCTGTACAATCCAAAGGAGAAAGCTGTATGCGGAAGCCGTAGCCTGCAAACTCCTTGCCGGTTGCCGGCTTGGTGACGAAGCCTTCAGGCGCGTTGTCCTCGGGCTTTACAAGCACGGGCCTTATGCAGGCGTGCGGGCAGACGAGGGAGCACTGGTTGCACTGTATGCAGTTTTCGCTTATCCATTCTGGCACGTCAACGGCTATGCCGCGCTTTTCGTACTTGGTGGTGCCGGTGGGTACTGAACCGTCGGGGCTCATCATAGATACGGGCAGCTTGTCGCCGTTCTGTGCAAGTATGGGGGCGATGAAGTTGGTGAAGTAAGGATCGTCGGTCACGGGCTTCACAACGGCGCCTTCGGTGGTAGTGGCCCAGGACTCGGGATACTTAATCTCGACTATGGCATTGGCGCCGGCGTCTATGGCGGCGTAGTTGCGGGCAACAACGTCCTCACCCTTCTTGGCGTAGGACTTCTTGGCCGCGGCTTTCATGTATTCTATAGCCTGGTCGGCGGGTATAACGTTGGCAAGCTTGAAGAAGGCGGACTGCATTATGGTGTTGATGCGGTTGCCCATGCCCACCTGCTTGGCAAGCTTTACTGCGTCTATGTTGTAGAACTTGAGGTGGTTCTTGGCTATGGCGTTCTTCATCTTGGCGGGCAGCTCATGCTCCATCTCCTCGAGCGTCCATTCGGAGTTGAGGAGGAAGGTGCCGCCCTCCTTAATGCCTTCTGTCACGTCGTAACGGGTGACGTAGGAGGCGTTATGGCATGCCACAAAGTCGGCCGCGTCTATAAGATACGGGCTCTGTATGGGCTTTTTGCCGAAGCGCAGATGGCTTACGGTGAAGCCGCCGGACTTCTTGGAATCGTAGGCGAAATAGCCCTGCGCGTACATGTCGGTATGGTCGCCGATTATCTTTATGGAGTTTTTGTTGGCGCCGACGGTACCGTCTGAACCGAGGCCATAGAACTTGCAGGCGATGGTTCCCTCGGGCGCGGCGTTGACCTGCTCGGTCACGGGCAGCGAGAGGTTGGTAACATCGTCAACTATGCCTACGGTGAAACGGGGCTTCGGCTCGCCCTTCTTAAGCTCGTCATAAACGGCCTTGACCATTGAGGGGGTGAATTCCTTGGAACCGAGACCGTAACGGCCGCCGATGATTTTAACGTCGAACCTGCCGGCTTCGGCAAAGGCGTTCACAACGTCCTGATAGAGAGGCTCGCCCTGTGAGCCGGATTCCTTCGTGCGGTCAAGCACGGCGACCTTCTTGCAGGTGGCGGGAAGGGCGGCTATGAGCTTATCGGCACAGAAAGGCCTGTACAGACGCACCTTGATGAGGCCGAGCTTCTCTCCCCTTGCGTTGAGGTAATCTATAGCCTCTTCAACAACGTCGCAGCTGCTGCCCATTGAGATTATCACGCGGTCGGCATCGGGAGCGCCGACATAGTCGAACAGATTGTAGTGGCGGCCGGTCAGCTTGCCGACTTCGTCCATATAATGCTGCACTATCGCGGGAACGGCAAGGTAATGGGTGTTGCCGGCTTCGCGGTTCTGGAAGTATATGTCAGGATTCTGCGCGGAGCCGGAAAGGTGCGGGTGCTCAGGATTAAGCGCGCGCGCACGGAACTTGGCAACGGCGTCATAATCAAGGAGCTTGCCCATATCCTCATAATCTATGGCCTCTATCTTCTGCACCTCATGGCTGGTACGGAAACCGTCAAAGAAATGTACGAAAGGTACGGAGGCCTTTATTGCTGAAAGATGGGTAACGAGAGCAAGATCCATAACCTCCTGAACGGAAGCGGAGGAAAGCATGGCAAAGCCGGTTTGACGGCAGCTCATAACGTCGCTATGGTCGCCGAAAATGCTCAGGGCATGATAAGCGAGAGCGCGCGCGGATACGTGGAAAACGCCCGGCAGAAGCTCGCCGGAGATTTTGAACATGTTGGGGATCATAAGCAAAAGACCCTGAGAGGCTGTAAAGGTGGTGGTCAAAGCACCGGCCTTGAGCGAGCCGTGCACGGCGCCCGCGGCACCCGCTTCGGACTGCATCTCAGCGATCTTCACCTTCTGGCCGAAAAGGTTGGTCCTGCCGTTGGCAGCCCACTCGTCGGCAACTTCCGCCATTGGAGACGACGGGGTGATGGGGTAGATGGCGGCTACATCACTGAACGCATAGGCAACATGCGCCGCGGCGGTATTGCCGTCAATGGTCATTGTTTTTGCCATTTTAAGAATTCCTCCTGATATATTTGCTGCATCTCCCGTCTTACATGCTTTGACTTAACGTTAACGGGAAATATACATTCTGCATGTATTATAGTATTTTAGCACAACCATGTCAATCAATGCCGGGCGCGGCGGTGTTCTTTTTTTATTGGCTCTGCGCATACAAAAAAACTACCCTGCGGTGTACGCCGTGGGCGCACACCGTGCTTTTACATCTGACGCTGCGAACATACGCAATTTTTTTGCTTAAAGTTGCATAAATTTATAATTATGTCATTGTAAACTGCCATTTCAACGTGTATAATATTAGTTAAGCCAACGATGTGTGCAATGTGTATACGCTATTACATATGGGCGTACATGCTGTGTACATGTATATTTTTACTCTAACTGATTAAGGAGAACAAAATCATGCCCGCCAACAATAAAATCCGTTCAGCTTATGGTACGCTGCCCAGCGCGGAGCGTAAGGTTGCCGATTTCATACTTGATGATCCCGAACGCGCAATGCGCATGGTGATCAACGAGATTGCAGAAGCAGCTGGCGTAAGCGTTCCCAGCGTAACAAGGCTCGCCCGCAGGCTTGGCTACAAGGGATTTCTTGATTTCCGCGTAGCGTTGGCGAACGGCGCTGCTGCCAACGGAGCAACGCAGAAGCTTTCGCCCATAACCGATGAGGACAGCGATTCAACGGTTATAGACAAGCTTTGCGGCTACAGCATAATGTCGCTTGAGGACACATATCATGCCCTCGATAAGGAAGCGTTCTGCCGCGCGGCGCATGAGCTGGCGGAAAAGAACAGGGTGTTTGTATGCGGCGAATCCGCCACATTGGCAAACGACATCGCCAGGAGCTTTAATCTGCTTGGCATGGAAGCCATAACGCTTTGCGACGAACTGAGCATGAAGATATACAGAAGCCGCTTCACCAAGGGTGACGCCGTGATAGCTTTCTGCCACAGCGGCCGCAATAAGGAGATACAGGAAGAGATGGCCGCCGCCAAGGAAGCCGGCGCCGAGACCATATATCTTAGTAGCTATGCCGGAAATCAGGCTGCGAATATCTGCGATTACTTCTTCTCGGCCTCCCACATCGGCTTTACAAAGCTGCCTTTCAGGATTGAAAACTCATCCTCCGTAGTGACGCTGTGCAACCTGCTGATAACCCTTGTCGCCCGCTTCCGCGGCAACAGTATAGAGGGAGGAAGAAGAAAGAGAAAATGAGCGGTAGCTATTTAAGCGACCTGCACATGCATACGTTTTATTCCGACGGCAAGGCCTCTCCTGAGGAGATGGTACTTGCCGCGGTACGTCTTGGGCTAAAGCGCATAGCTATAACCGACCATGCAGGCGGTCACATATTCTATGGCGTGCGCGCAGGCAAGCTTGTCGAGCTGAGGAAAGAGGTAACGAGGCTCGCAAGCGTTTACGCAAACGACATAGAGGTGCTATTCGGCCTTGAGTGCAATCTTTTGGGCTACGGAAAAACGGACGCGCCGGAGGATAGGAGCATGTACGATGTGCTGCTGCTTGCATATCATAAGGGCGGCCTGCAGAAGGACGCCTTTATAATGCGCAGAACACTTGAGGCGCTCGGCCTTGGCAAAAGCGAGCCTGAGCTTACGGCAAATGCGCTGCTTGAAGCGGCGGATAAGTACAAAATAGACATACTTGCGCACCCGGGCGAATATGTGAAATGCGATATAGCAACGCTTGCCAGGGGCGCGAAGCAGCTTGGCGCGGCTATTGAGATAAACGCCCGCCATGTTACGCTTTCGGCCGATGAGATACGCATGGCGCACGATATAGGCGCAAAGCTCAGGCCAAACAGCGACGCGCACTCGCCCGCTCGCGTGGGCAACCTTATGCCAGCAATAGCGGCGGCCGAGGCTGCCGGCGTTGAGCTTGAAGGCGACGGGCTGTAATAACGACGTATAAGTATACTTGCTCCCCAATAGCCTTATCTGTCAGGAGCGTTTTCGGCGGACAAACAGCGGCGCAGTATTCCTGCGGCTAATGTAGAAAAAGTGGCTGGTCGCCACTTTTTTTGAGTTCGGTTTTTCCTATCGCCAAGCTGCGCGCTTACGGGCCGTCAAAGCCGGAACAGATTTAAGGGGCAGCGCCACTTAACGATACGGGGCTTTTCAAAAGCCTGCACCGAGGAGCCTGCGGCTTAATCCTTATTCCTGCTTGCCGTTTTCGCAAGGCGCTTGCTTCCTTGGCGGCCTGCGCATGCGGCTGCGGCGGCTGGGGGTTTCCTTCTTGGGCGCTTCCTGCGTATCGTGGTCTTGCCCTGCTCCGTTGCCCTGCTGCGGCTTGCGGCGGCGCTTCCGCTCATTTGCGGCGTCCTCGTCCGTTATAACGAAGCTTTCTTCAGCTATGACTACATCGTCCTCGTCAACGAGCACATCGGAATCGTCGTCAATATCCTGCTCCGTATTCTCAATGAATTCGGGATGCTTGCTGTTAAGCGGCACAAGCTCCCTGAACGGATAATCCCTAACGTCAAACGTACCGTCCGCAAGGCTGACGCGCACGCGGGTCTTTTCCGTTATAACGTTGTTTTCAAGCACGGTACCGTCGCCGTCCGGAGTGCGCACGTCACGCCCGGGCCTGGGCATCTGCTTGCGCATCGTCTCATAGCTGTCCTGCTCGTATTTAAGGCAGCACATGAGCCTGCCGCATATTCCGGATATCTTTGTCGGCGAAAGCGACAAGCTTTGCTCCTTTGCCATTTTGATGGATACCGGCGCAAAGTCCGAAAGGAACGCCTTGCAGCAGACCGGCCTTCCGCAGGAGCCAAGGCCGCCAAGCATCTTGGCCTCATCGCGCACGCCTATCTGCCTAAGCTCAATCCTGGTCCTGAATACGCCGGCAAGATCCTTTACAAGCTCGCGGAAGTCCACCCTTCCGTCCGCAGTGAAGTAGAATATAACCTTTGAACCGTTGAAGGAATACTCAACGTCAACAAGCTTCATGTCCAGCTTGTGATCCGCTATCTTTTGTACGCATATATCGTATGCGTCCTTTTCCTTGGCCCTGTTCATGTCCCGCTGTTCCCTGTCATACGGCGTAGCAACGCGTATCACGCCTTTAAGCGGGGCAACTATCCTATCCTCATCTATATCCTGAGGCGGAGCCACAACATCTGCAAACTCAACGCCCCTTGCGGTTTCAACTATAACCCCGTCGCCTTCGTTTATGTCAAACTCACCGGGGCTGAAATAGTATGTTTTTCCCCCGTCCCTAAAACGCACGCTTATAACGCGGATCATTGTTTTAACTCCTTTATTATCCTTAAAAAAAGCCCGTCTATAACGGCTGCCGGATACATATCGCCTCCGGAAGCCATGTATAGGCTTTCGCTTGCTTTTGTAATCATTTCTATAATACACAGTATTTGGGCGCTTGTAAAGCGCCGCGCTGTGCTGTTTATGGCGTCCTGCCTGTCAATATTATTTATTCTGCGCCCGATGCCGGCCGACGCCGTAAGCGCGTCCTCCATAAACGACAGCATGAAGGTAAGCGCGTCGGCAGCGCCGGCTTTAGCCAACGCCTTTGCCGCTTGGGACGGCAATTCGCCGTTAAGCGCCGATATAAGCGCGCTTAAGCTCCTGTCCCTATGCTCCCTATACTCGGCAGATTTGAATAATCTTATACCGTGGCCCATGCTTAAGCAGCTAAGGCTTGCATAAAGCCTTGCATCTGCCGCCGAGGCGCCGCTTTCGATAAGCTCAGCCTCTATCTCGTCATATCCGCAATGCCCAAGCCTGACCACGGCGCAGCGTGATGTGATTGTGCTGAGCATACCGTCCGCATTGCCGCAAAGCAGGAACATCACCCCCTGTGGAGGCTCCTCAAGCGTTTTGAGCAGCGTGTTTTGAGCCTCCCTCGATAGCGCATGCGCGTTTGATATTACTATGGCCCTTTTTCCGCCGCCAAATGACGCTTTTGAAAGCTCGTCTATAAGCGAGCGTATCTCCTTTGCGCCGGTCTCCTCACCCTTGAGCTGGTGATAATCGGGACAGGAGAGCAAGGCCGGCTCGTCGTCCCTGCCGAGGCAGCACAGCGCGGCAGCGCGGCGGGCCAGGCTCAAGCCCGCATCCTCATCCGATGACGAAATAAAAAAAGCATGAAAAGCCTTCCCCGAGGCTATGGCCGAGGAAAGCATGTCAAACGCCCTATTTGCGCCCGTACTCAAAACCTGTAAAACTGCTCTACGTCCACAATAAACACTGTGGCGCCGCCAAGCGTTACCTGAACGGGTGTTGGCGAACTGTCCGCATAGCCGGGAAGGGTGGAGGGTATTACCATAAACTCCTTCCTGGTGCTGGATTTGGATTTGATTATCTCAAGCGTTTCGTCCAGCTTTTCCTTTTCAACGCCTATCATAAGCGTGGTGTTGCCGCCGTGCAGGAATCCGCCCGTGGTGGATATCCTTGTAACGCTTATGCGGTGCTGCACAAGCGTACGGATAAGCCGCTTGGAATCATCATTTTGAACTATTGCGAATATAAGCTTCATATCTTCTGCTCCTTTCAAAATGGTTTACTGCTTCGTGTTCATCGGCCTGCTTCGCCGCTTAAAAGCAGCTTTGCCAGCTCCTCAACGTCGTTTACAATGTATGTCGCGCCGTGTGCCTTCAGCTCGTCTATATCGCCGTAGCCGTACAGCACGCCTACGCTGTCTATACAGGCATCGTTTGCGGCCTCGATATCAAATTTCCTGTCCCCCACCATAACCACGCTTTTAACGTCTGCGCCAAGGTCGCTCAGCGCCGCCTTGAGAAGGTCGCTTTTGTATGCGCCGTGCGCGCCCTCTATACCGCCGCGCACATAGTCTATGTAGCCGTTCAAGCCATATCTTACAAGGTGATCCCTCGCTACGGGGGTGAGCTTGCTTGTAACCACGCCCGTCCTTACGTTGGCTTCCTTTAGCTTTGAGAGCATATCCGCGACGCCCCGGTACGGCCTGATTAGCTCAAGGCCGATGGTCCTTGCGGCTACCCTGTAGCGCATGGCGGCCTCTTCCACAAGCTCGTCGGGTACGCCGACAACGTCCCTAAGGCTGTTCCTTAACGGCGGGCCTACCATTTTGCGCATATGCTCGTCATCGGGACAATCAAGGCCCATATCGTTTAATACGGTTCGTGTAACTGCAAATATTCCAGGGCCGGACTCGATAAGCGTTCCGTCAAGATCAAATAATACTGTACTGTAAAGCAAAAGATCCTCTTTTTAGGCCGATGCGTTAACGCGCAGAAAACCCATAGATTGAATTTAGAGAAAATTATACCTTAAATCAAAAACAAAATCAAGTCGATAGCGTTTATTAGAGCCAAAACGCTTTTTTATGGCATTATAATCAATCCATCTTGCCCTGATGCCGCGGCATAAAAAAGAGCGGCTATCGTATCCGCTCTGGGAGCGTCGAAAAAGTCGCGTTCAGCCACTTTTTCGAGCTTTGTTTTATATTGTTGAAAATACAGTTATTCCTTCCTTTCCCAGACCCTTGTATATACCATTACGCCCCAGGCCTTGCCGTCGCGCACAAGGAAGCGGCAGCGGCTGGCTGTTTCGCCGTTGCGGAAGCCCTGGAACCAGCTTTCGCCGCAGTATTCAAGCTGCATCACGCCAAGCTGCGTGTTTGCCTCAATCTTGCCGTTATCGGTGACGTAAACGGTCATTTCGGAAGGCATGCCCTCATGGCAGATGTATGTGCCGGTAAGCGCCTGAGGCTCTGAGAACTCGCGGCCAACGGGGTGCAGCCAGCGCTGGCTCTCTTCAAGAGGCCTGTCCATAAGCATGTTGGACATTATCCAGCAAAGCTCCTCCGTGTCGCAATCGCCCTGATTGCACAGCGCCGCAAAGCCGTAGCCCTCTCCCTTAAGGAAGCCGCCGTGCGTGGATACGCCGTGCAGGCCGCCGGAATGCTCGCATATTACGTGGCCATGGCAGGTGCGCTTGTTGAGGCCAAAGCAATATATGGGCTTTTCCTGCTCCGCAAAGCCCGCGCCTACCATTATCTCCGCCGCTCTGGCGGGTATCACCTGCTTGCCGTCTATTACGCCGCCGTTGCCTATGCAGCTATAATAGCGGGCCATGTCGTGCGCGGTGCTTTTTACGCAGGCGCAGGCGCGGAAGGGCGGCAGTATGCTCCAGCAATCGTCCGCTACCTTCCGGCCGTCAACCTCTTCAAAAAGGCTGGTTATGTTGCCGTCGGAGGCTATCTTTTTAGCTTCGGAGCCGTCAAGGTCAAGCACGGTCCTCGTCATGCCCATAGGCCCGAATACGCGCTCGTTCAAAAACTGCTCAAGCGGCATGCCGGCGGCCGCGTCTACGATATAGGATATAACGGCATAGCCTTCGTTGGAATAGCTCATGTATTCGCCAGGCGCGCCGATGGTCTTATAGCTGCAGTTGGCTATGTAATCTATAACCTGCTCTATCTTGTCCATCTGGTTTGGCGACGTGCGGCGCATCTCAAGCGCCCACTTGTCGCTTTCGTCTATGGCGGCGTAGCTCTTTTTGCCTACGTTTTCCTCGGTAAGGTTCGGGAAACGATCCACGCTGTTCATGGCTATGGACCATTCAAGCGGCTCCATGGGCGGTATGCCTGCCGTGTGCATGGCAAGGTGCTTTACAAGCACCGTATCAGCAGGATTGCCAGGTATACGGAAGGAGGGTATGTATTTGACTACAGGGTCTTCAAAGCTGAACCTGCCCTCAGCCTCCAGTATGGCAAGAGCAAGCGTTGAGGTGGATTTGCTCATGCTCGCTATGCCGAACACGGTATTTTCGTCTATGGGGCGCTTATGCTCCATATCGCCAAAGCCGTAGCCCTTTTCGAATATAACGCCGTCAGGCCCGTATATGGCGCAGCTTACGCCGGGCAGGTCCTTTTGCCTGATCCTTTCGGCAAGCAGAGCGTCAAGCGCCTTAAGATCGTAGTTCATGCGTATCGTCCTCCTGAAGTAAAATGCTATGTTATGTGATTGCTTCGGCGCTTAGCCGAGCATTTCCCTGATTTTTATGGCTACAGCCTCGCCAAGCCGCCTGTGACCGTCCGCCTCCATATGCTCGCAGTCTATGCAGGAAGGCTCCGCATACTTTGCCGCGTCGAGGAAGCCAGCGCCGAAGCGCAACGCCGCAGCCTCATAAAGCGCGGCGAACTTTTTAGATTCAGCGCGGCCTGACAGCGCAAGCGGGCTTTGGTCTATATCGGCTATGTTTTTACCTATTAGTATGGGCGCGAGCAGCAGCACCTCAGGCTTGGCGGCAGCAAACTGGAGCGCGCTGTTCAGGGCCGTTTTTATAAGCGACACGCAGCCGCGGCTCGCCTCCCACGCCGTATGCCCATACATAAGGTCGTTGGTTCCGAGCATTATAATAACAAGATCGAGCGGAGCATGGCTCATAAGGCTGCACATAAAATGCTTTTTGCCGTTAAGCTCGGGATCGAACGGAACATCGAACACCGTAGTGCGCCCGTTGAGCCCTTCTTCTATTATGCGGTAATCATCGCCGAGCATAGCCGCGGCAACGCCCGTCCAGCGCACATCGTGCGCATAGCGGCCGCGCCCGCCGGGAATGTAGCCCCATGTGTTAGAGTCGCCATAGCAAAGAATATTTTTCATTATGCAATATCCGCTCCTTTTCGCGTTGATAAACAGTATACCATAAATAAAGCCTGCTGTATTGTGAATAGAGTAAAAAACATATATAATTATAATCAGCAAGCAAAATCATTTCAAATAATATTATAACGGTCAGGAGGCAGAGCTATGGATTACTTGATAAAGAACGGCCGCATTGCGGATAAAAACGGCTGCTATGAAGCCGACCTTATCATAAAAAACGGAAAGATCACATATGTTGGCGACGGGTTGGACGCCACCGGAGCAGAGGTAATAGATGCTTCCGGCTGCTATGTGCTGCCGGGATTTATAGATACGCATACGCATTTTGACCTTGATACGGGCAGCGCCGTTACGGCGGACGATTTTATTACGGGCAGCAGGGCGGCCATAATGGGCGGCACGACAACCGTGCTCGACTTCGCCACGCAGGACAGGGACGGCTCGCTAATGGAGGCGCTGGAGCTTTGGCATGACAAGGCGAAGGGCTCCAACTGCAACTACGGCTTCCACATGGCAATAGCCAGATGGGACAAGGGCGTTGAAGCCGAAATGGAGGATATGACCAGGGAGGGCGTAACTTCATATAAGATGTACATGGTGTACGACGCCCTGCGCGTGGACGACGGCAGCCTGTATTGCGCGCTGAAGGCCGCAAAAAAGCAGAACGCCATAATAGGCGTGCATTGCGAAAACTGGGATACGCTGCTTAAAATAGCGCAAGAGGTAAAGGCGAAGGGCATACTCGGGCCGGAGGGACACCCGCTTTCAAGGCCAAACGATATAGAGGCCGAGGCTGTCGCCCGCTACATGCGCATAGCCAGGCTTGCGGACGCGCCGGCGTATGTAGTGCATCTTTCGACAAGGGAAGGGCTTGAGGAGGCTATGAGGGCGCGCAAACGCGGGCAGGAGGTATACCTTGAGACCTGCCCGCAGTATCTGCTGCTTGACGATGAAAGATACAAGGAGCCGGACGGCGCGAAATACGTTATGAGCCCGCCGTTAAGAACGCCGGAGGACAACAAGGCGCTGCTTGCGGCATGCGCATCGGGCGATATAGATACCATAGGCACTGACCATTGCTCCTTCACCATGGCGCAGAAGCTTGCGGCAAAGGACTTTTCACAAATACCAAACGGCGGCGCGGGCGTAAGGTGGCGCGGAGAGCTGATGTATACATACGGCGTGCTTGCGGGCAGAATGAACATGCAGCGGTTCTCTGCGCTTATGAGCGGCAACGCGGCGGCTGTATTCGGCCTTGAAGGAAGGGGCAGGATAGCCAAGGACTTTGCCGCCGACATAGTGATATGGGATGGCTCGATAACAAGGACCATATCCGATACCGACGGCGAGCATAACTGCGACAATTCACCGTTTGCCGGCTTTGAGGTAAAGGGCGGCGCGAGGGAGGTTTTCCTTAACGGTGAGCTGGTGGTGAGCAACGGCAAGCTTATAGGCGAGCATCGCGGCAAGTATATACGCAGAAAGGGTCACAATAAGATAAGATGAAAATAGCCTGTGTGGTTATGGCGGCCGGGGCCTCCACAAGATTTGGAGAAAGCAAGCTGACAAAGCTGTTTTGCTCAAGGCCCATGTTTGAATATGCGCTCGATGCGCTGCCCGGGGATAAGCTTTGGCGCGTGGCGGTGGTCTCCGGAAAAAAGGAGATACTGGACGAGGCTGAAAAAAGGGGCTTCATAAGCGTGCTGAACGATAAGCCGGAGGAGGGGCCGCCGAGGACGATAAGGCTTGGGCTTGAGGCTCTTGACGGGGCCGATGCGGCGATGTTCATGGTGGCGGATCAGCCGCTTCTGACAAGGTGCAGCGTATCATTGGAAATAGAGCATTTTATAAAGCGCAGCGACAACATAGTCGCTATGGGCAAGGGGGACAGAAGGGGCAATCCCGTGATATTCCCCAAATGCTACTTTGCCGAGCTGAGCAGCTTGAAGGGTGAAAGGGGCGGCGGCGCCGTGATGGCGAGGCATGAGGATAAGCTTATACTGTATCAGTTGGAAAACGAGGCCGAGCTTATGGATATAGATACGGCCGAGGATTGGATAAAGCTTGAAAGGCAGGAAAAAGATGGAGTACAGGGGAATAAGGGGAACGATAATAACGGCGGAGGAATGTGGCAAGCTCAATATACGGGAAGACCACGTTATTATCATCGATGCTTCAGGAACAATACAGGGGATATTCGAATATAGCAGGCTGCCGGAAGTGTATAAAAATTCAGCAATAACGGATTATGGCGCGAGGATAATAACCACCTCCTTCTGCGATATGCACCTGCATGCGCCGCAGTATGCGATGCTCGGCCTGGGCATGGACCTGCCGCTCATGCAGTGGCTATATAATTATACGTTCAGAACGGAGGCCCGGTTTATAGATACGGGCTTTGCAAGGGAGGTATATGGTCATCTTGCAAATGCACTTATAGAAAGAGGCACCACAAGGGTGTGCGCGTTTTCCTCGGTGCATACGGATACGAGCCTTATACTTATGGAGGAGCTTGAACGCGCCGGCGTTTCGGGCTATGCAGGCAAGGTCAGCATGGACAGATATACCACCGACGAGCTTATTGAGACCACCGAAAACGGGCTTAATGAGGAAAGAAGGTTCGTTGAGGAGAGCCTTTCAAGATTCACGGGGATAAAGCCAATAGTGACCCCGCGCTTCACGCCCAGCTGTACGGACGATATGCTGCTTGGTCTTGGCAGGATAGCGGAGGAGTACGGGCTAAGGGTACAATCGCACCTTAGCGAGAACTTTGAGGAGATAGCCACGGTGAAGGAGCTTTGTCCGGACTGCGCAAGGTATTATGAGACCTATGAAAGGGCCGGCCTGTTCAACATAAACACAGTTATGGCGCACTGTGTACACAGCGATAAGGGGGAGCGCGACGCTATGCTGAAGCATGGCGTATGGGCGGCGCACTGCCCCAATTCCAATACGAATATATATTCGGGTATAGCGCCGGTAAGGCATATGCTGAATGAAAACATAAACGTGGCCCTCGGCTCGGACATTGCGGGCGGCGACAATCTTTCAATGAGGCATGTTGCCGCGGCGGCGATAAGGGTATCCAAGCTAAGGTATTATTATGCCGAAAGGAATGATGAGGAAAGGTTCCTGACCGTTTCGGAGGCGTTTTGGCTCGCGTCGGCAAAGCCGAGGGAGTATTTCGGCCTTTCGCACGGGTTTGAAAAGGGTGAAAAGCTTGAGGCGATAGTGCTGGACGAAGCGAATCTTCCCCCCGCGATAGAGCTTAACTGCCAGGAAAGGTTTGAAAGGCTTATCTATTCAAACGATATAAGGGATATATACGCCGTTTATTCTGACGGAAAGCTTAGATAAAAACTGCGTTAAACTGTGTACAACGCGGCTTTGTGCTGATATAATTAAAATGACATAACAGATCTAAGCAAGATCTAAACAGAATCAGAACAACGGGAGGATACGGAAATGGCATTTTTTGAAAAGGTAAACGACTTTGCAAAAAGCACAGCCGATAAGGCGAACGATTCAATCGAGATAAGCAAGCTCAATTCCAAAATAGCAAATGAGCAGAGCCAGATGCGCGATTTCGCACGCGAGCTGGGCGAGGTATATTGGCAGCTCATATCCGCCAAGACCGTAGCTCCTGCGCCCGAAGCTGAGGAAATATGCAAAAAGCTTGAGCTGGCGGCGGCGAATATAGCCGGCTTTGAGGCTGAGATAGCAGCCATACACGAGGCTGCCGAAAAGCGTAAGGCCGAGCTTGAGGCTAAGCAGGCTGCCGAAGGGGCCGCCGCTGCAAGCGCCGCGGCCCCTGCCGGCCCCGTAATATGCCCAAACTGCGGCAACGCGCTGTCCGGAACGGCTAAGTTCTGCCCAGAGTGCGGCACAAAGGCGCCCGAGCCTAAGCCCGAGCCCGCTCCGGAGTCTATGCTGAACAGGTATTGCCCAAACTGCGGCGCGCAGCTTGACCCTGAGGCAAGGTTCTGCGGCGAGTGCGGAACAAAGGTAGAATAAAACAAAGCCTTATACAAATATAAAAGCGGCCCTATGGCCGCTTTTACCTGTCAAAAAACCCCGGGGTTGTTAAGGGGCGGCTGCCCCTTAAGCTTTATTCCGGTTCTGACGGCATGCACGTCAGAACCGGATGAAAACCTTCAGGTTTTCGTACCTTTGATCAGCATTTGCCTGCTATGTGTATGTGCGCGTTTATGCGCTCCATAAGCATATCCACCGCGACAAGGTTGTGGCCGCCTTCGGGGATTATTATATCGGCATAGCGCTTGGAAGGCTCAACATACATCTCATGCATTGGCTTCACCGTGGCAAGATATTGCTCCACCACGCTGTCCAAACTGCGTTTCCTTTCCTTAACGTCTCTCATTATCCGCCTGAGTATGCGCACGTCCGCATCGGTATCGACGAATATCTTCATATCAAGAAGGCTCCTAAGCTCCTCGTTTTGCAGCAGCAGTATGCCTTCTACTATTATTACCGGCGCGCTTTTTACAAGCACGGTCTCTTCAGAACGGTTATGCACGGTGTAATCATATACGGGGCAGAGCACATCGCCGCCGTTTTTAAGCGTTATAAGGTCTTTTATAAGCAGATCGGTGTCAAATGCGTCGGGACAATCGTAGTTTATCTTTGCGCGCTCTTCATATGTAAGCTCATTGTGCGCTTTGTAGTAATTGTCGTGATATATAACGGAAACATCTGTGCCGAAGCGCCTGCTCAAAAGCTTTGTTATCGTGGTCTTGCCGGAGCCGGTGCCGCCGGCTATGCCAATAGCTATTATGTTGTTCATATCCGTTCCTCCGCGTTTGTGTTCGACTTATTGTACCATCATTTCACAAGAGCATACAAGCCCTAAAGGCCGGCTTGGGATGATTCTGCGTCCTTGTCAACTGATGCTACCATATATCGCGCATGTTGGGATAGCTTTTTGTGTGGTATTGACACCCGCTTCATACTTAATTAGAATCAAAACGAACCCGATTCCTTATAAGGAGAGATAATATGCTTGTTGAATACAATACCCTTAGAATAAGAAACGCAGCAGCTAAAGACGCGGCGCAGCTTGCCGCATGGTGGAACGACGGCAGGGTGATGGCGCATGCGGGCTTTCCCAACGGGCTTGGCATAAGCGCAGAGGAGATAGCGGGCGCGCTTGAGCAGGACAGCGATGAAACAAGAAGACGCCTGATAATGGAAAAAGACGGCGCACCCATAGGGGAGACGAGCTACAGGAGCGTTGGCGGCGATACGGCGGAGATAGGCATAAAGATATGCGATTTTACGATGCAGGATAAGGGCCTGGGCAAGGTGCTGCTGAGCATGCTCATAGGCTCGCTTTTTAATGAATACGGTTACAAAAGAATAGTGTTGGATACTAACCTGAATAACAAAAGGGCGCAGCATGTATATGAGGAGCTTGGCTTCAAAAAAACAGGCGTAAGGATGAATTGCTGGCGGGATCAGCTTGGCGTGCTGCAATCGGCGGTGGATTACGAGCTGTATCCCGATGGGTTTATAAGCTTTTGCCGGTAAACAAGGGGCATAAACCCCTTTGAGAGTGCCGAAAAAGTGGCAGAGCGCCACTTTTTCGACACATGAAGAGGTAGAAACCTCTTTTACGCCATCATTTTCCCATTGCCCTGTCTGCAAAGGTGTTGTTTACAAGCTCGGTAAACTCTACCCTTTGGCTAAGCTCTCCGGCGGTCTCTATTATGTCCTGCAATCTGTTGAAGGCGTCCTCGCTCATTGCGGGCGAATACATCCAGCTATCGGTGGCGCGGTAGCTTTTTGCTACGCTTGCCAGCGTTTCTATAGATGAATCAGGGAAGAAGGGCTGCATCGCCTTTGCAACGTCCTCGTCAGATGCGCTCATCACCCATTGCTGCGCTACATATATGGCGTTGACAAAGCTTTGTGCGAATTCGGGCTCGTTGTCTATCGTGTTTTGGCTCATCATTATCGTCGTGTACGGCACCTCGCCGCTTTCAAGGCCGACGTTTGCAACTATGTACCCCCTGCCGGAGGAGGCAAACTCGCTCGCCGTGGGCTCAAACAGCGTAACGTAGTCCCCCGTGCCGCCTTCAAAGGCGCCGCCCATGAGCGGGAACTGTATGTTGTCTATGACCTCAACATCTTCGCCCGGAACAAGGCCGTGGCTTTTAAGCACATAGCAAAGAGTCATAAAAGGCATCCCCCCGGGTCGACCACCAACTATAGAGCAACCCCTCAGGTTTTCCCAGTCAAAGTCCGGCTCCTCACTCCTGCCGACAAGGAAGGAGCCGTCGCGCTTGGTTATCTGCGCAACTATCATGGGGTGGCCCTCAAGCCCCTGGTTCACAACGTATATTCCAGTTTCAGGACCCATCAGCGCAACGTCCGCATCGCCGGATATAAGCGCCGTCATGCTCTTGTCGCTGCCGCCGCTTGTGACAATCTCTACCTCCATGCCCTCCTTTTCAAAATAGCCGAGCGTTACTGCGCAGTAGAGCGGGGCGTAGAAAACGCTTCTTGTAACCTCGTTAAGCTTCACCTTTCTAAGCTCCTTCTCACCTGCCGTGCAGCCGCCAAGCGCCATAAGCGCGAGCATGGCGAGAACCATTGCAAAACATACAGCCTTTTTCATGGTTACCTCCAAATCAAAATAGTAAGATAGGCTGCTCTATACTATTCCGAAGCTGTTATATAGGTGAAAGCACGGGCGGCTGCTGTGATTAGAGCATATATAAAATAAAACCCTGAGCTGCAAAACTGTGATTTTTATTAACAATGGTTAAACTTATTAAACTTAACTTCGGACGCCCTTGAAACTTGCTGTTGCCTTTGTTATAATTGCGGCGTAGAAGCGCAAAATAACCGCATGGCGGAGGAATATAGAGTTATGAAGAGATACGAGCTTGGAATAGGAGGCATGAGCTGCGCGGCCTGCGCGGCAAGGGTGGAGCGCGCGCTGAAAAACGTAAAGGGCGTTGACAGCGCAAGCGTCAATCTTGCGGCAGAGCGGGCAAATATAGTGTTCGATCCGGACATAGCCGACGAGAGGCTTATAAAAAGCGCCATAAAGGAAGCCGGCTATTCGCCCATTGAGCTTACCGATAACGCAAAGGCCGAAATGGCCGCAAAAAAGCAGGCCGAAAGGGCCGGCATGAAAAAAAGGCTGATAATTGCGGCGATATTCGGCATACCCCTTTTTTACATAGCTATGGCGCCCATGATATCGGGCCTTGAGCATGCCGTGCCCGCATTTATGGATCCTGAATATCACCCGCTTGCCTACGCCATAGCCGAGCTGCTTCTGACGCTGCCGGTACTCATATGCGGCAGGAACTTCTATAAATCTGGCTTTAAGGCGCTGTGGCTGAAAAGCCCGAATATGGATTCGCTCATAGCGGTATCCACGCTTGCCGCCGTGCTGTACAGCATATACGGCATAATACGTATCGCTATGGGCGACATGCACGCCATGCACTCGCTTTACTTTGAATCGGCGGGCATGATAATAGTGCTTATACTCTTCGGAAAATACCTTGAAAACCTGTCAAAGGGGCGCACGGGGGACGCTATAAAAAAGCTTATGAGCCTTGCGCCGGATACGGCAAGGGTCATAAGGAACGGCGAGGAGATAGAGCTTAGCGCAAAACAAGTGGTGCCGGGCGACACTGTGGTGCTAAGGCCCGGCGAAAGGGTAAGCGTTGACGGCACGATAACGAGCGGCAGGACAAGCGTTAACGAGGCTATGCTGACAGGCGAGAGCATGCCGGTTGATAAGAACATAGGCGACCCGCTTTACGCAGGCACAATAAACGGCGAGGGCTCCGTCATGTTTGAGGCTACCGGCGTAGGGGCGGATACGGCTCTTGGCAGGATAGTGCATCTTGTTGAGGAGGCGCAGGGCTCAAAGGCGCCCATAGCGAGGCTTGCGGATGCTGTGGCTGCATACTTTGTGCCGGCGGTGGGCGCGGCGGCCATACTGGCGTTTTTGCTTTGGCTTATATTCGCGGGCGATTTTGCGCTGGCGGTGCGGGTGTTCATATCCGTGCTGGTAATAGCCTGCCCCTGTGCGCTTGGCCTTGCCACGCCGACGGCCATAATGGTAGCGGCGGGGCGCGGAGCCGAGCTTGGCATATTGGTAAAAAGCGGGGAAGCGCTTGAAACGGCGGGCAAGGTAAATGCCGTTATGCTTGACAAAACAGGCACCGTTACCACAGGCGCGCCCGAGCTTACGGACATAGTAACGCTTTCGGCACGGGAGGGCGGATTGGATGAAAACGAGGCGCTGGTGCTGGCGGCGTCGGCTGAAAAGCAGAGCGAGCACCCGCTTGCAAAGGCCATATTGAAGGCAGCGGAGGCGAAAAGCATAGCCCTGGCTGAAGCGGACGGCTTTTTGGCGAGCGCCGGACACGGCGTTAACTGCACAATAAACGGCAAAAGCATAATGATAGGCAGCGCAAGGCTTATGAAGCAGCATAATATTGCCAATCCCTTTGAGGAGGACGCGATAAGGCTTAGCATGGAGGGTAAAACCCCCATATTCATGGCGGTAGATAACACCCTGAGCGCGCTGTTCGCCGTGGCGGACGCTATAAAGCCGGACGCTGCCGAGGCGGTGAAGCGGCTTAAGGAGATGAACGTAAAGCTCGTTATGCTGACGGGGGACAGCAGCCTGACCGCAAGGGCGGTTGCCAAAAAAGTCGGCATAGACGAGGTGAGGAGCGAGGTGCTGCCGGGCGATAAAGCAAGCGAGGTTGCAAAGCTGCAGCAGGAGGGCTACACTGTGGCTATGGTGGGCGACGGCGTGAACGATGCTCCGGCGCTCGTAAAGGCGGATACGGGCATAGCCATAGGCGCAGGCGCCGACGTTGCCATAGAGTCCGCCGACATAGTGCTTATGAGCGGCGACCTTATGGGCGTTGCGTCCGCGCTGCGGCTCAGCAGGGCGGCAATGACAAATATCAAAGAAAACCTGTTCTGGGCGTTTGGCTACAATACGCTCGGCATACCCGTCGCCGCGGGCGTGCTGTACGCTTTTGGCGGGCCTTTATTGAATCCGATGATAGCTGCCGCCGCGATGAGCCTAAGCAGCGTATCGGTTGTAACAAACGCGCTCCGGCTGCGGCGCTTCGACCCGGGCAAAACGCATAAGTATCTCAAGCCGCATTCTGCGCATGGCAAAACAGGCTCCGGCGTTGATACGGGCGCGGAGGGCGCGCAGCCTGAACAGGCAAAACAGGTAAGCAATATTAAGGAGGATGAGAATATGATTACACTTAAGGTAAACGGAATGATGTGCCAGCATTGCCAGAAATCGGTGGAGAAGGCGCTTGCGGCCATAGGCGCAAAGGACATAAGCGTGGACCTTGCCAAAAAGCAGGCCAGCTTTTCCGCGGCGACGGAGGAAGCGGCGCGCAAGGCTATAACCGAGGCGGGCTATGAAGTAGAGTAGCGCATATGGAATAACACGATAGCGTAGAGAGCGTCGAAAAAGTGGCTGAGAGCCACTTTTTTGACACAGGCAGTTTATTTTTTTACTATATACGGGTCAAGCTTTTTGAAATCCTCCGGATCAGAAAGGCAAAGCTCAACAGCTTCTATACTGCAATCCTGAAACATCTGAGTAAGCGCAATATACTGGCAAAGCGTGGATTTAAGGTTGAGCCTGTCACCCTCGCTGGTAACAAGCTCAACTCGGCCGCCGCATTTGGCAACTGCGTTAAAGAATTTACCGGGCTCTGTTATGTTTACTATCTTCATACCCTACTCCCATTCTATTGCGCCTACGGATTCAAGGTATTCTTCAGAAAAGTCAAGATAATCCTCGCTCAGCCGCATCGCATACATCTTAAGCTCCGGATACTTTTTCTGCATCCCTTCATAAAGCAGGTCGTATGCATCGTCGTCGTCATAATCGTCATCCTCGCCAAGCTTTGCAAGGTAGCTTTGGTCTATGGCCATCATGGCGTCTACCAGCTCTTCCATAAGCCCGTCCTTAAGGAAGTCAAAATCGCCCTCAACATTGAATTTATTGAGTATGTATGCCTTCATCTCGTTAAGGTCAACATCGTAAGTCATGCTTGTTCTCCTTATCTGTTACTGCTCGCCGCTGTTGTTGTTATTATAAGCATCGTCCGCCTGCACGAAAAGCGGCTCATCGTCCTGCTTTACGGGCGCCGAGTTATCCTCATATGATGGATTTATGGGCTGCACGCTCTGCTGCGGCTGCTGAGCATATACCGGCGGCTGCACCGGCTGAGCGCCATTCTGGGCCGGGGCGGGCTGCTCGCGTGATACGCTGTCAAAATAAAGCACGGTGTCAAGCGCGGCGGAGAAGCAGCTCTTTACGCTTGAAAGCAGGAGCGACAGCGGGATATATACGGCATATATCGCAATAAGGATAGCGGGGCTTTGGAGCAGGGCGTCGTGCAGCAGGAACATGCCCAGCACCAAAAGGCCGACGAGCACAAGCTGAAGGAGCAGCATTACAAACGAATATATGAGCTGAGCCGCGAACACCCTTCCGTAGCGCTTAAAGCCGAGCTTAAGGCTCCTGCCGACGGCCTTGAAATGCCTTTTATCCTCGTTTATTGCAACGGGATATATCATGCACAGCAGGGAGCGCGCGCATATGGTGAGCAGCCAGCGTATAAGGCTGAGTATCAGCAGGGGCACTATAAACGCCGCCAGAACATTGGCGTAAAGGTCTATGATTGCCGATGGGTCGCCCGAGCCTATCGCGGAATCCAGCCCGTCAAGATAGCCGCTCTCAACAAGGCTGCCGAATGAAGAGAATATACTGCCGACCAGGAACACGCTTGAGAACATCGACTCCACCAGCGAAACGGCGGAGTTAGCAACCATAAGGCTTACCATATGGCTGAGGTTGAGCGTGAAGAAGCGCTTAAAGCTGTATTTACAGCGCTTGAAAAGCGTGCCGAGGGTTGAAGCCTGCCCATATACGCGCAGGGTCATCTCGCTGTAAAGCGTGCCGTCATATATTGGGTTTATTAGTATGGATATGGCTGCAAAGACGATAAGCATGAGAGATATGCTTATAAATACGGAGCCTATTACAGCTGTGCCGGCCGAGTACTCATCGGGCGCGCCGCCCGCGCCAACAGCGCCGGCTATCGATACTATCATAGGCGTTATGCATAAGCACACGACTATGCTTATCAGCAGAAGCATTATAAGCGAAAACGCTACCGCGCTCCAGAAGCGCCGCTTCGCCACCGCCCAGCTTATGCCGAAAACACCGCGCATGGTGAGCGGCCTTATGGGTATTTGGGAAAAGCTTTCGTTACTATTCATTAGATCCTCCTTCTTGCTGCGCTTATCACGCCTATAGCGTTAAGCGCGCTTTTGTAAGCCCTGTTATACTATCAAAGCAGCTTCCTCGTTTGTATGTACACGTCCCCGCTGCCTATCGTAACGACAAGGTCGCCTGCCGAGGCGTGCGCGTCAAGATAATCGCGTATGTTTTCAAATGTGCCAAGATATACGGCATGGCCTCCGCCCCTGTTTATAGCGTCCGCCATATCCCTGGCGTGAACGGAGCCGTCGTCCTTTTCGCGCCCGGGATATATGTCCGGCACAAGCGTCTCGTCAGCAAGGTTGAAGCAGGTGACGTCGTTTAGGAAAAGCGTCTTTGCCCGGGTGTAGGAGTTGCACTGGAACACGCAGAAAAGCCTGTTGTGCTTCATCTTTGACGCGGCGCTCATGGTTGCGGCTATCTCCGAAGGGTGATGGCCGTAATCATGATAGTATTTTACGCCGTTCCTCTCGCCGTAAAGTTCAAACCTTCTCCTGGTGTTGCGGAAGCTGTTCAGCGCTGCGCGTATGCAGCCGTCGCCCGCGCCCATATCCCGCGCTACGGCTACTGCCGCAAGCGAGTTGACTATGCTGTGTTCACCCGGTATCTGAAGCTGCACGTCAAAGAGCTTTTTGCCGTTGAACATAACGTCGAAGGCGGGGCAGCCGTTTTCATCATAAACTATATTGCCTGGAACATAGTCGGCGTCCCTCATGCCGTAGGTGAGCTTTCTGCCGGCATGGCCTTCCATAAGCGCGCGCACTCGGCAATCGTCGCCGTTGCCGATGAGCAGGCCGTTTTCTGGCAGCAGCGCCGCAAACTTTTTGAAGGCCGCGACTATATGCTCCATGTCGCCATAATAATCAAGGTGGTCGTTATCTATGTTGTTTATAAGCGCCACGGTAGGCCTTAGGGTAAGGAAGCTTTCAACATATTCGCAGGCCTCGGTTATGAACATATCATGCGCGCCAAGCCTTACCCCTCCGTTTAGAAAATCCACAAAGCCGCCTATATGCACCGTTGCGTTCGGGCCGCCCTGCTCGCATATAAGCGCCAGCATGCTGGTTATGGTCGTTTTGCCGTGGCAGCCGGCTATGCCTATAACGGCAGGATACCCTTCCGTAAGCTGGCCCAGGGCAACGCTCCTTTCAAGCTGCGGTATGCCGCGCCTTTCAGCCTCGACGCGCTCAACATTGTCCGGCTTTATTGCGGCGGAGTATATTATAAGGTCGCAATCGCCTATGTTATCGGCGCTATGCCCAATAAAAACAGGCACGTCAAGCTGCCTGAGCCTGCCGGTGAACGGGGATTCCGCCCTGTCGGAGCCCTGCACATAGCAGCCCCTGTTTTTCAGTATGCTTGCAAGCCCGCTCATGGAGCAGCCGCCTATACCGATAAGATGTATTCTTTTATGCTCGTTTATGTGGGTCATCGTATTCTCCCTTCATCCCATCCTGAACCATTATTATAGCACAGATCCTGCTTGTTATATATATCAAAGCCCGATATGGGATTGAATACGCCGCAAAAGTCAATACCGGCATCGACGAAGCCCTCCGCCGCCGCAAGCGCCTTATTTTTATCGTCAAACACGGCGAAGCACGCGCTGCCGCTGCCGCTCATGCCGGCGGCCAAAGCCCCGCAGCGCCTGAGCCTTTTCAATATATGGCCTATCGCGGGCAAAAGCTCCGCTGCCGGCGGCTCAAGCGCGTTGGAGATGCAGCTTAAAAACAGCCGCTTATCATCAGCCTGCAATGCAAGCCTTGCTTCGTCGCTTTTTGCCCCTGCATACGGCGGCCTGAGCCCTGCAAAAAGCTGAGCTGTGGATATGCCTGGGCCCGGCTTGACGACAAGATAGCATAAACCGGCCAATATGCCGCCGCTTATAGGCTCAAGCCTTTCGCCCCTGCCGCGGCATATGGCGGCGCCGCCTTCAAGCAAAAACGGAACGTCTGAGCCAAGCTGAACCGCTAATGCATAAAGCGAGGGCCTATCCATCAGCCCGTAATGCCGCTGCATCGCCCTGAGCACGGCCGCACCGTCAGCCGAGGAGCCGCCAAGCCCCGCCATCGGGGGTATGCGGCCCTTTATATTTATATTTGCCCCGCCGGAGCCGGTCCTTTGCATATACTCGTTTGCCGCGTTAAAGGCGACGCTGCCTTCGGGCAGCTCGAAATCCGCCGCAACGGATACGGCTTTTTTTGAAGTAAACTCAATGCTTATCTCGTCATAGAGGTCTATGGCCTGCATTATGGTGATAAGCTCGTGAAAACCGTCATCGCGTTTGCCTAAAACGTCAAGCGTAAGGTTGAGCTTGGCAAAGGCCTTTACTTGCTGTATGTTTTTCATCATTTTTATATTATACTATGGATTTACTAAAATTTCACTCGCTTTCGGGCTTTTATGGCGGTATAATGCCAATATGGAAAACGACAGGGACTTTTTTGAAGAAGAATACTCGCCTACGGGCGGCAAAAAGCCTAAAGCGGGCAAATGGATAATGCTTGCCGCCTGCTTTATTGTAGCGTGCGCGACAGCGGCGGCTTATTTTAAGTACAGGCCGGACGTGCTTAAGGCCGCGCCCAAGGATATTGTAACGGCGGCGGAGCCTGATACTATGCCTGACGGCGCTGCAGCCGCGCCTGAAGCTACCAAAGCTCCGCAGGAGGATATGGAGCCGGAGCCGACTATGGAGGTTAACGCTGAGCCGGGCGAGGGCGAATACGTGGCCACGGCAATAATGCTTGACGGAAAATGCGTGGGGGTGCTTGCGAGCAGGGAGGCTGCCGAGGAGGTGCTTGACGAGGCCGTGCGCTTTTTTGAGCTTAAGATACAGCTGCCAGGCGCGCTTGATTCGACCATAAAAAACGAGCTTGAGCTTGCGGAGGCAGGGGCGGACAAGCTGAAGGACGCCGACGCGCCTACGCAGCTAACATATGAGGAGATGCTTGCGCTGCTTACGGGCGAAAAAACGCCGCTTAAAGTAGAAAGCGTGCTTAAGGAGAAGCAGACGAGCATAGTTAAGAGAGAGGTAAAGACCGAAAAGGACGATACGCTTATAAAGGGCACAAGGCTCATAGCGAGCTATGGCAGCGATGGCGAGAGCCGCACGGTAACGACGACAAGGTTCATAAACGGCGAACAGAAGGGCAAAAGCGAGAGCGAGACCTTTGAGATAAGCCAAAAGGCCGACACGATAATACGCGAGGGCACAAAAAAGCTTGACGCTTACGCCGAACCTGGCAAAAGAGAGGGCGAGAAGGGGCCGAACGCGGGCGAGCTTAAATTCATAAGGCCCACAAAGAGCGGTGAGATAAGCGAAAACTTTGGCCAGCTAAAGGGCGTGATGCACCTTGGGCTTGACTTTTCGGCAAAGGAAGGGGACGAGGTATACGCTGCCGAGGCCGGCACGGTAACGACGGTTATGGAAAGGGGCGGCTATGGGCTGGTGATAGAGATAGACCACGGCTCGGGCTTTTTAACAAGATATGCGCACCTTTCACAAGCCATGGTGAGCATAGGCGATACGGTAGCCAAGGGCGACACAATAGCCCTTGCCGGCAGCAGCGGGAACTGCAAAAAGCCCGCGCTTCACTTTGAGCTGAGGCAGGCGGGCTTTGCGTACAATCCGAGATATTATTTGAAATAGGCTTATTTGCCCGGATGAGGTTCCTTTTTAAGGAACTCCTTTTTGAACAGCCTGGAAAGCGGCTTATATACAACAAAGGTCACTGCCGAGTTTATAAGCGCCTTAAGCGCGTTGAACGCGACAAAGCTCCACATATAGCTCCATATGTAGCTTTGCGCCTCGGCATAGCTCATGCCGCTGCCCGATATGAATATTGGCGAAAGATAGTAATTAAAAGGCACCATTATTATAACCATCGCTGCTGCGCCAAGCAGCAGCCCCTCTATCGCGCCGCGGATATTGTGCCTTCTGCGATAGATCACCCCGGCTATCACCGCGAATGCGCCTGTTGCAAAAAAGTGCATGATGCAGCCTATCCAGCCCGATGAGGCTGACACGGTAACGGCCTGCAGCACGCTGACTACCGCGGTTATTGCAAGCCCCGCGATGGGACCATATATGAATGTGCCTATGAGTATAGGCACGTCCGCCATGTCATACTCCAAAAAGAACAGCGCCGGAATAATAGGGAAGCGCACAACGTACATGAGCACGAGCGACATTGCGCACAGCAGCGCAAGCTTAACCAGCTTTTCCACACGTTTGTTTCTCAAAGACTGATCCTCCAAAACTAAAAAATTCCCTGCTTGCGGGAATAATAAAGGGCATACGCCATATAGCGGCTTCTACCTTCCGGACTATAACCGTCGGCCCCGGGATCGCACCGGCTCGGCCCATGAAATGGGTTCGCGGGCTCGTCGGCCAAAGCCGCATCACCGCCGGTATGGACTTTCACCACACCCCGAAGCAGGTATATTATAATGCATGATCTTTATAATAGCAATATATCGGGGAAAAAAGTGCTTGCGCGGGCAGGGGCGATGTATTACTATTGCTGTTATGAAGAAAGGAATAGGATTGAAATGAACGATACTATTAACAACTTGGCTCAGCTTATAGGCTCCAATCTTTGGCTTGCGCCCGCGCTTGCGCTGCTGGCTGGACTGCTTACGAGCTTTACGCCATGCTCGCTTTCGACCATACCGCTGGTGCTCGGCTGCGTGGGAGGGCTGGATACGCATGAACCCAAGAAGGCGTTCAGGCTTTCGCTGGTGTTTGCGTTAGGCTCAATGCTCACGTTTACGGCGCTTGGCGTGCTTGCTTCGCTTATAGGCGAGCTGCTCAACGGGCTTGGCATATGGCTGCATCTTATACTGGCGCTGATACTCATTGCAATGGGGCTTCAAATGTTCGGCGTGTTTGAGATATTGCCGGAGACCTCCGTAAAGGGAAGGGGCAAAGGCGGATATAAACAGACGTTTTTTGCCGGCCTGCTCGCGGGCGCTTTCTCGTCGCACTGCACAACGCCGGTCCTTATAGCCATGCTTGCCATAGCCGCGAACAAGGCCAGCCTTTTATACGGGGTGATACTGCTCGTTATATTTTCGATTGGCCACGGCATACTTTTTGTGGTTGCGGGCATGAGCGCGGGCTTTGTTACAAGGCTAATGGCCGACCCGCGCTACCACAAGGCGGCAAGGATAATAAGAATAGCGCTTGGCGTGATAATAATGCTCGCTGCCGCATATCTGCTTTTTGAGGTGATAGGGGAAGGTTTTTTCCATATGGAGCATGAGCATTGAGCTTAGGTAGCGCCTGATCGATAAGCGCTTCCCTAACGCGCAAGCTTTTCAAGATACCATACCGCAACGCCCATGAGGCCCCACAGCATGGAAAAGGCAGGGCAGACCTGGCCGAGTATGTTGAGGGGCATTTTGCTGTAGTCCCACACGGCAAGCTTCAGCTTAAGATTCAATACTATGCCTGCGGCAAGCTCAACAAGCGATATTAGGATAAGCCCTATTATATATGCGAGCCATACCGGCGCATCTATAATGGAATAAAGCCACCAAAGCAGCATGCCGCATAAGCCGCCGGCTATGCCCATGCTTACATGCGTGCGTGCGCGCCAAAGTATCTCTAACCCCATATATATAAGCCCTGAGGCAACAAAAAATAATAACAAGCTCCATAATAAAAGCTTGCCCGAAGGCGGGGGTTAATATGCTTATTATTTATTATAATGAAAACTCAGCGAAGCGCCGGTTGGGCCGGCACGTCAGGCCGGCCGATTATTACGCTATAATAAAAGTACACGGAATTTTTACAGCATTGTGGCTGTACATATCACAAGTTTTGAATTAGAATAAAACTGACACGTTATACCCACGGAGGATATATGAATAAACCGTACTTTATAGTGAACCCCGTATCGGGCTCCGGATTGGCGAAGGAGAAGTTTGGGCGGGTATCGGCTCTGCTTGACGCTAAGGGAGTGGAGTATTCTTACGATTGCACAAAAGCGCCGCATCACGCGACGGAGCTTGCAAAAAAAGCCGTTGAAGATGGAAAAAAGCTTATTGCGGCCGTTGGCGGGGACGGGACGGTGAACGAGGTCGCGGCAGCTGTAATAGGCACTGACGCGGCGATGGCGGTGCTGCCGTTCGGCACGGGCAACGACTTTACAAAGGTGATGGGCTTTGCAAAGGACGTTGAAGGGGCCGTGGATACTATAATAAACGGAATCATAAGGCATGCCGACGCGGCTGAGGTGAACGGCAGGCCGTTTATAAACGTTGCAGGGCTTGGCTTTGACGTTTCCGTGCTTAGGGCTACGGAGAAATACAAGGCAAAATACAACGGCATGTTCCCATACATATTAGGCATAGTAGATGTGCTGAAGAACCTTGAAACCATGCCGCTCACCATAGAGCATGACGGCGAAACGGAAAAATGCGATTCTATAATAATGAGCGTGGGCAACGGGCAATACATAGGCGGCGGCATGAGGGCCGTGCCTATGGCCGACCCTTTTGACGGCATGCTTGACATATGCTATGTTGAAAAAGTAAGCATATTCAAGTTTTTATGCCTGCTGCCAAGCTTTATAAAGGGAAAGCATATTAAGTATACGGACATAGTGCATCATATCAGAACAAAACAGATATCCGTAACTTGCCCGTCAAGCTGCACGTTACAGCTTGACGGCGAGGTGGACATGTCAACTCCGGCGGTGTTCAGGGTGCTGCCAGGCGCGCTCAAGGTGCTGCTGCCGAAAGGAGAATAAGCCATAATGGATAATGATGATAAAAACAAGCTCTATTTTATCGTGAATCCGGTATCCGGCTCGGGAGAGGGCATGCGCAGATTTGCCATAGCAAGGGGCTTGCTTGAAAAGAGGAACGCCGAATACGGCTTTTGCTACAGCGAATACCCCGGGCATGCCGTTAAGCTTGCAAAGCAGGCAATAGAAAACGGCGAAAGAAACATTGTCGCCGTCGGCGGGGACGGCACGCTGAATGAAGTTGCGAGCGTTGTAAAGGATCATAAGGGAGTAAGGCTCGGCCTGCTGCCGTTTGGCACGGGAAACGACTTTGCAAGGGGTATAGGGCTTCCGGAGGATGAAGAGGGGCTTGTGGACGCGCTTTTGAGCGGCAATACCAGAATGGTGGACGCAGGAGCCGCCGGAGACGGGTTCTTTATGAACGTTGCGGGCTTCGGCTTTGATGTTGACGTGGTGCGCTATACGGAAAAATACAAGCGCAAGCTCAACGGTATGCTTCCATATATGCTGGGCATACTAAAGGCGCTTATATATCTATCCAAAACAGAGGCCAAGATAGAGACCGATTCCGGCGAAAGCTTCAGCGTAACGGCGATACTGCTTTCCGCCTGCAACGGCACGCGCTTTGCCGGCGGGATAAACCTTGCGCCGCAGGCTGAGCAGAGCGACGGTCTGTTGGACATATGTATACTTAAAAAGGTGAACAGGCTCAGGTTCCTTTACCTTTTGCCAAAGTACATGAAGGGCAAGCACCTTAAGTACAAGGACTTTATGTACTTTAAGGCAAAGAGCATAAGGGTGGATACGGCATCTAATATGCCTATGGAGTGCGACGGGGAGATAATGGGACATACCCCGGCGGTGTTCAGGGTGCTTGAAAACGCGATAGAGCTTATGATTGGTGAATGATGGCGAGAAGAAGATTAAGATCGGTAAACAAGGCGTTTACAATAAAGAGGCTGCTGCTTATAGCGCTTGCCCTGGGGCTTATAGCCGCGGGCGTGTTCGGCGTTAAGGCATACCTGTCCTCGCGCTCCTCGTTCGGCACTCAGACTGCGCTGCCGTTTTATTCGGAGGCCGTGTATGCCTGCTCAAACGGCGTGTTCTATTATGTCGAAGGCGGCAAGCTGCGCTGCTACGACCCGAAGAATCCGGACGGGGCTACGGAGATGGACCTTGGCACGAGCGATGTTTCAATAGCTGCGGGCGGCGGCACGGCGGCGCTGTATTCAGGCACGGCTGTGCAGATAATAGGCGCAAGCGACTTTATAGACGTTGGCGGCCAGGTGCTTTCCTTAAGGTGTGCGGCCAACCACATTGCCGTGCTCAGGCTGGACCCGTCCGGCGCGGCGGCCGTGCTTGTATATGATAAGACAGGCACGCTTGTTGACGTTATAGAGCAAAAGGACGATATATTGCTCGATTGCGGCTTCTACAGCTCAGACGGCGGGGATCTGATGTGGACGCTTTCGCTTTCCTCATCGGCGGCAACGCCGCTGACCACGCTTACTACCTACAGCTACCTTAAGCAGAGCAATGAAAGCGTGGCCACGATGTCCGGCGTTATAACGGTGCAGAACCAGCTTGTGGACAGGGTGGTATTTACAAAAAACAGCATATTCATATCCGGCACAGAGCAGCTGATGCGCTGCGATGCCGGAATAAGCGGCGAAAGCTGGAGGCTGCTGACTTACGGCTACAAGATGACAGACAGCTCAACATCGGCGGCAAGGCCCGTTTTTCTCTATGTCCCAAGGGGAGAGGAGGGCGAGACCATGAACATGGTGAAGCTGTATTCTGCGGACGAGGCCGCGCAGCCGGCGGCCAGCGCAAGGACCGTGCAGCTTAAAGAGGGCGTACATTCTATAATGCTATGCTCAGGCAAGCTGGCGGCGTTTTCGGACACAAAGCTGTACATATACTCGGCGGCGGGCAAGCTGAGCGCAACATATGAGCTTGACTTCAGCTGCTCGGGCGCGAAAAAGCTGAGCGAGAACGAGGTCATATGCGAATCTTCCGACGGCGCGCTCAGGCTTATAAAGCTTAAATAAGCATAAGCGCTTAAAGCATATTATTATCCGGCAAAGGAGGGGACAGGGTTGAACCTGATAGACATAGCCGTTATAGGCGTGCTGGCGCTGTTTATACTGCATGGCATATACAAGGGCTTTTTGCCGACGCTTTTATCGATAGGCGCATATATACTGGCATGGCTGGCAGCCATAGTACTGCTGACGGTCGGCTCAAACAGCATACGCGGGAGCGAGAAGCTCTTTAACACCATGCTTTACTATACCGAGGGCAGCGAATACGTTAACGATGTTGAGCTTGCAAGAAAGAGCATAGACGAAATAAGCACGGATACGCTGAACGCCGTATTTGCAAAAGCCGACCTGCCGTATCCTATGGCCAAGAACATAGCGGACAACATTGCGCGCGAATCCTTTGCCGAAAACGGGATAACCACGCTTGGCGACTATTTCAACCAGACGATAGTTATAGTGTTTATAAACATACTGGTGTTCATTACGATGTTTGCCATAATAAGGATAATACTGGCATTTATTATAAACGGAGTGGATTATGCATGGACGCTGCCTAAGCTCAGGGTGGCGGACAGGGCCATAGCCGGCGGCATAGGGCTTATAAGGGGAATACTTGCGGTGTTTTTGCTGTTCATGCTGCTGCCGATAGTGCTTATAGTGCTTCAGGGCAAGTTTGCGTTTTTGACCGATATGGTGAACGATTCCATGATGGCTAAGTTCTTTTACAGGACAAACTTTTTGCTTAGCATGATGCCTGGCAGATAGAATAAGGCGACAGGATAGCTTATCAACGATAGTATTGGATATATAAGGGCGATGGAGGATAAACGACTATGTACCTTGCCGACAGCTGGCATGATTATGAGATAATAGACGCAGGGGACGGGGAAAAGCTTGAACGCTGGGGAGGCGTTACGCTGCTTAGACCCGACCCGCAGGCGGTATGGCCCATGGGCGCAGGCAATAAAAAGCCGGACGCGCACTATATACGCTCCTCAAGCGGGGGCGGGCATTGGGAATACAACAGCCGGCTTGAAGAAAGCTGGACCATAAAATGGAAGGAGCTTACCTTTTTGGTAAGGCCTACGGGCTTTAAGCATACGGGGCTTTTTCCGGAGCAGGCTGTCAACTGGGCGTGGATGCAGGATATAATACGCGCTAACCCAGTGATAAACGGTGAAAAGCCGAGGGTGCTGAACCTGTTCGCCTATACGGGCGGGGCAACGTGCGCGCTTGCAAGCGCCGGAGCCGAGGTGGTGCATGTTGACGCGGCAAAGGGTATGGTGGCATGGGCAAAGGACAACCTTGCAAAAAGCGGGCTTGCCGAAAAGCCGGTAAGGTTTATAGTGGATGACGTTATGAAGTTCGTGCTGCGCGAACAGAGGCGCTGCAGGAGCTATCATGGCATACTTATGGACCCGCCAAGCTACGGCAGGGGACCAAACGGAGAAATGTGGAAAATAGAGGAAGGCTTGTATCCCCTGCTCAAGGAATGTGTTAAGCTTTTGAACGAGAACGCCCTGTTTTTCCTGATAAACTCATATACAACAGGGCTTGCGCCCACGGTGCTGGCAAACGCGCTTAAGGTCGCGCTTGACGGGAAGGGCCGCTTTGAAGCCGGCGAGGTAGGCCTGCCCATAACGAGGAACGGCGAAAGGCTTGTGCTCCCCTGCGGCGCGAGCGGCAGATGGACAAAATAAGCAATAATATTATAAAGGAGACGCATTATGCACTACACTTTTTATCCCCAGGGAGTATGCTCAAGAAAGATAGAGCTTGACGTTGAGGACGGGCGCGTACACAACATATGCTATATAGGCGGCTGCAACGGCAACCTTAAGGCGCTTGGCGCGCTTGCCGAAGGCATGACCGTTGACGAGGTAATAGCAAGGCTTGACGGCATAACCTGCGGCGATAAGAGCACGTCCTGCTCGGACCAGCTTGCGAGGAACCTCAGGGCCGCGCTTAAAGATGCCAAGTAAGGGTAAGCTATCGGCCCTGTATTTCAGCCCGACAGGCTCGGCAAAAAAGGCTGCCGTGGCCGCGGCAGGCGCTATGGCGGAAAAGCTTGGCGCTGCTTATAAAGCAATAGAGCATATAGACTATACTCAAAAGGCGAACAGGGATATAGAATACCGCTTTTCAAGAGGCGATATAGCAGTATTTGCAATGCCGGTATATGCCGGCAGGATACCGAACATAATACTGCCTGCGCTTAAGGCGAACGTTATCGGGAACGCGACATACGCCGTTCCCATATGCGTATACGGGAACAGGAGTTATGGCGACGCGCTAAGGGAGCTTATACTGCTTTTGGAGCAGAACGGGTTTTTGCCCATATCGGCCGCGGCAATGGTCAGCGAGCACGCCTTCAGCGATAAGATAGCTAAAAACAGGCCTGACCAGGCTGACCTTGCGTTATTGCGGGCGTTTGCCCAAAGAACGGCGGAAAAGCTTATACAAGGCAAGGCGCATGCATTGGATATAGACAGGAAAAAAGAGATAGAGCCATACTATACGCCCCTAAAAGCCGGCGGCGAAAGGGCAAGCTTTCTTAAGGCGAAGCCCGTGACCGATAAAAGCAGATGCACGCGCTGCGGCATATGCGCTGCGGCATGCCCAATGCAGAGCATACGCAAAGCTGAGCCCTGTATAGTTGAAGGTATTTGCATAAAATGCCAGGCCTGCATCAAATGCTGCCCGAACAAGGCAAAGCATTTTGACGATGCGGACTTTTTATCGCACGTCAAAATGCTTGAAAACAACTATGCCAAGCCGAATGACAGCCTGTTTATGGAAAACTGATAAGCTTTACAGATCGTCGGCATCCTGCACAGGCTGAGCGTACGGACCGTCGATATCCCGTCCGGTGTAGCTGCCCTGAACATCGGAGGGGATATTTGCTTTTCCGGTAGAAGTAAAGGCTTCTATGGCCTTATGAGGTTTTTTTGCTTTTGAGCCTGATCTGTGATTCTTGTTATCCTTAATTGGTCCGTTCATTAAATACTAACACCGTCCTTTCAGCATTAGCTTGGCTGTGGGGCGGTTTTTTATTATTAAATTTAAGATTTTTTGTGCGGCAAATGTGCAACTTCAGGCGTTTCGGTACAAAAATATGTACCGAAACGGCATTTCGACGATTTTTGCGGTTGACGAACAAAAGTTTGCATATTATCATTGACACAAACAGAACAAACGTTTGTAACATGGAAGGGAGAAAAGGAAATGCGATATACGAACAGGGACATGATAGAAAACGGCATGCTCGTGCCGGCGCCAAGAATGGCAAAAAGGAACGTTGGCTGCCACATAAAAGCTAGCGATGCTGAAAGGACGGCTTTCAAATGCACGGAAAAGAGGCTGAGCCAGCTTGGAATGGTGCAGCGCAGGCTTGAGGACGAAAGGAGCGACTACTGCGAGCTTAAGGAGCTTGGCGTGGAAGCGCTGAGGAGCCACGATGCTTCCTTTGTGAGCCTTATAAGCCCGGGCATGCGGCTTGACCCGATGGAGGCGCACGCGGTGCAGATGCAAAGGCTTGAAAAAAGGATATCCGCGGACGGGCGCGAGATAAAAAAGATGCGCTCCGCACTTAAGGATATAGAGAACGACCCGTATTACGCGGTGCTTGAGCTTTACTACGAGCATGGCATGAAGGACGAGGCGATAGGCGAAAAAATGGGCTACGACAGGAGCACCATCGCCAGACACCGCAGCAGGCTCGTCAGGCTGCTTGCATGCAGGCTTTATGGGGTATGAGCCATGGAGCTTGTGCTTTACGGCAGGCCAAACCCGAAGCAGGCCGAGTTTTTTGCATCAACAGCCGCGCACACGGCGTATGGCGGAGCAAGGGGCGGCGGCAAAAGCTGGGCCATGCGGAGGAAGCTGGTGCTGCTGTGCCTCAGCTATCCGCAGCTCAACTGCCTGCTCATGCGCCGCACGCTGCCGGAGCTTAGGGAGAATCACGTTATACCCCTTTTAAGGGAGCTTGGCGACATGGTGCCGTATAACTCCACGGAAAGGGTGTTCCGCTTCCCAAACGGCAGCAGGCTCAAGCTTGGCTATTGTGACGGCGCGAACGACGTATATCAATATCAGGGCCAGGAGTACGACGTTATAGGCCTTGAGGAGGCAACGCATTTTATGGAGGAGCAGATGCGCTTTATAAGCACCTGCAACCGCACCACCAAGGCGGGCTTCAGGCCGAGGATGTACTACACCTGCAACCCGGGCAACGTGGGCCACGGCTGGGTGAAAAGGCTGTTTATAGACAAGCGCATGGAGAACGGCGAAAGGAGGGAGGATTACGCCTTCATTCCGGCGAGCATATACGATAACGAGGTGCTGCTGAGCGCTAATCCTGAATATGTAAGGGCGCTTGAAAGCCTGCCGGAGGATATGCGGAGGGCGCACCTTTACGGCGACTGGGACGCGCATGCAGGCCAGTATTTCAGGGAGTTTTCAAGGCTTAAGCATATCGCCGCGCCGTTTGAGCTGCCAGCCTGGTGGCGAAGATTCAGGTCCATGGACTGGGGCTATAACGACCCGTGCTGCGTGCTTTGGCACGCCGTTGACGGCGACGGCAGGGTATACACATACAGGGAACTGTATGTGCGCGCCATGCGTGCGGATCAGGTGGCGAAAAGGATAAAGGAGCTGAGCGCAGGCGAGGACATAGCATACACCGTGGCAAGCCCCGACCTATGGCAGAAGCGGGGCGCGATACTGAGAAGCGAGGGCGGCTTTGAGGGGGAAAGCCTTGCCGAGCTTTTCGCAAGGGAGGGCGTGCCCATGCTGCCGGCCGACAATGCGCGGGTTGCCGGCTGGCAGAGGGTGCGCGCATACATGGCCGACGGAGCCGACGGCAAGCCCATGTGGCAGGCGTTCGACTGCTGCGAAAACCTTATACGCACGCTGCCGATGCTCATGTACAGCGAGCATAACAGGGAGGACGCCGCGGACGGCGAGGATCACGCGCCGGAATCGCTGAGGTATGCGCTGATGTCAAGGCCTGTCAAGAGCAGCATAAAGCAAAAGCTTGCGCACAGGCCGTACGACCCATTTTCAACTCCCCGCCGAGAGGCTGGGTTTATGAACGAATAAAGCATAAAGAACAAATTAAACCAAGGAGGAAAAAGACATGATCAAACAGGACGAAGCGAGGATAGAGCGTATATACGAGCTGTTCGATGAATACCGAAACGCATACGCGGCTGAGTGGGAAAGGCTTGAAAGGTGCGAAAGGCTGTACAGGGGGGAGCATTGGCACGACGTTGCGCAAAAGGACAAGCGCGAGCCGAGGCCGGTGACGCCCGTGCTGCAATCCACCATAGAAAACGTGCGCGCAGACCTTATGGACCAGATGCCGGAGGCCGTTGTTACCGCAGACGATCCGGCAAACGCAAGGGCGGCAAGGGCGCTTACCGCGATATTGAGCGAGAACCACCGCCGCTGCCGCTACGACAGGGAATATGCAAAGCTGCTGCACGACCTGCTGATAGGGGGCTACATGGTGCAGGAGACAGGCTTTGACCCGCACTTTGACGGCGGGCTTGGCGGCGCGTTTCTCAGGCATGCTGACGCGCACAACGTGCTTTTCGACCCGCTTTGCGCGGACATACAGGACTCAAGGGCCATATTCAAGTTTGCGCCGTATCCGAAGGATTGGTTCAGGAGCCGCTATCCGGAGCATTACGACAAGCTTAAAAGCGACGCCAACACCATACTGCCGCAGGCGGACGCCCACCTTTCAAGGGGCAACGCCGAAAGGGTGCTTATGATAGAGTGCTGGGAGAGGGAATTCGATAAGCAGACAGGCAGGCACAGGGTGCATGTGGCAAGGCTTGCGGGCAGGCGAATGCTGGAGGACAGCAGGAGCGTAAAGCCGGAGGGCTACTACGCCCACGGTGAATATCCCTTTGTGGTGACGCCGCTGTTTGCAAGAAAAGGCACCGCGCTTGGCTACGGCTTTATTGACATGTTCGCCACGCAGCAGCTTTATGCCGACAAGCTTGACCAGATAGTGCTTAAAAATGCGCTTATGGCATCGCACAACAAGCTGCTCATAACCGGCGCATCCGGCTTCGATGCGGACGATCTGAGGGATTGGTCAAAGGAGGTGCATCAGGGCGACAGCCTTGCGGGAATAACATGGTTCCCGACCGCGCCGCTGCCAAGCTATATCGCCCAATATGCCGAAAGCATACGCCAGAGCATAAAGGAGGAATCCGGCTCAAACGATTTTTCAAGAGGCACGACCTATGGCGGCGTTACCGCGGCAAGCGCCATAGCCGCGCTGCAGGAGGCAAGCGGCAAAAGAAGCAGAATGATAGCAAGGCTTATACACGGCGCATTTGAGGAGGCCGTAAGGCAGGAGGTTGAGGTGGAAAGGGAGTATTGCTCATTCCCGCGCACGGTAAGGATAGAGGGGGAAGAGCCTATGAGCTTTACGAGCGAGGATATGTATGCATTGTCCGGCCTTAACAACAATCTGCCCATAGAGTTTGCCGTTACAGTAAAGGCGCAGAGGGAGAACAGGTTCACCGTTGCCGCGCATAACGAGACCGTGCTTTCACTTGTAAAGCTTGGCATGCTGGCGCCTGATATAGCGCTTGAGCTTATGCTGTTCGACGGTAAGGAACAGGCGCTCGCCATGATGAAGGTAAGAAACGGGGCCAATAATGATATGCAGGCTAACGAAGCTCAAGCGATGCAAATGTAAAGCCGCAGGCTGAGCCCTGGCTGCGCTTAAGCGTTACCGCCGCCGCACTAAGCTCGCCGGATTCGGCGGTCCCGGGGGCGCCGAAGCATATCATGCCGTAGAGCGTTACGGTATCGCCCTCGCTTACCGCGTCATCTATGCGCAGGGCGTAGGCGGCGCGGGGATATACGGGCAGCATGACGCTTGAACCGTCAAGATATGTGCCGTCGGACTGGGTATATATATCCTCCGGAAGGGGAGATGCGAAAAACGATGCGTATACGCGCTCATATTCTGCAATATCAACGGCCACGAAGCGCGTCTGCTCGGTACCGGCGGTGAAGCGCCTGGTCATAAATACGGATACGATATACGGATCGGCAGATGAGGCCTCAAAGCCGGCATAATCAAGCGCGCAGGCAGCCACAAGGTCGTTGAGCGGGCCTACGAGCGAGGCATACTCGTCAGCCGTGATAACATCGCCGACGCAATCGGGATAAAATGCCGCCCTGGGTATAATGAACGTCATAGGCCCGCTGCCCGCCTCAGAGAGCATGCCGTCCTCCAATATCACGCCAAAGCCCGATGCGGAGGCGAAAAAGCCCGAGTATATGTCTATTGCCAGGGCGATATCGTCAACGGTGACATCGCCAAAGGTGCTTTCGGGGTCGGAGCCGATTATGTTGAATATCTGCTGGGCGGCAAGGGGCTCTACGTCATAGACCCCTGCCGCTGCGGCAAGGGAGAGCCTTTCGCCGGCCTGAGAAAGCACTATGGCGCTTAAAGACGTTTCCAAATTGTCGCCAAAGGAGTTGGTTTGAGTGAAGAAGATGTTTGTAAAGCCAAGTACGCTTTCAACATAGCAATCGACGACGGTGTGAGCGCCGCCCTCACCATCGGCATAGGGCAAAAGCTCGTTTGATACAAGCTCAAGCAGCTCCTCTTCATATTGGGCTATGGCCAAATTGGCTTTTTCGCTGCCCACAAAGCTATCCTCAAAGCTTGGAATGGTGTAATCGAGCCTGAACAAAGCCGCGCCTTCATCAGCGCCTTCGGGATAAAACACGGTATGGGTAACGAGCTTTACGCCGTCAGTCTCGCCCAAAGCAGTGCCGCCGCCGTTAGGCATGGAGATAGCAAAGGCCGTGCCAATGCCTGCTTGACTTGAAACGGCTGAAGGGGACGCCGTTTGCGCGGGTATTTCCACCTGAGCCTGGCCGGAAAGAGCGGCATCGTGAGCATCGCCGGCTGTAACGGGAGCCTGAGCTGCCGCTTCACAGCCGAAAAGAAGCGCCGCGATAATGGCGCACAGAATAACGGATAAGCATTTTTTTAGCGATATATAGGAAGCAGATTTCATAACAAAAGCACCTCGCTTGCAGGATACCATAATCAGGCCGCGGGTACAACAGCATATTTTGTAAATTGGGAGGGATTTATTTGGCAAAAACGCGCAAGGCCGCAATGAAGGCCACAATAGACGCATGCATACTGACGCTTATGCAGATATGCACTAAAGAGGACGCAAGGGACGCGGACAGGATAGCCGCGGCGAAGCTGTTGGTAGACATATGCGCCGACAAGACCGCGCCCGAGCAGGACGGAGAGCTGAAGATAGTATTAAAAGACGTTCCGCCGGAATATATAAGATAGAGCCGCAAGGAACATATAATATATATAATACTTGCTTCCGTTGAATTGCTGAGCATAGGCGGCGTACAATATAAAAAATCATATTACATATTTTGCACATACACAAATATCATCAGCGAACATAAGGAGGAACGAACATGCCGGCTTATGCATACAGAATGGACGGAATAACCGGAAGCGCGATAAGGGAGCTTTTCAAGCTTTTGGCGAAGGGGGATATAATATCCTTCGGCGGCGGCAATCCGTCCGCATCGAGCTTTCCTGTAGAGGACGTGAGGAGGATAACGGACGATCTGCTTGCAACCAAGGCTGAGCAGCTATTGCAGTACGGCGCGACGGAGGGCTATGCGCCGCTGAGGGCTGCGATAAGCGAGCATATGCTAAAGCCCAAGGGGGTAGTCGCGGACGAAAGCTGCATACTGCCGACCACCGGCTCCATACAGGGCATGGACCTTATATGCAGAATTTTTATTGACAGGGGGGACAGGGTGCTTGTTGAGGCGCCGACGTTCCTTGGCGTGCTGCAAACGCTCAATATTGCCGGGGCGGAGCTTGTGAGCGTACCGTCTGACGACGAGGGAGTAGTGACAGACGAGCTTGAGGAGCTTATAAAAAAGCACAGGCCTAAGCTTTTCTACTGCATACCGACATTCCAGAACCCTTCCGGCAAGACGCTTGGGCTTGAAAGAAGGAAGGCCATAGCAAGGCTTGCCACAAAATATGATATGATAGTTGCCGAGGATGACCCGTACTGCGACCTTAGATACCGCGGCGAGGCGCTGCCGCCGATAAAGAGCTTTGACGAATCCGGCCATGTTATTCTGCTCAACAGCTTTTCAAAGATAATATCGCCGGGCATAAGGGTTGGAAGCGCATACAGCACGCCCGAAATAATACGCAAGATGACAATAGCCAAGCAGGGCGTTGACACGCACACGCCCAACCTTACCCAGGCTATTGCGGCCGAGTTTTTGAACAGGGGGCTTTTGCCCGTACAGTTAAAGCGCATATGCCCCGAATACGGCGCAAGGCTTGACGCCATGCTTAACGCCATGGACGCTTATTTCCCGGAGGAATGCAGCTTCACTAGGCCGGAAGGAGGCCTGTTCGTATGGGGCGAATGCAAGGGGCTTGATATGCTTAAGCTTGTAAGCAGGGCGACTGAAGAAAAGAAGATAGCCTATATACCGGGCGTACACTTCTATTCCCATCCTGAGGGCCGCGAGGGAACGTTCAGGCTGAACTTTTCCGGAACGGCGTTTGAGAACATAGATACGGGCATACGCAAGATGGGCGAGCTGATGAAGGAAGCTTTGGCGGAGAAATAAAAGCTTAAACTCCAAAAAGCGGCGGTTGGGCGAACGCCTTTGCCATTTTGGGCGGCTTGCTTTTTGAAAATGGGCATAAAAAGGGTCGCCGGCAAATTCACATGACAATGTGTGCCGGCGGCCCGTTTCCGTATTTGGCTGGCAGGCTCAGCTTGACGGAAGCATGGCTTTTACAAACCGAAATGAATAATCCATTTGTTCTCAAAAACGGCTCTTATCATAAGCGCTTTTAATTCGGACAATCCGCGCCTGTTGTCAATAACCGCTATGAATGCGGGCATTGAAGTTGGCGGAATAAGAGTAACGCCTGTGTAAGCAAGCCCTTTTCCGGGAACATCAATGGTATGCCAAAAGAAATCTATATCGTTAAATTGAGCAACAATATCCTCCAGATAATCATCGTTAACAGATATGCAGTTGTATTTCTGCGGTTGGTATTCATCATATCTATGACCGTGCTTTGGAGCCTCCTGCATAATGCCAAATTCATGCTTTGCCAAATTGCCACCACCTTTGTTACCATCAAAAAAGGGCGGCAGTAATGATTATGATTACAGCCGCCAAGGCTAATATGCTCGCCCGTTTACCAGAGCTTTTCTGTGTATACTCCCTTTGCCTTGAGCTGACGGAGCTTTTCTACTACTATGGGCTTATCCTCTTTATGCGTAACGCCGAACCATGCATCGTGCGTGGATTCCACGCGCACGGTGCATTTGCCCTGCTCTACCGCCCTGCATACGGCCACGGGGAGGAGATCCTCATATTTCATGGGATTCGCCTCAAGCCCCTTGGCTATGTTATGGCGGAAGCTTTCATCGAGTATATCGAATATGCTGTTTGAAAAGCCCCAGCAGTTCATGGAAACCGTTGTCCCCCTGGGTATGGCTACGGCGGAGCCGTCATCCAGGGTGGCTATGGCTCCGGAACCGGACTTGGCTATGCGCATACGCTCGACTATGGAGCTTAAACGGCCGTTTTCGTCAACCTCGCATACGCCCCTTGTGACCTCGCCATGCTCGGGCAATGTGTTTTCAACAGGATAGCCTATGTTGATATGCTCATTTTGGCCGTGGGCGGAGGTGAGAAAACCGTAAAGACGCTTAAAAGCCTCCGGCCCGTAATAATCGTCCGCATTTATTACGGCGAACGGCCTTGTGCCCACCGCAGGACGCGCGCAAAGCACGGCGTGCGTGGTGCCGAGCGGCTTTTCGCGCCCTTCTGGGAGGGATACGCCCTCCGGCAGCATGGAAAGCTCCTGATAGGCATAATCAACTTTGATGAATTTTGAAACACGGTCGCCAATAGCGGCATGGAAGGCGCCGCTGATGCCCCGCTTTATAAGGAACACTACCTCGTCAAAGCCGGCGCGGTGAGCGTCGAACACGCTGAAATCGATTATTATATGGCCTTCGTCGTCTATGGGGTCTATTTGTTTAAGGCTGCCGTAGCGGCTGCTCATGCCCGCCGCCATTATAACAAGCACAGGTTTTTTCATTTTTTGAAAACATCTCCTTATCATGATTTTCAGGTTTGCTTCCTTGATTATAACACGGACAAAGCGATTATGGGAATAAGCATAGCCGCTGTATAAGCCAAAGAAGTGTGGGAATAATACAGCTATGATGCGTCGGCATGGCCGACAGCCAATAAGGAGGCATAAACAATGAAAAAAACGCTTATTCTGGTGTGTGCGGCTCTGCTTGCGGCGGCTATGCTTGGCTGCACGGGCAACAAGCTGCCCACGACACCGGCGCCTATGGTCTCGCCAACGGTCAAACCGAGTCCTGTGCAGACCATAGTACCTACGCCGACCGCTGCGGTTTCGCCAACGGCTGAGGCAAGCCCCACGGCAGGAACCTCTCCCGCGGCGGGCAACGAAACGATAGAGGGCTTTAAGGAAGGCGAAAAGATAGAGCCTGACAAGCTGCCCGAAAAGGTTACCGCTGCCATAAAGGAGAAATATGCAGATGCCAAGATAACCGGCGCCACCTACGCCACATATATGGAAGGGCAGACATATCTTGTTACCCTTTCAGGCGCGGGAGAGGGAGTGGACAAGGTGTATGTAAATCCCGACGGCACTATTATTCCCTACAAGGCGCAGTCTACAGCCAAACCATAAACATAACGGCTGGCGAAAAGGTGGGAATGCCCCCACCTTTTTCTGTTGCTGCCTGCTTACAAATACAGATTATCTTTTGCCGAAAAGCTTAGCCATAGGCTCGACTATGGCTGCAAAATCTCCTATGCTTTTGTTAAGGCTTTCAACATCAAACTGAGAAACAACGTTAAGCGCCCTGTGCATTTCCTCAAGCGAAGCTTCAACATCGCCCAAAGCTGCGCTCAATGTGTATTTGCCCTGCTCTGCAAGCTCGTTTATGCTTTCGCTCATGCCGGCAAAATCGACCTGATTCAGCGTTTTTGCAACGCTGTTCAGCTCGCATGCAGCCTTGTTGGCGTTATCGAGCGTTGCGGCGGCCTTGGGTATAAGCACGCAGCACAGCACGGCTATGCTGACGGCAAATACGGAAAGCGCTATCATTATAAGATAAGATCTTAAGCGGATAAGCTTTCTGTCGGCTTCGCTGTTTTCCGCTATGCGCCTGAGAAGCGATAGCATCTCTTCATCTTTTGGCAGGTTTGCTGCTGCGGTCTGGACTGCGGTTTCCATTTATTGCTCCTCCTGAATGATGATTGTATTAAGGCGGCAGGAATACTTAGTGCTGAAAAAGCTGAGCATGGCCTATGGCGGCTACTCTTCCGCCTTTACGCTGTTGCGGAAGGATTGCGGGGTCATAAGCTTTTGCTTCACAAAGTGGCGCGAAAGCGTCTTGGTATTATGATAGCCTACCTCAAGCGCAACGTCCATAACGCTCATATTGGTGGAAAGCAAAAGCTCGCTTGCCCTGTTTATGCGCACGGAATTGAGGTATTCGTCAAAGTTCTTTTCCAGCTGATACATAAGTATCCTGTTAAGCTCAGGTACGCTCATGCCAAAGCGCGAGGCGGTGCTCTGCGCGGTAAGGTCCTCCTTATAATAGCGGTAGATATAGCGCACTATCTCATATGCCATGCGGCTTTCTTCCACCTTGCATATCTCGCCGACCCTTGCATAGGTCTTTCTGTATTCGTTTATCCTCATGCCGACCCTTGCCGAAAACACCTTGGATATATGCGAAGCGTCAACATAGCCCAATATTTCCGCAAGCTCCTCCACCGTAAAATCTGTATAAAGAAGATAGTTAGCCGTTTTGCCTATGCGCATCTCGTTGCGGAGATCGACGAAGGAAAGGCCGGTAAGCCCCGTTATGTATGCGCTTATGCTGCCCTCAGACATATAAAACACGCGTGAAAGCATGGATAAGGTGAGCTTTTTGTTGCAGTGGGCGTACATGTAGCGCAGTATCTCGCTCCTGTCCGGAACATCGTCCTGCTCCATATAGCCGCTTGCGCCGCTGTGCGCGCAGCAGCGTTCATACAGCACAACAAGCTCGACCAGCTTGTTCATAACATATATGCTGCCAAGCGGCTTGGCCGCGCTTTCAAGTGTGGATTCCATGCCAAGCTCGTCCCTTAACGCCATGAACAGCCTTTCTATTTGCGCACCCATACTCTTTTCGGGCATTATGACGGGGGAAGCCGCAACGTCCCGCATCCAGGCCACGGGAAGCCCGCCGGCATCGTAAAACGACTTCATCACCCTGTTGAGCGTGTCCAGATGATAGACAAGCAGGGAATACTGCAAAGGTTCCTCAACGGCCGTTACCGTGGTTATCTGCCACGGCAGCACCGCCACGAGCGAGCCGGGCGCGAGCTTATAGGGCTTTGACTGTATCGTTATTTCGCCGCGGCCCTTTCTTATCAGCAGGAAGCGCGCCTCCTGATGTATAAGGGGCCTTGTCGGCTTTTCTATGACCTCATGATCGAAGCTTGCAAGCTTGCTTTGGTCAAGGCGCGACCTTGCCATGGATTGTATCTGCACTATGTCAGGCATGGGCATACTCCAAATAAATGCATTGCTTGGTATAACAATAATATATTAGCCTAACCGCCTATGCTTTTCAATATTAAAAGGACAAAATTAAGGAATTTTATTGTATTTTATTTTGATATAACAGTGTCCGAACATCGGGCGGCAGGTGCCGTGAAACGCGCATGTGCGGCGGATATGTGTCCGCTGCCGGCGGAATGGGGAGCGAGCAAGAGCTGAAAGCAGAATCAAAAACGGCCGTTTATTACATTGAAAGCTCAAAGCGCGTGTCTCATGGCAAAATACAATAAGTTGTATAATAACATATAAGAGCAATATCACTATTTATCATCATGGATATCATGGAAAAACGCAACAAAATAATACGGAGGTCAAAACAAATGGACAATATCAGGGTTGCTGTGTGGGGCTTCGGCGCTATGGGCGGCGGCATAGCCAGGGTGCTGCTCGATAAAAAGGGCGTTGAGATAACCGGCGTATGCGACATACACCCTCAGCGCGTGGGCAGGAGCATATTTGAGCTTTTGAACGTTGAGCGCGGGGACAGGAAGGACGTGCTCGTTTGCGATGATATTAACAAGGTAGCGGCAAAGGGCGCGGCTGACATATGCGTCATAGCGACGGACTCATTTACAAAAAAGGTGTTCCCCAAAATAAAGCTTGTTGTTGAAAACGGCATAAATGTTGTATGCACGGCTGAAGAGATGAGCTACCCAAAGGCCAACCAGCCCGAGCTTGCCGCGGAGATGGACGCCCTTGCAAAGGCCAACGGCGTATCCATACTTGGCACGGGCATAAACCCGGGCCTGATGATGGATCTGCTTGCGGTATGCCTTACCGGCTGCATGACCAATGTTGAAAGCGTGCAGTGCCGCAGGGTCAACAGCCTTTCGCCCTTTGGGCCGGCGGTAATGGAGGAGCAGGGCGTGGGGCTAAGCGTTAAGGCGTTCGAGCAGGGCGTTGAGGACGGCAGCCTTGCCGGCCACGTCGGCTTTGCGGAATCCGTTGGCATGATAGCGGAGGCGCTTGGCTGGAAGGTGGACAAATTTGAGCAGCAGATGAAGCCCATAGTCACCACCGTTGACCGCAAATCGCCCTATGGCTTTGCCAAGGCGGGAGACGTTGCGGGCGTGAACATGACCGGTCAGGGCTATGTTAACGGCGAGATAAAGATAGACATGATACACCCGCAGCAGATAGAGCCGGAGATGGAAGGCACTCACACCGGCGACTACATAGTGCTCAAGGGCACCCCCAACGTAAACATGGCGATAAATCCCGAGGTGGACGGCGGCATAGGCACCATAGCCATGATAGTGAACATGATACCGCACGTTATAAACGCGCGCCCGGGCCTTAAGACCATGCTTGACCTGCCCGTGCCGCGCGCGATAATGGGCGACATGCGCGACATGATAGAAAGATAAGGATAACTATTCAGCTTGGGCTGAACAACTGAAAAGATAGCTTAATGATTTTTTTCGGAGGCAAAAATGGCTAAAAAAGGCGACTGGGTATTGACCCACAGCATAGTGCTGACACCGGAGCAGAGGGCGGCGCAGGTACCCGAGGATACGCACAGGGTCCCCCTTGAAATGTGGATAAAGGGAAGGCTGACTGAAGATGCGGAAATAGGAGATACCGTTGAGATAGTCACAAGAACCCAAAGACGCGTTAAGGGCAGGCTTATCGAGGTGAATCCCCGCTATACTCACGACTACGGCGAGTTCGTGCCGGAACTGCTTGAGATAGGCGACACGGTGCGCGGCATACTTTTCGGAGGTGACGGCAAATGAAGGACGTAAGCTACGATGCGATAATGAGCCGCAAGGCGGAGATAATAAAGGCCGCCGTAGGCATGGATTATTCAAGGTTCGAGTCCGGCTCAATAGCGTTTGACTATGAGGGCATGATGAAGGCCACGGGCTTTGACATAAACGAGGTGCGCCGCATACAGGAAAGCTTCTCGATAGGCCACACGCCGCTTATAGAGCTTAAAAACATAACAGCCCTTGCGAGGAAGATGGCTCCCAAGGGGAAGGGCGCAAGGATATTCATTAAGGATGAAGCCGCCAACCCAAGCGGAAGCTTTAAGGCCAGAAGGGCCGCAACGAGCATATATACCGCCAGGGAGATGGGCTACAAGGGCGCGCTTGCCGCGACAAGCGGAAACTACGGCGCGGCTGTCGCCTCCATATGCGCAATGGCCGGGCTTAAGTGCATAATAGTGCAGGAATGCTACGATTCAAGGTATGTGGGCCAGCCCGAGATAATTGAAAAAGCCAGAAAGTGCGAGGCGTTCGGCGCGGAGGTCGTGCAGCTCACCGTCGGGCCGGAGCTTTTCTATGAGGCGCTGCGTCTACTTGAGGAGACAGGCTACTTCAACGCGTCGCTCTATACGCCGTATGGCATAATAGGCGTCGAGACGCTCGGCTACGAGATAGTTGAGCAGTTCCGCGACAGGTTTGGCAAGGATCCGGACGCGGTGGTTTGCACCAACGCAGGCGGCGGCAACCTTACCGGTACCGCAAGGGGGCTTAGGAAGGCCGGCTGCAGCGCAAAGGTAATAGCCGCAAGCGTTAACCTGAGTGGACTCCATATGGCAAGCGATACCCAGTTCAACAGGAAATCCTTTACCACAGGCCACACCGGCTTCGGCATGCCCTTCTCCACCTGGCCGGACAGGAGCGACGTGCCGAGGAGCGCCGCACGGCCGCTGAGGTACATGGACCGCTACGTTACCGTTGCCCAGGGCGAGGTGTTCTATATGACAGAGATGCTCGCATCGCTTGAAGGCCTTGAGCGCGGACCTGCCGGCGATACGTCGCTTGCGGCAGCGTTCAGCGTAGCTCAGGAGATGGACGAGGATCAGTGCATAGTCGTTCAGGAGACCGAGTACACCGGCGCGGGCAAGCACGTCAATCCTCAGCTTGCGTTCGCCCGCAAGAACGGCATAGACATACGCTTTGGCGATCCTAAGGACGAGACGCCGGGCACAAACATAATACTGCCCGCCCATCCCTCGCTTATAAAGGCCCGCGATGTGGACATAGACCATATGCGCCGTTCGCTTATAAAGAACGCCATAGCAAGCGTACATCACGCGCCCACAAAGCAGGACATGGAATTCCTTGCTCAGGAGGTGCAGCGCGACGTGCCTTATGTTGAAAAGGTGATGGCGGAGCTTAAAAAGTAAGCGCCGGATATCCGGCGGACGAATGCCGCCTTACCTGATGCATAAAACGGGCGAGGCGGCGGACACAACATATTTTATCGGGAGGAGAGCGAATAATGAAAAGAGAGGACGATTTTGAGAGCCGCAGGGCGAGCGTTGCCAATCTTAGCGACAAAGAGCTTGAGCAGCGTTTCTGGTCGCTTGCGGAGCAGATCGTAGACCCGCTTTTGAAGCTTGGGTATGAGAACACTTCGCCGGCCATAGAGAGGAGCGTGCTGCTGCGCATGGGCTTTTCATCCATAGAAGCTAAGGCAATAGTTAACGGCTGCATAGAGCGCAACCTGCTTGGCCACGGCGCAGGCAACGTTGTTTACAGGCTGAGCAAGGCAAGGAGCATGGACTATATAGAAGCCGGCAAGGCCCTTTGCGAAGGCAGGCTTTGGGACGAAGCCGCGGCGCAGTTCTAACGGAGGTACGGCATGAGCGAATATAAACTTGATCCGGAAAAGAATATCGACGTTTCCGAAATACTTAAGGACCTTGAGCATTATCACCCGCGCCGCCACGGCTGGACATGGCGCAAGCCGGCCCCCGGGCTGAAGCTGGGCCAATTCACATATGAGGATTGCTCCGAGCCGCTCAAGCGCAGCGTTCCGCTGCCGCCGGCGCACTACTTTGACGATATAGACCCGCAGCCGCTGCCGGTAATAACCACGGAAATAGCTTCCGGCCGCTTTGAGGACGATATACGCCGCATGCGCCTTGCCGCGCACCACGGCGCGGACCACATAATGGTAATACGCACGGCCGGACAAAGCCACTTTGACGGGCTTATAGAGGGTACCCCGCAGGGCATGGGCGGCATACCTGTTACAAGAAAGCAGGTACGCGCACAGCGCAAGGCGCTTGACATGATAGAGGACGAGGTAGGGCGCCCGATAAACTACCATAGCTATGTTTCCGGCGTCGCCGGGCCGGATATAGCCGTTATGTTCGCAGAGGAAGGCGTTAACGGCGTGCATCAGGACCCGCAGTACAACGTTATATACAGAAACATAAACATGATAAGGAGCTTTGTTGACGCCTGCGAGAGCAAGAAGCTGATCGCCTGGGCGGGACAGGCCCAGATAGACGGCGCGCACAACGCCAACGCCACGGCGAGGGACGCATGGAAGGTAATGCCCGAGCTTATGGTGCAGCATGCCATAAACGCCATATTCTCGGCCAAGGTAGGCGTGGATAAGAAGAACATCTGCCTTTCCACCGTGCCGCCTACGGCGACGCCGGCGCCCTGCATACACATTGACCTGCCGTATGCCGTTGCGCTTCGCGACCTGTTCCGCGAATACCGCATGAGGGCGCAGATGAACACCAAGTACATAGAGTCCTCAACAAGGGAAGCTACCGTTACCCATGTGCTGAACATGATAATATCCAAGCTTACCAGCGCGGATATACAATCCACCATAACCCCTGACGAGGGCCGGAACGTGCCATGGCACATATACAACATAGAGGCCTGCGACACGGCAAAGCAGGCGCTTGTAGGCATGGACGGGCTTATGGAGATGGTCGAGCTTAAGAAGGACGGCTATCTCAGGGATAAGGCCAGGGAGCTTAAGGAGCGCGCGGTGCTCTTCCTTGAGGAGATGGTTGAGATGGGCGGCTACTTCAATGCGGTGGAAGCCGGTATGTTCGTAGACAGCGGCATGTTCCCCGAGCGCAACAACGACGGCATAGCAAGGAAGATAGATGGCGGAATAGGCGCAGGCACCATAGTCAGGCGCGAGGAGGACTACATGGCCCCCGTTACCGCGCACTACGGCTACAACAACATAGCCCAGTACGGCGCGGCCAACCCGAGCGACCTCATAGGCGGCTGCACGCTTGAAAAGCCGGAAAAAATAGTGTTCATAGACGAGCTGGACGAGGATGATAACTGCAACGTGCGCATGGGCGAGGTGACGGATTTTGCCCAGCCAGGCGCAAAGCTGATAAGGCCCGAAATGGAATGGCTCGCCGACGGAACGATAATGCTAACAATGTTCTTCCCCGCCGATAAGCGCATAGCCGAGGCTGCGGCGATAGAGTGCTGCCGCAAGATGGGGCTGACCGACATAGAGGTCATCTCCAAGGAGATAATGCACCCCGCGGAAGGCACGCGCATAGAGGCTAAGGGCAAGGTGCCATTCAGCATAGAGATAGACAAGCTCGTGCTTCCACAGGAGCCTGACGTGATGAGCGACGATGAGATACGCGCCGACATAGAGCGCAGGCCCATGAAGGTTGTGTGCGGCACGGTGGGCGAGGATGAGCACAGCGTCGGCCTTAGGGAGATAATAGACATAAAGCACGGCGGCATAGAGAAGTACGGGATAGAGGTGCATTACCTGGGCACCAGCGTTCCTCCTGAAAAGCTTGTTAACGCCGCAATAGAGCTGGATGCGGACGCTATGCTTGCCTCCACCATAATCAGCCATGACGATATTCACTATAAGAACATAGCCAAGATAAACCGCATCGCAACAGAGATGGGCGTGCGCGACAGGCTGATATTCGTGGCGGGCGGCACGCAGGTGGCCTCCGCGCAGGCAAGGGCTAACGGCGCGGACGAAGGCTTTGGCCGCGGCAGCCACGGCAACCATGTTGCCACCTTCCTTGTGAAGAGGCGCAGGGAGCTTGAGGCTGAGGGCAGGATGTAATCAGCTATAAACGGGTGTGAAGTGTATATGGAGGGGGAAAAAGGAACCCTCCTCCCATATAGTGCAGCATGAGGTTTTATTCTATGGCAGGTGCGGATGAATATAGATGTTCTTGTGGCCGAGATAGGGTCAACTACAACGCTTGTTAATGCCTTTGCCGGCATCAACACTGATGAACCAAGGTTCATAGGCCAGGGCCAGGCGCCCACGAGCGTGCTTGAAGGCGATGTGCGCATAGGCCTTGAAGGGGCCGTGGAGGACCTTAAAAACAGGCTTGGCTTGGATAAAATCGAATATGGTGAGATGCTCGCAACATCAAGCGCGGCGGGCGGCCTGAGGATGTGCGTACACGGGCTTGTGTATGATATGACCGTTAAGGCGGCGCAGGCGGCGGCGCTTGGCGCGGGGGCCATTGTTACCATGGCTACGGCGGGCAAAATGAGCGAATATGATATAGAGGACCTTGTTGCATCAAGGCCCAACCTTATACTGCTCGCTGGCGGAACGGACTACGGCGAGAGGGAGACCGCGCTTTACAACGCAGCAAGGATAGCCGAAACGCGGCTTAAGGCTCCCGTTATATACGCGGGTAACGTGCAGAACCAAAGGGCCGTGATGGACATATTCAAAAAAGCCGGTGTGAGCTGCACGGTAACGGAAAACGTTTACCCAAAGCTTGACAAGCTGAATATTGAGCCTGCGAGGAAGATAATACACAAAGTTTTTGAAGAGCATATCATAAAGGCCCCGGGCATGGAGCATATAAGGGATATGGTAACGGGCAGCATAATGCCTACGCCGGGAGCCGTTATGGAAGCGGTGCAGCTCATCTACAACGAAATAGGCGACGTTGTGGCCGTTGACATAGGCGGAGCCACTACGGACGTACACTCCGTGACCGGCGGGAGCGAGGAGATAGGCATACTTATGACCAGCCCTGAGCCGTTTGCAAAACGAACGGTGGAGGGCGACCTTGGCCTGTATGTTAATGCAAAAAACCTTATTGAGCGCATAGGCGAGAGCGCGCTGCAAAACGAGCTTGGGATGGATATGGAGGCCGTTATGGCGAATTATCTGCCCATACCCAAAACGGAGGGGCAATTTAAGCTGACGGAAAGGCTGTGCAGGGAGGCGGGCCTTGTTGCGCTTGAAAGGCATGCAGGCGCGCTGAGATACATATACACGCCGAGCGGAAGAAAGACCGTTGCGGAGGGCAAGGATCTTACAGCCGTAAAGACCATTATAGGCACAGGCGGCGCGCTGACAAGGCTTCCGCACAGGGAGCAGCTTTTGCGGGCGCTTGCCGACTGCAACGCCACGGGCATGATGCTCTATCCCAAGCCCTCAAAGATAAGGCTGCTGTTTGATGATGATTATATCATGGCTTCGCTTGGCGTGATGAGCAAGCATTATCCCGAGGCGGCGCTCAAGCTTATGAAGCGCTCGCTGAACATATGAGCTAAGCATAATAATAAGCGTAATAAGCACAAACGGAAGGGAGAGAAGCCAATGTATCCGCGTGTAATTGTGGACATGAAGAAGCTTAAGCATAATATGGACGCTATAACCGCCATGTGCCATCAGCAGGGGCTGAGCGTCGCCCTGGTCACAAAGTGCGTATGCGCTGCCGAGCCGATAGTTGAGCTTATCAACTCCACACAAGCAGATTTTATAGCCGATTCACGCCTGTTGAACCTGAAAAGGATAAAAACGGATAAGCCGAAGTATCTTCTGCGCATAGCGCAGCCGTGCGAGGCTGAAGAGGTAATAGAATACTGCGACATAAGCCAGCAGAGCGAGCTTATGACGATACGCCTGCTTGCAGAGCAGGCCGAACTGCAGGATAAGCCGCACAAGATAGTGCTTATGGTCGACCTTGGCGATTTGAGGGAGGGCGTGTTCTACAAAAACAGGGACGAGCTGAAAACGCTTGCGCTTGCCGTTAAAGATGCAAAAATGCTGGAGCTTTTCGGCATAGGCGTGAACCTGACCTGCTTTGGCGGCATAATACCGGACGAGGACAACCTTAACGAGCTTGTGAGCATAGCAAAATGGCTCAGGAGCGAAACCGGATTGGGTATACCCTTTGTATCCGGAGGGAACTCAAGCAGCCTGCTGATGCTTAAGAAGGGCAAGCTGCCAAAGGGCATAACCAACCTGAGGATAGGCGAAGGGTATCTGCTTGGCAACGAAACGGACACATGCAGCCGCATGGAAGGCTTTTACGGCGATGCGTTCACCTTTGAAGCGAGCATAGCCGAGCTTAAAAGAAAACCATCAAAGCCAATAGGCAGGAGCGGCTACAACGCCTTTGGCGAGGAGGTAAGCTTTGAGGACAGGGGAGAGATGCTCAGGGCCATACTTGCCGCAGGAAGGCAGGATATACCGTTTGACGGGCTTACGCCGCTTGAAGAAGGGGTGGAGATACTCGGCTCAAGCTCGGATCACCTTATAGTCAATTTGACAAACGCCAGGAGTGATTTTGCCGTGGGGGACGTTTTGCGCTTCAACATGAACTATGTTGCCGTGCTTGACGCCTACACCAGCGAATTTATAGAAAAGGATTATATTTATTAACAAGTATACAAAAAACAACAAAAGGAGAAACTACAATGCCTGTAAATCTTAAAGGACGTTCATTTTTAACACTGAAGGATTTTTCAACTGAGGAGATACGCTATCTTCTTGACCTTGCGCATGACCTTAAGGCCAAAAAGCGCGCCGGAATAAAGGGCGATCTGCTTGCCGGACGCAACATAGTGCTGCTTTTTGAAAAGACATCCACCCGCACGCGCTGCGCTTTCGAGGTTGCCGCGTATGACGAGGGCGCAAACTGCACATTCCTTTCCAACAGTCAGATGGGCAAAAAGGAATCGCTTGAGGATACCGCCAAGGTGCTTGGCCGCTTCTACGACGGCATAGAGTTCAGGGGCTTCAAGCAGAGCGACGTTGAGCTGCTGGCAAAATACAGCGGAGTACCCGTATGGAACGGCCTGACCGACCTGTATCACCCCACCCAGATACTGGCCGATCTGCTCACTATAGAGGAGAACGTGCATAAGCCGCTTAACAAGGTGAAATTTGTTTACGCCGGCGACGCGCGCAACAACATGGGCAATTCCCTTATGATAGGCGCCGCAAAGATGGGCATGGAGTTCGTAGGCCTCGCGCCTAAGGCGCTGTTCCCCGACCCCAAGCTCGTTGCCGAGATGGAGGAGGTCGCAAAGACCACAGGCGCAAGGATAACCTTTACCGAGAACATAGACGATGTGAAGGGCGCCGACGTTATCTATACGGACGTTTGGGTATCGATGGGAGAAGAGGACCAGTTTGCGGAGCGCATAGAGCTGCTTGAGCCTTACCGCGTGAACGCAGAGATGATGAAGAAGACCGGCAATCCGGACTGCATATTCCTGCACTGCCTGCCCAGTTTCCACGATCTTGAAACCATAGTTGGCCGCCAGATATACGATCAGTTCGGGCTTACCGAGATGGAGGTCAGCGATGAGGTGTTCCGCTCGTCCGCCTCAAAGGTGTTTGACGAGGCCGAAAACCGCATGCACACGATAAAGGCGGTTATGGTCGCCACAATAGGCCGCCAGTAAGGCAAAACCAGCAAGGTAAGCTGTAACACGGTATACCGGCTTACTCTATAAAATAGGCTTAAATCAAGGGGCGGAAGCGAAAGCTTCCGCCCTCTTTTTCGGTTTCAGACATATGCAGCGCGCCTTGTTGCCGCACCGTTAACACATCGGCGGTAGCAGCTATAAATTTACATTTTGCTTACATGTTGATGATGATTCGATTACATCTTTTTTCTATAATGGTCGTATAAGGAAGCCCTGATCTATTCGGCAAGGCATCATTGCGGCTGATAATTCCGTCATGGCTCATGCAAAAAGTCTCGCCATGCTGCCATTTTGCGTTAACCGGCGCTTCCATCGACCATAGGAGGGGTTACTCAAATGAAGAAGCTCATCGTTTTAAGCTTGTGCGCGACCATTCTGCTTGCGGCCTGCCAGTCCACGCCGGAAAAGCAGGCGGTCATACAAAAGGACATGGAGCAGATGATAGAGAAGGCCATCGCTGCGCCGGAGGTACAGCCTGCAGAGGAGGTAAAGCAGAGCGATGCCGCCAAGGAAAAGAATCCGCTTTATGACAAGCTGGGAATCCCCGAACGCTGGATAGCCGGGGACGAGGCCTTGAACGGCAAATTCGTAATAAAAGCGGATACTGATATAGCTTTGCCGGAAGCGGATAAGCTGCCTATAGTCAGGGTACAGGCGGGCAGATTCTCGCAGGAGATGGTGGACAGGTTCTTTGAGGTGTTTTGCGGCGACACCGTGATGTATGAGGACACGGGAGAAAGGGACAAGCAATACTATGCCGATTATATATTGAAATTGCAGCAGAGCCTTGCAAAAATAGATGAAGCGGATAATGCTGACAAAGAGGAAAGCAGCCGGCTGAGGGAAAAGACGCAGGCTCACATAGAGGAGCTTGAAAAGCAGTATAAAAAAGCGCCGGATCATGTGGAATACCCAATATGCGACGGCAGGCTTAAAACCAACAGGATTGATGAAAATAAGATAAAGGGCTCAAACACATACATTCAAGCATACGCAAAGCCGGGGGATTATAACTCGACGATGATAGAGATAAACAACGACGCCGAGTATACAATGGATTCTTCCTATGCCTTTAAGGATGAATACGGAAACACGGTTGTAGTTTCGCCTTCAAGCGGCAGCTATGTATGGTTTTGCAGGGACGGCGTAACCGGCTCAAAGTCAAGATCCCGTAATTTGGTTGACCCTGTGCGCGATGTCACTGCGGAATCGCTTTCGGGTGAAAGCGTGGAAACAAAGCTTGGCATAACGCCAAAGCAGGCAAGGGAAAGGGCGCAGGAGACGCTCGACGCTCTCGGCCTTGACTATATGGCGATAGACCGCGTCGAGCTTTGTCAGGGCTGCCGCGAGGGAAACAAGGGCGTGCAAAGCTATTGCGTGCGCGTGCTAAGGAGCATAAACGGCACGCCGCTCGAGGGCAGGAACGACTATTCGGAATCCGAGATAGAGGGGGTGGGCGTAGGCCGCGAATGGTGGTATGAATCGTGCGAGATAGTCGTAGACGACGAGGGAATAGCCTCATTCTACTGGATGGGGCCGCTCGAGGTTACGGATATACTTGGCGAGGACGCGAACCTTATACCGTTTGAGGATGTGGAGAACGTGTTTTTGAAGATGCTGCCTGTCGTAAACGGGGACTGGGTGAGCAGGGCGGAGACAGCTGTGACTTACACCGTGGAGAAGGTGCGGCTCGCGCTATGGAGGATAATAGAGAAGGATTCATACACAAAAGGCTTGCTCGTGCCTGTTTGGAACATATACTGCGCGAGCGAGTACACTACAGAGCTTGGCGAACCGTACAGCAGCAGCGCCCTGTATTATAACAAGCCGACGCTTTGCATAAACGCCATCGACGGCTCGATAATAGATACAGAGAGGGGTTATTGATATGAGGAAGCTTTGTGCCGTTATGCTGTGCTTGGCTTTTATGCTTGCGGCCTGCCAGCCCACGCCGGAAAAGCAGGCGGTCATACAAAAGGACATGGAGCAGATGATAGAGAAGGCGCAGAAAACGCCGGGCATCACACAGGAGGCAGCGCAGGGCGGGCTTAGGGAAAGGCTTGGCGCGCCGCAAAGGTATACGGCGGATATTGTGGATAAAAGCGGCAAATTCTATTTTAAGGCCGATGTTGAGCTGACGATACCCGAGGTCGATGCAATGCCTATGGCCTGGGTGGAGGCGGCAAATTTTGAGCAGGATATGGTGACGAGGCTGTTCGATGCGCTGTGCGGGGACAGGGAGATGTATGTCTGGAACGAGACGATATCAAAGAATCAGATAGAGAAAAGCATAGTACATTATCAAAGCGAGATAGCCGTGAGCCAAAGCGAAGCATATACCGAGATGTGCAAGAAAACGATAGAGAAGCTAAAAAAACAATACAAAACGGCTCCGGAAAGCGTGGAGTATAAGCCGTGCAGCGGCATGCTTGAATTGATGGAGATAAGCGGCACGGGGGTGATAGACGGCACGATGGAATACCTTGAAGCGGTGGAGAATACTGAGGAAAAGTCAGGCCGTTGGTTTTTGGTTAAGAACAATATCAATTATAACGAGAACAATAAAAGGGCGCATAGCGAAAGCGATCAGGAGGGTAATATCTCAAGCCGATCGCAGAGGAGCGACGCGGAGCTAAGATACAAAAGGGAAAACAGGATAGGGAGTATACTCCGTGGCAACGGGGGTAAGCCGGTTGGCGATGAACGCAAGATGATAGATATATCGCCTGAGGCAGCGGTAAAGACCGCGGTGGATTTCCTTGAATCGGTTGGTATCTATAGCATGGAGCCAAACGGGATAAGGCTTATGAGCAATCATTACAGCAGGGAAGAGCTTGAAAGATTAGTTGAATATACGATAGAGAATGACGAGCAAGAGAAGATAGACAGAATAATACGCGATTATGGCAGCATAGAGAGCTTTTACAACAGGGACAAAGAACACCAGGGTTATGAAATTGAGTTTTTACGCACGATGAACGGGGTCAAGGTAGCTTCCGACTACAATGCTACACGCAGCGGCAGCGACGATGCCTATGCAGCACCAGAGTGGGCAAACGAAAAGCTGAGTATAGTTGTAAATGACGAGGGAATATTTGAATTACAATGGATACAGCCGCTAAACGTTACAGAGCTGATAACTGGCAGCGCAGAACTGCTGCAATTCAGCGAGATACGCGTTGTAATAGAAAAGATGATGGAGGTGATATACGGCCCGTTTTCAAGAGAACATGAAAATGCAGGAAAGACATATGAAGCGACGAGCATAGAGCTTTCGTTAATGCGCATAAATGCGCGGGATACTATAACAAAAGGTCTTTTAGTGCCGGTGTGGAGTGTATACAGCGAGGACAGCAATAATTATAACGAAAAGACTTCCGTGCTGGCGGTCAATGCCATCGACGGCAGCATAATAGATTTGCAAACAGGCTACTGACGATATAAACCCGGGTTTAATTAAATAATCTTAGGGCAATCCTCTTATTATCGGATTAAAAGATGATGGGAGGATTTTTTGTGAACATGATTTGGATAAAGAGAATAGCCGTTATCGCCCTGGCTGCGGCGCTTACAGCGCCTATGCTGCCGCGTGGCGCGGCGGCGGAGGGCGCCGAGGGCGTGTTCAGGCTGCACATAATCGCAAACAGCGACAGCGAGGACGACCAGCGCATAAAGCTTGAGGTAAGGGACAGGGTGCTTATGACGATGCAGTCGCTGGGCGGATGCAAAAGCGCCCGGGCTACGGAGAGTAAGCTTATGCAAAACGGGAAAACGATGCTTGAAGCCGCGGAAAACGTGCTTGCTGAGAACGGAACGGACTACGGCGCGCAGCTTGTTGTGGGCGAGTTTGATTTTCCGGACAGGGTGTATGGCGACAAGGTCTATCCCAGGGGACGCTACAGGGCGCTTAGGATAGTGCTTGGCGAAGGCAAAGGGCATAACTGGTGGTGCGTAATGTTTCCGCCGCTATGCATAGCGGAGACGGATAATGGGGAAATTGATATAAACAAGCTTGAATTGAAAAGCTGGATAATAGAAAAGCTGAAAAGCATAGACGGAGGAAAGCTATGGGAAAAACTAATGTCAAGGCTTGGCTGAGGCTGGCGCTTATATTCATGCTGTGCCTGAGCATAAGCGGCGCCGCTATGGCGGCTACGCTTAGGGTAGGCTCAAGCGGAGAAGAGGTTAAGACGCTGCAGACGAAGCTGAAGCGCTGGGGCTACTATACCGGCAGCATAGACGGCGTTTTCGGCTCGGGTACCAAGAAGGCGGTTATAGCGTTTCAAAAGAAAAACGGCCTTACGCCGGACGGAATAGTAGGGCCTGCAACGCTTAAGGCGCTAGGTATGCAGAGCAGCAGCGGCTCAAGCGCGAGCAGCGGCTCAAATACGAACGGAAATCTATATTTGTTGGCAAGGCTGGTATACGGAGAGGCGAGAGGCGAGCCGTACAAGGGGCAGGTGGCCGTGGCGGCTGTTGTGCTGAACAGGTTGAAGAGCAGCAAATTCCCCAACAGCGTGAGCGGCGTGATATACCAAAGCGGCGCATTCAGCGTGGTAAGCGACGGGCAGATAAACCTTACGCCGGATGAAACCGCCATAAAGGCCGCGCGCGACGCAATGAACGGCTACGACCCGACGAACGGCTGCCTATACTATTATAACCCCGCAAAGACCACCAACAAATGGATGCTGAGCAAGCCGGTGCTTCTGCGGATAGGCAATCACGCGTTTTTCAAATAAGAATTACAGGCATAAGCTTACTGGAGAAAATAAGATATGGAACGCTTTGACGGGAATGAATCTGAAAACAAAAAAAACAGAGCGATAGAGAACATGGCTGACGTTGAGCCGGTTGAATACGAAAAAGGCAAGCTTATAAGGGGCGGCGGCTTCTGGCATGCGGTGAGGACGATAGCGCTGCCTGTGCTGCTGGCTGTGGCGCTTGTGGCCACGGCGCTATGGGGGGACGAGCAAAGGACGCTTGCCGACGGCTACAGAAGAAACAGCGAAAATATATACAGAAGGGCTTTTACCGAGCTTTGCGACGACATGAGCAACATGCAGACCGCCCTGGGCAAACTGAGGGTGGCGGCGGCTCCGGGGCAATACATGCTGCTGCTTGACGATATATGGCGACTTTCCGGCTCCTGCGTGAGCCTGATGAGCCAGATACCGTCATCGCATATAGATACGGCAGAGCTGAACAGCTTCGTCGTGCGCATAGGCGATTATGCGCGCTCCTTAAGCAAAAAGGCGCTTGAGGGGGAGGAAAGAAGCGAGGACGATATGAAGCGGCTTGAGGAGCTTTACACAAAATGCGCCGAGATAAGCCGCGAGCTTAACGACAGGCTGAGCATAGGCGATGTGCCTACGGCGGCAATAACCAACAACGACTACTTTTTAAGCGCCTCCGGCACAGAAGAGGACGATAAGCAGGACGAGGATATAGACAAGTTCCCGACGCTTATATACGACGGCCCCTTCAGCGAAAGCAGCGAAAAGCGCGAGGCAAAGGGCCTGGGCGGGGATATGATAGACCAGGAGAAGGCAAAGCAGCAGGCCGAGGCTATAACGGGCATATCCGGCTTTGAGCTGACGGGCGAGACGGATGGAACGATACCGTCGTGGGACTTTTCCTCAACGGAAAATGACTCAAGAGAGGTGGATATATCCATAAGCAAGCAGGGAGGCAAGCTTGTTTGGCTGATGGGCTCCGCCACAGGCACGGCAAACGAGGTGCCGCCTAAGGACAAGGCTGACGAGCTTAAAAATGCGGCGCTCGAGTGGCTGGGCAAGGCGGGCTTTGACAACATGAAGGCCACATACGCGCAATACTATTCAGGCGCGGCTGTGATCAACTTTGCCGCGACAAAGGACGAGATAATACTATACAACGACCTTGTAAAGGTATGGGTGGACGTCGATACAAAAGAGATAATAGGCGCGGACGCGAGGAACTATCTTTTCAGCCACTGCGAAAGGGAGCTGGCGGAGCCTGCGATAAGCCCCGAGGAGGCCGAAGCCAGGGTATCGGTAAATCTTGAAATAGAGTCGAGGGAGCTGGCGCTGATACCGCTTACGCCCGAAACGGAGAAGCTTTGCTATGAATTTAAGGGCAGATGCGGCGAGGACGAGTACATAGTATACATTGATGCGCAAACCGGCTATGAGCAGCAGATATTCGTTATAATAAACACCGAAAACGGGCAGCTCACGATATAGGCTGACAGCTTAAAGCAAAAGCGCCGAAAAGGAAAAAGATTGTTAAAAAACCAGAAAATGCCGCGATACGGGCAGTAAGGCCATTGACAAGGCCGATAAGACGGTTAAAATATATGTAACAACCGTCATCGCCTTTGGGAGAATTAAGCTTGTTCAACGCATATGATATAGTTACCGAAGCGATAGACCGAGCCACGGAGGGTAAACCGGTGGGGCGGTCTAAAGCTGTTTATTCCCCAAAATACTTTGGCTACAACATAACGCTGCCATATACCGGCGGGGACGCCGGCATGGCCGGGGAGATAAAAGCCGCCTGCAACGCCGCAATGAATAGGGAATACATAGCCGGGGCGGAAACGCATGCGCGGAGCATATGGCTGAAGCTGGACAAAAAGGAGATAGAGAGCCTGCTCAGAACGGCTGTACGGGAGCTGCCGGAAGCCGGATTGGCAGACGGCGACACTATGGCCGGCTTCACACTGATGAAGATGAGGACGCTGGCTAAAAATGGAGACAGGGGCTTGAGCGAGGATGCGCGCATACTGCACGCGATGTGGCTGGCGCTTGGCATAACGGCATTCCATAAGGATAAAAAGAGGACGAGGGCCAGACTTACGGAGGCGTGCAAAGCGATAGACGGCATGCTTTCAGGCTTTGCGCCGGATAAACGCGCAAGCGCAAGGGCCATGAACGGGCTTGCCGGCATGGCGGCGCACAAGCTTATATACGCAGGGATAATTATAGAGGAGGATGGATATATATGACTATTAAATGGCTTGGACACAGCTGCTTTTTGATGACTACGGACAACGGGACAAGGATAATGACGGACCCATGCGACCCTGATACGGGCTATAATATAAAGCCCGTGGAATGCGACATACTTACGATAAGCCACGATCATCACGATCACAACTATGCGGCGCTTGCGCTCGGCGAGCCCGTCAGGATAGATAGCAGCGGCGAATACAGAGTGAAGGACGTGAGCATAACCGGCATAAACACATGGCATGACGATGCGAAGGGCAAAAAGCGCGGAGAGAACATTGTGTTCGTATTTGAATTTGACATGATGAGGATAGTGCATCTTGGCGACCTTGGCGAGGTGCCGGACGCGGAGACGCTTAAAAAGATAGGCCATACGGACGTGCTGCTGACGCCCGTGGGCGGGGTATACACGATAGATGCAAAAGGTGCCAAGGCCGTGGCGGACGCGCTTAAGCCCAAGGTGATAATACCTATGCACTACAGGACCCCAGCGCTGGCATTTGACCTTGAGGATCTATCAAAATGCATAGCGCTTGTAAAGGATAGGCCAATACACTATATACGCAACAGCGAGGCGCACCTGAGCAAGGACTCGCTTGGTACGGACAGGGTGATAACCCTTGAATACGCCAAGGAATAAACAGGCTTATAATCAATAAAGGACAGATGGACAACAGCGTTTTTGCAAGGCATGATTCCAGGCTGAAGGAGTTCCGCAGGCCATTCGGCGCGGCACGCGAGGGCGAAAGCATAAGGCTTTATATAGAAGCGCAGGGCGTTGCGCGGGCAAAGCTGAGGCTTTGGAGGGAAAACAGGCAGGAGATAATTGAAGGCGAAAAATGCGGCGGAGGCTTTACCTTCGCCTTTTTGACCGGCGGAGCGGGAATAATCTGGTACTATTTTATACTTGAGACAAAGGACGGCACGCGCTATTTGGGCTCAAGCTCCCCGCTTGGCTGCGGGGACTCCAGGATAAGCGAAAACGAGCCGAACTCATGGCAGATAACGGTTTATCAGGCCCGTTTTGAGACGCCGGAAAGCGCGAAGGGCGCTATGGCTTACCAGATATTTCCGGACAGGTTCTTTAAGAGGGGCAGGGGCGGCCTTGCGCGCACGCAAAGAAGGGAAGCGCTGAACTGGGACACGGTCGCGCACGAGGATTGGGACGAGGAGGTAATGTATACCCCGCTGCCAAACAAAAGGGACTACGACCCATGCGATTTTTACGGCGGCGACCTTGACGGGATAAGCGCCAAGCTTGATTACCTTGCAGAGATAGGCGTTACGCACATATATCTTAACCCGATATTTGAGGCGCAGGCCAACCACAGATACAACACGGGCGACTACCACAGGGTAGACGAGATGCTCGGCGGCGAGGAGGCGCTGAAAAGGCTCATCGCAGAGGCTAAAAAAAGAGGCATAAGGCTAATGCTTGACGGCGTGTTTTCGCACACCGGGGCCGAGAGCGCATACTTTAATAAAACGGGCAGGTATCCTGGGCTTGGCGCATATCAGGGCGAAGGTTCCGCCTACTATAGTTGGTACGGCTTTGAGCATTTTCCGGACAAGTATGCTTGCTGGTGGGGATTTGAATCGCTGCCGGAGGTAAACGAGCTTGACAGGGGGTATATGGCGTTCATAGCGGGAGTTGTAGACCATTACGCAAAGCTTGGCATAGATAGCTGGAGGCTTGACGTTGCGGACGAGCTGCCTGACGAGTTTATAGCGTTCCTGAGAAGGGAGCTTAAGAGCCGCTGCCGCGACGGGCTTTTGATAGGAGAGGTATGGGAGGATGCCTCCACAAAGTGCGGGGCAAACGGAAGAAGGCGCTATACCGACGGGCATGAGCTTGACGGGGTTATGAATTACCCGTTTATGGAGGCTGTATGCGGCTTTTTGTTGAACAGGATAGACGCGCCCGAGCTTGCGCTCCGGCTTACGGCGCTTAGGCAGAATTACCCGAAGGCATTTTATGAATCGAGCCTGAGCATGCTTTCAAGCCACGATACGCTAAGGCTTTTGACAGCCCTGTCCGGCGCGCCGGACAGGAACGCCATATCAAGAGAAGAGCAGGCCGTATACAGGCCGGCCGTGGACATGCTGAGGATAGGCAAAAAGCGGGTAACGCAGGCTCAGCTGATACAGCTTCTGCACCCGGGCATACCGTGCGTATACTATGGGGAGGAAGCCGGAATGGAGGGCATGGCGGACCCATTCAGCAGGAGGACATATCCCTGGGGAAAAGAGGACGAAGAAATAAAGGGCAGGTTTATGACTATTGCCAGGCTGAGAAGGGAAAGCGACGCGATAAGGTACGGCAAATGCTGCTTTGCATATAAAAACGAAGATGTGTTCATTATACTTAGGAGCATGGAAAAAAGCTGCGCAATGGGCATAGTTAACAGGAGCGGGCGCGAAAAGAGCTTTTATATAGACAGGAGCGACTTTTCGTTTGGACCCGACGCGGACGGGGTGATGCTGGATACAGGCGTAAGCGACGCGCTTGACGGGGGCAGCAAGACGGGCGAAAACGGCAGAATGTTTATAAGAATCAAGCCCTACTCGGCGATGCTGCTATGTTGAAATGCCGCCGCCATTATGATAGAATAAACTGACCAATGAAGGAAGCTGCCCGAAGGGGGCGGATAAGGTTTAGAATAAACTACGGAGGATAACACAATGGTTGAAAAGACTATGACCATCGAAGAGATACTGCGCCAGGACGAAGGCCTTGCCAACATACTGCTGGCGAGCGGCATGCACTGCCTTGGCTGCGTTATGGCCAGCGGCGAAAACCTTGAGCAGGCCTGCGCGGTACACGGCATAGACGCCGATGCGCTAACTAAGCAGCTGAACGATTATCTTGCAAACAAATAAGCTGCTGTGAACGCAAAAAAGCTTGCAAGGGGGGCCATAACGGCCGCCCTTTATGCATTGATAACGGTAGCGATAGCGCCTATAAGCTCGGGGCTGATGCAGCTAAGGCTTTCGGAAGGGCTATGCGTGCTGCCCTATTTTGCACCCGAAACGGCGATAGGGCTTTTTGTGGGCTGCGTAGCTGCGAATCTTATAACCGGCGCAATGTGGCTGGACGTTGTGTTCGGCAGCCTTGCTACGCTTGCCGCAGGGCTTATCACGGCCATGATAGGAAAAAGGGGGCTTTCAAAATGGATAGCGCCGCTGCCGGCGGTGATAATAAACGCGCTGGTGATAGGGGCGGTGCTGTGCTACGGATACAAGGTGGGCGCGGAATATTATGCTTGCGCATTGTATGTTGCGCTTGGCGAGGCCATAAGCTGCTACGCCGTGGGCATGCCGGTATGCGCCGCGATAAGGCCGATAGAAAAGAAGCTGTTCGGCTGATTTTTGGACCTTTGCGCACAGTTTGCACACAATTGGCGCACGTTTTGGCGCACAAAGCCGCAGCAAAAGACGCCTGTTTTTTGCCGTTGAAATGCGCAGACGCATAAGCTATAATTAACACGCTGGAAGAACAGGCAAGGGAGCTATCCCAAACCCGTTCTTCTTTTATTTTTGGCGAGCGCCGGCCGTAACGGGCGCTTTTTTTGTGCGTAAAACGCGCACGGAAAGGAGACGCGATGAACTTAAGGACAGATGTGCCGCATGAGCTGCCTGATACGGAGCTTAAAAGCAAGGGGCGCGGCGCGGTGAAGGAGGCCCTAATGCAGCTTAGGGCCGAGGGGTATCCCGTTGAACTGCCGAAGGAGGCGGCAGAGGATACGGACGAGGAGCAGCTTAGCGCCGAAGCGGTGCGCAAGGCCTATGAAAACAGCATAGAGTACAGGCTCGGCTGCGAGATAATGGACGGGCTGACCCAGAGCTACGGATTGAGCAGCGAGGATGCGGAGGCAATGCTGACGGGAGAGTATTCGCCAAAAAGCTGCCAGATTATAGCCTCAAGAGCTGCCGAGGTGCTCAGCAGGCTGAACGCTGAAAACAAGCTTAAAAGGCCGATAGACAGCTACCTTGGGGAGGAGGGCTTTCTTTCAATGCTCAGGCAGATGCCCGTTGAGCTTGCGGTGAGGATAAAGGAGGCCGAATGGGAGGCCGAGGGCGCAAGCAACGCAAGAAGCGACGGCGAGAGGAACGCAATAGAAAAGCTGCGCGCACGCCAGGCGCTGCCGGCGCCGATGCGCACCATAATCCCAGCCAGCGCCGAGCCTGACTTCGCTACCATGTCAAGCGAGGAATTCAAGCGATTTAAGCAGAGGCATTTCGGCCAGTAAGCGGCAAAGCAGAGCCGGAACAGAAACAGAAAATCAAAAGCTGAAACAAAAAGAAAGGAAATAAAACAATGAACACCAACACCACTTTTTCTACATCAGATAGCACCGGCCTCAACAAGCAGTACTTCGACAGGCAGCTTCTTGAAGGCGCTAAGACCCGCTTCGTATTCACCAAGTATGGCCAGAAGCGAACCGTCCCCCTCAACAACGGCAAGAGGGTGGAGTTCCGCCGATGGAACCTTTTTGACATTGACGACAAGATGTGCGCCCTTGAGGAGGGCAGGACTCCGGACGGGCAGTCCCTTTCCCAGAGTAGCGTTGAGGCAGGGCTTACCCAGTACGGCGCATATGTCGAGATAAGCGACCTGCTTGAGGATACCGCCTACGACAAGGTGCTTAGCGACAGCGCGGAGCTGCTTGGCGAGCAGATAGGCACCGTTATGGAATGGGTCACCCGAGACGCAATTTCAAGCGGCAACAACGTGCAGCGCGTGGGCGGCAAGTCCAGCCGAAGCGAGATAGCCGCAACGGATACGCTGACTGTAAACGAGGTGAGGAAGGCCGTGCGCACGCTCAAAAAGGCCAAGGCGCGCCCCTTCACTATGGACGGGCGCAGGCCCCACTATGTTTGCATATGCTCCCCTGACGCGGTGTACGACCTGCAGAACGATTCGCTTTGGCAGGATGTTTCCAAGTATTCCAATGCCGAAAGCATATACACCGGCGAGATCGGCAGGCTTTTCGGCGTGGTATTTGTTGAATCCACTGAAGCCAAGGTGATACACCAGGCGGTACACACCAAGGTGGCGAGCCACACAGCCAACAGCGCGGACATTACGCTTGCTGAGATAAGCGACGCCGCTGCCGCCTACATGGGCCGCGAAGGCGCCAGGATAAACATAGGCGACAACGAGTATACCGTGAAGAGCGTAGACAAGGCCAATAATATGATAACCCTTACCGCCGCCGTGACCACCGCAATAGCCGCCGATACCGTTGTATACAGCAAGGAGGCCGGCGCGCTTGCAAGCGACAAGACCGCCGCAGACGTACACATGACCCTTATATTCGGCAAGGACGCATACGGCGTTATAGACCTTGAGAACGGCGCGATGGAGAGCATAGTAAAGCCCCGCGGCAGCGCAGGCGCGGACGACCCGCTGAATCAGCGTTCCACAGTAGGCGCAAAGGTAACGGGCTTTGCGGCAGTTATACTGAACGATCTGTGGATAGTGCGCATAGAGCATGGCGTAAGCGCCTGATGCGGCTTTATTAAAAATCAGGAAGAGCAAACAGATAAGCATATAAGGAGGGAAGGAGCATGGACATGATGAGCGAAAGGGAAATGGAACGCGAAATCAGCGCCGCGCTCGACGCTCAGCGCGCCGAGGAACAGGTTGAAATCATGCTCGCTAAGCTTCCGGGGGTAAGCAATTACCCCTGGGAGGGCGCGCTGAACGGCCACTTTTACAGGATAAAAAGGGGAGTCAGGGTGAGAGTGCCAAGGAGCATAGCTGAGCTGATAAGCGAAAACGAGCGCATATGCGAGGAAAGCCGGAGCGAGCTGAACGAATACGCGAAAGGCGCGGGCAAAAGGCTTGGATAAGGGGTGAGGATATGACACTGAACGACATTATAGTTAACGCGCTTATGCAGATGGACAGGGGGCATGACGCGCAGACGCTTGACATATGGCGAGACAAGCTGACGGGCTTTGCCAACGATGCGATAGCCGACCTTGCGATGACGATAAAGCCTGTACGGACGGAAAAGGCCGAGATAGACAACAGCTGCATAGATTGCTCAAGGCTGCAAAGGGAATGCGTTAAGGTGGTAAGGGTACGCATAAACGGCATGGATATGCCGTTTTATGGCGACGATGCCGACGGCAGCATAATACTGCTTGACAACACGGACGAGGAGCAAGCGGAGATAACATACCGCTTTATGCCCAAAACGCTTAGCGCCGCAACAGATGAGCCGGAGCTGCCGGTAAGGTGCCACAACCTGATAGTTACATACGTTGTTGCGAGGGAAAGGGCCGCGGGAGACGTTGGCACGCAAAGGGGAGGCAACATATATTTTCAGCTATACGAAGCCGGAAAGCTCAAGCTAAGGCCGCACATAGGCGGAGCCGACGCATACAAGCTTGTGAACAGGTGGTGAGGCAATGTCGAGGACTATATACCACATAAACGAGTTTGTGGGAATAGATCAATCCCATGACGAGAACGGCCTTAAGCCCATGATGAGCCCCGACGCATGCAATATGGACACCACCGACGGCAATTTGAGCGTGGCCAGGGGGTGCGTCAGGCACATACAGGCGGCCATACCCGGAGATGGGGGAATACACGCGCTGAAGATATTCTCTACGCTTTCTGGGGACATGTTCATAGCCGCGGCGGGTGAGAGCATATACGCCTACAAGGACGGGGAATGGAAAAGCGTGTACACATATTCAGACGGGCTGAGCGAGCACCATTTTGACTTTGTACAGGCGCAGATAGCGTCAAAGGACTATTTGATAATAGCAAGCGGGGAAAAGCAGCTTGTAAAGTTTGACGGAACGACGGCTGCGCCGTTCGGCAGCGAGGAGGGATTATCAAACAAGGCTGTGGGCTACCTTGCGATGTACAGAAGCAGGCTGTTTTCCGCAGGAGACAAGGAAAACCCGAACAGGCTGTATTGGTCTCAGCTGCCAGGCGGGACAAGGAGCATAGAAAGCTGGGGCCCCGTGGAGGCCAGCCCGAACGTTGAAGGCGGCCATACCGAGGTAGGCAGCATGAAGAGCGACCCGATAGTAGGCCTTGCGGCGCTGAGCAATCAGCTTATCATATTCAAGCAGAACAGCATATACAGGCTGCTTGGAGATAAACCGAGCAACTTTATTGTTGAAGAGGTGGAGGCAAGGAACGAAAGCACCGTTTATACGGCCATAGTAAAGCGCGCGGGCAGCTTATTCTTCCTTACAAAGGGAGGATTGTGCATATTCAACGGCGTTAACGCGCAAACGATGGCCGACGCAAGGCGTATACAGGGGATACTGAAAAACTCATCGACAGCAGACAGCCGTGGGGCGATATGCCGCGACAAGCTGTACTTTACCATAAGCGAAAACAACAAATGCGCCATGATAGAATACGACCTTACAAGGGGCGCGTACATGCTGAGGAGAGGCTTTACGGCATACGATATATGCTCCAAGGCCGGCACGGTATACCTGGTCAACGAGAACCGCTGCGTATGCAGGCTGGACGAAGGTACGAGCTACGATGGCGCTCCCATGAACGCATACTGGCAGACGCCTAAGACCGACCTTTACGACAAGGGCGGGATAAAGGCTATGCGAGCGCTTTATTTAAGGGGCCAAAGCGACGATGCCGACAGCGCGACGCTGATAGACGTGACGATAGGCGGGTGCGTAACGACATACCGCACGCTTTTGCCCAAAAGCGAAAACGACGTGCTCGAGGTGCCGCTGCAAAACGAGGGAAGGACGTTCTGCATGCGCATATACAATGAAGCCGGAGGCAGCTTTACGCTGAAAAGCGGCATGGAGGCCGAGTTTGACGCAAGGAGGAGGAGCGAGTAATGGCGATGGACATGAGGGCGCTATACACCATAGCGCTTACTGCGCAGAGGGAAAGCCCTACGGCTGAGGAGGACATAAAGGCGAACGAAAACTGCCTTAACCAGAATTTCACCATATTGGCGCAGAAGATAGAGGAGCTTGAAAACAGGGTAAAGGCCCTTGAGAGCGCGACATGAGGCGAGATATGAACTAAAAACCGCAGCAAAAACAGACACAGCATAAAAACAAACAGGGAGGAATAACAATGGCAAGCTATTATGTTACCGGCTACAGCACGCCGCAGGGCGTGAGCAGCCGGGCGGACGTGAGAGAATGGCAGAACAGGCTTGGGGTCAAGGCGGACGGGATATGGGGTCCCAAGACACAGGCTGCATACGAGCAATACAATGCGGCAAATTCGCTCAACACGTTCCAAAACTACTATAACACGATCATGGGCGCGCTGAGCGTGCCTTCGATAAGCGTAAACGTACCCTCAAAAGAGGCGCTTAAGGCGGATATATCAAGCTACCTCAGGCCGAGCGTTGATCTTGCGATATCGAACAGGCGTGCAAGGGGAGAAACGAACAAGGCGGAGCTTGATGCGGACGCCGTGAGCCGCGGCATGGGCGCATCGACATATGTGACCAGCATGAAGGGCCGCGAGGACGGCAAGGTGGAAAGCGACATTTCAATGATGGAGGCGCAATACACCGCCACGCTTGCCGAGCGCATAGCGAGCGCGCTTGAAAAATACGAGGCGATGAGCATGCAGGCGCAGATGCAGAACGCTCAGTATGCCTACAACGCGCAGAGTACGGCGCTTGGGCTGGCATCGCAATGGTTCAACAGCTACATGAACAACGCCGCAAAAAACGTGAAGCGCAGCGGCGGCACATCCTCAAAGGGCGGGCTTGGCCTGGCAAGCAAAAACATGTCCACAAAGGATTATATACGCTTTGTAGGCGGGCTTTCCGGCTCCGAAAGATCGATGCTGTACAATTCCGGCTCCACAGAATGGGCCCTTATGCGCCTTGAGCTGCAGGACGCACTCGGCAAGGACGGCTACAACGAGGTACGCTCGGCCTTCCCGGTGGCGCCGCTTAGGACAACGGGTATAGGCGCTTCCAAATCCACAAACAGGAGGAGCGGATCATGGGCGACAATACGACGGTAAGCGTGAAAAAGGAGTTTGGAGTATCGCTTGATATTGCAAGGAGCATATCTAACCGAGAATTTACCGTTGTTGAAGGCGACACCGGCAATGTGCTTAAGATAACGCTGAATAACGACGGTGCGCCGGTAGATCTGACAGGATGCAGGGTGATGGCGCTGTTTTCAAAATCCGACGGCACAACGGTGTGCCAGGACAGCGGGGAAGCGGGCAGCGGAGTAAGCGTTGGCGGCACGAACAATAACGAGATAACGATTACCCTTTTTGCATCGTCCGTATCGCCGGGCATGGTGGAATGCGAGATACAGGTGTACTCTGGAAGCGGCCAGGAGACGCTTATAACGACGGCACAGTTCAACTTCAAATGCAGAAGGGGCATACTTAACGCGGACACCGTGGCTGCCGTTCCGCAATACCCTATACTTGTATCCCTTATAAGGGACATGAACGAGATTGAGGCAAGCACAGAAAATCTGATAGAGAGCAATATCAGTATACAGGCCGCGGAGGAGAAGCGTGTGCTGGCCGAAACGCAGAGGAGCAACGCCGAAAATACCAGAAACAGCAACGAGGCCGAGCGCAAGCAGGCCGAAATGGAAAGGGATGCAAGCGAAAAGGTACGCGCCAACAAGTTCAACCAAAAAGAGCGCGAGCTTGACGAGCTGATGGATACGGCAAGCGGGCTTATAGCGGAGCTTCAGGGGGCCGGAGAGGGCTCAACGCCTATAAGGAGCATAGTCGGCATACTTAAGGGCGACGGTACGGAGATATCCGCCGCGCAGTCCGGCGTGGATTACGAGGCGCCGGCGGCTGAAGCTTCGGCATTGCCCGAATCCGGCACGGCACTGAGCGAGGATACGGTGTATACGCCAACTTCGGCCGTAGGCACATATCAGTTCGTGCCGCCTGCGTCCGGCTGGGCGCACGGCAGCTTTACAACGGCCGAAAACGCGGCGGTGACTTTTGCCGGCGGCAGCAGGTTTCTCGGCCAAGCGCCCGAAATAGCAGCGGGCAAGACGTATGAGTTTGACGTGCTTGACTGCGTATGGGCGATACAGGAGGTAAGCGGCTGATGATACCCAAAAGATTTGCGTTAAGGCGAAGAATGTTCGCCAAAAAGGGCGGCGGCGGGGGCGTTGCCGCCCTTAGTATAAGCTATAGCGGCGAATGGACGGATCACGGCATGGTGGCGATGACAGGGGGCGAATACAGACTGCTTGAGTTTAGATCGTCAGGCACGCTGAGTATAGCGAAGCCGGTGAATTGCGAGGTATGTGTTGTTGGCGGCGGTGCGGACGGCAGCAGCGGCAGCAAAACAGAAGGCCAAGCCGGAGTCGGGGGCGCGGGAGGCTACCTTAAGAACGCAAGCCTGACTGCTTACAGCGGCGGAGGCGTTATCATCGGCGCGGCAAAGGGTGCATCCTCCATAGGAGGCATAGTGGCCAACGGCGCAGCATCAAAGAACGGAGGTACCGGCGCAGGCGGAGCGGACATACAGGCCGCCGGCAAGGGCGACGGAATAAGCAAGTATCCATTCGGAGACAGCGCATATGAACAATGGCAGGACAAGCCGCACTGCGGAGGCGGCTCCGGAGGAGTGCTTGAATATGTGCCGGAGGACGAATACTACTTTGGCGGCGAGGGCGGCACGAACGGCGGCGACGGCAAAGCGGCTGCCGAAAGCACAAAATCGATAACGCACGCCACGCCGGGAGGCAAGTACGGCGGGGGCAGCGGAAGCAAGGGCAAGGGCTCCGCGGCGAGCTACTATGGCTCGGGCGGCGGAGGCGGCACATATTATGTACGCAGTAGCTCAAGCGAAACGGCGGCTGCCGGAGGAAGCGGCTATCAGGGCATAGTGTACCTGAGGATAGAAAAAACACAGTCAGAGGAATAAAGAAAGGAGCATCAGCGGATATACATGAGATACGCGGTGATAAAAAACGACACGGTAGAAAACGTTATAGTCGCCAAAAGCGAAAACAAGGCCGAGCTTGAAAAGCTGCTTTCGGCCGAGCTTGAGGACGCGTCTATATACGGGCTTGAGGCGGGCGACATGCGCATAGACGGAAAGTGGACAAGAAACCATGCCGGCGAGCAGATAACGCTTGATGAAAACGCGACATACGACGAGCTTTTAAGCTATATAGAGGAACTGGAGGGGCTTATATATGGTTAAACGCGGGGAAATGCAGCAAAGGATAGCAAGGGCAAAGGCCGAGCTTATTAAAAAGCTCGGCAGGCCTTATGCCGGAGACGGGGTAAAGGAAGATGGAAAGAAGGAGTGAATTTGCGGCGTGGCTTGAGCGGCAAACCGGCAGCGCATATGTGTGGGGCGCGCAGGGACACAGGGTGGAGCGCGATGGCAGCGTCCACCTGAGGGACAGGGAGGTGAGCCCTAACTACATAAGCTGGACAAAGCTGAGGGAGACGAGCCGTAAAAACGCGGAAAGAGCGGCAGCCTATATAAGAAAAAAGCTTGATGAGGGGGCGGAAAGCATCAGCTGCTACGATTGCAGCGGCCTTATAATGGCTTATCTTAAGGAGATGAAGGGCTACCTAACATGCGACATGACGAGCAGGGCGCTGTTTTTGATAACTGAGGAAATTGCTAAAGACGAGCTTGACATCGGCGACCTTGTATTCAGGCACAACGGGGAGAGGATAGTACATGTAGGCGCATATGTAGGCAACGGCTTTGTTATAGACAGCCGCGGAAGGGACGCGGGTGTTGTTAAGCAGAGCATAAGCAGCTTCCCGTGGAACAGGTTCGGCAAGCTCAAGCTGCTGGACAGGAGCGAAGAGACTCAAGAGCATGTGCCATACTACGGCAAATGCTGTGGAAAAAGCGTTTATGTAAGAAGCGGAGCCGGTACGGCATATCCCATACTTGCAACGGCGCACAGTGGAGACAAGCTGATTGCACTGCCCGAGGAAAACGGCTGGCAGAGGATAGCCATATGCTGCAAAGGAAAAATGCTTACAGGATACATGAGCGCAAAATATATAGAATATGCATATTGAAGGGAGAATTATTATGAGCGAAAAGGCTGTTATGTGGATAAAAGGAGCGATAGCCGCCCTGGGCGGGGCTGCGGCTTATCTTTGGGGACCATGGGACGCGCTGATAAACGCGCTTATAGCGCTGGTGGCGCTTGACTACGTTACGGGCGTTATATGCGCGGCAGCCAACAAAAGGCTGAGCAGCGAGATAGGCTTTAAGGGGCTTATAAAAAAGGCGGTTATATTTGCGCTGGTAGCCGTGGCCGGAGTTGCGGACAAGGTGATACCGGCTACGAATCAGGCGATACGTGCGGCGGTGATACTGTTTTACATAGCTAACGAGGCGATAAGCATACTTGAAAACGCTGCTGAGCTTGGCTTGCCGGTACCTGAAAAGCTTAAGGCGGTACTTATTAAAACAAAAGGCGAGGATAAGGCAGAGTAAAACGGTTGCCGAGGCGTTAAAATCAGATTATAATGGGAGCATATGAACTAAATATGATATCAAGGAGGAAGTATGCTCCCCGAGGATATTCAAAAGCAATACGACATAAGCCGCAAGCGGGCGATAGACGAGGCTGAAAAGCGCAAGGAAATGGCATACAGGGCATGGCCGAGGCTTAAGGAGATAGACGGCGAGATACGCGATATATCATTTAAGCTTGGCATAGAGCTTGTTAACGCAAAGGATAGGGACGCGGTGCGCCATAGAACAGCGGAAAAGCTTGAGCTGCTTACAAGGGAAAGAAATGAGCTGCTTAAACAGAACAAGCTTGACGGAAGCTGCCTTAAGCCGCGCTATAACTGCCCGAAATGCGGCGACACGGGCTTTTTGCCTAACGGCGGGCTTTGTCCCTGCGCAAGAATGAAGCTTGCGGGCAGGCGATACGCATCCTCAGGAATAAGTGAAAACGCTGGCTTTGACAGGTTCGACAGCTCCATATTCAAAGATGCGGAGCAGCTCAAGCGCACCCAAAAAGCCGCCAAGATATGCCGCGAATACGCGCAGAGCCTTGAATACAACGGGGCGCGCGGGCTGCTGCTTATGGGTGAAACAGGGCTTGGCAAAACGTTCTTGATAGACTGCATAGGCAGGGAGGCCATTGAAAGAGGCTTCGGCGTAAAAAAATACACAGCCTACAACCTTATAGACGCAACGCTGAGGGCGTTGAGGGCGCGCACTGCCGGGCCGGAGCTTGCGGAGGCCGACCTGCTGATGATAGACGACCTCGGCACGGAGCCTATGGTGCCCGGGATAACTATAGAAACGCTTTTTGCGCTGATAAACGAACGGCAGTTTTCCGGCAAGGCCACGGTGATAGCGACCAACCTTACAAAAAACGACATATACGAGCAATACGGCGAAAGGATAATATCAAGGCTTTTTGCATCGCGCGAGTTTGCGGCGATAACGCTTAAGGGGAACGACCTTAGAGTATAACAGGGCTTCAGAATACAAAATGCCGAGAGTGTCGAAAAAGTGGCTGAACGCCACTTTTTCGAGTTTTTACGGGTTTTGCCTCTCGCTCACGCTCCCGGGCGGCAAAACCCGAAAGACATGAAAACCTGAAGGTTTTCATACGTTCTGACGTGGATGCCGTCAGAGCCGGAATTAGCTTAAGGGGCAGCCGCCCCCTAACAACCCTAAGGTTTATCGACAGGCTGCGCCGGCCTTCCATGTATAGGAAGGCCGGCTGTTTTTTGGTTTTGGATTTTTATTACTCGGCGGCTTCTTCGCCGGTTACGGAATAGTCGATTATGCAGCCGCAGGGGCAGACCTTTGCACACGCGCCGCAGCGGGTACACTTGTCGGAATCTATGCGGGCATAACCATCTTCAACGGCTATGGCGCCATACTTACATTCCTTGACGCAGCGGCCGCAGGCGATGCAGGCCTTCATGCACGCGGTGCGGGCAACGCGACCGGTATCCTTGTTGCGGCAAAGCACAAGCACCTTAGTCTCTGCCGGTATAAGCCTTATGGCGCTCCTCGGGCAGGTGTTTACGCAGTTGCCGCAGGCAACGCATTTGTTGGAATCTATAAGCGCGATGCCATTGTTTATGCTTATTGCGCCGAACGCGCAGACCTTCATACAGTCGCCAAGACCTATGCAGGAATACGGACACTCCTTGGGTCCGCCCGCCATTGAAGCGGCGGCGGCGCAGCTACGGTAGCCATCGTACTTATAACGCTCCTTGGCTATACCGTTATGACCCTGGCATATAACGCGCGCGACCATCTTTTCGCCGGCCTCTAACTCTATGCCGAGTGCCTCGCTTATGGCGGCAAGGTCTGCGGCGGCGCAGGCATTGGGCTTAGCTTCGCCGTTTACAACGGCTTCGGCAAACGCCGCACAGCCTGCATATCCGCAGGCGCCGCAGTTTGCCCCGCCAAGCGCTTCGCTGACCTTGGCAATGCGCGGGTCAACCTCCACAGCCAGCTTTTTATCCGCGACCTCCAGCAATATGCCGAATATAAGGCCGATCACGCCCAGCACGCCCAAAGCAAGCAATACGGGGATCCACTCCATACTTGTTCCCTCCTTAGGAGCCGAGGCCCGCAAAGCCCATGAAAGCCACGGACATGAGGCCGGCTATTATAAGCGAGCTTGAAAAGCCCTTGAGACAATTGGGCACCTTCGATGTTTCTAGCCTCTCCCTTACGCCGGCCATAAGCACTATGGCGAGCAGGAAGCCCAAGGCGCCGAATACGCCGTTCAATACCGAGAAAAGCAGATCGTACTCTACAAGCTGACCGCCTATGGTTATGGGATCGCCTATGTTAAGCAGGCAAACGCCCAAAACCGCGCAGTTGGTGGTTATAAGCGGCAGATATATGCCGAGCGCCTTATAAAGCGACGGGCTGCTCTTTTTGATGAACATTTCAACTATCTGCACCAGGCTGGCTATTACCAGTATGAACACTATGGTGTTCAGGTAAGCAAGCCCAAGCGGCACGAGCAGATAAGTGTATATAAGATAGGTGAAAAGCGAGGCAAGAGCCATTACAAACGTGACGGCGAGACCCATGCCGGTAGCGGTTTCGACCTTGTTGGATACGCCGAGGAATGGGCAGTTGCCAAGATAACGAGAGAATATGAAGTTGTTGGTAAGCACGCAGTTTACCATGAACAGAAGCACCTTCACTATGCCGCTCATGCGCGTATCACTCCTTTCTCATCACTCTTTTTCTTTGCAGCCTTTTCGGTGAAGTAGTTGGCAATGCCAAGCACAAGACCGAATACAATGAAGCCGCCGGGCGCCATGAGCGCAAGAAGCATGGGCTCAAAGCCGGCGCCGAATATGCTTATGCCGAATATGCTGCCGCTGCCGAGTATCTCACGCACCATACCGATAACGGTTATTGCAAGCGTAAAGCCTGCGCCCATGCCAAGACCGTCCGCCGCGCTGAGCAAAGGCCCGTTTTTGCTTGCAAACGCCTCAGCCCTTGCAAGTATTATGCAGTTGACGACGATAAGCGGTATGAATATGCCAAGGCTCGCGTAAAGCGCAGGCACAAAGGCTTTCACTATCATCTCTACCAATGTAACGAAGGTACATATAACGACTACGAACGCCGGAATACGGATCTTATCAGGAATGATGTTCCTAAGCAGGGATATGACCACGTTTGAACCGACAAGCACAAACGTTGCCGCCGCGCCCATACCGACGGCGTTTGTAGCGCTGGTTGTCGAAGCGAGCGTGGGGCATATGCCCAGAACAAGCCTCAGCGTCGGGTTTTCGTTGAGTATTCCGTTAAAGAATACGCTTGAAAGTGTCTTTTCTTTTTTAGCCATTGGCCTTTTCCTCCTTCAGGCGGCCATAAAGCCGGGGCTTAACATATTTATCAAGAAGAGGAGTGACTATATTCATAATGAGTATGCCATAGGTCACGCCTTCCGGATAGTTGCAGAAGTTCCTTATTACGACAACTATTATGCCGCAGCCGGCAGCATAGATGAATTGGCCTTTTGAGCTCATCGGGCTGGTGGTATAATCCGTTGCCATGAACACGGCGCCGAGCATGACGCCGCCGGCCAGTATGGCCTGCACAGGGTCGTTGCCAAGTATTGCCGAGAACACGAATACCACCGCAAGGAACGTTACTGGTATGCGCCAGGTTATTACCCTGCGCATGAGCATGTAGATAAGGCCGATAAGTATGGCAGCCTTCGATACCTCGCCTATACAGCCGGGTATATTGCCAAGGAACATGTCAAGATAAGTAGCGTTGTAGCTTCCGCTAAGCACCGTTGCGCTGGTAACACCGTCCGCAGCGGCCTGCTCCCAGAATGGAAGCGACTTGAAAAGGAAAACGCTGCCGTTCCAGCCGGACGGTATGAACGTGGTCATGCGCACGGGCCAGCTTGCAAGCATTATACCCCTTGCGGCAAGCGCGGGATTGACGAAGTTATCGCCTATGCCGCCGAAAAGCTGCTTAACGAGTATTATCGCAAGGCCGCTGCCGATCACGGGCAGCCACCATGGCGCCGTTGGCGGGAGGTTTAGGCCAACAAGAAGGCCGGTGACAGCCGCGCTCAGGTCGCCTACCCTTATGGTCTTATGCGTAAGCTTCTGCCAAAGATACTCAAACAGGACCGCTGAAAATGTGGATATAACCACCAGCAGCGCCGCGTTTACGCCAAAGTAGTATATGCCGGCTATGGTAGCGGGCATAAGCGCGATTATAACATCGAGCATCAAGGAGCGCGTGTTCTGCTGGCTGCGCACATGTGGCGCGGTTGAAATATACAGGCTCATATTACTTCCTCCTTGCCGCGGCGGCAATTGCGTCCTTAGTGTTCTTGAATGCCGCGGTCAGCCATCTTCTTGAGGGGCAGGCATAGGAGCAGCAGCCGCACAGTATGCAGTCCATAACGTGGTTGGCTTTTGCGCCTTCAAGGTTGCCGGCGTCGCAAAGATGCTTGAGCTTATACGGGTCAAGACCCATCGGGCAAGCCTCTACGCAGTGCGCGCAGCGGATACATGGCTCCTCAACAACGCTCTTGGCGTCCTTTTCATTATATACGACAACGCCGCCGTTGGCCTTGGCAATGGGAAGATCCGCATTGGCGGCGCAAACGCCCGTCATGCCTCCGCCCATAACTATCTTGCCGGCTTCCTCGCTGTAACCACCGCATTCGCCTATCATGTCGGCAACGATGGTGCCTATCCTTACCCTGAGGTTAGCGGGATTTATCACCTTGCCCGTTACCGTGGTTATGCGCTCTATAAGCGGCTTGCCGTCTATAACGGCATCGGCTATGGCGGCGGCGGTAGCGACGTTGGTGACTATGGCATGCACCTCAATAGGAAGCTTTCCGCTTGGTACCTGGCGGCCGGTAACGGCGTGTATAAGCTGCTTTTCACCGCCCTGCGGGTACTTGGTGCGAAGCACGGCTATCTCCACCCCTTCGCGGCCGGCAGCGGCCTTGCGCATGGATTCAACGGCCTCCATCTTGTTGTCCTCTATGGCTATTACGCCGCGCTTTACGCCCAAGGCGCGCATCTCGGCCCTTAGCCCGTCAACTACCCTTCTCGGCTCCTCTATCATCAGCCTGTAGTCGGCGGTAAGGAATGTTTCGCACTCCGCGCCGTTGAGTATTATAGTGTCGCAGGTCTTACCCTCCGGAAGGGTGAGCTTTACATGCGCAGGGAAGCTGGCGCCGCCCATGCCGCATATGCCGGCGGCCTTTATTGCCGGGATTATAAGGGACGGATTAACGGTTTCCACGTTGCCGTAGCCCTTTAAGCCGTCCGCCCATTCGTCGGCAAAGTCATTCTGTATGCATACGCACATAACGGGCGCCGCGCCTGTGGTGAGCCTCGGCTCAACGGCTGTGACCTCGCCTGAAATGCTGGCATGCACCGGAAGCCCGAGACCGCCGACAGGTTCGCCTATAAGCTGGCCAACCTTGACATGGTCGCCCTTTTGCACACAGGGCTTGGAGGGAGCCCCAAGGTGCATACTCATGGGTATGACCACCGAATCGGACACGAACGGCCTGATTGGGGCGTTTCGGGTCGGCAGCTTGCCCTCATGCTGGCTATGCAGAGGGTGTACGCCGCCCTTAAAGGAATACTTTGGCAAACAAAGCACCTGCCTTTCGGATCTGTTGCAGATTTGATTTGATATTTTGACGGAAAAGAATGCGGCGTGCATACTTTTGCGCTAAACAAACTGTATTTTCGATATTATAGCACACAATTAACGCATAGTGTAGTGCTTAACACTCGTTACTTTTTTAACTTTCAACCTGCTTGCTATACTTGAGGCCATGGTTATGATATGATGCAGCTATGATAAACGATTACATAAAAAGCTCGGCGCTTGAATTGGGCTTTGCCGGCGTATATATGCTAAGATTGGTCAAGCTTGAGGATTGGCGCGTACATGCGCTCGCGCTTGGCACGGATCATGGCATGCCGTATGATATATCCATAAAATATCCGGACGCCTTTGCCGTGGCGATGCTGGTATGGGCATATTCGCCGTTTGAAACAAGCGAAAGGATAAGCCCGTACTATATTGCGAGCAACGCCTCCTACCATGCGGCGAAAAAGCTTGAAGCCAACCTTAAGCAAAGCGGCTTCAGCGTTGAGCGGGCGTTTGTGCCGGCAAGGGCGCTTGCGCTTGCAAACGGGCTTGGGCATCAGGGAAAAAACGGTCTTATGAGCATTGCGCCGTATGGAACGAGGATAGTGCTTGAAACGCTTATAATAAACCAGCCGTGCGAGTTTTCCGTTATAAGCGATACAAATAATATATATAATATAAACTATATACATAAAAAGGAAGAGATTAACGGAATATATGAAGAGGCGGCCTGCCCAAGCGGCTGCACGGCATGCATAAACGCCTGCCCCATGGGCGCGATAAGCCAAAACGGGCTTGATGTAAAGCGCTGCATGCGATATATAATGGAGAGCGGATATACGGACGAGGTGAGAAAAAAGCAGGCGACTTTCCTTGGGTGCGAGGCATGTCAGAACGTTTGCCCAAAGAACAGCCGCTTGACAAGGCAAAAGCCTTCTGAAGCCATCAAAAGAGCCTTTGACATAAAAAGGCTGCTCGATGGCGACACAAAGGCGGCAAGGGAGATAGTAGGCCGCAACATAACGGGCAACGGCAGGCTCACTATGGAGGCGATAGCCTTTGCGGCGAGGGACGGCATGTACGAAGGCGAGATAAGGGCGTGCCTCAACTCCCCCTTTGAGCAGGTGAGGCAGGCTGCAGGCTGGGCGATAAGCGAATATTTCGATAAATTATTGCAACGATAATGCAAAGCATTGTTACCGAAACATAATTGAAGTTTGAGACTTTTGTAATACTTCTGTGATGCTTTTTCCACGCCGATGCTTTATAATAAGCATCAGAAAGAGAGAGCAACCTTTCAAAAACGAGCAAACAACATGAGACCGGCCCTTCTGAAAAGAGGGGCTGTTTTTTTATGCATTTTTGTTGACTGATAATCGAGTATGGGGTATCCTATCTGATAAGGAAGCCACATAAACGCCATAGGAGAAAGCCCAAGATGGAAACGGAAAACCGAAAAGCTGATAAGAAAAAAGCTAAGGAGTCTAAGCTCGCTCAGAACATAATGAACTGCGAAGCCAAAACCTTTATAGGTAAAAGGACCCACATAGTCACAAAGGACGGCGCTACGGGCGCGCAGGCAAGGGCCTTTATGAACAAGCTTGAGTCTGACGGCACCATGGAACAGCTCAAGGCTTTTGCAGCCGAAGAAAAAGACTACATTGCCGGAATATGCACAAACTTCACGTCAAAGGGCTATGATTACTGGGTGGCCGTCGAGGTGAAGCCGGACATGGAAAGGCCCGAGGGCTTTGAGATGACAGAGACGCCTGAGGGCAGCTACGCCTACTTTGAATGTGAAGGCGGCAGCGAGAAAGCCATCGCCCAAAAGTGGGAGGAGGTATACAACAAATGGTTCCCGAAATCGGGTTACAACCACAAGGGCACGCAGGAAATAGAGGTATATCCGGCAGGCGATATGGAGGCCGAGGGTTACCGCTGCACACTGCTGGTTCCCGTAAGGCCGCTTGAAAAGATACCGCTGAGCAAATACAGGCGCAACAGCCTCGGCAGCGCGCCGTTCATACTGCTGGGCAGCGTTGTGGGCCTGCTGATAGCTGGAAACAAAGCTACGGATACAAAGACGATGCTCATCGTCGCGCTTATCGGCGGCGCGCTTGCGTGGTTCGTATACGACTACGTTATGAAAAGGCGCAGGCAGAGGGAAGAGGAAAAGGAGCAGGACAGCGACAGATAACGCGGCCTGTGCTTAAACCGCAAAAGAGCATATGCACAGCATAAAACCGAGAAACGCCCCTTAACAACCCCAGGGTTATCGACAGACTGACACTTGGGGTCAGGCTGAGCGCCTGATCCCAAGTGCTTTTTATGTAAGCTTTTTTATTCCGTTTTCAGAAAGCGGGAATAGCCGTTACCGTACTGGACGCAGCGGGAAATCCGGCTAAGGGTAGCTGAGGAGATGTCGGACTTGGCCATTACCTGGTTGTAGGTGTTGCCATCCAGCAGAAGCCTGGCGGCGTAGCACCGCTCGGCCATGTTTTCCAGCTCTTTAACGGTACACAGATCCTCAAACAGCGCCCTGCAGTCGTCCGCACGGTCGATTGACGCGATAAGGGCGTAAAGGTCGTTCAGCTTCTTCCGCCGGACATCCTGCTCCATGGAATTCCCTCCTAAAATCTTTCCTGTGCTCCCCGCAGAAAGGCCCTGGCCTTTTCGCTGCGCGGATGGTCGAATACGGCTTCGGGGGTACCGGTTTCTTCAATGACCCCTTCTGCCATATAGATTACCACATCCGCCACGGATTTTGCAAACTCCATTTCATGCGTGACCACGATCATGGTGGTATTCCGCTCCTTAAGGCTGCGGATAACCCGCAGCACTTCACCCGTCAGCTCCGGATCAAGGGCCGAGGTCGGCTCGTCAAAGCAGAGCACCTCCGGATTCAGGGCCAGGGCGCGGGCAATGGCTACCCGCTGCTGCTGGCCGCCAGACAGCTGCCAAGGGTAGGCGTCAACCTTTTGGGACAGCCCCACCTGCTCCAGCATACTAAGGGCTTTTTCGCGGATATCATCTGCCGGACGCTGCTTCAGCAAAGAAGGGGCCAGGGTGACATTTTTTAGCACGGTATACTGGGGGAAAAGGTTGAAATCCTGAAACACCAGGCCGAAATGCAGCCGGTTTTGGCGCGCCTCTTCTTCGGAATTGCTTAGCAGCTCCTTGCCGTTTATCAGAATCTCTCCGGCATCGGGGGTTTCCAGAAAGTTCAGGCAGCGAAGCAGGGTGGTCTTGCCGCTGCCCGAGGAGCCGATTATGGAGAGCACCTGACCCTGCTCCAGAGAAAAACTGATGCCCTTGAGCACATCGGTGCTTCCAAACCCCTTTTTTAAGTTGTTAACCTGCAAGATTGGCATCCTGTCACCCCCTGAAATAGGATAGCTTCTTTTCCAGCTTGCCGAACAGAACCGTCAGGCCGCCATTGAAAACCAGATAAAAGACGCCCGTGTAGAGAAGGGGCCAGAGCAGGCCCTTGCGGATAAACTGCTCGCCGGACCAAATGACCTCGTAAATGCCTATCACGCGGGCAAGGGAGGTATCTTTGACAAGGGTGATGACCTCGTTGCTCATGGGGGCGAGGATGCGCTTGATAACCTGAAGCAGCACGATTTTCCGGAATATCTGCCCCTTAGTCATGCCCAGCACCTGGCCGGCCTCGTACTGCCCCTTTGGGATGGACTCAATGCCGCCACGGTAGATTTCGGAAAAATAGCAGGCGTAGTTGATGGAAAAGGCTACAAGTGCGGCCGTGATGCGGGGCATGGCGGTCAGGCCGAGGATAAGGCCGGGGCCGAAGAAAATGATTATCAACTGAAGCATCAGCGGCGTGCCGCGAATGACCCATACAAAGCCCCTGCTCAGTACGCGCAGCGGCGTCCAGCGGCTCATGGAGCCAAAGCAGATGACAAGACCCAGCGGGATGGAGAAAGCCAGCGTAAGTATAAAGATTTTCAGGGTTTCCAGGAAGCCGGACATTAGCTCCATAGTCACCGTAAGGAACATAATCGATTACCTCATGTTGAAACTGAATTGCGCTGCGGCGGGAAGCGCAGTGCAGCGCTTATTTAACCAAAGTCAGGCTGTACTTTTCGGCCAGGGCATCCAGAGTGCCGTCTTCCATAAGCTTGGCCATCACTTCATTGAACTTGGCGGTCAGATCGGAGCCCTTGCGGAAGCCGACGCCGTACTGCTCATCGGTCAGGCTGATGCCGGAGGACAGGCTTTCATAGCTGGTGCCCGGGCCGGTCATGGCGTTTGCCATGGTGATGTCGATTACGCAGGCGTCTGAGGTTCCTGCGGCCACTTCCAAAACTGCGGCGCCCTGATCCTGAACGGCAATGTAGCCGTCGATGCCCAGCTCCTTGAGGGCGGCTTCACCTGCGGAGCCGCTCTCCACGGCGAAGGTCAGACCTGTCAGGCTTTCAACGCTGTCGTAGTCCGCAACCACGTCCGCTTTCATGACGACGACCTGCGCGTTGGTGACGTAGGGATCGGAGCAGCTGGTATTCAGGGTGACCTCATCCGTGATGGTCATGCCGTTCCAGATGCAGTCGATGTTATTGGTTTGCAGTTCGTAGAACTTCTTGCCCCAGTCGGAGAGAACGAAGAATTCCACGTCAACGCCCAGCTCCTTGGCAAAGAGTCGGGCAAATTCGGCGTCGAAGCCGGTCCATTCGCCGTTTTCGTCCTTGTAGTCCATGGGCGCATAGTCGGTGATGCCGACGATAAGGATGCCCTTGTCCTGAACGTATTTCAGGTCGGAGCCGGAGGTGGAGGCGCAGCCGGCAAACACGCAGGCGGCAAGCAGCGCGGGGAGCAGAAGTGCAATGATTTTTCTCATAAATATCTTTCCTTTCCATTTGCGTTTAATGCTCGCATTATACTTTATCACGCTAAAGTTATAAAGTAAAATTTGCAAAAATCGATGGAATTTTGTCAACTGCTCAGAAAAAAAGCCGGAATGGCGGCAGCCTTTCCGGCAGGGTGATGTTTTATTGGCTCTATGTAAATAGTCGGGGTATACAAGTAATACCCACAGATTTTATTTGAAATGAAGCCTCTGCGGCTTTTAGCTCCAATCCTGTGGAGACTGCTGCCTAAAAAGTGTTGGCGGCGGTTTTAACTGAACATGCCGAGATAATAGTCCAAGGAAGCGCCGGTTACGTCGGTTATGGTTATGTTGGCTATGAACCTGCCAAGCTTGTGCAGCAGCACATATTGCTTAAAGCTTATGCCGGACACCTCAACATCGAACTCGGCGCAAAGATACTTGTCGGAGCCTATGGCGTATTCTGCGTTGCCGACGTGGGTGTACTTTGTGCCGTCGTTTGAATCCTCCATCTGGGAAACGATCTCATCCATTATGGCTTGGGTGCTTACAATGGCGCCGCCGAATATATTCACGTTTTCGTACATTATGAATACATTGTCAAAGGAGTCCGGATCCTGAACCAGCGTGTCATACACTATGTCAACGCCGCTTAGGTCCTCTCCGGCCTCACCCACATCGGCTCCCATAAGATCGGCAAGCTCCTCATCGGTGGATACTACCCAGTTTTCCGGTGGGGTGAAGGTGAAGCTGACATAATCGTTGGTGTAGGAGCCGTTTTGCCATGTGCCTCTTGTAAGCTTGCTGTCAGCAGCGGCCGATACTGTGGCATCGGCCTTCCCCTTATTTGTGAGCTTGCTCAGGCCGCAGCCTGTGAGCGGGACGAGCATTATGAGCGCCAAGGCGGCGGCGATTAGCTTTTTCATGAAAATACCCCTTTTTCTTATTGGCACGTTAACGTGCCTGCATAGGGACATTATATCATCTAAGCAGCGGCCGGACAAGCCGAAACGGCTTATATATCAGCTTCTATATATTTACGGTAGCCCTCCATACCGTCCGCATTGCTTGGATGGAGGGTCCTTATGCCCATGCCGCGCATGGAGTAAAGCAGCACAAGCGCGCCCGGGATTATGACATCATGCCTTTTTGCGAGCAGGGGTATCTGCCTTCGCTTTTCGTCGCCTATATCGAATAAGGAGCGCATGAGCCTCTCTATGCTCTCTATGGTAAGGGCGGAGTTTTCCACAGCGTGCGCATCGTAAGTCTCAAGCCCGAGCGACAGGGCGGCAAGAGTGGTTATCGTACCGCCTACGCCTATCCAATCCTCCATTCTTATTCTGGGGAATACGAAAAGACCTTCGCAGCTTGAAAACACGGCCTGCTTGAGAGAGCTAAGCTCATTTGAGCCGCATGCGGAGCATATGTCCTTGGCCCTTACGCAGCCCATAGGCGCGCTTGTTGCAAAGGAGGCGGATACGAGCTGGCATGAGCCGCCGCCAAGGTCGATAAGCCCCCAATCCTCCTTATCGGCTATGCCCGCGCCTATAAGCGCAAGGCGCGCCTCCTCGTCACCGGAAAGCACGCGCACGGGCATTATGGCTTCGGCAAGGGCCAGGAACCTGCTGCGGCTTTCATCATCGGCATCGCGCACGGCGCTCGTTGCGTAGGCGTAAGGCTTAAGCCCTTCCTCCGCGGCAAGAGAAGCGAAGAAGCTGAGCGCGTCTATACTGCGCGCTATGGCGGCATCGGAAAGCCTGCCGGTCTCTACTATGCTCTCGGCAAGCCTTGTGGTGATGAGCCGCTTTTCGCCGCCCCTGCCCAAATACCGTATGGAGTTGCTGCCGATATCTATTACGGCTGCTTTGCTTGGCATCTATTATCCTCCAAAAAAATATTGGGCTGCCGCCCCTTAGCAACCCCGTGTTCTTCGACAGGCTCAAATATAAAACACACTTATATAAGTTATAAAAAGTGGAGCAGCTCCACTTTTTATAGCCTGTATTATAAACTGTTTTAATCCGTTATGTTGAACTTTATATCCTCCGGCAATACAAGCCCCAGCTTTTCCCTTGCATACTGTATCCGGTATTCCCTGCTCTTGGCGTATTCTATCATGTATTCAAGCCTTTGCTCCTCCGCCTGGAGCTGAGCGTGTTGCTCGTCCAGCTCGGCCTGGCGCGCGGCTATCTCCTTAAGCTTTGCGCTCTGCGATATAAATACTATAGCCGCGAAAGCGACGCATAAAAGCGTCAAAAACGCTATGAATCTTGGCGTGACCCTTAGCCTGTGCCTCATGCCGCCCTCGCCTCCATAATAAGATAAGGATAGATACGCAGGTATACCCTTCCATATATATTTATAAAGCATACGTGAGCATATTTCAAGCCTTATTTTTCCTGTATGCCGCTTTTTTGGACTTTATAAGGGCGTTCAGCTTATGCCTTATGCTTGCGCCTATTAGCCGCATGGGGAAGCGGCAATACAAAAGCACGCCGAGAAAAATGCATATAACGGAATACAGGCGTATCCTGCCCTCGTCCGCTATAAGAAATATCAATGCCGCCATGCAGCCCGCCGCAACATAAAAAAGCGCGTCGAACACGGCCGATATGAGCCTGCCTTCGCCAAAGGGCAGCCTTATAAAGGCCGATACATCATAAATAAGCCCTATCAGCATGCCGCCGTAAAGCGAGATAAGGCATATGCGTATTTCCTCAGCAACATGGCCCATCAGCGGAACATTCTTGAAAACAGGCTGCCGCGCTGCTCCTGCGTATCGGTGTACTCAAGGGCGTATATCTCGCCCTCAACTATTACCTGGGCGTCGTCCAGGCTCAGCTTTGTCATGTGCAGGCCGCTGCCTTCTATCCTGAGCGCGCCAACGTCCGTGACAAGCTCTATTTCAGTTTCGTTGAAGCAATCCACATCCTTTACGCCGCTTACGCTCATAAGCTCGCGCCCTTCGATATGCACGCTGTGCGTGCGTATGCGCGAGGCCGAGCCTTCTGTGAGGATCCTGTCCATGCAATGCCTCCTTTTGTGCATTTGGTTATGGACAAATATATGCGCTAAATGTACAAAAAATACATAACATGTTCACTTGTTGCCGCTTGACAACGGGCTTGGGTTAACTGTAATATGTATATGTCGGTAAATGAGGCATACAAATGCCGCAAGTCGTGTTTTAATTCCAACAATATGGGCATAATACTTATAAATGAACTGGTATATACACGATCAGCATAGCACGTTAAAGTTTATTTTTGTGCGTTCTTGAAAGGAGCAGCATTTTGACTAAGGAGCAATTACTTGAAAAATCATTGGGCGACCTCAGGGAGATAGCCAAGCTTCAGGGCGTAAAGTCCATCACAAAATACCGTAAGAACGAGCTGGTGGATATAATAATGAACGGCGGGGTAAAGCCGCAGGAGGCGGATAAGGCCGGTACTGATGACGCTGAGCCGGCAGCCGCCGATGCGCAGCCTAAAGCCGGCCCGCAGGCGGCAAAAAACGAGCAGCCTGTACAGAGCATGCAGGGCGAGCAGGCGGAGACGCAGGGTGAGCAGGCATACGAGCAGCGGCCAAGATATCAGCAGCCTTACAGGCAGCCGCCGAGGCAGGACTACCAGCAGAACAGCGGCTACACCAGGCGCTATACAAATCCCAATGCATATCAGGATAACGGCAGGCCGCCGAGGCAGGGCTATCAGCAGAATTACGGCGCCCCAAGATACAACCAGGGCTATGAGCAGAGGCCGCAATACAGGCAGGATGGCTACATGCAGCAGAACCCTTACAGGCAGGATGGCTACGTTCAGCAACCCCCATACAGGCAGGATGGCTACGTCCAGCAGAATCCTTACAGGCAGGATGGCTTTTCCGCCAATCCCATGGATATGCATGACGATGGTTACCGCCAGCCGAAGAGCGAAGGCTATTACAACAAGGAATACGGCACATCGAACCCAGCGGTACCCGAAATGCTTGAGAACGGCGCGTGCGGAGACTGCGAGGGCGTGCTCGAGGTGCTGCCGGACGGATACGGCTTTTTAAGGAGCGACAACTATCTTCCGGGCAACAGGGACGTGTATGTTTCAATAGCGCAGATAAGGCGCTTTGGCCTTAAAACAGGGGATTTGGTGACCGGCAAGACCAGGCCTTCAAAGGAGGGCGAAAGGTTTCTGGCCCTGCTGTACATAACCGCAATAAACGGGGAGGAGCCGGAAAAGACCCAGCAGAGGAAGCCGTTTGACGAGCTTGTACCCATATTTCCGGACGAAAGGCTCACGCTTGAGTCAAAGGGGCTGGGCAGGGACCAGAACCTTGCTATAAGGCTTATTGACCTTATCGCGCCCATAGGCAAGGGCCAGCGCGGCATGATAGTAAGCCAGCCCAAATCCGGTAAGACCACGCTGCTTAAAAACATAGCGCACGGGATATCGACCAACTATCCGGACGTGCATCTTATAGTGCTGCTTATAGACGAAAGGCCCGAGGAGGTCACGGATATGCAGCGCTCCATAAAGGGAGAGGTGCTCTACTCAACGTTTGACGAGCTGCCCGAGCATCATACAAGGGTGGCTGAGATGACGCAGGAGCGCGCGATGAGGCTGGTTGAACAGGGCAAGGACGTTGTTGTGCTGCTCGACTCCATAACAAGGCTGGCAAGGGCGTATAACCTTACCATACCGGCGACGGGAAAAACCCTTTCCGGCGGCATGGATCCGGGCGCGCTGCATAAGCCGAAAAGGTTCTTTGGCGCGGCGAGAAACATAGAAAACGGCGGCAGCCTTACCATAATCGCCACTGCCCTTATCGAGACGGGCAGCAGAATGGACGATATAGTATACGAGGAGTTCAAGGGCACCGGCAATATGGAGATACATCTTGACAGAAAGCTGAGCGAAAAGCGCATATTCCCGGCAATAGACATATACAAATCGGGTACCCGCAAGGAAGAGCTGCTTTTGAACAAACAGGAGCTTGAAGCCGTATTCAACATACGGCGCACGTTCCTCAGCGGCAACCCTGCGGACGCTACGGAGCAGCTTATTGCCATGCTTGAGCGCACGGAGACTAACGAGGAATTTGTGACCAAGCTAAATTCAATGGGTAAGGCATATGAAAAGGACGGCTTCTCGGCGGGCAAAAGGATAAATTGAGGCGAGCATTGCCGGCCGGCTGATGAAAACGCCAACGTCTTCCATTTGTCGCCCATTGCCGCCTGCGGAAAAAGAATAACGGGAGAGCTTAACCGCTCCCCACAGGCTGTGTAAAACAAGGGCCGCCGAAAGGCGGCCCTTCAGTCTGTCAAAAAAGTGGCTGAATGCCACTTTTTTGAGTTTTACGGGTTTTGCATCTCACATTCGCTCACGGGCGGCAAAAGTAGCAAAGTACGAAAACCTCTGGGCTTTCATCCGTTCTGACGCACATGTCGTCAGAGCCGGATTGAA
>OIZL01000045.1_pt1 | contig 109393 bp, 115 predicted proteins | sample 1588541 | NCBI WGS metagenome assembly OIZL01 (sample SAMN03283285) | human gut metagenome | biome: human-associated habitat; material: feces | host: Homo sapiens | place: Peru | collected 2012 | reverse complement strand
GCAAATAACAATCCAATAGAGAATGCAAAAGAAGCAAGATTTAAAAATGATGTAAAAACAATGCAGGAGGAACTAGAGTTACTAAAAGCAAGTAACTATGCAAAAAATAATGGAGCAAGTTATAACGATCCAGATACAGGAAAACCAATAGCAATAGGTAATTTAAAATCTGCAACTAATTACCAAGAAAAATTTGCTGTAAAAGATGGAGAATTGTACATCAAAAGTGAAAATAACCTAACAGAGGATGAACAAAAATGGGCAAAAGAAGTAGGAGTAGCAGAAGAAAAGACATATAAAATAGGAGATGATTATACATACCAAGGAGAACCATTCTATATAATAGGAGGAGATGAAGTAGGTAAAGAATTAACAGACGCTACACAAGACATATTACTACTAGCAAAATATAACTTAACATCAGATGGAAGTAGCCAAGATCAAAATGGAAATAGTAATCAATGTGCATTTTCAAGTACAACTTATTGGAGTAGTGTAGAAGGAATAGCATATCCAGATAGTACAACAAAAAAATATCCAGATTTAAATGATGAAACAAAATATGGTACTGGATCAGATGTAATAGCCAAAGCAAAAGCATATGGAGCGTCACTTGGAGCAACAGGAAGATTAATGACATATGAAGAAGCAAAAGCGTTAAAAACAGATTATTCAGAAATCTTATGTGGAAACAAAGATGGAAATAAATTAAATTACTGGCTCGGTTCTGCGTATAACGAGAACGGCATGTGGATTGTGCATGGCGATCACGGCGGCTTGGCCTCAGCACCTTCGGTGCGGCAGCGACTTCGGCGGGGCCCGCCCAGTTATAAAAGTCTCAAAGTCTTTGGTCAAATAAGCGACTTTAGGAGCTTATAGACTAGGTGCAAATTTCTGTAAGAAATGGCACCTGTCCAGTAAATTTTGGTCTTGCCAAAATTTACAAAGAGTAATGTGCCGTAAGGCACAAAGTTTTAAAAAAATGGGGAATACTCGCAGGGTCCGGAAGGGGTTGCAAGCAGCGAAAACAGCAACTTGAACAACAATAACTACGGGCTCCCAGCTTTCTATAAAATAAGGGTTATAGTACAAAAGTCTATGATGAAAAGATATAGAAAACAGGTATTTTCAACATCTTATGTAATAAGATGAAATATGATTAGGAATGTTAACAAAAATTAGTAAAATTAGATTTTAATTTGGAAGTTGGAGTTGTCTAGAACCATAATAAATTAACTCACTATATTTAGGGTTGTGAATGTAAAAATCTTTTGTAGAATTTTACACATACAGCTTAAAAATGTAGAGAGTTAAATTTTTTTATGAGTTGTGTATAATGTTAGAAGAATAATATTAATACAAAACTGATTAAAATTTATTATTGATTTTTAATTATAAATATTTTTATGCGACTGCCATATTCTAAAACAAATCCACTTGACAAACGCCTGTTTATTATTGTATAATATATTTGTTAGTTTTTGGGGTGAAAATAATGAACGATAAATTAGTTATAAAAGGAGCAAAAGAACATAACTTAAAAAATATAAATTTAGAGTTACCAAGAAATAAATTTATTGTATTTACAGGACTATCAGGAAGTGGAAAGTCTTCACTTGCTTTTGATACAATATATGCAGAAGGTCAAAGAAGATATGTAGAGTCTTTGTCTTCATATGCAAGACAATTCCTAGGGCTTATGGAAAAACCTGATGTTGAATTAATTGAAGGATTATCTCCAGCTATTTCAATAGATCAAAAGACTACTTCTAAAAATCCACGTTCTACTGTTGGAACTGTTACAGAGATATATGATTATTTAAGGCTTCTATATGCAAGAGTTGGTATTCCACATTGTCCAAATTGTGGAAAAAGAATTAGAAAACAAAGCGTAGATGAAATAGTAGATCATATATTAGAGATGGAAGAAGGAACAAAAATACTTGTACTTGCACCTATTATTCGTGGTAAAAAAGGTGAACATGTAAAAGTATTAGAACAAACTTTAAAAGATGGTTTCGTAAGATGCAGAATAGATGGTCAGATGTATGATCTTTCTGAAGAAATACCAAATCTTAATGGAAAACAAAAGCATACGATAGAAATTGTAGTAGATAGATTAGTTATTTCAAATGATATTATAAAAAGACTTGCTGATTCTGTGGAACTTTCTCTAAAACAAGCAAACGATTTAGTTATAATTGCTAAATTAAATGGTGAAGAACAATTATTTTCAGGTAATTATTCTTGTCCAGATTGTGGAATAAGCTTGGAAGAATTAACACCTAGAATGTTTTCTTTTAATAGTCCATTTGGTGCTTGTCCAGCTTGTACTGGCCTTGGAGAAATACTTACTATAGATGAAAACAAAATAATGCCAGATAAAGAAAAAAGATTAAATCAATATGGCTCTATTAAAGGGTGGTCTGGAGGAGGAACCATAATTGATAGTATAAGCGGAATGTATATAGATGGCTTATGCAAACATTATGGCGTTGATCCAAATACTAAATTAAAAGATTTACCTAAATCATTTATGAAAGTTTTGCTTTATGGTAGTGGAGAAGAAAAAATAAAATTTGAGCATAGGAGTAAAACTGTTTCAAGAGATTTTGAAGCTGAATTTGAAGGAGTAATAAATACTTTAGAAAGAAGATTTCAAGAAACTAAATCGCCCGCTATGAAAGAATTTTATGAGAGTTTAATGTCAACATCACATTGTACAGTTTGTAATGGAGCAAGGCTAAAAAAGGAAGTTTTATCTGTTAAAATTGGTGGGCTTAATATACATGAATTATGTAATAAAAATATAATAGCAATTAAAGATTTCATAAACAAAGTATATAATGAAAAAATGACAAATAAGGCAAGGATGATTTCCGAGCAAATAGTAAAAGAACTTAATTCAAGACTTGAATTTTTAATTGATGTAGGACTTGATTATTTAACTTTATCAAGGGCAGCAGGTACGCTTTCAGGAGGAGAAGCTCAAAGAATAAGGCTTGCAACTCAAATAGGTTCAGGTCTTACAGGGGTATTATATATTTTGGATGAACCAAGTATAGGTCTTCATCAAAGAGACAATGAAAAATTACTTGCATCGCTTAAAAAAATGAGAGATTTAGGAAATACTTTAATTGTAGTTGAACATGATGAAGATACTATGAGAGAATCTGATCATATTGTAGATATAGGGCCAGGTCCTGGAGTACATGGTGGAGAAGTAGTATTTTCTGGTTCACCACAAGATATACTAAAATGTGATAAATCTATTACAGGAAAATATTTAAGTGGAAAATTAAAGATAGAAGTACCTAAAAAAAGAAGAAAAGCGGAAAATGGCTATATAGAAATAAAAGGAGCAAAAGAACATAATTTAAAAAATATAAATGTTAAGATACCAGTAGGAAACTTTACATGTATTACTGGAGTATCAGGTTCTGGAAAATCTACTTTAGTAAATGAGATATTATATAAAGAAGTTGCTAACAGATTAAATAGAACTACTCATAAAGTAGGGGCACATAAAAAAATAGTAGGGCTTGAAAAAATAGATAAGATAATAAATATAGATCAATCACCTATAGGAAGAACACCTAGGTCAAATCCTGCAACATATACAGGTATGTTTGACCTTATAAGAGATATATTTGCTTCAACAAATGAGGCTAAAATTCGTGGATATCAAAAAGGAAGATTTAGCTTTAATGTGCATGGTGGAAGATGTGAGGCTTGTTCTGGAGATGGAATTATTAAAATAGAAATGCACTTTTTACCTGATGTATATGTACCTTGTGAAGTATGTAAAGGAAAAAGATATAATAGGGAAACTTTAGAGGTAAAATACAAGGGAAAGAGTATAAGTGATGTATTAAATATGACAGTAGAAGAAGGTTTAGAATTTTTTAAAAATATCACTTCTATAAAAAATAAATTACAAACGCTTATGGATGTAGGACTAGGTTATATTACACTTGGTCAACCATCAACAACACTTTCGGGAGGAGAAGCACAAAGAATAAAGCTTGCAACAGAACTTTCAAAAAGGTCAACAGGTAATACGTTATATATTCTTGATGAACCAACAACGGGTCTTCATATGGCTGATGTTCATAAATTAATTCAAATATTACAAAGACTTACAGATTCAAATAATACACTTGTTGTAATAGAACATAACCTTGATGTTATAAAATCTGCAGATTATATTGTAGATTTGGGACCAGAAGGAGGAGATAGAGGAGGAACATTAGTTACTTCACGGTACTCCTGAACAGGTGTCAAAAGTTAAAGAGAGTTATACAGGAAAGTTTTTAAAGAAAATATTTAAAGACGAAAATAAAAAATAGAATTTAAATATAAAATGAACCCAAATTATTGAAAATAAAAATTTTAATAAAGGGTTCATTTTATTTTATACAATAGGAAAGTAATATAAAAACTATAAAAAACTATTGCTTTTGAATAAACATTAAAACTAGTATATAGCCATATGTTTTGTCTTTTGCCATACCAATTCCAATATTTGTGAATTTGTTTGAAAGTAGATTTTTCTTGTGAGTTGGCGAAGCTATAAAAGAAGAAATAGCATCTTTTAAGCTAGGATTACCAGCAATATTTTCTCCAGCAGATTTATAGTTAATACCAAATCCTTGCATCATTTCAAAAGGGGTACCATATGTTTTAGAAGTATGAGAAAAGTAATTATTTTTTGCCATATCATTGGCTTTAAGTTCTGCTATATTTGTAAGAGATTTGTCTAAGACATAAGGAGCTAAATTTTCTTTTTTTCTGTATTCGTTAATCATATTTAATATACCAGTGGTACCAGTTAAGTTAGATGAATTGTTAGAATTTGAAGTATTTTCGTTATTTTTGTTTGTATTATTTGTGTTATTTGTAGTTGTAACTTTTTTTAAGAAATCGTTCCTTATCATTCCAACAGTATTATCATTTGTTACAATCATATTAAAGTTTGATATTTTCCCTATAACCTGAACTTTAGTATCTTTTTTTAATTTGCCATATGATTTAAAGTAAGTTGATGGTCCTCCTCTAATATTTACATTATTCCCGAGTAAGTATTGCTTCATATTTTGAAATATTTGTATATTCTTTACCTATGTTTTGAGAAGAATTTAAGATTTTTATATAACTCTTAGAAAGAAGTCCTACTTTACTATCAGAAAGCTCTACTATATAAAAAGAAGAAACTTCTCCTACAATTTTTATTTTCGTATTTTTCTTTACTACCTGAATGATGCTAGATTTATTTAAATTGGCAGTTTTTCTAAAATTTACATTTGATGTTGTAATTCCATATTTAGGTTTGTAATTTGAAGATGAGTAACCAAATAATGTTGAAAAGAATATTAGCATAAGCATTGTCATACCAATAATTAAAAATTGTCTTCTTGAAATATTCATTTTAATCACCATAAATATTTTGTGTAAATTTTGATTTTGTATGAATAATTTGTAGAAAAATGTACAAAATAAATGTAACAAAAATGGATAAAAATGGTATAAAAATTAGATTAAGTTACAGAATAAAAATAGAGGTGGAAAAAATGCAACTTACAGAAGGAGAGCTTTATTGGCAAAAAAAATCTAAAATAGCAAATACATATCCATACCTTACAAAAGATACAACGTGTGATGTACTTGTAATAGGTGGAGGAATAACAGGTGCAATAACGGCATATTTTTTAGCTAAAGAGGGCGCAAATGTAATTGTAGCAGAAAAAAACATACTAGGCTTTGGAAGTACTAGTGCAGATGCTGCTCTTTTGGAATATCAATATGAAAGTGAAATGCATAGATTAGAAAAAAATATTGGAACAAAGGCAGCAAATAGGGTATATAATTTGTCACTTGGAGCTATAGAAAAGATTGACAAAATTGATAAAGAAATAAATGGAAGTACTGGGTTTAAAAGACAAGACGCAATATATTATACAAACAAGTTTATAAATAAATCATCTATGGCAAAAGAATATAATTCAAGAAAAAAAGCTGGTTTTAATAGTTATTTTATAGATTCTCATAGTGTAATAAATTTAAGTAGTGGAATACTTACCAAAAATGCAAGCGGTGTTTTAAATCCATATTTATTTACTCAAAATTTATTTGCAACATTAGATGAATTAGAAAATGTAAAAATTTATGAAAATACAAGAATAGATAATATTAAGTGCGTTATAGATGGAGTAAAGTGCATAACAAACAATAAATTTAAAATAACGGCAGAAAGTGTAATTTTAGCATCTGGTTTTGAAACACTTAAATATTTAGAAAAAGCACCAATTGAACTTGTTAGAAGTTTTACAATTGTATCAAAACCAATTAAAGAATTAAAAAATTTTGATATATCATTTACTGCAAGAGATAGTAGTGAACCTTATCATTTTTTAAGATTTGATAATAATGGTAGAATTATATTTACAGGAGAAGAAGTTAAACTAACTGATAAATTAATGAATGAAAAAGTATTAAAGTCAGTTGCAAATGATAAATACAAAAAATTGTATAATATACTAGACAAGACGTTATATAACATACCAAATATAGAAATTGAATATGCATTTAATAGCACAGTAGCAAATACTAGAGATTCCTTACCAATAATAGACGAAATACCAGGAATGCCAAATACATTTTGTAATCTAGGTTTTGGTGGTAATGGAATACTTCATAATGTTATAGGAGGAAATATGTTAAAAGATGCAGTAAAAGGTTTTTATACTAAAGATATGAATATGTTCCGAATAAATAGATAAAAAAATAAAAGTCTCATAAAAAATATGAGGCTTTATTTTGGTGCGGGTAAAAGGACTTGAACCTTCACGTCGTGAGACACCGGATTCTAAGTCCGGCGCGTCTGCCAATTCCGCCATACCCGCGAATTGTATTTAACTAATACTCTAATATGATACCATATTAAATATTGTTTGTCAAGGTAAAAAGGTAACTTTTTGAAAATAAAAATCAAATTTACATAATATTGAAAAAGCGTAGCAATTATGATATAATATTTATGTAATTAAAATTATATCCAAAATAAATTTAAGGAGGAAATAAAAAATGTATTATAAAGAGGAGATTTTGATGTTAAATAAGCGGATTGAAGCTGTACTTAAATGTATAGAAGAAGATCCCAAAAGTGATCCTAATACATACGAAATGATGGAGCTTACGATAAAAGTTGGAAATCTTTCTGCTAAGGTAAGAAATGCTGCTAAGGAAGAGAAAGTTGATGAGTTATTTGGACTTGAATATGCTTTAAAATATGAAGCTCTAAACACTTTAAGGAAAAATTATTTTGAAATGATGGAAATAAGATTGAATGGCTTAAAGAAAATATGCGGAAAAAAAGACGCTCTTTATGAAATGTTTAAAGGAAAACTTGATGTTGTAACGCATTATATTGGCTTTGCTTATGACAAAGAAAAGTTTCAGTTTATGTGTAGGTTAGCAGGAGTTAGTTTGTATACTAAACAACGTATCAAATATTTAATAAATTCTGGTAGATTTAATGATGAAGTGATTTATAATGATAAAAAAGAATTTTACTATTTGATGGATAAGTATAATATACTGGCTTTAAAAGCGGATCCTGAAATTAGAATTATACATAATGTTTTTGAAGGTATAACAAAATGCTATAAAAAATATGTATAAAAGATTAATAATTATTATAAGGCTTAAGATTAATTTCTTAGGTCTTTTTTCTTATTTTCTATTTAATGATACTTGAAAAATGTTTTAATTATGTGATAATATAATTTGGAAGAAAAATTATATGGGTGCGTTATATGAAAAAGGAAGATATTGAGAATATTTTTGAAGCTATACAAAATGAAGATGCAGAAACATTGCTAAAAATGGTTAATGATAAAAAGTTGGTAGAGAAGACATTAGAAAATAATTTTGAAGAAGATTTAGTAAAAGAATGCGTTAATAATGTACTAATGCAAATAAAAGAAAATGGTTTATATGAATATTTTGAAAGTGTAGGATTGTCCTCATCAGAAAATGAATATGCATTTGTAAGTATATTATCATATTCAAAATTGACTTTAGATGAGGTGGAAAAATATTTAGAAAAATTAGATTATTCATCTCAGTGGAGAATATTAGAAGGAAATTGTAGTGCAGAGTATATTAAAGAATATATTAAAAAAAATGATACTAAAATTTCTATGCAAGCCAAAACAGAGCTTATAAAAGCAACTAAAGATATTAACTATATTAAAAGTTTTATAGAAGACAATGATATGGATATGTATTATAAACGTCAACTAGTTCTTGCTACAGAAGATAGAGAATATATTAAAGAGTTTTCTAAAAATAAAGAACTTGATTTTTATGATAAGATTGATCTTGTAATTGCTACTAAGGATAAAGAATATATTAATTCATTTATTAAAGATGATGAGATACCATCATATCAAAAAATAGATTTGATAAAGAAAACTAAAGATATTAATTATATAAAAGAATGTATTGAAAATAATGAGCTAGGAATAAGTGAATCTGATAGGATTGATTTAATAATTGCAACAGGCGATAAAAGATATATTAAAAGCTTGATAGAAGGAAAAAAACTAAACTTTGATAATAAAATGGAATTACTCGTAATGTTAAGAGATCCTGAATATATTAATGAATGCCTAAATAATAATGATTTAGACTTTAGTAAGGAGCAAAAATTACAACTAATATTAGCTACAGAAAACGAAGATTTTATAAAAGAAAAATTGGATGTTAAAAATCATAATATTAAATCAATAAATTTACCTAAAAATATGACAATAGGAATTGAAATAGAAGCTGAAGGAATAACAAAATTATATGGAAACTTATTTGATGGATGGAGCACTACAGGGGATTCAAGTTTACAAGGTGGAATAGAAATAGTTTCTCCAGTTTTAACAAGTAACGAAAACGATGTTAAAAATATATATAGAATTTGTTCAATGCTTGATAAATTTGGATGTAGTGTATCAGAAAGATGTGGAGGACATATACATATAGGATCGGATTTTCTAAAAAGTAAACAAGCATATATTAATTTATTAGAAATTTGGGGAAATTCAGAAGAATTGTTATATACTATAAGTAATGAAGCTGGAGAAATTATAAGAGAAAAGGGAATAGAGCGTTATGCAGTGCCGATTTCTAAGAGATTAGAAAAAGTATTAGAAAAGGGCGGTATAAATTTAGAAGATGAAAATGATTTAGAAGAATTTTTGTCTGATTTAAAAATGGCACAAGTAGATAGATATAGTGGAATTAATTTTATGAACTTAGAAAAATATGATAAGAGCACAATAGAATTTAGGCTAGCAAATGGTACTATAAATCCAGAAACTTGGATAGAGAATATTAATTTGTTTGGAGGAATTATATCATCTGCTGAAAAGGTAGCTGAAATACAGGAAAAAGATTTGGATTATAGAACTAAGGAAGAAATGTTATATTTAGATAAATTTAACGGGTTAAAAAAACCAAATATAGAGGAAAAGGAAAAATTAGACTTATTGCTTAGCTTAGCAGTAAAATCAGAAGATAAATCAATATATGAAAGAAGATATATTAAAAATAATGAATTATTGGAGAAAAATCCAAAAATTAAGAAGAATATAAAAGAACAGATGTCTATGGATGTTCTAGACTTTAAGAATAAGGGAAAGAATAAACCAGAAGTTTTAGAAAGTGCAATTGAAGCAACTAAGAAAAATACATCTATGGAGGAAATAGAAGAACAAAATATAGTATTAAATACTTTTAGAACATATAGAACAGAAGAATATGAAGATAGATAGATGGGTAGGTAGATTAATATATATGGAATTAAAAAAAATAATACTAATACAAAATGGAAAATCAAGACAAATGGATAGCAAAGAAGAGGTAATTGAATTTTTATTTGGCGATAATTATTATAACTTGTCATTAGAAGAAAGAAAAGAATTAATAAAACTTAATACTATAGTAAATACAATAAATTTGGATAGAAAATTATTAATATTAGACAATAAAAAGAATACTAGTTTTAATCTAGATACTGATTTTATTATTTACGATGAAGTTACATATTTATTATCATTATTAATCCTTAATAAATGTATGTTGTTAGAAAAAAAAGATAGTAATATTTTAACATCAGATATTGATAAATCTAATATCTCAGATAACTATATTATTGTAAATACGTTTGCAAAGGAAATTTTAAAAAAATATATTGAAAGGATATATAAAACTGAGGAGTGAGAATGAATGAGAGTTTCAAAAGCAACAAGAAGGGCATATTCGGAAGTAGATGAATTTTTAAAATTACTTACAGATGAACAAAGAGAAAAGATACCTAAAGAATTATAAAAACGAGGAAATTTTGAAAAAATATCAACCTTGTTAATAATGCTTTAATTTAAATCAAATAAAGCTAATTATTATTTGATATAAATAATAATTAAAATGAATGCAGACGTTTTCCTTTTAAATGTTTTTTGTATATTTAGGTATAAGTGTATTGTAACAGGTACACTTATGCTTATTTTTTTATTTAGTTTTTAGTATTATAAAAAAATTAAGAATAATTATTGTTATATTAGAAAAGAAATAAAAAATATATATTTTAATTTACTTGTTAAATAACAAGAAAAATGTAATAAAATGTAAAAATTAATACATTTAACCATTGCTTTTATTTTAAGTTTTTGATATACTATTTATGTTAAAAGATATTGAAAAAAATGGTTGTGAAATTGATATTTTGAAAGGTTGTAGTAAACATGGGAAAAATAGAATATGAATTAACTTTTCCGCAGAAAAATATTTGGCTTGTGGAAAGTTATAACAAAGGAACAGCTTTAAATATTATAGCAGGAAGTGTAAAAATAAACAAAGGATTTAATGAAGAAAAATGTGAAGTAGCAATAAATAAAGTAATAGAAGAAAATGTTGCTATGAGAACTAGAATAAAAGAAGAAAAGGGCAAAGTTATGCAATATTTTGCTCCATATAGTTATGAAAAGATTGAAGTAGTTGATTTGTCATCTTTATCTAAAAAAGAAATTTTAGAATATATTGATGGCTTGACTTTTCAATCTTTTTTTGCTAAAGATAAAAAGCTATATAACTTTAAGATATTAAGAACAGGTAAAAATAGTGGTTACATATTTATGTGTATTCATCATATTATATCTGATGCTTGGTCATGTAGTAAGATAGTAAAATCTTTAACTGAAACTTTAGAAACTATTGGCACAAGAAGTGAAAATTCAGAAGAAAAGATAGTACCAGAATATACTGAATATATCGAAAAAGAAGAAGAATACAAAAATAGTGATAAGTTTGTAAAAGATGAAGAGTTTTGGAATGAATATTTAAAGGGATTTAGTGAAGTCGTTTCTTTGAAAGATAAAAAGAAAACCTCTTCTTTAAAAGCTAATAGATATTCAGTTAAGTTAGATAAAGATTTAAACGATAGAATAACAAACTATTGCAAAGAAAATAAAATATCGCCATATGCTTTGTTTTTAACTGCTATATCAACATATATTTATAGGGTAAAGGATAAAAATGACTTTATATTAGGTACACCTGTACTTAATAGAGCAAATTTCAAAGAAAAACAAATGTTAGGAATGTTTGTATCTACTTTACCTTTAAGAGTAAAAGTAGAAGAAAATATTAAATTTTTAGACCTTGCAAAAGAAATATCAAAAAATAATTTTTCAATGTTTAGACATCAAAAATATCCATATTCTAAAATGTTAGAGTATGTTCACAAAAATAGCGATATAAAAAACAATTTATATAATATAGCTGTGTCATTTCAAAATGCTAAGACAGATATAATGGATAATGACAAATATGAAACAAATTGGACATTTTCAAAAGCATTGGATGATGAGATGCAAATTCACATATCTGACATTGATGATACAGGTATTTATAGTATTAACTATGATTATAAAGAGGAGCTATTTGAAAAAATAGAAGTGGAATATATTCATCTAAGACTTATGAGTATAATTGAAAATGCTATAAAAGATGTAGATGTTGATGTAGAAAACATAGAAATAATGCCTGAATCAGAAAAAAATAAAATATTATATGAATTTAATAATACAAAGAAAGAATATCCAAAAGATAAAACTGTAATTGAACTTTTTGAAGAACAAGTAAATAAAACTCCTGATAATGTTGCTCTTGTATTTGAAGGAAAAGAAATGACATATAAAGAGCTTAATGAAAGAGCAAATTCTCTTGCACATTACTTGGTGGAAAATGAAAATGTAAAACCTAATGATGTAATAGGACTTATGGTGGATAAATCCTTTGAATTAATAATTGGAACATTGGCTATATTAAAAATAGGGGCAGTTTATTTGCCAATTGACAAATCATATCCTGAAGAAAGAATAAATTATATGGTAGCTGATTCTAAATGCAAAATCATTTTATCTGATGAAGAAAAAAAACTAGATTGTAAAGTAATAGTAATAGACAGTAATATATTAAGTAACAATAATTATGATTTTATAACTTTTAATGGTCTGAATAATAATGTCGCATATGTGATGTATACATCTGGTTCTACTGGCAAGCCTAAGGGAGTATGTGTTACTAATAAAAATATAATAAGATTAGTAAAAAATACTAATTATGTTGATTTTTTTGAAACAGATTCGATTTTACAAACAGGTTCTAGTGTGTTTGATGCTTCAACATTTGAATTTTGGGGAGCACTATTAAATGGAATTAAGTTATACTTAATAAAAAAAGAGGAATTACTAAATCCATCATTATTAGAAAAAAAGATAAAGGAATGGAATGTTACAATTTTATGGTTGACAGCTCCATTATTTAATCAAATGTCTGATTATAATCCTGAAATGTTTAAAAGTTTGAGGGTTTTGCTAGTAGGAGGGGATGTCCTTTCTATAAAACATATTAATAAAGTAAGAGAATGCTGCAAAAAATTGGAAATAATAAATGGGTATGGGCCTACCGAAAATACTACTTTTTCTACTTGCTTTAAAATAGAAAGAACTTATAATGAGTCTATTCCTATTGGATATCCTATTTCGAATAGTACTTGTTATGTTATGGATACAAAAAATAGATTACTACCTATTGGAATTGAGGGAGAACTTGTAGTTGGTGGAGATGGTGTATCTAATGGATATATAAATAATAAAAAACTTACAAATGAAAGATATGTAAAAAATATTATTCCAAATGAAAAGTGGGCATATAAAACAGGTGATATTGTATTTTATGATATGAATGGAATCATTCATTATGTAGGGAGAAGAGATTTTCAGCTTAAAATCAGAGGACATAGAGTTGAATTGGACGAGATAAAAAAAGCAATTATTTCTATAAAGGAGATAAAAGATGCATATGTTTTGGCTAAGAAAGAAGAAAGCGGCTATAAAGTATTTGCATATTATATAAAAAATAATTCTGAGAAGATAGATATAAAGGATGAATTAAATAAAATTTTGCCTGATTATATGGTTCCACATGTTCTTATCGAAGTTAATAATATTCCATTAAATCAGAATGGAAAAGTAAATAGAGAAAAATTATTTGCTGAAAATAAGGAAATATTAGTTACTAGTGAAAAGGTAAATGAACCTAAAACTAGCATTCAAAGAGAAATTGCAAAAATCTTACAAAAAAATTTAGATATTAGTAAAATTGATGTAAAAAATAATTTATTTGATTATGGTATGGACTCGTTAAATGCTATAAAAATTAGCATAGATATTTCTAAGTTCTTTAATATAAACATAACTGCTAGAGATATTTTAGAGTATAATTCAGTAGAAAAATTAGAAAAATATGTAAAAAACAGTAATGTTATTTTGCCTGATAATATTATAGTAAAAGCAGATGGAAAATATCCTTTAACAGATTCTCAAATGGGAATTTTTGTTGAATATTCTAAAGATCCGGATGTATTATTATATAATATACCTTTTGAAGTCGTGCTAGACAAGGAGTGTAATATTGATTTATTAGAAAGAAGTATAAGGGAAGCTATTAATAATCATAAAGCTTTGTTTACCAAATTTGAAATAGATGGAAATAATATTTTTCAAACAATTAAAGTAAGGGATTTTAAAATAAGTATACATGAAAATATGAGAAAAGAGGAATATGAATCTTACAAGAATAATTTCTCAAGACCTTTTGATTTGTTAAATGACATTTTATTTAGAATAGCTATTTGTACTGTTAATGAAAAAATATATATATTGTTTGATGTTCATCATATAATTTTTGATGGAACTTCAATAAATATTTTAGTTAATGATATATTAAGATTGTTACAAAATAAACAAATAATAGAAGATAAGATAATACCTGGAAAATGTGCATTATTAGAGGCAGAAGAAAAAAATAGTAAATTTTATAATTATGCAAAAAAAGAATTGTTAGAAATTTATAGTGAAGAATTAAATATATCTACAATTCCTTATGATAATTTAGAAAGTAGTAATACAAAAAGATCTAATGGTTTGTCAGAAGAATTTTATATAGATGATGATATAATAGAAAAAATAAAAATGATATCAAAAAAGTATAAGGTAACTGAAAATAATATATTTATAAGTATGTTTTCTATATTACTATCAAAATATACATATAGTGACCATACATCTTTTGGAATAATAAGTTCCAATAGAAATACAGAAGAAGAATTAAATAGTGTTGGAATGTATGCTAAAACAATACCATTAAAAATAGATATAGATTATTCAAATTCGATTGGAGAATATTTAAAATCTACTCAAGAAAAAGTTATGAATTTTATAGAATACAATATGACTTTTTCATATAAAGATTTAGCATCTGAATTGTCTAAAAATAATGATATTAAATCCGAATTAATAAAAGTTTTATTTATATACCAAAAATTAAATGCTGAAGAGTTAACAAATAAAATTCAAATCAATGAAATTGATAATAAAGTAGCTAAATTTGATTTGGTTTTTCAAGTTATTCCAGTTATAAACTCATTAAAAATAAGAATTGATTATTCTTCAGATTTATATACAAAAAATACTGTAAAAGGGATAGGAAAACATTTTATTGACCTTCTAAGGAGCTTAACTAATGAATATGAAAATGAAAAGGAAATACGAAAATTAGAAATTATAGGGCAAGAAGAGAAAAAAGAAATTATAGAAGAATTTAATAACACTAATTCTGATTATGGAGAAAATTTGTCTATTTCACAAGTCTTTGAAAAACAGGTAGAAAAAAATATGAACGGAATTGCATTAATATTAGGAAATAAAAAAATTACATATGATGAGTTAAATAAACTTTCTAATAAGCTTGCAAGATTTTTAAGAGAAGAAAAGAATGTTATACCTAACCAAGTAATTTCCATTGTTGCAGATAAGTCTTTTGAAATGGTTATCGCTATTTTAGGAATAATTAAATCTGGTGCTTGTTATTTACCGATAGATATAGACTTGCCTGAAGATAGAATAAATTATATGATTTCAAATAGTAAATCTAAAATAATTATTAATTGTTCTAATAAAGAGGTAGAGTTTATAGAAAAAGAAAATAGAAGTATAAATGTTATTGATTTTAAAAATATTAAATTAAAAGAATATGATGATACAAATTTAGTTAATGTTAACATATCAAGCGATAGAGCATATGTAATGTATACATCTGGTTCTACTGGTAAACCTAAAGGTTGTATGAATAGTCATAAAGGTGTACTTAAGCTAGTAAGAAGTATTAATTATCTAGATATAAATCAAGTAAAAAATGTTTTCTTGGCTGGAAATTTAGTATTTGATTCTTCATTACATGAGTTGTGGCTATGTCTTTTAAATTTAAAGACTGGTATTTTAATAAATAAAGATATTGTATTAACACCATCTTTATATAAAAAATATTTTGAAACATATGATAAGAGTTTAGCAATATTTACAACACAATTATTTCATCAATATGCATATAACACTCCAGAAATGTTCAAAAATGCTAAATATATAATATCTGGAGGAGATGTATTGCTATATCAATATGTAAATAATATGAAAAAGTATTGTAAAAATACGGAGGTTATAAATATTTATGGACCAGCTGAATGTAGTGCAGCATCTACTACTTTTTTAGTTGATGAGTCTATAAAAGGAAATCCAATCCCTATAGGTAAACCTATATCAAATACTAGATGCTACATTCTAGACAAGCAATTAAATATTTGTCCTATAAATGTTCAAGGAGAATTATATATTGGCGGAGATGGCGTCGGTATGGGATATATTAATAATCCTATTATGACTAAAAAAGTATTTATTAATAATTTTATAGATAATCATAGTGAAAAATTATATAAAACAGGTGATATTGTAAAATTAAATTATAAAGGAAATATTGAATATTTGGGTAGAGAAGATAAACAAATAAAAATAAGAGGATATAGAGTTGAAATATCGGAAATAGAGAATATCGCATTAGAGTATAATGGAATAAAAGAAGTAAAAATTGTAGTAAAAAAGAGAGGTATAGACAAAAAACTTATAATGTATTTTACCTCTGATAAAAAAATTAATATTGCACATTTGAAAAAGAAATTCTTGTTTAAACTACCAAGGTATATGGTACCAGAATATATTATGCAAATAGAAAAAATGCCTTTAACACCTAATGGGAAAATAGATGAAAAGATGCTTCCTGATATTGATTCTATTAGAGAAAGTTCAAATATTGTAAAACCTAAAAATGAAGTTGAGGAAAAGCTAGAAAAAATTGTTTGCCAAATACTACAACTTAATGAATGTAGTGTTGAAGATAATTTATTTAATATAGGATTAGATTCGATAAATGCTACTAAGTTATGTATTGAAGCAATGAATGATAATATTGAAATATCATATGCTGATATATTTTCATTTCCTAGTATAAGGGAATTAGCTAAATTAAGTTTAGAAAAAGGTGAAAAGAATAATAATTATGATATTGAAAATTATGATTACAGTAAAGTTAATAAATTATTAAAAAATGATGTAGAGGTAGTTCAAGGAAAAATTAAAGATGTACTTATCACGGGAGCAAATGGCTTTTTGGGTTCTCATATATTAGCAGAATACTTAGATAATTATAAAGGAATAGCTTATTGTGTAGTAAGAAAAAAAGGAAAGAAATCTGGAGAAGAAAGATTAAAATCTATTTTAAAATATTACTTTAAAGATAAATACGATTTTGCATTTGAAAGTAGAATTAAGGTAGTGGACGAAGAAATATCAGGGGTGGACTTTGAAGATAAATTAAATTCGCTAATCCCTAAAACAAATATAAACAAAATAATAAACTCAGTTGCAAGAGTTAAGCATTTTGGAAGAAAAGAAGAATTTTTTAAATTAAATGTGGAAGCTACCAATAAACTAATAAATATTGCATTAAAAAATAATTTAAAATTAATACAAATATCAACTTTAAGTGTTTCAGGAAATGGAATAGAGGGAGGTTTCACTTCTCAAAAATTAAATAACAATATCAAATTTACTGAAAAGGATCTATATGTTGGTCAAAGTATAAATAATATTTATTCATATAGTAAATTCTTAGCAGAAAGAAATATACTAGAAAATGTAATAAACAATAATTTAAACTCTTGTATAATAAGAGTAGGAAATCTTATGGGAAGAGTTACAGACGGCAAATTTCAAAAAAATAAAAATGAAAATGCTTTTATTGATAGAATTAAGTTTTTAATTGAAAATAGAATTATTCCTAAATCGATTACTGAAAATAACTATATTGAATTGTCTCCTGTGGACTTAACAGCAAAGGGTGTATTAAAAATATCAGAACTTAAAAAATGTAATTATGTATATCATCTTTATAACTATAATCATTACTCTATCGATGAATTCATAAAATATTTATCAGTTCAAAAAAATATAAAAGTTAAAGTATTAGATGACAATGAATTTTATAAAGAATTGGATTTAATAATTAAAGAAAATAAATCTGTAAACTTTGCAATTGTATCGGATTTGAACTCAGAGCATAAATTAGACTATTCTTCAAATATAGAGATAAGTTGTAATGTTTCAAAAAAATTGTTTAAATTATTAGACTTTAAATGGAACATTATAGATTATGATTATTGGAATAAATTTTTAAAAGAACTAAACATAAGAAGAATTATAAAGGGAGGAAAAAGTATTGAATAATTTAATAGTAAAAATAATTATGATTTTTGGATTTTTTTTACTAACATACGTTGGATCATATATAGGTAAGCAGAAAAATAAAACTAAGTTGCATAAGTATTTTAGAATTGTAATTGTTATGTTACAAATACATATTTTCTTTTTATTTTGGCAATTAACATTATCTAATAGTCATTTTATTAAGCCGGTTTATTTTGAGTACTTGATAGGATGTGAAGCTGAATATTTGCCAGTAATGTTTTTAATAATTTCATTATTTTTCTACAAGAAAGATGTAAATGTAAAAAAAATGTGGTGGTTGTTTATTATACCAACTATTTCGATACTTATGTTGTGGACGAATGATATACATCATTTATATTTTTTAGAATATTCTACAAATATTTCTGAAATAAAGTATGGCTCATATTTTCCAATTCATAGCATATATTCATATTTAATATTTGCTATTTCAATGTTAATTTTTATAAAGGGATCAATAAAAAACTCTGGCTTTTTCTCATTGCAGACAGCTTTGATAATTACAGGTTGTATGATACCAATAACTGTAAATATTTTAGGAACAATGAAAATTATTAAGATGACAGTATATTTAACACCTATGACTTTTATTGCAACTGCAGTGTGTTTTGCTTTATCTATAATAAAATATAAGGCACTAAATATTACACCTGTAGCTTTTAGAACCGTTATGGATACAATGTCAGACGCGTATGTCGTTATATCTGATGATGGAACAATAGTTACATTTAACAAGACATTTGAAAATAAATTTGGTAAAATATTTAGTATATCAAAAGATGATAATTTATTTGATGCAATAGAAAAAAATCAAGCAATTGATATTGATACTTTAAAGAAAAGTATTAAGAAAACAAGAAGCACAGGTAAGATTATAACTGAAGAGTATCACTTTGTAGTTTCTAATTTTAGTAAATATTTTGAAGTTGATATTCATCCTATTGCTACAAGAACAAACTCAAAAGAGTATATTGGAACATTGCTACTTTTTAAAGATATAACACAACATAAAGAAGATATAAAAGAAATAGAAGAAAAACAAGACATAATCGTAAAACAGCAGCAACTTGTTTCAATAGGTGAACTTGCAGGAGGAGTAGCACATGATATTAATACTCCAATAGCTGCTATAAAGACAGGAATATTAATGTTAACTCAAATGGGTAGTGAAAAAACTGAAGAAGAAAAAGAAATATTACAAAGAATGGATAACTGTGCTACTAAAATTATAAACATAGTAAATAGTATGAGAAATCAAATAAGAAATTTAGGTTCTGATACAAATGTTAAGTTTAAAATAAGTGAAGTCGTAAATGATATTAAAATTATCACTTATCATGAAGTTGGAAGAAATAAATCAGAGGTTATAGTTAATATACTAGACGATTTGGAAATCAAAGGAGATCCAACTAAACTTGGACAAGTACTTACTAATTTAGTTGTAAATGCTGCTCAGGCATATGGAACTGAAAAAGGTGGTAAGATAGAACTTACTGTTGAAAAGGCACCAAATAATATGGCTATGATTAAAATAACAGATTATGCAGGAGGATTAAAAGAAAGTATAATTCCTTATGTATTTAAAAATATATTAACAACAAAGGGAACAGCTGGAACAGGACTTGGACTATATCTTGCATATTCAGTTATAAAAGGAAACTTCAACGGAGATATTACGTTTGATACAGCTCAAGGTGCAGGTACAACTTTTTATATTGTAATACCTAGAGCGTAAAATTTAAGAAAAAAGTCCTAGTTACAATTTAGTAACTAGGATTTTCTGCTAATAAAAAGTATCCAACGCTATTTATTACATTCTATATATTGATGTATCTTCCACAAATATCTTGTAATATACATTAATAAAAATAGTATATGAATAAATTTGCAATTTTACATAATTTATAGTATAATATAAATATAATTTAAAGAAAAGTTATAACTAAGTTTGAAAATGAAATAAAAATATTAGATTTCGATAGAAAAGAAACATTTTTTTATAATATAATTGATGTATAAAAATAGTGTTGATTGTACATAAGTATAGTGAATTAAACAGGGAGGAAAAAATGAATAGATCTGTGTGTTGGTGTGTTACTTCTAGGTGCAATGAGTGCTGTAAGTTTTGTTATAGATTCAATAATTACAAAGAATTATCTTTACAAGATAATTTATATATTTTGAGTGTTTTAAAAAGGTTAAATGTAAAAGAAATATCATTTACTGGTGGGGAGGCTTTGCTTTATCCACATTTGTTTGAATTAATGAGTCAAACTCATAAATATGGTATAAAGAATAAATTAATTACTAACGGAAGAAATCTTACAAGTAAGTTGATAGACGAATTAAGCCGGGCTACTGGATGAAATAACTCTATCATTAGATTCGTTAAATGATGAAATTAATGATGAAATGGGAAGAGGTGTAGAGCATAGAAAAAATGTAATTAGAATTTTAGATTATATTTCTACTAATAAAATAAATATAAAAATTAAGATAAATACAGTAGTATCTAAAGTTAATTTTGATGAGATAATTAAGATTGGAAAATTATTGAATAACTATAAAATAAAAAGATGGAAATTATTTAAGTTTCAGGCTTTAAGAGGAAGTGCTATTCGTTATGAGAAAATGTTTAGAATTTCTAACCAACAGTTTAACTATGTTATAAAAAAATTATTAGAAGACAATATTAATACTAAAATAGTTATAAGAAACACAAAAGAGATTGAAGAGTTGTATTTGAATATAAGTCCAGAGGGAGATTTTTTTATAACAAATGATTATGTAGATAAAAAAATATGTAACTTTAAAAATATTAATTTGAATAAAATAAGAGAGGCGTTGAAGGTAAAAAATGAATTATAATTTTGATATTAATTTATATAAAAAATTTTATATGGTAGCCAAAAGCGGCGGCTTTTTAAAAGCGTCTCAAGATATGTATTGTACACAACCAGCACTTAGTAAGTCAATAAAGCAATTAGAAGAGCAACTTAATACAAAACTTATGTATAGAAATTCTAAGGGAATAAAATTAACTGATGAAGGAAAAGAACTACTGGAATATGTGGAAAAATCACTAAATTTGATTTCTGTTGCAGAGAAAAAAATAATTGAAAATGGTGATAAATTAAGAGGGGAATTATCAATAGGTATACAATCACATTTGGCACATTTCTTTTTATTCCCATATATTAAAAAATTTAAGGAAAAATATCCTGAGGTTAAAATTAATATAAGAAGTAGGAACACCTCTAAATTATTAAGTCAGTTACAAGATAATGAAGTGGATTTGGTAATTGATACTTCACCAATAGAGTCTGTGTTTAATAATTTAGAAATCAAAGAGTTATTTGAATTAAATAATTGCTTTATTAGTTATAAAAAAGAAAGTATAACAACGCTAAAGGAATTAGAAAGAGAAAACTTAATTTTACCAGTTAAAACAAGTACCCCTAGAAAACAATTAAATTTATTTTTACAACAAAGAAATATTTGGTTTGAACCAATTATGACAATAGAAACTACAGGAGTTTTAAAAAATGCTGTTAAGGAAAAGATGGGAATTGGTTATATACTTGAAGTAGCTGTGAAAAAGGAGATAGAAAAGGGTGAGTTATTTAAGATAGATATAAATGAAGAATTGCCTAAATTAAAATTAAATGTTATTTATATAGATAGATATCTTACAAAAATACCAACCACATTTTTGAATATGATAAAAGAGGATTATAAAGTAGATGTATAAATGGGTACATCTACTTTTTTGACGTAAAAGAAAACCATCAGTTATACTGAGGGAAGAAAAACTTATAGTTATGGAAAAGTATATTGCCCAAATTAAGTGTATCAAACTTTATAGGATATTTGAAAGGCTTGCAAGTTTAAAATATAAATATGGGAATCGATTTTCTGGTGTAGAGAATTTTATTGTAGTGCAGTTAGAAAAAATAAAAAGACAATAGATAATTATATAAGAAATCAATTAAAAGGAGAGACATGATGAGTGATCAATAACAATAAAAGAATATATAGTCCCTTTTAATAGGAGTAAGTAATAATCGGCGGCTTAATACCTTTTAATAGGTAGTTTGTTATATTTCCTTACTTATAATATAGCGTAAAAAAACCACTAGGTATGCTGTTGAATACTTTATATAACTGTGAGTTATATAAAGTATAAAAAATAAGTATTTGACTTTATAATAATATAAAAGTAAAATTATGGTAATAAAATAGAAAGGAGAAAAGAAAATATGGGAAGAGAATTACGTATGATTATAACTCAGAATTGTAATTACAACTGCTATTTTTGTCATAGGGAAGGAATAAAAAGAAAGTGTGATAGCATGTTAAATAGTTCTGATTATGAGTATTTGTTTTCTATATGTAAAGAAAATTTTAATTGGAGGGAAGTTAGTTTAACAGGCGGTGAACCATTCATGAATAAAGAAATTGATAGCATTATAAGAAAAATACATAAACAAGATGGTAAAATTACAATTATAACTAATGGAGAATTATTACTAGAACATAAAAACATTATCCCACTTATTAAAAGGATTAATCTATCTTTACATACATTAAATGAAAAAAAGTATGAAAGAATAATTGGAAAAGAAAAAAAGTTACGAAGTATACTTAGAAATATAGCATATATAAGAAATATATATCCGAGTGTTGAGATAAGGTTGAATGTTGTTCTTACTAAAGGAGTTAATGATAAAGAGGCGGACGTAATTGAATTGTTAAAATTTACAGAAAGAATAAAGGGATCTATTAAATTTATTGAATTATATACAGATGATAAAAATGAAATTGTAAAATTGGAATTTGTTGAAAATATATTACAAAAATTAAATTATAAATATTATGATTCATCTAGTATATTTAAGAAATATATGACAAATGGAAAAATTGATGTGGTAATGTCAAGAGTATTCTGTGCTAATGCAGAAAGGCAATTTGAACCAATGTATTATTGTAATAAATATAATGATTTATTTATTACACCAGATGGGTATATAAATATTTGTAGAAAGAGAAATAAAGAAATTTCAATTCTAAAAGAAGTAAAGAAACGAAATAAAGAAAAATTAATATTAAAAATAAATGAAGCAATTAGTTCTATTGGAAAGGGATGTGCATTTAATAAAGAAAAAATGACATTGGCGGTTAATGGTGGAAATAAAATTTTTAGGGATTATGAAGAAGGAAAGTATATACATCCTAAAATAACACCAGCAATAGAAAATGCAGTTATAGAACAATTACATGATACAATTTCAATATACGATAGATCCAATATTTTTAAAAAATTTGAGGATGAATTCGCATCATATCATAATAAAAGATATGGTTTATTAACTAGCTCTGTAACAACTGCTTTATGGTCTATGTATGATTCAATTGGTTTGAGCGAGGGAGATGAAATTATATGTCCAGCTTATACTTTTTTTGCCACAAATACTCCAATATTTTTTACAGGTGCAATACCTATATTGGTTGATTGCGATGAATATGGTAATATTAATTCTGATGAGATAGAAAAAAAAATAACGTCTAAGACTAAAGCTATAGTTGTTACACACATGTGGGGTTATCCCTGTGAAATGGATAAAATAAGAGAAATAGCTGACAGATATAACTTATATTTACTAGAGGATTGTTCACATGCACATGGAGGTAGCTATAATGGAAAAAAACTTGGTGAATGGGGACATGTATCAGTATTTAGTTTGCAGGGAAATAAAATAATCACTGGAGGAGAAGGAGGAATATTATTAACGAATGATAAAATATTATACGAGAAAGCAGTACTATTAGGCCATTATAATAAAAGATGTAAAAAGGAAATCTCTGAAAAAAATCCAATATATAGATATTCAATTACTGGAAAAGGAATGAAATTAAGAGCACATCCAATAGCAATAAGAATTGCGTATGAACAATTTAAAAAGATAGATGAAATAAATGCTAATAAGCAAAGATTTGCTCAGCTAATAATAGACAATTTAAAAGAAATAAAAGGATTAGAAGTTTTAACACCTATTCAAGGAGCACAAAATAGCTGGTATGCAATGATTATTAAATATAATTCAAAAGATATGAATAATGTATCGAGAGAGAAGTTTGTAGAAGCAGTCAATGCTGAAGGGGCAATAGAAGTAGATATTCCAAGTTCTACATGTCCATGTAATTATTTAGATTTATTTAAACATCCCGATTTTTTATTTCCAAATTATAGAAATAAAATTAAATATTATGAAAATGAATTTAAAAATGCAACAAAGTTTTATAACAGTATAATCAAAATTCCGATTTGGAATGAACAAGAAGATATTGATATTGTATATAAATATATAAGAGCTATTAAAAAAGTAGTTAACAATATAGATGAATTGTAAGGAGGAAAAAAATGGATTTTTATGATTATTTACAAAAAAATGCCAAAGATGATAAAATAGATAATGTAGTCGTAGGAGCTATAATAACTAACAGTAAAGATGAAATATTTTTGGCTAAAAGAAGAGTAGAGGACTTTATGGGAGGATTATACGAGATACCAAGTGGTAAAACAAAAAATAACGAAAAACTTTATGAAGCTTTATTAAGGGAAGTAAAAGAAGAAACTAATTTAAATGTAATAAAAGTAAATTCTTATATAGATCAGTTTGATTATTTGTCAAGTAGTTGTAAAAAATGTAGGCAATTTAATTTTAATGTTGAAGTGGATGATAAACAAATATTATTAACAGAACATGATTCATATAAATGGGCAAAATTAGAAGATATTGCAAATGAAGACGAAATTTCACCAGAAGTAAAAAAAGTCTTATTAACGTATATTTATAACCAAAATCAAATGAAAATATAGACAGCTTACTTTAATATAAGATTTTATATAAAAAACTTAAAGGAGGAAGAATAATGGAAAATTATATGTATTTATTAGAAAAAGGTAAAGAAGAAGGAATAGAAAAAAATGTAGTAGGTGCTGTAATACAAGATAAGAATAATAAAGTATTAATAATGACAAGAAAAACTGATGATTTTATGGGAGGAATAGACGAGTTACCAAGTGGTAACATGGAAACGGGTGAAGATATACTTACGGCTTTAACTAGAGAAGTAAAAGAAGAAACTAATCTTGAATTAGAAGAAATAGTATGCTATATTAATAGCTTTGATTACAAATCTGGGAGCGGAAAAAATGCAAGACAATATAATTTTGGAATCAAAGTTAAAAGTACAGAAAATATTCTTTTAACAGAGCATGATTCGTATTCTTGGGAAGATTTTAATGAAATAATGAAGAATGAAAAAATTACTAAGCAAGTAAAAGAAACTATAATAAAATATTTTAATAAAAGATTATAGCTGGTACTCAAAATTAAAGTAACTACTTAATAGATGATTAATTAAAAATGATTATACACATTATAATCTAAATTCTTCTTTCAAAATATGTTACTTTATTGTATAATGATTATGGGTGAAAAAGAATGAAACAAATTGAAATAACAGTAAGATTAAATGAAGACGTTAAAGTCGCAATAAAAAAGTTAGAAAAACTAGGATATAAAAAAATTAGAGAAAGTGATATAGAAGATATATATTTAACTTCAAAGTTAAATGAATTAAATAAAGATAATATACAATATATATTAAAAAAATCAGTTCTTTTAAGAAAATTGAAATTAGCTAATAAAGAAATAAAAAAGATAACCTACAAAAATAAAGAATATGATGAAAAAGGTACTGTTATTTCAGAGAGTAAAATAAATTTAGACTGTAGTGATTTAGAAAAAGCTGAGAAGTTATTTAAAAATTTAGATTTTGAAAGATTGGTTGTAGTAAAATATCATGTTTTAGTGTACTCAAATGGTACGTTAGAATACGCTTTTCAAATTGTAGAAAATTTAGGGACTTTAATAGAATATGAAAATTCAGATGACTTTACAAATAAAAGTATAAGTGAGATAGATATTGCAAAAGATGAAATGTATAATCAAATATTAGAAACAGGAATAAATATAACAGAAGAAAAAAATGTAAAGAAAGCTTATGAGCTTATAGCAAAATCTTTGGTATAATGAATGGAGTATATGTTATGAAGATTTTCTTAGTAAGGCATGGACAAGATGAACCGGGTTATAGAGGTGGATGGAGTGATTTACCTCTAACTCAAGCAGGAGAGAAAGAAGTAGAAAAATTAGCCGAATTTTTAAAAATAAAGCAGAAAGAATATAACATACAAAGAATAATATCAAGTGACTTAAAACGAGCAAGAATGACTACAGAAATAATAGCCAAAAAAATAAATGTTGAAGTTGAATATACTAAGTATTTAAGAGAAATCAATAATGGTAAGTTATCTGGAATGTCTAATAAAGAAGCAAGTGAAAAGTATCCAGGACTTTATTATAATACATTGGATATCGATGAAAGATATCCAGGAGGAGAAAGTCCACAAGAGTTTTATACTAGAATAATTAATTATTTTAATTCTCTTCTTAAAGAAAGTAAAAAGTTTGATAGTATAATGCTTGTGACTCATGGTGGAGTTATTAACGCTATATACAGTTATGTAACAAATACTAATTGGTCTAATAAATTTAGTAATATAAAGGTGGCAAGTTCAAGTCTTTTTCAAATTGACATAGATAAAGAAAATAATAAAGTAAAACAAATAGAGATAGGCTAGTATGTAGAAATAAAGAGAGCTTTTAGTGCATGGGATATGGAGTTAGTTATGAATGATAGATTTAACAAATATTATTTGGAATTTTTAGATATGGATAAAGCGGCCAAAATAAATGGTGTGTGGCTTATTCGGAACAACTAAAAGAGAGGTTCCATTAAACAAGGAATTTTTTTACCCATTGATTTACACTAAATATAACGGAGAAATATATATATCAGTTTCAAATCAATATTATAATTTAGTTTTAAATAATATAAAAGATATTGACTTTACTAAATTAGATAATAAGCATATAATAGCTTTTTTCAAAAAAATATTTTCAGATGTATTAGAAAATTTTGAAGTAAAAGAAATGTATAGAATGTATAGGGATACTAAGTTAAATATAACAGGAAATGATGCTGTACTCCTTAATGAAAGTAATAAAAAGTGTTTTATGAATACAGGAAAAAAATCAAATGATGTGAGTTTTAAAGAAAAGAAATGGAAGGAACTTAAAAATATAATTGATACTGAAATGATATATATTATTAAAACTGAAAACAAAATTACTTCAATGGCTTATGTATCAGATATTTTCGCAGAAGGAGCAAATATTGTTGTTAGCACAGATGAAAAAAATAGAAAGAAAGGATATGGAAAAAAGGTAGTAGTTCGTCTTACAAATTCAATAATAGAAAGAAAGTTACTACCAATATACTTTGTAAATGTAAATAACAAGCCATCTATAAATTTGGCAAAATCGTTGGGATATATAAATATAGCTGATGAAATAGTGGTATGTTTTAAGAAATAGAAAATATTTATTTAATATAATAAACTTAGATTGTATTAGGGGGAAAAATTAAATGGAATGGAATCAGATGTTACCTGAGTTAGATGTTTTTAATTTAGAAGAAAGCATATATTTTTATACAAAACTTATTGGATTTAATATAGTATATGAAAGAAAAGAGAATAACTTTGCTTTTTTAGAACTAGGCAAAGTTCAAATTATGATACAACAAATAGATAAAGAAAATAACAAATGGCAAACAGGAAATTTGGAATATCCTTTAGGAAGAGGAATTAATTTTCAGATAGATGTAAAAAATATTGAAGAAATATATAATAGATTAAAAAAAGAAAACTATAAAATATTTGAAGAGATAGAAGAACACTGGTATAGGAAAGATGATGAAATGCTCGGATGTAAAGAGTTTTTGGTACAAGATCCAAATGGATATTTGCTAAGATTCAGTGAGGATATATAAATATTCTCATTTTTTAATTTATTTATATTGATTAAAAATATATTATATGTTATAACAAAGTTAAATAAAAATGTAGGAGGTCCTAAATGTTAGAATACGAGTATAGCTTTAAAGTAAAAGATGTTAACCCTTTTATAGAATTCTGCAAAAATGAAAATTATATGGAAAAAAGCATAGTTTCACAAAGGAGAGTATTGTATAAAAATAATAGTGGAATATTAGCTAGGATAACTACTAATAATCAAGGTGAAAATGAAAAGTCATATTTGAATTTTAAAGAAGCTGATGACTCTGAAAAAATATTAAAAGTGTCTAAGGAATCTATTGAACTTGAGATTAACGATAGCAACAAAGAACTTATAAGGAAAAGATATGTATATACTAAAGGAAAAGTAAAATTTGAGATTGATGAATATCAAAAACCTAAAATGAAAGTAGTAGCAATTGAGGGAGAAAAACAAGAAGTAGATGAAGTATATAAAAAAATAGAGAAGCTATATTTGAAATATAAATTAGAAGAATAAATAATTAATATAATTATTTAATTCATACCTGTAAGTAAAAGTATCAATTTGAGATTATTTATAGGAGGATAAAAAATGAATATAATAGTTGAAACTTTAAACAAAAAGAAAATCAATGTAAATTTGGAAAGAGTAGAGCTAATATTAGGAGCGACTGCTTTTCTTACAAAAGAAAACTTAAGCAAAGATGATAAGGTTATAAACCCAATAACAAACGAAATGTTACCTATAATAAAAAGTAATGAAAATAGATTTTTCGTTCCTGCTCACAATATTTTTGATTATAATTATGCAAAACAAAATAACTTAGAAATAAAACAAGTTGTAGCTCCATATTTTTATGGAACAGGAGAAGAAAAGCCAAGAGAAGACGTAAAGACTCAAACTCGTCATAGCGTAATAGCCGTTATAAAAGATCTAGAAAATAATAAATATATATGTTTAGATTGTAAAAATAGAAACTGTAAATCATTTGTAATGGGTGGCATTGAGCAAGGTGAAACTATAGAGGAAGCAGCTTTAAGAGAGGTTAAAGAGGAAACTGGATATTTAAATGTTAAAATAGATAGAATTTCAGATATTAGTATGTATAATCATTTTTATGCAGGATATAAAGGTGTAAATAGATATGCTATTTTAGAAGTAGTATTTGGACATTTAGAAAATAGTCAAAAGGAAGAATTGTCAGCAGAAGAAAATAGTAAGCATGTGGTAAAATATATAGATGAGAAATATTTAAAGGATTATATAAATGTAAATAATAACATGTTTGTAATAGAGGAATTGTTACATCAAAATAAGCCATACGAAAAGGAAGAAGGTAAAATAATAAATTCAACTGAATATAACAAAATGGATATATTTGAGGCAAGAAAGAAAATTGAACAAAAGCTATTAAGTTAGATAAAGCGTATTTTTGTATATTATATACTAAACAAGAGGGATTAAAAATGAAGAATAGAATAGAAGTCGAAGAAAAATATTTTGTGGGAAATTTAAAACTTTTAGAAGAAATTGCTATATCACAACAATTTAAATTAGATAATAGTTATATAGAAAATGATGAATACTTTACGGATATAGAAAGTAAATATATAAAAAATAGAACATGTTTAAGATTAAGAAATACAGATAATAAAACTTTGGAGCTAACGTTTAAGGGAAAATCTAATGATTTTCAGGGAAATAGTTATGCTAAACTAGAAAGAAATATAGATTTGGAAATCGAGCAATATGATGATGTTGTAGAAATGCTCAAAAATCTAGGATATTATAGTTATACTATAGTAAATAAAAATAGAAAAGTATATACTAAAATAATTGATAAGCTAAATTACAATATAATGATTGATTATATTAAAGGAGTAGGAACTTTCGTCGAGTTTGAAATCTTATCAAGCAATTTAAACGATTCTATTTCAGAAATAAAAGAAAAATTAAATAAGTTTATTGAGTATTTTGAAAGTGTAGGTTTAGAAGAAGCAAAACTACCATACAGAGATTTTGTTGCAAATCATTTGTTTTCATGTATAAATCCAAATAATATGCTAACTACAATATTTCTTGGAATAAATGATGTATCTAGCAAATCTAAAAATAATGAAGAGTTAAATATAAATATTTTATTAATAAAAAAATTAAAAGAAAAGGGAATAAGATTTGGTTTAGTTTCTAATTCTTCAAAAAATGATCTAGCTTTTCTAATTGAAAAATTAGATGTCAAAGATTTATTTGAAGTAGTAATTTCTAGAGAAGATTTAGAGAATTTAAACCAAGATTCAGGCTTGTATATTTTAGCAATGAAAAAAATGAAAGTAAGTCCTAATGAATGTGTAGTTATAGAAGATTCTTTAAGAGGCTTAAAAGCTGCACAAGAAGCTAATATATTAGCTGTAAAGACAAATGAACATTCGGGAGAAAACAAAGAATTGAACAAGTGTATAACAATAGAAAAAATTAGTAGATTGTTTTTAAATATTATAAATAATATATAATAAAAATTAAAGGAGCATAGAATATGGAAATTGAAAAAGAAGTAAGATATCAAATAAACAAAGATACAATAGAAAAAATCTCAGAGGAGACAAAAGAATATATTCCTAGAGATGAAATGTTAGATATAACTTGTGGATATAACGGATTTGATTCATATTCTATATATAAGTATATATGTAGAGTAAGAAAAAAAGGTAATCATTGTAGTTTAGAAGTAAAAAATTATTCTAATGAACAGGAATGTGTAGAACAAAGTATAACTTTAAATGATGCCAGAGATGGAATAAATTATTTGAAGCTTATAGGGATGAAACCATATCTATATTTAAAAAGATATAGAGAGGTAAGAAAATATAAAGACTTAAAAATATTTATTGATGAGTTTGATATATTGGGTGATTTTGTAGAGATAGAATATCAAGATTCAAAAGATTCTAAAAAAACTGTAGAAGAATTTTTAAATTTAATAAAAATAAAGGAAGAACCTAAAGAAATGTATGGAGATATAGTAAAAAAGAAATTAAAAGAAGATGTTAAATTTAAGGAACTGTTTGAAAATAATTTAGAGGAAATTTTAAAAGGGAAATTTTAGAAAGTAAAGAATTGATTGAATGGGTTGGAACATCAAATAAAGATCCTAAAAAAATATATAGAATGAAATAATGTCGCAGTAATGTCGTAGAAATTTTAAAAGGTAATATTAAAAATGAATAATTTAAAATTTTTAAATAATACGTTTTTTAGGAAAAGTTAAATAGGTATGTAAAAAAATGCAAAAAGTGGCATTTTTACATTCAAAAAGTGTGCAAAAAGTGGCAAAAATATAAATGAGTAGTTATATTTTTGTAATTATAACAATTGGGAGTATTGTAAAATCTATAAGTTTAAATACGTATATAAAAGAAATTAAGCCTAAATATGCTATTTGCATATCAGCTAAAAATTTTGGATTTGAGAACAACATAAAATCTGTTCCGCTATATGCAGTTTTTTGCATTGAATAAAGAAGAAAAATATATAGTAGCAATGAATTTATGGGATTTAGCGTAAATACATTGCTATATTTATTATTAGAGGAGATGAAATGTTTATGATTATTAGGAAAGCAAAATCAAGTGATGCAAGAGAGGTAATAGAAATAAATATTAAAACTTGGAACACTACATATAAAGGAATAATACCTGATTATGTTTTAAAACAAAGAGAAATGTTAAAAGAAGAAAGTATTAAGAAATGTGAAAAAACTGTTGAGTTAAGAGATAATGTTTTAGTAATTGAGTATGATAATAAAATGGTGGGTGTAGTTAGTTATGGAAAAGCAAAGCTCACAGATAAAGAAGATTATGGCGAGATTTATTCTTTATATGTTCTTAACGAGTATCATGGAAAAAATATAGGAAAATCACTATTTTTAGCTGCTAGAGAAGAGTTAGTAAAAAAAGGATATCCTAAATTAATACTTTCTTGTATTAAAGCTAATCCCTCTAATGGCTTTTATAAAAAAATGGGTGGAAGAGTAGATAGAGTAATAATAAGCAATATAGGAGGGGCAGAAATAGAGGAAAACGTAATAGTATTTGATTAAAAAATAAATAGCTAATATCTCTAATGTTGAAAAGATTAACATACAAATATCAGATAAATAAATATATCAGGAAAAAGTTATTTTAGTGTATCAAAATAACTTTACAATTTTGCAAATATGTAGTAATATATAATTATTAAATAAAATTAGGAGGTAATGATTTATGAAAGATGAATTAAAAGAGATAATATTAATGGGACTTGGAGCCATTTCTTTAACAGGAGAAAAAGCTGTTAAACTAAAAGATGAACTTTTGAAAAAAGGTGAAGAAGTATATAAAGAAGGAGAAATAAAAAACGAAGAGCTTAAAAGAAATATTCAAGAGAAAATAAAAGAAAATGTTACAGTTGAAGTATATAATGAATCTAAAGAAGATTTAGAAAGCTTAGTTGGAAACATGAGTAAAGAAGAAATAAAAGAATTAGAAAAACTAATAAAAAAAGCTAAAGCTAAAGAAAATGAAGATAAAAAAGAAGAAAAATAAATAGTTTTTGTATAATAAGGGTTTGATTATATGAATGAAAAAGAAAGATTAAAGGAAATAATAGCTATATTAAAAGGCTCTGATCTTCTTAAAGGTATCACACCTCAAAAAGTTGTAAATACAATTACTAAGCTTGGACCTACTTTTATAAAATTACGGGCAAATGCTATCTAATAGATATGATATTGTTCCAAAAGAATATTGTAAAGCATTAGCTACTTTAAGGGCAAATGTTGAACCTATGAGTTTCGTTGATGTAAAAGAAATACTTGAAAATGAGTTTGGAAATTTAAATGATGTATTTGCCACTATAAATAAAGTACCTATAGGTTCAGCTTCAATTGCACAAGTTCATAGAGCAAAACTTGTAACGGGTGAAGAAGTAGTAATTAAAGTTCAAAGAAAAAACATTTATGATACAATGTTTTTAGATGTAAAGCTTATGAAAAAAGCAATAAGTATATTGCATCTAAATAGCATTGTAAGAGTAGTGAATTTATCTGAAACACTGGATGAAATGTTTGAAACAGCTAAAGAGGAACTAAATTTTGAAATAGAAGCAAAACATTTAGAAGAATTTAGAGAAAATAACAAAGAAATAAATTACATTTATGCACCAAAAGTGTATAAGAATCTAGTTTCTAAAAATATATTAGTAATGGAATATATAGAGGGGATTTTGCTATATAAAAAAGAAGAACTAGAAGAAAAAGGTTATGATTTAGATGAAATAGGAAAAAAGCTCGCTGAAAATTATATAATTCAAGCAATAGATGATGGCTTTTTTCATGCTGATCCACATCCAGATAACATAGTAATAAGAGAGGGAAAGATAGTATATCTTGACCTTGGAATGATGGGAAGGCTTACATCTAAAAATAGAGAACTTTTAAAACAATGCATGAGGGCTATTATAAAAGGAAATAGTTATGAAATAGAAAAAATATTGCTTGAAATGTGTGATTATAAAGGCTCAGTAAATCATACTAAATTGATAAAGGATATAGATAAAATACTTTCTAAATATTTAACTGAAGATATAAAAGATATTAATACGCTTGATTTTATTAATAATGTTTTTTCTATGTTAAAAGAAAATAAACTAAAGCTAAATAAAAGTATAACAATGTTAATAAGAGGTATTGTTATAATTGAAGGAACTTTAGAAATGCTTTCACCTAATTTAAGTTTATTTGTTGTTTTAGCAAATAGAGTAAAGAATGATACTTTAAAGTCAATGTTTTCAAAAGAAAGTATTGCAAAAAATGCGGGGAATATCATTGATGCTGCGGTAACTTTGCCTAAAATACCAGGAGAAGTATATAATTTGTTATCAACTATAAATAAAGGAGAAAGCAGAATAGGTATTGAAATGACTAATTCTGATAAACAAATAGATAAGCTAGAGAATATGTTACATCAAGTTATAATAGGAATATTGGATGCAGCAGTTATACTAGGAGCTACTATGGTACAAAATGAATTACTTAGAAACATATACATTGTTTTAGCAATATTTTTATCTTGTTTACTTTGTATAAAAATGCTAATAGATCTTTTCCATAAAGGAATGTAATAAGAGTTTACTTAAAAAAGTAAGCTCTTTTTTCTAAAAGTGTTGATTTTTAAATATGTTTTGATATATAATGGCAAAAAAAGGAGAAAGAGTATGAGAGCAACATTTCAGGTATTAGTTATACCATTTAAAAAAGAAGATAATGATTTTTTGTATGGAGTTTTCTTAAGGAAATATTTAAAAATTTGGCAATTTATTGCAGGAGGCGGAGAAGACTATGATAAATCTATATATGAAGCTGCAAGAAGGGAAGCATATGAGGAGGCTGGAATTAGTGAAAATGCCAAATATATTAAGCTTGTATCTAGGACCACTATACCAGTTGTAAATATTACTGGTAAATTCACTTGGGGAAAAGATATATTTGTTGTACCAGAATATAGTTTTGGGGTAGATGCTCAAAACGAAGAAATAAAATTATCTCATGAACATGAAAAAATGCAATGGTTAAGATATGAAGAGGCAGTAAAGTTACTTAAGTACGATAGTAATAAATCAGCTCTTTGGGAGTTGGACTTTAAACTAAGAAATAAAAGGAGAAAAAATGAGAATAAAAAATGAAATTAATAATATAAAAACTCCAGAAGACATTTTGAAATTTATGGATAATATTAGGTATGGGTGGTTAGATATTAATGGTGAAGAACATATTGGAAATATGAAAAATTTTCGCAGATTATACCGAACAGCTTCATTAGAAGAGATTTTAAAGCTAAAAATAGGAATATGTATTGAGCAAGTATATTTAATGAAAATACTGTTAGATAAAATTAATATAAAATCAAAAATGTTTTGTACAAGGATTTATGAGGGAAATGATTTTAATAATTTAGACGAAGATGAACATATGCATTGTTTTGTGCTATATTATTTAAATGGAAAAGTATATCAATTAGAACATCCAAATTTAGAACGAATAGGAATATATACTTTTAATAATGAGGAAGAAGCAATTCGAACTATAAATAAATATTATATAAATTTAAGTGGTAAGAAAGCAAGACCAGTTACTGAGTTTTTTGAAGTTAAACCTAATTTAACATTTAAAGAATTTAATAATTATATAAATAGTATAGATAATAAGGAGGAATAGAATGGTAAAATCAAAAGGTTGGAATTGGAAAATTATTGAGGGAAAAAACGAAGAAATTTGGAAAGAACCTAGTATAGAATCGTATTATTTGATTAATAGATGGAAAGAGCAAGGAAAGAAAAACTTTTTGGATTTGGGATGTGGAATTCGGTAGACATTCTATACTTTTTGCTGAAAATGGATTTAATGTTTATTCTTTCGATATAAGTGAAGATGCTATTAATAAAACTAAAAAATGGGCTTTAGAGGAGGGCCTAAAACTAGATTATAAAATAGGTGATATGTTAGATTTACCTTATGAAGATGAATGTTTAGATGCTATATTATGTCGAAATGTTATTTCACATACTGATACTGAAGGAATAAAAAAGATAATAAAAGAATTAAAAAGGGTATTAAAGAAAGATGGAGAATGTTATTTAACTTTGGGTTCAAAAGAAACTTGGGGATTTAAACAGAAAGATTGGCCATTTGTAGATGAAAATACAAAACTTAGAAATGAGGAGGGACCTGAATATATGATACCTCATTTTTATGCAGACTATAATTTGATTAAAGAATTATTTAAAGATTTTAAAATATTAAAAATTTATCACATTGAAGATTTTTATGAAAATGGAGATAAGATTAGTTCTTCTTTCCATTATCATATATTAATAAGGAAATAGTTTGAAAAAATAAAAGAGAAGTATGTATGAATAAAAAAAACTTCTCTTTTTGCATATTATTACTTGTTTTGCTTGCATATTATAGCTACTGGACAGATATCACATTTAGGATGTCTTGCAATACAAATTGCTCTTCCGTGATATACAAATATGTGATTGATTTTATTCCAGTATTTTTTATCTACCTTTTTCATTAATTCTTGTTCTATCTTTTCAGGTGTAGCTTTATTAGAAAGCCCTATTTTTCTAGAAATTCTAGTAACATGTGTATCAACTGCAATACCTACAGTATTCCCAAAACATTCCTGCATAATAATATTTGAAGATTTTCTTCCAATTCCTTTTAGAGTACACAAATCTTTCATATTATTTGGAACATTACCATTAAAATTATTTAGAATAATGTTTGCAGTTTCACTTATGCTTTTAGCTTTATTTTTGTAAAAACCACAAGGCTTTACTATTTTTTCTATATCTTCTATATTGGCATTTGCCAAACTTTTGCAATCAGGAAATTTTTCAAATAGAATAGGAACAATCTTGTTAACCCTCTCATCAGTGCATTGAGCTGCTAAAATTAATGCAACAACGAGTTGAAGGGGAGTGTCATATTCTAAACTACATTTAGCATCTTTATAATAATTTTCAAGGATTTTTATTAAAGTTGGTATATCTTCTTTTCTAATCTCATTATATTTTTCTTTTTTTACATCTTTTTTCATAACAATCACCATTTTTATATATAAAACATAATATATAATAAATATTTTACAATATTTTATATGTTTTGTCAAAAAAGGAGGAAGTATGTTTAAGGGAGCTTTTAGAAAAACAATAGGACTATTTTGCTTAAGCTTAGGACTTGGCATAGGACTTAGCATAATTCTTCCTATATGGGGATGGATTGCCATAGTTGCAATAGCTATTGTAATTATTGGAATATCATGGCTATTTTGCTAAGGAGGTAATAAGTTATGAAAATTGTAGTATATCAACCTGGAAGATTTATGAGAATGATATTAAAAACAATATTTAAAGTTTAAAATTACATAAAATATAGTCTGCTACTTACAAGTGGCAGATTTATTGTTGACATAAAGTCGAAAAAGTGGTAAAATAATATATAGTAAATGAATACATGTATAAAATTTTGATTAAAATTTAGGAGGAACTTAGGATGAGTGAAAATAAATATGAATTGATTGAGAAATATGAAAAGGAAAAATCTGAACTTTTAAAATCATATTTAATAGCAGCTTTAAAAGATGTAAAAAAGTATATGAAACTATCAGACGAAGAGATTTATCAGCGGGGCTCGGATTTAACGAAAGATGAACTTAAAGAATGTGAATTAAGAATATTAAAATATTTGGATATTGGAAAGATATCGCAGATTATTAATGTATATATATATTTCACAAACAGTTTTAGTTCTATTTCTAAAAATTTTGCCAAATGTGATAAAATCATAGTTGAGTATAGAAGAAAAATGGAAAGTTTATAAAAAAATAAATAGGTAGAAGATATATTTAATTATATAAATTCTACCTATTTATTATATAGCTCTTTGAACTTTACCACTTTTTAAACATTTAGTACATACATTCATCTTTTTTGGTGTACCATTTTCATTTACCCTTATTTTTTGAACGTTAGGTTTAAATGTTCTAGCAGTTCTTCTGTGTGAGTGACTTACTTGCATAGAAAATTTAACTTCTTTCTCACATATTTCACATTTTGCCATTTTAAAACCCTCCTTTTTTACTTAAGTAAATTAATTACTTAAATATTTTAACATAAAATTTAACAATAATCAAGTTTTAATAACATATTTTAAAATATTTGTTTAAAATTATATGAGTTAAAGTCAAATTTTATTAAATAATTACGAAATATTTAATAAAGATAAGCTAAAAGACTAGCTTATCTTTAAGTATATTTACACTATTGTATTTTCATTATTGTACCAGTTGCTTCAGTAGCAAGATATTCACCTGAGTTAGAGTGTAAACCACCACTTAAAACAACAGTATCGTTTACTTTAACGTAATTTTTTTGTTTTAATATTTCAATTCCTTCTTTTAAAGCATCGTTAAAGTTTTTAGCATCTTTAACTAAGATAGGAATAATTGCATATTCAACAGCAAGTTGTCTGTAAGTTTTTTCGTTAGATGTTATAACAAATACAGGACATGCTGGTTTGTAGCTTGAAAGGATAGAAGGAACAATTCCGTCTTCAGATACAGCTATTATTGCATGAGCATTTGAGAACATTGCAGAACAACAAACAGAGAAGTTTGCTTGTCTATTAAAGTCTACTTCATCATCAATATCTGATGTTAATTTTTCAATATTCTTTTTCTTAAATCTTTTCCAGTAGTTTATATTTCTTTCACTAGCTTCTATAATTTTATTCATAGTTTTAACAGCTTCAACTGGATAGTCACCTTGTGCAGACTCTCCAGAAAGCATTGTGGCAGATGTACCATCGTATACAGCGTTTGCAACGTCAGATACTTCAGCTCTTGTCGGTCTAGGATTTTTTTGCATAGATTCAAGCATTTGTGTAGCAGTTATAACTGGTTTACCTGCAGCTACAGTTTTCTTAATCATCATTTTTTGAGCAGCTGGAACTTCTTCTTCAGGAATTTCAACTCCTAAATCACCACGAGCAACCATAATTCCATCAGTTACTTTTAATATTTCATCAAAGTTATCTAAACCTTCTTGGTTTTCTATTTTAGATATAATTTTAATTTTGTTTTCTCCAACACTGTCAAGATAGTTTTTCATATCAATAACATCTTGTGGTTTACGAATAAATGAAGCGGCAACAAAATCAAAATCATTTTCTACAGCAAATTTAAGATCTGATTTATCTTTTTCTGTCATAGCAGCAAGTTTTAATTTAGCACCTGGAACGTTAACTCCACGTCTTCCTTTTAATGTTGCTGAATTTTGGAAAGTACATCTGATTTCTGTACCGTCAATTTCGTCAATTAATAAATCAACAAGACCATCATCAATTAGTATGTGGCCACCAACTTCAACATCTTCTGGTAATCCTTTGTATGAAATAGAAAGAAGTTCTTTAGTACCTTCAACTTCTCTTGTTGTTAAAGTTATTTTATCACCTTTAGTGAAAGTCATTTTAATATTTTGATCTGTTCCAAATGAACCAGTTCTAATTTCTGGACCTTTAGTGTCTAGCATGAAAGCAACATTAGTTCCAAGTTTTTCATTAATTTTTCTTAAAGTTTGAACTTTTGCTAAATGTTCTTCATGGTCACCATGAGAAAAGTTAAGTCTCATAACATTCATACCAGATTTTATTAATTTTTCTAGTACTTCTTCAGTTTCACTAGCAGGACCAATAGTACATACGATTTTTGTTTTTTTCATAAAAAATTCACTCCCTTAAAAATACAAATAAAACATATAATACAAATATATTATATGTATATTTTAACGTATTGCACTATTTAGTATACATTTAAAACATTAAAAAGTCAATAATTTTAAAAATATTTGTAAAAATTTGTAAAAAAAGGAAAATAAATAACATAAAAACAATAACAAAATTAATTTCAATAAATTTATATTTAATTTTTGCATAAAAAAATTCCAAGTTAATATATTTGTATTAAGAATATATTATCGTGGAGGTAAGAGATGAAAAAAGAAGAAATATACAAGGATATATCTACAAGAACAAATGGAGATATATATATTGGAGTAGTAGGACCAGTAAGAACAGGAAAATCTACTTTTATAAAAAACTTCATGGAAAATTTTGTTATTCCAAATATAGAAGATGAGTATAAAAAAGATAGGGCACAAGATGAGTTACCACAAAGTTCAGCTGGTAAAACAATAATGACAACTGAACCTAAATTTGTACCAAATGAATCTGTGGAAATAGCTTTAGATAATAATGTGAGGTTTAAAACAAGATTGGTAGATTGTGTAGGCTACTTAGTAAATGGGGCTGTAGGCCATATGGAAGATGATATGCCAAGAATGGTAAGAACACCTTGGTCTGAAGAAGAAATGCCATTTTCAAAGGCAGCAGAAATAGGAACAGAAAAAGTAATAAAAGACCATTCTACAATAGGTATAGTTGTAACAACTGATGGCAGTATAACAGATATTGAAAGAAATTCATATATAGATGCAGAAAGTAGAGTAGTAACAGAATTAAAAGAGCTAAATAAACCTTTTGTGGTAATACTTAATTCAGTTCATCCGGAAAGTCCAGAAACAAGACAGCTTGCCGAAAGTCTAAAAGAAAAATATAATACTCAGGTATTACCAATGGATGTAGCTAATATGAGAGAAAAAGAATTAGAAGAAGTATTTTCAAAAGTATTAGAGGAATTCCCTGTAACAGAAATAGGATTTAGGCTACCTGATTGGTTTAGTATATTAGACTTTGAGCATTGGCTAAAACAAGATGTAATATCTATTATTAAAAATAGCTTTGAAGATAACTATTCTTTAAGAGAAATTAATGATGTTATATCAAGAATAAAAAATGAAAATGAAATATTTGAAAACATTACTTTAGATAATGCTAAAATGGAAGATGGAACTATAAAAATAAAAATAGATATAAATAAGGATATGTTCTATAAAGTGTTAAGTGAAATGTCTAGATTTGATATTAATTCTGATAGAGATATATTCGAACTTTTAAAAGATTTTGCTAAGACAAAACAGGAATATGACAAAATTGCTATAGCATTAGAAGAGGTAAGAATAAAAGGATATGGAATAGTTACTCCTCAAATGGATGAATTGACTTTAGAAGAGCCTGAAATTGTAAAACAAGGTAATAAATACGGAGTAAAACTAAAAGCAAGTGCACCAAGTATACATATGATAAGAGCAGATATAGAAACTGAGGTTTCACCAATAGTTGGAAGTGAAAAGCAATCCGAAGATTTAGTTAAATATCTACTTTCAGAATTTGAAAATGATCCTAAGAAAATATGGGAATCAAATATATTTGGAAAATCACTTCATGAACTCGTAAATGAAGGACTACACAACAAGCTATATCGTATGCCAGACGAAGCACAGATGAAGTTACAAGAAACATTACAAAAAATAATAAACGAAGGTAGTGGAGGCTTGATTTGTATAATACTATAATATAAAAAATTGAGATGAACTAAAAAGTAAAAAAGTGGTATATCTAAAAAATATATAATTTAGGTATACCATATTTTTAAATATAACCTAAATTAACAAAAAATATTGGAGTTTCATAAGATATATAGAGCAAAACTCATAAAAATAAAATAAGGAGGTAAGTTTATGAATAATTGCTACAATAAAGGCAAAGATTGCTGTGATAATTGTTGTTACTGCGGAATGTGCTGTGGACCAATGGGACCAACAGGACCTCAGGGAGTTCAAGGCTTGCAAGGAATTCCTGGACCTCAGGGCGTAACTGGAAATACAGGTCCACAAGGTGTTCAGGGATTACAAGGTCCACAAGGATTAAAAGGAGAAATTGGCCCAACTGGTCCAACAGGAGCACAAGGATTGCAAGGCCAACAAGGCTTGCAAGGTATACCTGGGGAAAGAGGAACAACAGGTCCTACTGGACCTACTGGTGCGACAGGTCCAGTAGGTGAAGCTGAAACGATAAGGGTAGAAAGTGTAACTACTGGAAGACCTGGAACAGATGCAATAGTATATGATAATAGAATAGGAAAGGAACATGTACTAAATTTTGTAATTCCTCGTGGACTAGATGGAATGGACGGAATTGATGGTATAGATGGTCAAGATGGAAAAGAGCGGACCACAGGGACCAATTGGACCTCAAGGGCCACAAGGTCCAAGAGGAAACGATGGAACTAGTGTAACAATTTTAGGGTCATATCCAACATTTGAGGACTTAAATAGAGAACAACCTGTTGGAAATATTGGTGATGCATATCTAGTAGGTTCTGATTTATACGTATGGTCTGATACTGATGGCGCATGGAAGAATGTAGGAGATATAAAAGGCCCTCAAGGAGAGCAAGGACTTCAAGGTATACCTGGAGAAAGAGGAGCAACAGGTCCTACTGGTCCAGCAGGTCCAGAGCTTTTAAGAGCAGCATACATAGTTACATTTAATGATGGAACAGCAGCACAGGGAGTAGTAATACCAGAAAATACGAGAGTTCCACTTGATAGAAAAGAATTAGATATTAGTAATTTAGTGACATTAGATTCAAATGAAGAAACAATAAAATTTAATGCTATCGGTTACTATAAAATAACAATAAATGTTTATGGATATATTAAATTAACAAATTCTCAATTTAATCCTGCAACTGATTTTATTTCTATTGGACTTAGACAAATTGGAACAGACAATATATATATAGGTGCAAGCAAATGGTGCTATAATGAAGAAGTAGATCAGTTAACAGCTCAGGGTATACTTTCTGTTAATAATACATCAAATCTATATGAGGTCGTAAATGTGAGTAAAACAAGTATTTGTTTAGATTCTCCAGACTTACAAAATATAAATACTAATTCATACTTTGTAAATCCATTTGTAAATATTCTAATAGAATATTTAGGAAGACAAGGCTCTTAAAAAAATGGTATAGAACAATATAATAATCATCCATTTTATATAATCAATATATAAGGTGGATGATTATGTATAACTTAATGCTTAGTAAAAAAAGCGTTATAAAATATTTCAAACATATTAATACCTGTTATACTTGTTATTATTGTAAATATTATAGTAATGAAAAATATTAGTATAAGTATCTTTGTTAAAAATAGTAATAATGTATGTAAATAATTATCATATATATTTTTGTATGGTCTGTTTGGACTAAAGAAATTTTGAATTTTTTCATATAAATTTTGTGGATTTTCATTATATGGAATATAGTTTTCTTGCTGAATATTGTTAGAATTTTGATTTATATTAAGATTACTTATATTTTGTGGGCTATTTATATCATCTTCATAATATTCAGAAAGATTAATTCCTCCCAAGAAGTGCTCTATAATTTGATCTTTTTTCTTAAGTTGTAAATTTAGATAATTTATTTGTTCATTTAGAATAGTTTCCTTTTCTTCAAAATGTTCAGCAGCTAAATTTTCGTCATATTGTTTCCTTTTTGTTTCATCAGATAAAACTTCATAGGCTTCATTTAATTCTTTTATTTTTTCTTCAAAAAAAGTTTTTTTATCATCTGTAGCAGTATCTGGATGATACTTCTTAACTTGCATTTTAAATACTTTTTTTATAATATCAGGAGAAGCTTTTCTATTTACTTCTAAAATTTCATAATAATCTTTCATTTTTTTACCTCGAATAATTTAAAATTATTGTATATTATATAACAATAAAAGTCAAGTTGATGGCTAAAATATGTAAATTAAATATATAAAACAATTTTGAAAATACTTAAAGTTACTATTTACATATTTTAACGAAAATGATATAATATATTGAAACATTTAGTAATGTTTGATGTTTAAGTTAGGGAGTTGATTAATAGTTGTTTGATATATTTTCAAGAGAAGGGCTAATTTCCTTTTTATATTTTTTACCTGCTTTGTTAATTTCACTTTCAATTCATGAATTTGCCCATTCTTTTATAGCGTATAAATTGGGAGATAAATCCCAAAAAGCTTTAGGAAGAATGACACTTAATCCACTTGTACATATTGACTTGTGGGGATTTGTTTGTATTGCACTTTTTGGATTTGGATGGGGAAAACCAGTTATAGTAGATGATAGAAACTTTAAAAATAGGTCAAGGGATAATATGCTTGTTGCACTTGCAGGACCAATGTCAAATATTTTGCTTTCTATAGTTTTTACTATAATATTAAAAATATTAATGATTACAGGTGTAGTCGATTTAGCTGTATCTACGACAAGTGGAAATGTTCTTACAAATATGTTAGTACTAAGTATTCAATTTAACGTTATATTTGGTATTTTTAATATGTTACCAATACCACCATTTGATGGTTCAAAAGTTTTATTCTATTTTTTACCTGGAAAATACAAAGAAATAATGTATGTATTAGAAAGATATTCTTTTATAATCATACTTATACTAGTGTTTACAAATATAAGCAGTTATATAATTTCACCAATGGTAAGTGGAATACTTAAACTTTTAAATGTAATTTTAATGATATAATTTTTAAAAATAATAGAAAAATAAAATAGGAGATTTAAATAAAATGTTAGGACTTACAATAGAATCAAGTTGCGATGAAACATCAGTTGCAATTTTAAAAGATGGAAGAGATGTGCTTTCAAATGTAGTATCTACACAAATAGAAATTCACAAAATGTATGGCGGCGTTGTTCCAGAAATTGCTTCAAGAAAGCATCTTACCAATATTTCGTATGTGGTAGATGAGGCATTAAAAGAGGCAAAGGTAACGCTAAAGGATATAGAATATATAGGCGTAACGTATGGACCTGGACTTGTTGGAGCATTACTTGTTGGAGTATCCTATGCTAAATCACTTGCATATGCATTAGATATTCCAATTGTTCCTACTCATCATATAGAGGGACATATAGCAGCAAATTATATAACAAACAAAGAATTAAAGCCACCATTTTTAGCTTTGGTTGTATCTGGTGGACATTCACATATAATACATGTAAAAGATTATACAGAATTTGAAATATTAGGTAAAACAAGAGATGATGCGGTAGGAGAGGCATTTGATAAAGTGGCAAGAACACTTGGCTTTTGTTATCCAGGAGGACCAGAAGTTAGTAAACATGCTGAAAAGCGGAGAACCTACATACAAATTACCTAAAACTAAGTTCGAAAATTATGACTTTAGTTTTAGTGGAATAAAAACAGCTGTTATAAACATCGCGCATAAAGAAAAGGAAAATTTAAGAATAGATGATATGTGTGCTTCATTTGAAACAACAGTATGTGAGGAACTTGTATCTAGTGCTATAAGGGCAATGAAAGATAAGAAAATAAAAAAGATAGTTCTTGCAGGAGGAGTATCAGCAAATAGACTTTTAAGAAAAATTTTAAAAGAAGAGGCTACTAAAAATGGTTTTGAAGCATACATGCCAGACTTAAAATATTGTACTGACAATGCTGCTATGGTAGGAAGTGCTGCATATTATAACTATATTAATAAAAAAGCATATAATATAAAAGAAAAGCTAGATTTAAATGCAAAAGCAAATTTAAAAATTGGAGAATAGGAGAAAAATATGAGCATATTTGCAATATCAGATTTACATTTATCTTTTGGAACAGATAAACCAATGAATGTGTTTGGTAATGTTTGGGAAAATTATGAAGAAAAAATAGCAAATAACTGGAAAGAACAAGTAAATAGCGATGATACTGTTATAATTCCTGGTGATATATCATGGGGAATTGATTTAAAAGAAGCTTTACCAGACTTTAAATATATAAATGATTTGCCTGGAAAAAAGATAATTTTAAGAGGTAACCATGATTATTATTTTTCCACTAAGACAAAACTTGAAAATTTTTTCAAAGAAAATAATTTAAATACTCTTACCATTTTACATAATAATGCTATAGAGCTAGAAGAGAGTATTTTATGTGGCACAAGAGGCTGGGGAAATACTGAAGGCAGTGACAAGAAGTTAGATAAAAAAATAATAGAAAGAGAAAAAATAAGATTAAGGCTTTCACTTGATGAAGGAAAAAAACTGCAAGATAATATCTTGAAAGAAAAGAATATAAAAAAAGATATAATTGTTGCAATGCACTTTCCTCCATTTATTTCAAGCTATCAAGCAATATTAAAAGAGTATGGCGTCAAGATGTGCATTTATGGCCATTTACACCGGATATGGCCACTTTATGGTTAAAGAAGGAATAATAGATGGAATAGAATATAAAATGGTTTCATGTGACTATACTAAATTTAAATTAATAAAATTGTTGTAAAGTACTTGCAAAAAAATAAAAAAAATGTTACAATAAATTTGTTACAGTTTATTGTAACAAATATAGGGGCATCGTATAATGGTTAATATAGAAGTCTCCAAAACTTTTGATGAGGGTTCGATTCCTTCTGCCCCTGCCATATATAATTATTGAGAGGATTTTTGAAATCTTCTTTTTTTGTTAGTTTTTAGAAGCTGGAAATAAAAAAATATTTACAAATAAACAAATGTGTGATAATATATTTATAACTTAAAATTAAAAAGGAGTTGTTAATATATGAAAAGGACAGAACATAACAAACTTGTTAGGGATAATATTCCGAATATAATTATAAATAAAGGGGATAAACCAGTAACAAGGATTTTATCTGATGAAGAATATTGGGAAGCATTAATTAAAAAAGATACAGAAGAGTTGATTGAAGTAAAAGAAGCTGTTTCAAAAGAAGAAAGAAAAAAAGAACTTGCAGATAAGCTTGAAGTATTAAAAGCAATGGCTGAATATAATGGATTTGCATTAGAAGACATTATTAAAGAGGCTAAAATAAAGGCTAATAAAAACGGAGCTTTTAATGATAAGATTTTTCTAGAGTGTGTGATAGAAAAAGACTAATAGTAATATAAATAATAGAAATGGTAGGAAGGAGTTTTAATATTTTTTCCTATCTTTTTTATAATTTTTGAAACTCAAATAAAAAAATAATTAATGTAAAATTATTATGTATTTTAAATAAGTAATGTGTTTATGTGAAAAAAAATCTTCGAAATCCTTAAGCTAAAACATTGTCAAAAAATGGAAAAAATTTTATTATTTTTTTGCAAAAAAAGTGTTGACACCTAAAATTTTAAGTGCTATAATCATAATCAGAAAAGCACAACATATTGTGTATTAATAGAAAGGAACATACAAGGGGTGGTATTATTATGATAACTAAAATCCTTAAAAGAGATGGCAGAAGGGTACCTTTCAATATTGAAAAGATATCAAATGCGATTTATCAAGCAGCAGTTTCTGTCGGAGGAGAAAATTATGAAGAAGCACAAGAACTTGCAGAAAAGGTGTGTGAATATTTAGAAAAACAAATTGATAAAAAAGAGATTAAAACTGAATATCCTACAGTTGAACAAGTCCAAGATGCTGTTGAGAAAACTTTGATTGAGGAAGGTCATGCTTCAACTGCAAAAGCGTACATTTTATATAGAGCAGAAAGAACTCAACAAAGAGAAATGAATTCAGATATCATGAAAACTATGGAACAATTGACATTCCAAGATGCTAAAGATAGTGATGTTAAAAGAGAAAATGCAAATGTTAATGCTGACACAGCAATGGGAACAATGCTTAAGTATGGTAGTGAAAGTGCAAAAAAATTCTATCAAATGTTTGTATTAAAAAAAGAACATGCAGAAGCTCATAAAAATGGCGATATACATATACACGATTTAGACTTTTTAACTTTAACTACAACTTGTTGTCAAATTGACCTTATAAAATTGTTTAAAGATGGCTTTTCAACAGGTGAAGGTCATTTAAGAGAACCACAAAGTATAGGTTCATATGCAGCACTTGCAGCTATTGCAATACAATCAAATCAAAATGATCAACATGGAGGGCAAAGTATACCAAACTTTGAATATGCTATGGCAATAGGTGTAAGAAAAAGTTATGCTAAAACTTATCTTGCTAACTTAACAAAAGCAATTGAACTTTTATTTGAAGATACAAAAGCAGATGAAATAGTTTCTTCTATATTAGAAAAAGTTCAAGAAGAAAATAAAATAAATGCATCTGAAGAAAATCTTGTTGAATTAAGAAGAGCAGTTGAAAAATTAATTGAAGAAAGCGATGCTTCTGAAATTGCAAAAGCTATTACAGATAAAATATATGAAGAAAAACACATTAGACCAACACTTCAAGATACAAGTAAATATCTAAAAGAAGAATACAAACTTCTTGTAGAAAAATTTGGACCTAAAATAGCAAATAAAATTCAAAAATTCACTGTAAAATATACAGAAAAAGAAGTTGATAGAGCAACATATCAAGCTATGGAAGGATTTATACATAATTTAAATACAATGCATTCAAGAGCTGGTGCACAAGTTCCATTTAGTAGTATAAACTATGGACTTGATACTACTCCTGAAGGAAGAATGGTTATGAAAAATGTTCTTCTTGCTACAGATGCAGGTCTTGGAAATGGTGAAACACCAATATTCCCAATTCAAATATTAAAGATAAAAGATGGTATAAACTATAATGAAGGAGAACCAAACTACGATATATTCAAACTAGGTTGTAAAGTATCAGCAAAAAGACTTTTCCCTAACTTCTCATTTATTGATGCACCATTTAATTTGGAATATTATAAACCAGGCGATTATAACACAGAGATTGCATATATGGGTTGTAGAACTAGGGTTATGGCAAATAATTATGATAAGACAAAACAAGTTACTTGCGGTAGAGGAAATTTAAGCTTCACATCAGTTAACTTACCAAGACTTGGAATTATAGCAAATGGTGATATAGATGAATTCTTTAAATTACTTTCTGATAGAGTAGATTTAGTAATAGATCAATTACTTGATAGACTAAGAATTCAATCTAAGAAAAAAGTAATGAATTATCCATTCTTAATGGGGCAAGGTGTATGGCTTGATTCAGATAAGCTAGGACCAAATGATGAAGTAGGAGAAGTATTAAAACATGGTACTTTAACTCTAGGATTTATAGGTCTTGCAGAATGTTTGAAAGCATTAATAGGTAAACATCATGGTGAAAGTATAGAAGCACAAGAGCTAGGTCTTAAAATAGTAGGATATATGAGAAGAAGAATGGATGAAGCTTCAGAAAAAACAGGACTTAATTTCTCATTGATTGCTACACCAGCTGAAGGACTTTCAGGAAGATTTGTTAAAATGGATGCTAAAAGATTTGGTATAATTGAAGGAGTTACAGATAGACCATATTATACAAACTCATTCCATGTACCAGTATACTATAACATAAATGCATTTGAAAAAATCAGAAAAGAAGCTCCATATCATGATTTAACAAATGGTGGTCATATAAGTTATATTGAACTTGATGGAGATCCAACTAAAAATATTGAAGCTTTTGAAGCAGTAGTAAGATGCATGAAAGAAAGTGGAATTGGTTATGGTGCTATAAACCATCCTGTAGATAGAGATCCTGTTTGTGGATATACTGGAATTATAGATGATGTGTGTCCAAAATGTGGAAGAAAAGAACATATTGGAGATAAACAAGGATTTGAAAGAATAAGAAGAATAACAGGATATTTAGTAGGTACAGTTGATAGATTTAATAACGGAAAAAGGGCAGAAGAACACGATAGAGTAAAACATGGAGTAGAATGTCCTTGTTGCTAAAGGCTTTAAATTTAAAATATTAAATGTTAACTATATAGGGAGATGAAAAGATTGGATAGTTTGTTAAAGATATCTGGTGTAGTTAAGGAATCTATTGTGGATGGACCTGGAATAAGGTACGTTGTTTTTACACAAGGTTGCCCTCATCATTGTGAAGGGTGTCACAATCCAGGAACACATGATTTCGAAGGTGGCAAATATGTTAAAATTGACGATATAGTAGAAGATATAAAGAAAAATCCATTGATACATGGAGTAACAATATCTGGTGGTGAACCTTTCATGCAGGCTACACAAGTAGCCAAACTTATATCTAAACTTGACTTAAGTAAATATAACATTATGACTTATACAGGATTTGAATATGAGTATCTTTTAAAAAATGCAAATGAAGATAACGGATATATGGCTTTATTAAAAAGTACAGACATTTTAATAGATGGAAAATTTGATATATCTAAAAAAAGTTTCTTTCTTCCATTTAGAGGAAGTACTAATCAACGTTCTATTGATGTTAAAAAATCTTTAAATGAGAATAAGTTATATTTATATGATTTTGAAAATAGGAGTAGTGTATGTTGTGTTTAAAATGTGGTTGCGAGGAAAGTAAAGTTGTTGATTCTCGTAACGTAGTTGAAACAAATGCAATTAGAAGAAGAAGAGAATGCTTAAATTGTAAAAATAGGTTTACAACTTATGAGAAAATTGAATATACACCAATTATGGTTATAAAGAAAAATGGTGCAAGAGAGGAATTCGATAGAGATAAAATTATAAATGGTATGCTTAGAGCTTGTGAAAAAAGACCAGTTTCTAGAGAAGATATTGAAAAAGCAGTAAATGAAATGGAATTAGAACTTACATCTACTGTAAATAAAGAAATAGATTCAAGAAAAATAGGTGAAATGGTAATTGAAAAATTACGTAAGCTTGACGAAATAGCATATGTAAGATTTGCATCAGTATATAGACAATTTAAGGATATAAATGAATTTAAACAAGAATTAAATAAATTATTAGATTAGAAGTGGAGCTCTCTTTGGGCTTCATTTTCTTTGTTTAAAAACTTTGAAATATATTGTAATAATTTGTTGATATAAAAAAAGCTTTATGATAAAATTTATATATTAGAGGGAGAAAAATTACCATGAAAAAAAGAAATGGAAAAGTATTTAAAATAACTATAAGTATATTTTTTATTCTAGTATTTACTTTAGTAGTTGATGTAGTATTAATATTCAGTTTAACTACAAATAAATATTATTTGAATAATATTTTATTTAAAATAGCTACATATATGTCATATTTCGTAATTCCATTACTCTTAACTCCACTTTTATTAAAAAAACATATGAAAAAGATGTACGTTATAGTGGGAGTATATATATTATTAATGAGTTTATTATTTGGAATTAGTATAGTGAATATAAAAAATGAAGAGCGTTTGGAGATTAGAACTGATGTAAATATAAACGTAGAAGAATATCTACCATTTGATGTAAATTCTAAAATAGTAAAATTAGGACATAAAGCATCTTTAAATTTAACAGATAATTTACCTGTAGTAGATGGAGCAGCAGCTGTATTTCCAGTATACTCTGCTTTTGTTAATGCTGTATATCCAGATACTGTAAAATTAAATACAGCTCCATTTTTATACACTAATACTTCAAATGGATATATAGCACTTGCAAATAAAGCGGAAGATATATTTTTTGGCGCATATCCATCAAGAGAACAAATAATGTATGCTGAAAGTGTTGGAACAAAGTTTGAATATACAAAAATTGGTTCGGAAGCATTTGTATTTTTTGTAAACAAAGATAATCCAGTAGATGAACTAACAGAAGAACAAATAAAAGGAATATATTCTGGAAAAATTACTAATTGGAAAGAAGTAGGAGGAAAAGACGAAAAAATTATTGCTTTTCAAAGAAATGAGGGAAGTGGTTCTCAAAGCATGCTAAAAAGATTTATGGGAACAGAAGATTTAATGGAAGCACCAAAAGAAGAAGTAAACGAGTTTATGTCTGGAATTATTGAGCAAGTGGCAAACTACAAAAATTATAGTGGTGCAATTGGATTTTCATTTAGATATTATTTAGAAGGAATTATACAAAATGATAATGTTAAAATGATTAAAGTAAATGGAGTTAAACCGGATAAAGAAAATATAGCAAATGGAAAGTATAAAATTACAACTCCACTTTATGCTGTTACATATGAAGGAAATAATAATCCTAATGTAAAAGAATTAATTGATTGGGTTTTATCTGAAGAAGGACAAGAAATAATAGAAAAAACTGGTTATGTTGGTATAGGAGAAACGAGGAGAGTAGGGTAAGTAGCAAATGAATAATATAGTTGAAGATTTTAGGAAAGATTTAGATAATAATAAAAGTTATATAATGTTTTTAATACCACTTGTGATAGTAGCAGTGATATTTTGCATAATTATAGCTTTAGGTTTTAACAAAGTAGATAATTATATATTAAGTGAAATATCAAATATTGTAAATTATAATTTAACAGTAGTTATGGGAATTATAACTTCTATGTGTAAACCTATAAATTTATTACTTGTAGTATTGTTTTGTTTAGTTATATTTGAAAACAAAAGAATAGGAATAGGTGTATTATTTGCACTTTTTGGAAGTGGAGCTATGAATTTATGTCTTAAATTTTGTTTTTCTAGACAAAGACCTTTAAAGTATATGTTAATAGATGAGTCGGGATATAGTTTCCCTAGTGGACATGCAATGGTGAGTATGGCATTTTATGGCTTTTTAATATATATATGCTATAAAATGATAAAGAAAAAATGGTTTAGAAACCTTATGATATCATTACTTTCAATATTAATAGCTTTGATAGCTTTTTCAAGGTTATACTTTGGTGTTCATTATCCAACAGATGTGCTAGCTGGACTTACATTTGGATATATATTCTTGTATGTATATATACGAATATTTAATAAATACATATTTAAGTAAATAAAAATTAGAAAAAATCAGCGAAATTTCACTGATTTTTTCTAATTTTTGTAATTTATTCACATGATGTGAATGTGTAGACATCTTTTTTAGAGCTTCCCATTTGTTCACAAACAGAGTGAGAAACGTTTACAAAAACATCTATGTGTTTTCCTTTAATCGAACCACCAACATCTTTTGCAACGCAACTTCTCATAAATCCATTTTCTTGAATTTGGAAGGATGTGCCAAAAGGAATTTGACGTGTATCGACAGCTGCTGTACCATCAACTAAAGGATTACCAAAATAATCAACAGCTCCCCAGCTACCATTGCAAATTCTACAAGGACAATAATATGTAATTAAAAATTTTCCTAAGTATGTTCTTTTTGCAAGTTCAGATGTTTTTATAAATAGATTAGAATCATTATATTTTATTAATGAGTAACCATTATCCAAACTAAGTATTCTATAAAGTTGAGTATAATTTTCTATAATAGAAAATTCATCTAGATTTTCAAAGTTAGGATAAATTCTTGCTTCATTTTCCGTTGAAACTACAAAAACATCATCATAGTGAAAAGTAGCTTTAGTATAATTAGTGGTTGTTGTGATTTTTGAGTTCTTTACATAGCATCTTTCTTCATTATATGAAATAATGCTCCACTCATCATCTAAAATACCAAATCTATCAATTTCCCATGAGAAAGGGATTTGACCGATTTTAAATTCCGAGGAATTATCCGGTATTTGATATACTTCTAAGTCATTCGGGTCGTTAGAAATAACTATGTCATTAGTATCTATGATGTTACTATTATTCATAGTTAAGTCATTTATTCCATCATTTAATATGGGTGGATAACTCGACGCCGTTGCCGTAATGAGTGTAGCTAAAATAGCCAGTGTGATAGTAAAGATTGTTGCCTTTTTTGATTTTTTTGTCATGTGTTAATAACTCCTTTTTTAAAATTTTAAAAAAATATAAAAATATTACTCTTATTATTATAACACTTTTTACCATTATAGTCAACATAAAATATACAAAAGGTAGAAAACATAAAAAAAGTATTGTTATTTATTAGATATTATGTATATAAAATGTCGCTTTTTAACAAATATATTGACAAATAATTTAAAAACGAATATAATTATAAAAATAGTTAAAGATAATATTATTAGGAGGAACTATGAAAGAAGACATTAAAGAAAAATTTGATTTTAAATTTTTAAATATTGTAATGTATATAGGGGCAATAATAGGTATATATTATGTATTAAAGAATATTGGATTAATGGATAGAATTGTTAAAGCAATCTTTTCACTTATGCCTGTATATATAGGATTTTTAGTATGTTGGATATCAATGCCGCTTGCACATAAATTAAGAAAGTTAGGATTAAATAAAACGATATCAGCATTTGTATCTTTAATAATAATATTTGGAATACTAATAGTAATCTTTTCATTTGTAATACCAATATTTGTATCTGAACTTACTAATTTGATAAAAGAATTTCCTAATTTATATACAACAGTAATAGAAAAAATAAATTGGTTTATGACACAGAAATTACATCTAGAAAAAGGCTTAGAAATATCAACTAATTTAAAAGATATTGCAATAGTTGAGAAGATTCAAAATAATTTAGGCAATATATTAAATTATTCTATAACAACTATACAAAGTGTATTGGGAGTTTTAGTCACTATAGGAACAGCTATAGTTGTATCATTTTTCATGGTTAAGGATGTTGATAGATTTAAATCTAATATAATTTCATTTTTTTCGAAAAATAAAAAGAATACTAATAGATATAAAATGATACTTGAAATAGATGAAACCTTAATGTCATATATAAAAGGAATGGCAATAGATAGTTTTATAGTTGGAGTTTTAACTACAATTGTATGCATGATTTTAGGATTAGATTATGCTATAGTTTTTGGATTTTTGATAATGATATTAAACTTAATTCCATATATTGGAGCTATTCTATCTTATACAATAGCATCTCTTTATGCCTTAACAGTTGGCGGACCTATTCTTGGACTTATAACATTGATATGTTTAGTTGCGGTTCAAGTAATAGATGCTAACATTTTACAACCAAATATCGTTGCAAAATCTGTTAATTTACATCCCGTAGTTGTTTTAGCAGGACTTATAGTTTTTGAGGTATTTTTCGGAATATTTGGAATGATAATTGCTGTACCAGTTTTAGCAGTTATAAAGATAATATTAAAGTATAAATTTAGTGTAAATTTTGAAGAATTTGAGAAAGAACAAGAAGAGAGCAAAAAATAAGAAAATATAAAAATAATGCAGTTAAGTACAAAATTTAACTACATTATTTTTTATATTATTAGGAATTTTAATTATTATTTTCAATTAAGTCTCTGTGTAATTTCTCCATAAAGATTTGAGATTTGTCTTTATCTATTATAATTGAGATTGCAATCTCAGAAAAAGATATCATATATATTGTGATATTTTCTATATAAGCAATATTAAATATTTTTATAATTGCTTCCTTATTAGACATAACCATATCACCAATTATACTAATTTTAGATATATCATCTTTTTTAGTTATAAATTTAATTTCGTAATCTTCAAAGTTTTCATCTTCCGTATTTTCCTTTTCATTAACGTCATCTTTGGATAATTTACATACTTTACTACCTGTTTTAGAGCTATCTTGAGAATTTTTAACATAAATAGGTATTTCGTGCCTTTTCCCCATATTTACAGAACGATTATGAAGTACTTTAGCTCCGGCAGAAGCGGCTTCAAGCATTTCTTCGTAAGATATATTTTTTATTAATTTGGCTTTTGGAATTATTCTTGGATCTGCTGAGAATATTCCATCTATATCACTATATATTTCACATTTGGTTGCTTTTAAAGCAGAAGCTATGGCAACTGCACTTAAGTCACTACCGACCTCTACCTAAAGAAGTAATATTTCCTAATCTATCTACAGCTTGAAATCCTGCAACGATGACAATATAACCTTCGTTTAAATATTTAATTATATTGTTAGTATATATTGTTTTTATGGTAGCATTTCCATATGTAGAATCAGATATAATTCCTGCTTGTTCACCAGTTAAACCTATAGATTTATATCCTTTTTCATTAAGCATTAAGGAAAGATAAGCTACCGTTTGTATTTCACCAGTTGTAATAAGTAAATCTAGCTCTCTTTTTATAGGCTTTTTTGATATTTTAGAAGCATTTTTTATTAGTGTGTTCGTAGTATTACCTTGTGCAGATACTACTATTACTAGCTTTTTATTATTTTTTATGTAAGAGATAATATTTTTACATATTATTTCTAATTTATCTTTATTTTCAACAGATGTACCACCATATTTTTGAACCACAATTTTCATTAAATTCACCATCCTATAATATACTATGAATTGAAAAAAGAGTATGTGAGATTTAAATTAAAATAATGTGTCAAATCTTATTTTAAAAACATAGTATATATTAGTGTTAAAAAACACTAAAGGGGGAAAAAATGAATTCAAATTGTGGATGTGGTTGCAATAAAAGTATGGAATGTGGATGTTGTAAACAACAAAACACTTGCGGATGTGGAAATGCTAATATGGGATGTTGTTCACAAATGATGCAAAAACCATGTATGCCAAAGCCTTGCTGTCAAGAAAAAACAATGTGTGGCTGTAGTTGTAACTGGTAATATACTCAAAAGACAAGAAAAGCATATAAAAGCTTTTCTTGGTACATAAAATTAATTACCTAAAATTCTCATAAGTTGAATAAAAGAGCTTTGAAAAAGTGGAGCTGAGTATCTTTTTTTTAGTCTTTTAGCTTCAACAACTTTAATATATTTTTTAATAATAGAATTAAAGTTTCTCTTTTCAATGAGATTAAAAATTCTTTCCTCCTTTAATTTAATATCATCTAGTTTATATTTAAAGTATGAATTTTTTTGCATCCATTCGAATTTTTTAGAAATATTTTTTTGATTGAAACCAGTTGCATACGCGCCTGGTTCTATTAATGTAACTTGAATATTAGTATTATCTGAAGATTTCATTTCTTTCCTTAAAGAGGAAGCAAAAGCTTCTATAGCAAATTTTGACGCACAATAAGGGGAAAGAAAAGGGAAACTAATTCTTCCAAATAAAGAAGAAACAAAAACAACTTTACCATATTTATTCTTTATGAATTTTTCTAAAGCTAATTTAGTTATTTCGATATTAGAAAAGACATTTGTTTCGAATACATTTTTAAATCTGTCAACTGCTATTTCACTTACTGATCCAGAATCACCAATTCCTGCGTTGTTTATAATAATATCAAAATCATAATCTAATATTTTTTCTCTATCTTCTTTTAATAAAATATCTAATTTAAATGGTATTAAATCAACATTATTACTCTGAGCTTCAATTTTTAAGGAATTTATTTGATTGTCGAATTGAGTAGTGGCATATACTTTATGTCCTTTTTTGGCAATAGCTAGAGCAGCTTCTTTACCTAATCCTGATCCAGCTCCTGTAATTAATATTTTTTGTTTTTTCAAAAAAATCACCTTTTAATATTATTTGCAATTTGTTTTAAAATTATTACTGTAAATTTATTATATGCAAGTTCCATAAAAACTCTTTAAAAAAGAAAATAGAATGAGATATAATTGAGATGAAAAAAATAGCAAAAAATGTTGTTTTTATTCAAACTAAATTTCAAAATATTTTCTAATAAAAAGAGGGAGGAATAACAAAATATGAAAACAAGAGAAATTAAAAAAACTAGAAAAAAGACAGGAATATCACTAATAGTGCTAGTAATAACAATAATTATCATTATAATACTAGCAGTAGCAGTAATTTTATCTATTGCAAATAATAATCCAATAGAAAATGCAAAAAAAGCAAAAGAGGTAAATAATAACGCAGTAGAAAAAGAGAAGATAGAACTTTTAAAACAGGCAAAATTAATGAAGCAAAGCTTAGGTACAAAAACAGAAGACGAAGTAAATGAAGAAATAATAAAAGCAAATTATCCGGATTTAAATTATGAAGAAGATTTTAAAAACTCGCGAGGAAAGAAAGTATATGTAGGAGAAGATGAAAAAATAAAAGAAGAATTACAAAAAGGATTAGGAGTATTAACAATAAAAAAAGATATACTTGACTATGTAAATCAAATAACAGATACAAGTCTAATTGTAAATGATTGTTATTTAACAGGGCTAGTCAATAAAAGTGGAGAAACTCAAGCAATGTATACAGTAGAAACGTTACTTGCCAAGTTACCTGAAGGTAGTAAAATTTTAGTCCCACAATCTGACGGTAGCTTCAAGGATGCAAGTAGTACACAAGTAGTTAGTACAGGCCTTAAAATACAAGATAAAGACGAAAATGATATGCTATATACAGTGTTTTTTGGAGATATTGATGGAAGTGGGGGACCTGGTAGTTTTGATTATTCAGTTATAAAAGTTCTTGTTGAAAATATGGAGATACCTAGTGTATATAAAAAATATATGGTATATGCAGCTGATGTAAATGGAGATAAAATGATTTCAAAAGCTGATTATGAAGCAGTAATTGGAATACTCAGAGAGGGGGGAGATTTTTATCCACCATATACTAAATGGATAAATCAATTTAGACCAGTAACTATCGGTTTGAAAGTTGAATAACAACTAAAATTTATTTGGTTAGTTAGTTTGACATATGATGAGATATGATGTATAATCTCATCATATGTTGTTATATTATTAATCTTGCTGATTAGCATAAGGAGGAATTTTTGTGAATTTGACAGAATATTTGGCGTATGTAGTTATTACTTTTTTTGCTACTTCAGTAGGTACGCAAATCTTAAAAAAGTATTTTAGGGCTATAACAATTCGGAAGTTTTCATTAAAGCAATTTACACAAGATGGAGGCTTTCCATCTTCGCATACTGCTTTTTCAGTATCATGGACAGTAATATCAATTTTTACTTTTGTTTATTTAAATAAACAAGAGGCTGATGAAAATTTGTTATTAATTGCAGCTTCTATTGTTACAATTACAGTAGGTAATATGTGTATTATTATTAGAGATGCATTAGGGGTTAGAAGAACAGTACAATTACTTTGTGAGGCTGTAAAAAAAGGAGCTGAATGTAATAGTGAATTATTTGAAAATATAAAATTTGAAACTTCTAAAAATGAAGCAACAATAAGGATACAAAGTAATTTTGATGATATTGCAAAGAAAATGAATATTAAATCCGGACATTTACCACACGAAGTAATTGGTGGCATATTTTGGGGAGGTTTAGTCTCAGGTTTAATTTCTTCTTGCTATTTTCAATTTAGTATTCTAAAGTATGTTTTTTTGTTTTCCATTATACTATATATTTTATCTATTTCGGTTTTTCTTAAGTATAGTAATAGTATATTGGAATTTAAAGTTGTAAAGAAAATATTAAGTTTTTTAAAATTTTCATCTACGTTTTAAAGATTTAGTAAAATTTGACTTTAGGAATTAAAATTCTTAAAGTCTTTTCTTAAATATTCTATTTTCGTTTTATTCTTTTATTTTATTGACATATTCCTGTATTTAAAGTATAATTATATACATAAGTTTAAGATTTTTAAGGAGGTCTTTTTTTATGAGTATTTCAAAGGAAGAAGTTAAGCATATTGCAAGTCTTGCAAAGTTGAATTTAAGTGATAAGGAAGTTGAAAAATATACTGAGGACTTATCAAATATAGTAAATTATGCAAATGAACTTGCTAATATAAATATAAATAATGTAAAACCCACAAATCATATATTAGATGTAGCTAATGTATTTAGAGAAGACCAGGAGCGAAAGTCATATGAAAGAGATAAAATATTAAAAAATGCACCAACTAAAGCAGGGGGATGCATAAGTGTTCCTAAAGTTATAGAATAGGGGTAAAGAAAATGGAATTGTATAAATTAAGTTTAAGTGAAATAGCTTCTATGATAAAAAACAAAGAAGTTAGAATAAAAGAAGTTTTAGATAGTGTTTATGGAAGAATAGAAAGTATAGATGATACTTTAGGAGCATATATTACACTTTGCAAAGCTGATGCATACAAAAGGGCAGAAATTTTGCAAGAAAGATTGGAAGCCGGAGAAAATATAGGAGAACTTGGAGGAGTTCCTATAGCTATAAAGGATAACATTTGTACTAAAGATGTTAAAACAACATGTGCTTCACGTATGCTTGAAGAATTTATACCAATATATAATGCAACAGTTGTTCAAAAATTAGAGGAAGCTGGAGCTATAATACTTGGAAAAACAAACATGGATGAGTTTGCTATGGGTTCATCTACTGAAACTTCATATATAAAGAAAACTAAAAATCCATGGAATATAGAAAATGTACCTGGAGGTTCGAGTGGTGGAAGTGCAGTAGCAGTGGCTGCAGATATGGCATATGCATCTCTTGGAAGTGATACTGGTGGTTCTATAAGACAACCAGCATCATATTGTAGTGTTGTTGGTCTAAAACCAACTTATGGTCTTGTGTCAAGATATGGCCTTATTGCATTTGCATCATCACTTGATCAAATCGGACCTTTCGGGAAAAATGTTAAGGATACAGCTTTGATGCTTAATGTTATAGCTGGACATGATGTAAAAGATACCACTTCTTTAGAAACAGAAACTAAAGATTATACAAAAGCATTATCAAAAGAAATTAGAGGAATAAAGATTGGAGTTCCAGATGAATTTGTAAGCGAAGGTATAAATGGCGATGTAAAGGCTGCATATGATGAAGCAGTTAAAAAACTTGAAAGCTTAGGAACCAAGATAGAACATATAAATTTGGAATATGCTAAGTATAGTCTAGCTACATATTATATCATAGCTACTGCTGAAGCATCTTCAAATTTAGGACGTTATGATGGAATAAGATATGGACATAGAGCAGAAAATTTTAATGATTTAGAAGAATTATATAGAAATTCAAGAACAGAAGGATTTGGAGAAGAAGTTAAAAGAAGAATAATGTTAGGTACTTATGTGCTTTCTTCAGGTTATTATGATGCATATTATAAAAGGGCTCAATGTGTAAGAACATTAATAATAAATGAATTTAAAAAGGTTTTTGAAAGTTGTGATGTTATTTTGATACCGACAGCACCTCATACAGCATTTAAATTTGGGGAAAAGCAAGAAAATCCTCTAGAAATGTATTTAGAAGATATATATACAGTACCAGTAAATATAGCTGGACTTCCTGCAATATCATTACCTGGTGGATTTGATGCAAATAATTTACCAATTGGGGTACAATTTATTTCAAATTATTTCGAAGAAGAGAAACTACTTAATGTTGCTTATGTTTTTGAACAAAATACAGAATTTAAAGACCAAAAACCAAATATTTAAAGGGAAGTGATAATATGTTACAATCAAAAATTATTGCAGATACAAAAAAAGAATGGCCAAGTGAAGCAAGTGTTATAAGTCATGGGATTTTGATTAAAGGCGGATATATAAAACAAATGGCATCAGGTATATATACACTTATGCCACTTGGAAAAAAAGTAATAGCTAAAATAGAAAAAATTATACGTGAAGAAATGGAAAAAATAGGCTCACAGGAAATGTTAATGCCTGTAGTAGCTACTAAAAAACTATGGGATATGTCTGGTAGATATGATTCTGTTGGATCTGAACTTTTAAGATTTGAAGATAGAAATAATGCTAAAATGGTACTTTCAATGACTCATGAAGAAGCAGTTGTATTTTCACTTTTAAATGATGCCACTTCATATCAAAAATACCCATTTTCAGTATTTCAAATTCAAACAAAATTTAGAGATGAAGCAAGACCAAGAGCAGGACTTATTCGTGTAAGAGAATTTACAATGAAAGATGCGTACTCTTTTCATACAGACTTAGAAAGTTTAGATAAAACTTATGATGAATACTACAAAGCATATGAAAAAATATTTGAAAGAGTTGGAATACCAGAGGTTGTTGCAGTGCTTTCTGATACTGGAATGATGGGCGGAAGTATGGCACACGAGTTTATGTTACTTTGTGATAGTGGTGAAGATAAAATAATAACATGCAAGAATTGTAGTTATAACGCAAATATGGAAGTAGCATCTACATATAAATATGATGTGGCAAATGAAACTGAAGAACCATTAGAGAAAATACATACTCCAAATGTAAAAACTATAGATGCTTTAGAAAAGTATACTTCTAAAGCTGCTGAAAATATGGGTAAAGCTGTTATTTATGAAAGACTTGATACAAATGAAACTATTGTTGTATTTATACGTGCTGATAGAGAAGTAAATGAAACAAAACTTCGTAATTTATTAGGTATTGATGACGAAGATTTAATCCCTAAAAAAGAGCTAGAAAAAGATGATATAACATATGGTTTTGTAGGACCTATTAATCTAACAGAAAAAGCAGTTGTGGTATATGATAAATCTTTAGAAAATGAAAAATCATTAATTTTTGGAGCAAATAAAAAAGATTATCATTATACAGGAGTAAATATTTTAAGAGATGTAGGAGATGTTAAATTCTTTGACGTTGCTAAAGTCGTAGAAGATGATTATTGCCCTGTATGTCATAAAAAGCATTTAAATATCTCAAACGGAATAGAAGTTGGAAATATATTTAAACTTGGTGATAAATATACAAAAACAATGAATATGACATATATTGATGAAGATGGTAAAAAGAAAAATCCAATAATGGGATGTTATGGTATTGGGGTAGGAAGACTTTTTGCATCAGTTTTAGAAGCTAAAGCAGATAAGAAAAAAGCCAATTTACCACCAAGTATTGCACCATTTGATATTCATATACTACCAATAGATTATACTAAAAATACTGAAATAAAAAATATTGCAGACAGTATGTATGAATTATTAAATAAAAAATATGACGTATTACTTGATGATAGAAATAAAAATCCAGGTGTAAAATTTGCTGATGCTGACCTTGTATCTGCACCAATACAAATAATAATTAGTCCAAGAAATTTGGAAGAAAATAAATTGGAATTAAAAATTTATGGAAAAGAAGAAAGCGTTTATATAACAGATAAAGAGCTTTTAGATGTTATAGAAAACACAAGGAAAGGATGGGTATTTTAAGTGAATAAAGAAGATTATGAAGTTATAATTGGACTTGAAGTGCATGCAGAACTTGCTACAAAAACTAAGATCTATTGTAATTGTAGTACTGAATTTGGTGCTGATCCAAATACGCATTGTTGTCCTGTATGTACAGGAATGCCAGGATCCCTTCCAGTTTTAAATGAAAAAGTAGTAGAATATGCTGTAAAAATGGGGCTTGCAACAAATTCTGAAATTGCAAGATTTTCAAAACAAGATAGAAAGAACTATTTTTATCCTGATACTCCAAGAGCTTATCAGATTTCACAATATGATTTACCTCTTTGTGAAAATGGATATGTGGATATACGTTTTGGAGAAAACCATAAAAAAAGAATAGGCATAACAAGAATACATATTGAAGATGATGCCGGAAAACTTATACATGATGCATTTACAGGAGACACTTTAGTGGATATGAATAGATGTGGAGTTCCACTTATTGAAATAGTATCTGAACCAGATATAAGAAGTGCAGAAGAGGCAGTGGCATATATGCAAACATTAAAAGAAATACTTGAATATTTAGAAATATGTGATTGTAAAATGCAAGAAGGTTCTTTAAGATGTGATGTAAACTTGTCTGTAAGGAAAAAAGGCGAAACTGAGTTTGGAACAAGGACAGAAACAAAAAATTTAAATTCTTTTAAAGCAATAGAAAAATGTATTGAATTTGAGGCAAATAGACAGATTGAAGAAATAGAAAAAGGCGGAAAAATATATCAAGAAACAAGAAGATTTGATGATGGTAATGGAATTGGTTATGCGATGCGTTCAAAAGAGGATGCTCATGATTATAGATATTTTCCAGAACCAGATCTTGCTCCAATTGTTTTATCTGATGAATATATAAATTCTTTAAAAAATAACTTGCCTGAGATGCCACATGTTAAAAAAGAAAGATACATTAGTGAATATGGACTTTCAGAATATGATGCTACTCAACTTACATCATCTAAGAAAACAGCAGATTATTTTGAAAAGACAGTTGCGATTTGCAAAAATCCAAAACAAGTAGCAAATTGGATAATGAGTGACTTTGCAAAAATGTTAAATGAAGCTGAATTAGAAATTGATGCTTCAAAAGTAACTGAGGAAAATTTAGCATCTTTAATTTCTTTAATTGATAGTGGAAAAATTAGTTCTGCAATAGCTAAGAAAGTATTTATAGATATGTTTAATACTGGAAAAATGGCAGAAGAAATAGTAAAAGAAAAAGGACTTATTCAGATATCTGATGAAGGAGAAATTAAAAAAATAGTTGAAAAAGTTGTTGAAAATAATCCACAATCAGTAATTGATTATCATGGAGGAAGAGATAGAGCTTTAGGATTTTTAGTAGGTCAAATAATGAAAGAAACTAAAGGGAAAGCAAATCCTAAAATGGTAAATGAATTTTTGTTAGAAATATTAAATAAGTGATGATAAGGAAGTGAGTATAATGACGAAAAAGAAATGTTTGATTTTAATTTCTATAATAGTAATACTTACTTCTTTTGTTTTTGCTACAGTTATTATAAAAGAAAAATATAGTGAAGAAAAGGTAAGTATTAACTTTGAGGAACTTAATTCGTATTTCGAGAAAAATGGTGATTTTAACTTGGTAAATATGACGGATATTGATAAGGAGTATATAGAAAATACTTTGAATATACCAATGGAAAAAATTAATAGTTATACAGGAAAGATACCGATAGTAAATGTAAATGCAAATATGTATATAATTATAGAGGCAAAAGAACAAGAAAATACAAACGAAATACAAGAAAAATTAGAAACTTTTCTTGTAAGTTACAAAAAAGAATGGGAAAGCTTTTTACTTTCTGAATATGATTTACTTTTTGAAAGTAAAGTAAAAGTAAAGGGAAAATATGTGTATCTTATTATATCTGAAAACTCAAAAAAATTAGAGGACTATATATCTAAAAATTAAAAAATACATATTCTTATAGTTTATAAGGATATGTATTTTTTGGTGTTAGATTTTTGGTTTTTTAACTTTTATGTTGCTTTTTTGATTTGCAACTAATTAAAATTGAAATTAATTGCAACATAATTTCTAAAAGTAAAATTATATGTAGAACTAAGTGTAAAATATGTGAAAAAATTATTGAAATATTGAATTGATTTTCCTCATATGTTAGAATTATAATGAAATATATATGTAATGGTAGAGAAAAATAAGGAGAAGTAGAATGTCATATATCGAGTTTAAAGAAGTAGAAAAAGAATATAAAATGGGGGAAGTGAGTGTTAAGGCTTTAGATGGTGCTAGTTTTGATATAAAAAAGGGAGAATTGGTAGTTATAGTAGGTCCAAGTGGTGCTGGAAAAACTACTGCTTTAAATATATTAGGCGGAATGGATAGTGTAACTAGAGGTAGTGTCATAATCGATGGTAAAGATATAACTAAACTAAAGAAAAGAGAACTAGTAAAATATAGAAGAAATGATATTGGTTTTGTTTTTCAATTCTATAATTTAGTACAAAATTTAACTGCAAAAGAAAATGTAGAACTTGCAACACAGTTATGCAGTGATGCATTAGATGTAGATGAAATACTAGATAAAGTGGGGTTAGGTTTAAGAAAAAATAATTTTCCATCTCAGCTTTCAGGTGGTGAACAACAAAGGGTTGCAATTGCAAGGGCAATAGCAAAAAATCCTAAATTACTTTTATGTGATGAACCAACTGGTGCACTTGATTACAAAACAGGAAAGAGTATTTTGAAATTATTACAGGACATGTCAAAAAAAGAAAAAATGACAGTAATAATAATAACGCATAACTCAGCAATAGCTCCTATGGCAGATAAAGTTATACATTTTAAAAATGGGGTGGCTGAAAGTATAATTCAAAATATAAAAAGAGTGTCAATTGATGATATAGAATGGTAAAAAGGAAAAAGAGAATATATGAAAAAATCGTTATTAAAAAATAATATAAAGACAATTATAAAAAGTAGGCGTAGATTTTTTTCAATTCTAGTAATGGCTTTCTTAGGTGTTGGTTTTTATGCTGGACTTGTTGCAACTAGCCCAGATATGGAAAATAGTTTAGACACATATTTGGATAACTCAAATATGTATGATATAAATGTTATATCTACTTTAGGTTTAACCGATGAAGATGTGCAAGCTATAAAAGAAATTGATGAAGTAAAAGAAGCGTATCCTGGAGTTTCAAAGGATTCTAACTCACTTTTTAATGAAAAAGAAAGTGTATGTAAAGTAATAGAATATGATGAAAATGTAAATACTCCAGTAGTTATAGCAGGTAGACTACCACAAACAGAAGATGAATGTTTACTTGATGAAAACTATGCTTTAAATCAAAATGCTAGTGATTATATTGGAAAAGAAATAACACTTCTTAATGATGATAAAAAAGAAGATACAGATGAAGATGTGTTTAAAGAAAAGAAATTTAAAGTAGTAGGAATAGTAACATCGCCAATATACATCTCTAATACTAGAGGAAATACTACTCTTGGAAATGGAACAGTAGCATATTATATATATGTAAATAAGTCTGTTATAAATACAGATTATTACACAGAAATAAATGTTATCTTAGATGGTACAAAAGAAAATGTTACAGGAAATGCTAAATATAATCAAAAGGTTCAAGAAGTAAAAGCAAGTATTCAAAGTATAAAAGAAGAAAGAGAGAATGCAAGATATTTAAGTATTGTAGATAAGGCAAATAAGAAGCTAGCAGAAGCTGAAGATGAGTATGAAAAAAACAAAAAAGAAGCTGAAGACTCTTTAAATGACGCATCTAAAAAAATAGCAAATGCAAAAGAAGAATTAAGCACTAATGAAGAAAAAATTAAAAGTGCCGAAAGTAAATTATTAAGAGAAGAAAAAAATGCAAATAGTGAGTTTTTAAATTACGAAAATAAACTTAAAGAAGGTAGAGAAACTTTAGCTACTAAAGAAAAAGAACTAGAAGACGGAAGTAGTAAGTTTGAAGAAGAAAAGAAAAACTATAATTTAACTTTAACTGAAATTAATAATAATCTGAATAATTTGAATTTAAATTTAGACGCATTAAAGAAACAAAAAACTTTGCTAGAAGCTGCAGGTGAGGATACCTCTCAAATAGATACTAATATATTAAACCTAACTCAAAAAATAGAGGAATTAAATAGTAATAAAATTAGAATAGAAGAAGGCTTAAAACAAGCAGAAACTAATATTTCTTCAGGAAAAATAGAATTAGAAAATGCAAAAAATGAATTAGAAAGAAATCAAAAAGAGTTAGAGTCTAAAAGAAAGGAAGCACTTAATAAATTTTCTACTGCAAAGGCAGAAATAAATAACTCAAAGCAAAGAATAGAAGACGCTAAACTTAAGTTAGAACAAAATGAAAAGGAATTTGAAACTAAGAAAAACGAAGTAAATCTTAAATTAGAAGATGCGAAGGCAAAATTAAATGAAGCAAAAGATAAGATAAAACAAATAGAAAAAGCTAAATGGTATATTTTAACTAGGGAGGATAATTCTGGATATACTAATATATTTGATGCAATAAAAACAATGAATAATATTGCAACATTATTTCCCGTAATATTTTATTTTGTAGCTGTACTTATTAGTTTAACGTCAATGACAAGAATGATAGAAGAAGAAAGAATTGAAATAGGTACACTTAAATCATTAGGCTACACTAATACGCAGATTATATATAAATATATAATGTATTCTTTTCTTGCGTGTGTTATAGGCGGAGTGCTTGGAATGAGTGTTGGATTTTATGTACTTCCTACTATAGTTTGGTCGCTATATTCTTTACTTTATACAATTCCACACTTCTATATTTCATATAAATTTGGAATAGGTATAACAGGAATAGCAATTGCTTTTTTATGCATAGGAGGAGCTACATTAATTGTTGCAATAAAGGAATTAAAAAACTCTCCGGCTACTTTAATGAGGCCTAAACCACCTAAAAATGGTAAAAGAATTTTACTTGAAAGAATTAGTTTTATTTGGAATAAAATTAGTTTTTCAAATAAAGTTACAATAAGAAATATATTTAGATACAAAAAAAGAGCAATGATGACAATAATTGGAATTGCAGGATGTACAGGACTTATGCTTACAGGATTTGGAATTAAAAATTCTGTTGAAGATATACCACAAATGCAGTTTGGAAACGTATTTAAATATGACGCTTCTATTTCGCTTTTAAATCAAAACAATATAAATGATATTGAAAAGTATGTAAGTGAAAGTGAAAAAATTGAAGCCTTAAACAAAGTTTGTGCTTCAACTGGTAGTTTAAAAAAAGGAAGTAAGACAGTTAATGTAAATGTATTTGTACCTGAAAATAAGGATACATTTGATAATGTGTGCAATCTTGAAGATGTAGAAACTAATAAAAAAATATTATTATCTAATGATGGAATAGTTATCACAGATAAAGCAGCTGAAAGCTTAAATATTAATAAAGGAGATACTATTACTCTTGTAGGCAGTGATGATATCGAATATGAATTAAAAGTAGTTGCAATAGCTAAAAATTATGTATCACATTATGTATATATGTCAAAAGAATTTTATGAAAGTAATATAAAATCATATAGCACAAATATGATATTTTTGAATATGGGAAATATTCAAAACGAAGAAGAATTAAAAATCACAGAAGATTTACTTAACATTGAAGGGGTGGCTTCAGTATCATTAACATCTACTCTTATGAAAACAATAAGTGATATGTTAAATACTATGAATTATGTTGTGGTTGTACTTATTGTGTCATCAGCACTTCTTGCTTTTGTTGTGTTATATAACTTAGCAAATATAAATATAGCGGAAAGAAAAAGGGAGATAGCTACCTTAAAAGTACTTGGTTTTTATGAAAATGAAGTTGATAGTTATATAAATAAAGAAAATGTAATATTTACAATACTTGGAATTATATTTGGGCTAGTATTTGGATATTTCTTGACAGATGCAATAGTTGCCAGTGTTGAAATAGATTCGCTTAGATTTTTAAGACATATAAAGGAACTAAGCTATATATACTCTGCTATTATAACATGTATATTTTCATTTATAGTTAATTTTATTATTCACTTTGTACTTCAAAAAATAGATATGATTGAAAGTCTAAAAAGCGTTGAGTAGTAGCAAATAAATTGAAATTTTTTTGATTTTTAAAAAAAATATTGAAAACTTAGCAATAATATGGTATATTATTAGTATAGAAGCAATATAAATATCGATATTGCATATAATAATATTGATATTTATTAGCATAAAAAAAGTGGTGAATCCAGCCATTAAATTGGAACTTAAAAAAGCGGTGAATCCGGCCATAAACGGAACTTAAAAAAGCGGTGAATCCAGCCATTAAGTGGAACTTAAAAAAGTGAGATTAGAGACTAAACTCTAATCTCTTATAATTTTATATAATAATAAATTCATATCAAACAGAAAAAGAACATTTTTTCTTCAAAACTATTTACATCTCTTTAATACTGTGTTATAATGAACACAAATTGTAGGGAGGTGATACAAAATGAAACTAACTAAACTAAATAAAGCTGTGTTAGATGATTTTTTGTTGCATACTACTAAAATATATAGTTTATGTATTTAGTAAGTAATAGCTAAATTTTTTAGGAGGAAGAAAAATGATTTTAAACTTAAAAATAGTAAAAGTTAATTCAGACTATTGTGACTATTTGAGAAAATTTGATAGTAAAGTACCATATAATAAGTCTGAAAAAGAGTTAAGACCATTTATAGGAATCTTATTTAAAATAGATACTTGTGAGTATTTTGCACCTTTGTCTAGTTCCAAGATCAAACATTTAAAAATGAAAAATACCATAGACTTTATAAAAATTAAAAGTGGTGAATTAGGTGCAGTTAATTTTAATAATATGATTCCTGTAAATAAAGAAAATTATAATTTAATAGATTTGAATAAAGAAACATTAACAGTTTCTGAAATGAAATATCAAAAATTATTAAAAGAACAATTATCTTGGTTAAATGCAAATTATTCTCTAGTTAAAAATAAATCTTTTAAATTATATAATTCGTTTATTAATAATAATTTACCAGAAAGTGTAAAGAATAGGTGCTGTAATTTTAAATTATTAGAAAAAAAGTGTATAGAGTATACATTAGAAAAATAATAAAAAAATTTGTTATCCATGATATTAAAGACTATAAGATGTATGTATTAAAAAAGCCTTTCTCCGTCATAATGATAGGAAGGCCTTTTTATTTTACATTTTAAAAAAATATTATACTCTTTAAGTTCTATTTTTATCATTTTTCGCTAAATTTGTTTTTTATTATTGAATAAACATATGTTTTGATGTATAATGATAGTGGTGATTTATTATATGTTCGATATTAAAAATGACATCAAATATTTAAAAGGAGTTGGACCTGCTAAATCTCTACTTTTAAATAAACTTGGAATAAATAATATAAAAGATTTAATAGAGTACTATCCTAGAAGTTATGAAGATAGAAGAAATTTAAAAAATATATCTGAATTTTCAGATGGTGAATATGCTTTGTTCATAGGTTGTATAGATACTGATGTAAAATTACAAAGAATAAGAAAAAACTTAACAATACTACATACTTTTGTTTCTGATGATACTGATAGTTGTAAGCTTACATGGTTTAATCAAAAATATATAAAAGATAGATTAAAAATTGGTATGAAATATATTTTTTACGGAAAGGTTGAAATAGAGTATGGTAGAAAAGTTGTAGATAATCCTGAAATATATAATTTAAGTGAATTGGAGAAAATAAAAGGTATTTATCCTATATATACTTTAACTGCAGGAATTACTCAAAATTATTTGTTTAAACTAGAAAATACCGTATTTGAAAATGAATTCAAATTAGATGAAACTTTTAGTGATGACTTTAGAAAAAAATATAATTTAAGTGAAATAAATTATGCTACACATAATATACACTTTCCAAAAGATTTTAATGCTGTGGAAAGGTCAAGAAATAGAATTATTTTTGAAGAATTATTTTTACTTCAACTTGCGCTTATGACACTAAAAAATAATAGTTTAGGTGTAAAAAAAGAAAGTAAATATGAAAATGTAAATTGGGATGAATTTAAATCATTATTACCATTTGAACTAACTAATGCTCAAAAAAAAGTAATAACAGAAATAACTAAGGATTTGTCTTCTGATAAACTAATGAACAGATTGGTTCAGGGAGATGTTGGATGTGGAAAAACAATGGTAGCTGCTATAGCAATGTATATTGCTGTAAAAAATGGTTATCAAGCAGCTATGATGGCACCAACTACTATTCTTGCAAATCAACATTATAACGAGTTAAAACCATATTTTGAAAAGCTTGGAATGACAGTAGAAATAATAACGTCAAGTACTACAAAGAAAAATAAAGAGAAAATTATTGAAAGGTTAGAAAATAATGAAATAGATATTTTAATTGGAACCCATTCTATAATAGAAGACAATATAAAATTCAATAATTTAAGTTTAGTCATAACAGATGAGCAACATAGATTTGGAGTTAATCAAAGAATGAAACTTTCAAATAAAGGGAAATCAGTTGATACCTTAGTTATGACTGCAACCCCAATACCAAGATCACTTGCAATTATGCTTTATGGAGATTTGGATCTTTCTATTATTGACGAAATGCCACCTGGAAGAACACCTGTAAAAACTTATGCTGTAGATGAAACATATGAAGAGAGAATAAATAATTTTATAATGAAAAATATAAATGCTGGAAGACAGGTATATGTGGTATGTCCGCTTGTTGAAAATAACGAAACACTTGAACTAGAATCAGTAGAAGAGGTCTATGAGAAGTACAAAAATGGTTTCTTTAAAGATGTAGAAGTTGAATTTTTGCATGGTAAAATGAAAAACAAAGAAAAAGATGAAATAATGCAAAGGTTTAAAAATAACGAAATTAAGATTTTGATTTCAACTACAGTAATAGAAGTAGGTATAAGTGTAAGCAATGCTACAGTTATGGTTATAGAAAATGCAGATAGATTTGGACTTGCTGCGTTGCATCAGTTAAGAGGAAGAGTTGGAAGAGGAAGCTTTGAGTCATATTGTATTTTAAAAAGTTCTAATAGATCTTTAAAGGCAAGAGAAAGACTTAAAATAATGGAAAAAAGTAATAGTGGCTTTGATATAGCAGAAAAGGACTTAGAATTGAGGGGGCCTGGAGATTTCTTTGGTATAAGACAATCTGGTTTGCCAGAATTTAAACTTGCTAATTTACTTAAAGATATTAATATATTAAAAAGTTCTCAGGAGGCAGCTAAAAAAATAATAGAAGAAGATAAGTATTTAGAAAAGCCTGAAAATAAAAAAATAAAAGAAGCTTTATTTGATAAGTTTGGAGATAAACTTATAAATATAGCTACTTAAATATTAAGTAAAAACACTAAATACTTTTACTCCTATAACTAGAGTAAAAGAAAAAGGAAGTAATGTTATAGTAAAAGACATAAGGCTTAACAATAATGATTCATATAGTGATATATCTTTAGAATATGAATATGGAACAAGTGATGTTTCATAATAACTATATGGATCATATTTTTTTCTAAAACCAGTGTGAGATTTATTTATTAACATGTATGATATAGCTTGAAATGAGATGAACAATAATATCATACCTAAAGTTATTAATAAAATAGGAAATATATATTCCTTTAGACTTAAATATATATTTTTATCTGTAATATTAATTTCTAGTACGTTTGTTATTAGATGATTTGCAAATACTAATATAATAAACATTTGAACGCTATTAAATATACAAGGGAAAATTAATGAATTACTGTTATATATATGGCTTTTTTTTAAGTACAAAACTAACTTAAAAATAGTAATATTAGTAAGTGTAAGTAATACTAAAAATAACAATATACCAATTATTTTAAAAACTATCATATTAATATATATGACTTGAAGGTAAAAATAATGTTAATATTGATTTAATATATAAAAAATGGTAGAATATTACTGAAAAAACAAAAGGAAAGTGGGAGATAAAATGAATGAAGAATTTTTGAAAGATTTAGCTGCTAAAAAGCCTATACCCGGCGGTGGCGGAGTAGCAGCACTTTTAGGTGCTTTAACAAATGCTTTGGGCTCAATGGTATGCAACTATACAATAGGAAAGAAAAAGTTTTTAGAGTATGATGAAGAAAACACAGAATTTTTAAATAAGTTTAACGAAAATATTCTAAAATTTGAGGAGTATATAAAAAAGGATGCGGAAGTTTTTTATCCATTATCTCAAGCATATTCTTTACCTAAAGATTTTAACGAAGATGGAAAAACTAAGCAAGATATATTAAATCCATTACTAAAAAATGCAGCAATAGTTCCACTTGAGGTGATGGAACTATGTAAAGATACGTTAGATATGTTAGCAAAGTTATTACATCAATCATCTTCTATCGTTATAAGTGATGTGGGAGTAGCTGCTTCATGTGCAAGAGCATGTATTGAAAGTGCTTCATTAAATGTATATATAAATACTAAATGTATAAGTGATGAAGAGGAAAAAGAAAAATTAGAAAAAAGAGCAAATGATGTATTAGAAAAGTATTTAGATATTTCAGATAGAATATTTGAAGAAGTAAAAAATAGCTTGAAATAAATAATTAATAGGAGGGAACTTAATGCAAAATTTACTTGGAAAAGAAGTAATAAAGAGTATAAACGAAAATATAGCAATTAAAAGAAAGTTATTAGATAAAATGAGTATTGAACCAGTGCTATGCGTAATGATGTTTAATGCTTCAAGTGATGACTATGCGTATAAAAATACTATTTTAAAAAAATGTGAAAAAAATACAATATCTTGTAAAGTCGTAGAAGAAGAAAACGAGCAAGAATTTATAGAAAAGTTTAGAGATTATAACAAGGATATAAATGTAGATGGAATAATCATTATGGGAAAATTAACAGATAAAATTTCTCAAACTATAAAACTTGAAATAGATGAAAGAAAAGATGTAGATGGCGTAGGATATATAAATATGGCAAAGCTTTATTCAGGAGAAGAGGCTACTATTCCTTGTACATCAGAAGCAGTATTAAAAATGTTTGATTATTATAACATTGATTTAAAAGGAAAAAATGTTACTGTTATAGGTAGAAGTAATATAATAGGGAAACCATTATTTATGTCTATACTTGCAAGAGGTGCAACTGTAACAGTGTGCCATTCTAAAACTAATGATTTAAAGAAAATGGTAGAAAATTCTGATATTGTATGTTCTGCTGTAGGAAGAAAAAATTTAGTTACTTCTGATATGGTAAATAATAATATGGTAGTAATTGATATTGGAATAAATGTAGATGAAAATGGAAATATGTGTGGAGACGTAGATTACGATAAGGTATCTGAGATAGTTAAAGCTATTACTCCTGTTCCTGGAGGCGTAGGAATGGTTACAAATTCAGTTTTGGTAGAACATGTATTAGACTCTGCATTAAAGAGGAAAGAAAAATAATCTATGATAAGCAATATAGATATATTATTTGAAAACTTAAAAAAATCTAAGTTTAGAAGTAGTTTTAGATTAAAAGAAAAAGATAAGCTATATATAAAAGAAAAAGGGATGGATAAAATAAAGGAACATGCTTATGATTTTATTAAAAAAAGGCTTTCAGCAGCTTATCCTAAAAATGATGGTAAACAAACTCCTATGAGAGGACATCCTGTGTTTATTGCTGAGCATGCAACGGCAACTTGTTGTAGAGGTTGCTTATATAAATGGCATAAAATTCCTCAAGGAAGAGAGTTAAATGATGATGAAATAGACTATATAGTTTTTGTTATAATGAAATGGATCGAAAATCAAATGAAAGGTTAAAGAGGGGATAAAAATCGTTATGGAAGATAAAAAAGTAATCTTGCTATTTTCGGATTTAGAAGGGACTATTTTAAATGACGAAGAAGGAAGATATGCTGAAGAAGATATGTATGGGCTTTTAGAACAAATAGAAAGAATGCAAAGTATTACTGGTGCAGAGGTTCATATTCACTTGGTTTCTCCTGTATTTGAAAAACAAATGGAAAAAATAATTGATGATATTGATACAAATATTATAAGGTACAATATTAAAAACCAGGAGAAAACTCGTATAAAAGAAATAGAAGGTGGAACTTGTACACCTGAAATAGGGGTTAGCTCTAGTTATAAAAAATTTAATAATAAAGTAGTACCATTTAAACCTCCAATTAAATGTAAAGATGCTGATGTCTCTTTATATGGTAAAGAAAGCTATGTTATGAATTGGTGCGAGTATTATTCTGAAAAAGGAAGGTTAAAAACAGCAATATATTGTGGCAATGGTAGAAATGACTCTTTAGCAATGAAATATGTAAAAAAGAAAGCTAATGGATTTGTTGTATGCCCAGTTAATAGTAAAGATGAGGCAAAAAATCAAGCTGATTTTATTAGTGAGAAAGCAGATTTAAAAGGAATAACAGAAGGAATATTTAAAATAAATAATGGGATAGAAAAAGCAGTACATTCACATGAAGAAAAAGCAAGTAAAATAAAAGATGATTATGATTTTGAAATATATTGATTGATTATATTAATAATAATTAAAAAGGAGATAAAAATGTTCAAATTAGTATCAAATTTTAAGCCAACAGGCGACCAACCAGAGGCAATAAAAAAATTAGTAGATGGAATAAAAAAAGGTTATGATGCAGAAACCTTGCTTGGAGTGACAGGTTCGGGTAAAACTTTTACAATAGCAAATGTAATAAAAGAAGTAAATAAACCTACAATAATTATGACACATAATAAAACACTGGCAGGACAGTTATACAGTGAATTTAAAGAATTTTTTCCTGAAAATGCAGTAGAATATTTTATTTCTTATTATGATTATTATCAACCTGAAGCATATATTGCCTCAACTGATACATATATTGAAAAAGATAGTAGTATAAATGATGAAATAGATAAATTAAGACATAGTGCAACTGCTGCACTTTTTGAACGTAAAGATGTTATAATAATTGCCAGTGTATCTGCAATTTACTCTTTAGGTTCACCAGATGATTACTCGAATATGGTACTATCAGTAAGACCGGGAATGAAGATAAAAAGAGATGAAATACTTACAAAGCTAGTTGAAATGCAATATGTAAGAAGTGATATGGAGTTTTTAAGAGGAAACTTTAGAGTAAAGGGAGATATAGTAGATATATTCCCAGCTGAAAATAGTGAGGAAGCAATAAGGCTAGAATTTTTTGGAGATGAAATAGATAGAATATGTTTAATAGAAGCGGTAACAGGAAAAGTATTGAAAACTTCAAAACACGAACTTATATATCCAAAATCACACTATGTAATGCCTAAAGAAAAGATTAACGAAGCAATAGGAAAGATAAAAGAAGAATTAGAAGAAAGAATAAAGTATTTCAAAGATAATGGAAAAGTAGTAGAAGCATATAGGATTGAACAAAGAACAAATTTTGATATTGAAATGCTACAAGAGACTGGATTTTGTCAAGGAATAGAAAACTATTCAGCGGTACTTGGAGGAAGAAAGCCAGGAAGTACTCCATATACATTATTCGATTATCTAGGAGACGATTTTTTGCTTGTAATTGATGAATCTCATGTTACAATACCACAAATAAGAGGAATGTATAATGGAGACCGCGCAAGAAAAGAGTCTTTAGTAGAAAATGGATTTAGACTTCCATCTGCATTAGACAATAGACCTTTAAGATTTGATGAATGGGAAAAAAAGGTAAAACAAAAAATATTTGTAAGTGCAACACCTGCTGATTATGAAAAAGAACATCAAAAATTGGTAGCTGAACAAATTATTAGACCTACAGGATTGCTTGATCCACAAATTGTTGTAAAACCAACAGATGGACAAATTGAAGATTTAATAGAAAATATAAATAAGGTGATAGAAAGTGGAGAAAGAGTACTAGTTACTACACTTACAAAGAAAATGGCAGAAGAACTTTCAAGTTATTTATCAGAGAAAAAAATAAAAGTAAGATATATGCACTCAGATATTGAAGCTTTAGATAGACTGGAAATTATAAGGGATTTAAGACTTCGGTAAATTTGATGTATTAGTTGGAATAAACCTTTTAAGAGAGGGCTTAGATATACCTGAAGTATCACTTGTTGCCATACTTGATGCTGATAAAGAAGGATTTTTAAGAAGTGAAAGGTCGTTAATACAAACAATAGGAAGAGCAGCAAGAAATTCAAACGGTCACGTTATAATGTATGCAGATGAATTAACTGATTCTATGGAAAAAGCAATTCATGAAACAAATAGAAGAAGAGATATACAAATGAAATATAACAAAGAACATGGAATTGTTCCTAAGACAATAAAAAAAGATATAAGAGATAGTATAAAGGCAACATTCGATGCAGAAGAAAAAGAAAATATAGAAGTTAAAAAAGGAGAAACATTAGAAGAAACAATCGAAAGATTAACTGAAGAAATGATGGCATATGCAAGAAAATATGAATTTGAAAAAGCAGCAACATTAAGAGATTTTATAGAAGACTTAAAAAATGTCAAGTAAAGTTATAAAGTAATATAAAAATAAGGGGAGAAAAAAATGTTAATACAACTTATAATAGTAATGCTATTAATTTTAGTAAATGGAGTATTTGCAGCATCTGAAATAGCATTCTTATCTGTAAATAAATTTGAGTTAAAACAAGAGGTTAAAAAGAAAAATAAAAAAGCAATAAAAATACAAAAACTTGTAGATAATCCTAGTGGATTTTTAGCTACGATTCAAATAGGAATAACACTTGCAGGTTTCTTAGCCAGTGCATTTGCAGCAGAAGCTTTTGCAGATGAATTGGTAGAATATTTTAAATTTTTAAGTATTTCTGTAAATATATTAAAGCCTATAATAGTAATTTTAGTTACACTTATTCTTTCATATTTTACATTAGTTTTAGGAGAACTTGTACCTAAAAGGATGGCTATGAGCTTTCCTGAAAAAATAGCATATAGTGTTGTGAATATGATTACAGTACTTATGAAAGTAACATATCCATTTGTATGGCTACTTACGAAGTCTACTAATATTGTAGCCAAAATATTTGGAATATCTAAAAATGCTGAAGAAAAAGTTACAGAGGAAGAAATTAAAGCAATGATTTCAACAGGAACAGATGATGGTACCATTGAAGAAGGCGAAAAGAACCTTATATTTAATGTATTCTCATTTAATGATGTTGAAGCATCAAAAATAATGACTAAAAAAGAAAATGTTGTATCTGTTGATGTGAATATTTCAAACCAAGGTTTAATGGAAAAAATTAAAAATCACAAATATACAAGAATGCCTGTGTATAACAAGGAAAAAGATAATATTATTGGAGTTTTGAATATTAAAGACATAATTGTATATCATAAGAAAACTAAAAAGATGGAAATATTAAATATAATGCATGAAGCGTTATTTGTTGAAGATACAGATAAAGCAGACGATATATTTAAACTAATGCAAAAAAGACGTCAAGGTATGGTAATAGTAAAAGATAAGGAAGAAAACTTTGTAGGTATTATTACTATGGAAGATGTTATTGAAGAAATTGTAGGTAATATTTTTGACGAGTTTGATGGAAGTAAAAATAATTTATAATTATTTTCTGAGATAAGACTAAAAAAGAAAAAGGAAATTTCATTATACTGTATAATATAAATCCTTTTTCTTTTTTTATTATAATAATTTAGCCATATCATCGGGGATAGAGCAAGTTAGTTCAATTTTGTTATTTGTGATAGGGTGATTAAAAGTTATTTTTTCACAGTGTAAAGCTTGTCTTTTTATATATTTTAAAATGTCTTTTTTTCCATGTTCATTTCCGTACAATTCATCACCTAAAAGTACATGTCCCATATCTGAAAAGTGTACACGTATTTGATGAGTTCTTCCAGTATGAAGTAAAATAGAAACTAAAGTATAGTTTTTATCATAGTATCTTTTTTTAACAAAATATTCTGTTTTAGCAAAATCACCTGAGTTATTTACCTCTCTTAAAATAATAGTATCTTTTTTTCTAGCAATATTTTTTGTTATAACATCATGGTCTTTTTCTATTATTCCATTTACTATCGCAGTATAGTATTTTTTTAAATTGATTTTATCTTTTTTTCTAACAAATAATTCTTGAATGTACGCATTTTTTGCAAATATACAAATACCTGTAGTGTTATGGTCAAGCCTTGTTACAATATGGATGTTAGATATATTTTCTTTTTCTAAATAGTTTGCTACAATATTTGAAAGAGTATTTTCATAATTATTGCTAGATGGATGTACTGGCATATTTGCAGGTTTGTTTACAATAAGCAAATACTCGTCTTCATATATTACGTTAAGTGGAGCGTTTACTAAATTAAATTTATCTTTAAATCTTGTTTTGTTAAAATCTTGTATATCAATGCAAATATTATCGTTTTCTTTTACAATATAATTTGTATATTCATTTTTATCATTTACATATATGCATTTATTTTCTCTTAAATTTTTTAAAAGTATACTTGATACATATAGCTTTTGTTTTAGTATCTCTTTTAGTTTCTTCCCAACATCTTCTTTTTCTATTCTATATTTTATTTTCATAAGTAATCACAAAGTAATTCTAGCATTTTTGGAAGATAAAATCAATATATACTAAATAATATTATTTAATATACAGAAAATAATATAAAAAAGTTATTGTGTATTGTAATAATTTAAAATTTGATATATAATAACATTATTAATTAAACAAAATAGAGAGGAGTTTTGAGTTTATATGAAAAATAATATAAAAGGTATTTCACTTATTGCATTAATAATAACAATAATTGTTATTATTATACTTGCGTCAACTACTATTTTATCATTTAAAGAGGGAAAAATAGTAGGAAAAGCAGAAGAGTTAGCATTAAAAAATGACATTGAAGCTATGAAAGAAGAATTACATTCAAAGGTAAGCATTGAAATGGTTGATAAAGATGAAACTGATTTTAATGGGCCAGCAGAAGATTTCTTAGAAACAGCTAAAAAATATCCAGGAAAATTTAAAGTGGTAAATGGAAAACTTTATCTAGTACAAGATGTAGTTACAGATGAAGAAAAAAAGGCTGCTGAAGATTTAAATGTAGCTTTTACACCATCAGTACCAAAAGGATTTGTAGCCTCACAAGCTACAGGTGAAACAGATATTAGTACAGGACTTGTAATATATGAGGGAACAGATGTAGTAAATGATTCAAATGTGGCAGCAGCTAGAGAAAATAGAAATCAATTCGTATGGGTGCCAGTGGATGATATTAACGGGTTCATAAGGCAAAGTTTCTATGAGACCAGCTCAAACAATTATCCTCCGGGTGAAGAGCCTTATTCAGGTGCTAGCTCATCGGAAATTACGGAGTATAATGCAATGTATGAAAGTGTAAAAAAATATCATGGCTTTTATATAGCAAGGTATGAAGCAAGCAAGGATGATACTACAAATAAGGCGCAGAGCAAGAAAAATAAAACACCTTTATCTACTATATGGGGAAATAGTATGACAGATTTAAGTGGTGGCGCAGTAGAAGCGGCAAGAGCAGTATATCCGGCTTCACAAACTACTACAGGAGTTGTATCCACTCTTATATATGGAGTTGAGTGGGATCAAGCTGTTAGATTTATAGAAAAAAATTACCCTGGTATTTCAAAAGATAGTACAGGAAGAGGAAATTATGGAACTGGCTCCATTGCTAATACAGGTAGTAGTGATGCATATGCACAAAATAACATATATGACATGTGCGGAAATAGATGGGAATGGACAATGGAGCCATCTTCTAGTGCAGGACGTTTTTACCGTGGTGGAACTTATGGCGGTAATGGAAAACTTTTTCCTATCTCAACCCGTGTTATATATGGTCCAGTTAATCAAATTACAAATGGATTTAGAATAGCATTATATATAAAATAATTTAAAACTAGTTCTCTTTTGAAAATAATTTCATAGAGAACTTTTACTTATAGTGTTAAAATTATATTTTATGAGGAGAAGCTAATTTATGAATATTCAAAAAAATGAGAGAATTGATGATTTAGGTATTCAAAATTTGAAAATTATACAAAATAAAGAGTATTTTTGTTTTGGAACAGATAGTGTATTACTAGCAAATTTTGTAAGTTCAAATAGTGCAAAAAATAACATAATAGATTTTTGTAGTGGAAGTGGAGTAATTCCAGTTATAATTTCCGCAAAGAAAAAATGCAATAAAATAATAGCTATAGAACTTCAAAGACAAATGTATGATTTGTTAAAAAGAAATGTTCAGTATAATACCTTGGATGAAAAAATAATTACATTAAATGAAGATGTAAAAAACGTAGAAAATATTAGGAAAAAAATGATAAAAGAATTGGGAGAAGGAACAGCAGACATTATTGTATGTAATCCACCGTATAAAAAGATTGGAGAAGGAATAAAAAATCCTAAAGACGTGAAATATATTGCAAGACATGAGGTTTGTTGCAAGTTAGAAGATATATTTAATTCTGCATCCAAGCTTTTAAATACAAAAGGAAAGTTATACATAGTTCATAAACCTGAAAGATTAACAGACTTAATCTGTATAGCAAGAAAGTATAGATTAGAAGCTAAGAAAATAAAATTAGTTCAGCCTAATTTAAATTTAAAGCCAAGTATTGTTTTAGTAGAATATATAAAAGATGGAAATAGTGAAGTTATAGTAGAAAAGCCGTTAATTGAATATGATGAAAATGGAAATTTTACAAATGAATTTTTAAAAATTTATGAATAATGACATTGAAAACTACAGATAATATTCTGGGAGTTGATATTTATGTCATACAAACAAAAAATCGAGTGTAATGTAGCTCATTGTGCTCATAACTGTATTGAAGACTGTACTTGTAGATTAGATAAGATACAAGTATGTCCTTGCAATACTAAAGCAAATGAAAGTGCAGATGATACAACTGCATGTGCTTCCTATAAATTCTGTGGAGATTTGAATGTAACAGAAATAACAGGAAGAGATTAATTTTGTTTAAGCATCCTTTGTTTTTTATTTAAGGATGCTTTTCTTATTATATAAAAATAGTAATAAATTGGTATTGCAAAAAACATGTTTCTGGAATATAATAGTTATATATAAATATGAAAATGGGTGAGAGTATTGTTATTAAATGAGAAATTAGAATTATTTAAAATTGGAATTAAAAATAAAAAAATTGCAGTTTTAGGAATAGGTAGAAGTAATATACCTGCTATACAGTTTTTACATAAACTAGGAGCAAAGATAAGTGTAAGAGACAAAAATAAAAGTGCATTAGAAAAATGTCCTGAACTTGTTAAATTAGATATAGAACTTTTACTTGGAGATAATTATTTAACAAATCTAGATAAATTTGATTATATACTAAGAACTCCTGGAATAAAACCATTTTTACCAGAAATAGAAGAAGCCGTAAAAAAAGGAGTAAAGCTTACATCTGAAATTGAACTTTTAATAGATCTTGCACCATGCAAAGTAATAGGTGTAACAGGTAGTGATGGAAAAACAACAACAACAACCCTTATAGCTAAATTCTTACAAAAAGAAGGATATAAAGTGTGGCTTGGAGGAAATATAGGTAAATCTGTTTTTGCAGAAATAGAAAAAATGGATAGAAAAGATATAATAGTATTAGAGTTAAGTAGCTTCCAGCTTATGACTTTAAGAAAATCTCCAAATATTTCAGTAATTACAAATATTTCGCCAAATCACTTAGACTATCACAGAAGCTTTGAAGAGTATGTACTTGCTAAAGCAAATATATTTTTTAAACAAACTAAAAATGATTTGTTAGTATTAAATAATGATGATAATTATACTGAAAAATATTTAAGCATTATACAAACTAATAAAATCCAAACTAATATACGAAAATTTAGTTTAAAGGGAGAAGTTGAAAAAGGTACATATCTTGAAAATGATGAAATTATATATAATGATGGTAAAGAAAAAACTAAAATATGTGATAAAAAAGATGTAAAACTTGTAGGAATGCATAATATTGCAAATATATGTACTGCAATCTCTGCTTGTTTTGATTTAGTATCTGTTGAAAGCATAAAAGACGTTATTACAAATTTTAGTGGAGTAGAACATAGAATGGAATTTGTAAGATGTATTTCTCGGAGTAAATTACTATAACGATTCTATTGCAAGTTCACCAACTAGAACAATAGCAGGACTTAATTCATTTAAAGATAAGGTTATATTAATTGCTGGTGGTTATGACAAACATATACCATATGATATGATAGGAAAATATATAATAGATAAAGTGAAAATTTTATTACTTGTAGGAGCAACATCTGAAAAAATAAAAGAAGCAGTTATAAAAGAAGCGGAAAAAGAAAAAATAGATTTAGATGAAATGATAGATATAAAAGAATTTAATAACTTAAAAGATGCTTTAGATTATGCTCTTATGCATTCTGTATCAGGAGATAATGTTGTAATGTCACCTGCAAGTGCATCATTTGACATGTATAAAGATTTTGAGGAAAGGGGAAATTATTTTAAAGAACTAGTAAATGAGCTTTAGCACTAACGAAAAGTTTTCATAAATTTATATATATTTGTTGACAAAGCAAATATACTAGTGTATAATATGTGTAAAGTAAAAATGCTTTACACATATTTTGCATTTAAGGTGATTTTAATGGAAGAAGATTTAAAGTTTAATAGATTATATGATATATATGGAAAACTTTTAACAAAAAAGCAACAAGGCATCTTTGAGGAATATTTTTTGTATAATTTGTCTTTAAGAGAAATCGCTGAAAATAAAAATATATCATACCAAGCTGTTAGAGATAGTATAGAAAAAAGTAAGAAAATGCTTGAAAATTATGAAAGTTCTATTGGTATGGAAAGTACTTTAACTCAAGTAGAAAGAGTAATAAATATGTGTAAGAATAAAAAAGAAGTTAAATCTTGCGATATTTTAAATATACTTTTAAAAAAAGAAAAGGATGATATGTGATGTTTGAAAGTCTATCAGATAAATTACAAAATGTAATGAAGAAACTTAAAGGCCAAACTAGGATAACTGAAAAAGAATTAGATATGTGTTTAAGAGAAGTAAAACTTGCTTTACTTGAAGCAGATGTTAACTATAAAGTTGTAAAAGACTTTGTGGGAACTGTAAGAGAAAAATCTCTTGGCGAATCTGTTATGAAAAGTTTAACACCTGGTCAACAAATTGTAAAAATTGTAAGAGATGAACTAGTAAGTCTTTTAGGCGGAGGAGAGTCTAAACTAAATATTTCTCCAAATCCTCCTACAGTTATAATGTTGGTAGGTCTACAAGGTAGTGGTAAAACAACACTTTGTGGAAAACTTAGTAATTATCTAAGAAAACAAGGAAAGAAGCCTTTAATGGTGGCTTGTGATGTGTATAGACCTGCTGCTATAAAACAACTAGAAACTTTAGGTAAGAGCTTAAATATTGACGTATATAGTGAAGAAGAAAATAAAGACGTAGTAGAAATTGCAAAAAATGGACTTAAAAAAGCTCAATCTAAGTTATGCGATGTTGTTATAATTGATACAGCAGGACGTTTACAAATTGACGATAAACTAATGCAAGAGTTGGTAGATTTAAAGAAAAATGTAAGACCACATGAGATAATGCTTGTAGTAGATAGTATGACTGGTCAAGAAGCAGTAAACGTAGCTCAAAAATTTAATGAGGTTGTAGGTATTGATTCTATAACAATGTCAAAACTAGATTCTGATACTCGTGGTGGTGCTGCACTTTCAGTAAAAAGTATAACTAAAAAGCCAATAAAATTTGCTTCTGTGGGAGAAAAATTAAGTGACTTAGAGCCATTTTATCCGGATAGAGTTGCATCACGAATACTTGGTATGGGAGATGTCTTATCTATAATAGATAAAGCTGAAGAAGCTTTTTCAGAAGAACAAGCTTTGGACTTAGAAAAAAGAATAAGAAAGAATGAATTTACTTTAGATGACTATTTAGCTCAAATGAAAAAAATAAGGAAAATGGGTTCATTTAAAAGTTTACTTCGGAATGCTTCCAGGAGTACCAAAAGAATTAAGAGATGTAGACATAGATGAAAAACAAATCGACCGTATAAATGCAATTGTTACTTCTATGACAAAAGAAGAAAGAAGAAATCCAAAGATTTTGAATGCTTCTCGTAGAATAAGAATTGCAAAGGGAAGTGGAAATAAAGTACAAGATATTAATAGATTTATGGAACAATTTGAACAAATGCAAAAAATGATGAAATCTATGATGTCTGGTAAAGGAAAATTTGGAGCATTAAAAAATGCTAGAAATTTTATGAAATAACAAAGAGATAATAATATAATTCATTTAAAGGAGGTGAATTAATATGGTAAAGATAAGATTAAGAAGAGATGGTGCTAAAAAATCTCCATATTACACTATTGTAGTTGCTGATTCAAGATATCCAGCTGATGGAAGATTTATAGAAAAAGTTGGTACATATAATCCAATGGTTGAACCAGCTGATTTAAAAGTAGACAAAGAAAAAGTTTTAGATTGGATGAAAAAAGGTGCAAAACCTACTGATACTGCTTTAGCACTTATTAAAAAAGCAGGAATAGAAATATAAGGGGGATTTAAAAATGTATAAAAATTTATTAGAATATATTGTAAAAAACCTTGTAAATCATCCAGAAAATATTGAAATAAGTGAAGAACAAGTTGAATCAAGAATTGTTTTAAAACTTAAAGTAGATAAAGAAGATATGGGTAGAGTTATTGGAAAAGAAGGTAGAATAATACGTTCAATAAGAGAATTAATCTATGCATATGCTATGAAAGAACATAAAAAAGTTACAGTTGAAGTTGAAGAAAATAAAGGTGAGTAGTTTTTAATGGAAAGTATTTTAATAGGTAATGTAGCAAATATTCATGGTATAAAAGGTGAAATAAAAGTCTATCCGTATACGGATGATATCTTAAACCTTACAAATCTTAAGAGTATATATTTTGATAAAGAGTTAAAAGAAAAATATAAAATAAAAAGGGCAAGAGTTCATAAGAATATGTTAGTTATCAAGCTTGAAGGAATTAATGATGCAAATGAAGCACTTGAACTTAAAACTAAAGATGTGTATATACCAAGAAGTGCTTTAAAAGAGCTAGATGATAATACTTATTATATAGAAGATTTACTTCTTTCTGACATAGTAGAAGAAGAGAGTGGAAATGTAATAGGAAAACTTACTTATGTATTTAATACTGGAGCAAATGACGTTTATGAAGTTGAAAGAGAAGATAAATCTAAAATTTATTTACCTGCAATTTCTGATGTTATAAAAAAAGTAGATATAAAGTCTAAAAAAATATATGTTAAATTGATGGAAGGATTAATATGAAACATTTTGTAATACTTACTTTGTTTAAAGAAATGTTTGAGAATTTTCTAAGTACTAACGCTATTAAAAAAGCTATAGGAGAAGAAAAAATATCAATTCAATTAGTTGATATTAGAGATTTTTCAAATGATAAACATAATAGAGTAGATTTTCCACCATGTGGTGGAGGAAGTGGAATGGTTATTTCATGTGAACCATTAAGTTTAGCAATAGATTATTCTTTAGAATATTTAAAAAATATATCTACTAATAAATCTAAAATAATATATATGTCACCACGTGGGAAACTTTTAAATTTTAATCTTTCTAAAGAAATCTCAGAAGATAATTTTGACTACATAATAATATGTGGACATTATGAGGGAATAGATGAAAGAATAATAGAAGAATATGATATTCTAGAAATATCAATAGGTGACTATGTGTTAACAGGTGGTGAACTTGCTTCTCAAGTATTAATTGATAGTGTAGTTAGACTTATTCCGGGAGTGCTTACTGAAGGTTCTTTACTTGAAGAATCTCATACAACTAGATTACTTGAATATCCTCAATATACCAAACCAAATGTATTTAGAGGAAAAGAAGTACCTAGCATATTGCTTTCTCGGAAATCATCAGAAAATAGCTGAATATAGAAAAAAAGAATCTATTAGAATAACTAAAAAATATAGACCTGAGTTTTTAGAGAAAAACTGATAACAAATAACAAAAATAATTTAAATATATCAAAGGTTATAAGATGATTAATATATAATTAATGTCTTAAAATATATTAATTGAAAAGGAGGGAAAATTAAAATGGATATAATAAAAGCAATAGAATCTGAATACAAAAAAGAAAACGTTGATAAATTTAATATAGGTGATACAGTAGATGTACACGTAAAAATTAAAGAAGGTAACAGAGAGAGAATTCAAATATTCACAGGTACTGTTATAAAACGTCAAAATGCTGGTCTTAATGAAACATTTACAGTTAGAAAAATATCTAGCGGTATCGGTGTTGAAAGAACTTTCCCAGTTAATTCACCAAAGATTGCTAAAATCGAAGTGAAAAGACAAGGTAAAGTTAGACGTGCTAAATTATATTATTTAAGAGATAGAGTAGGTAAAGCAGCTAAGACTAAAGAAAAATTAAACTAATTAAATATATAATGTTAAGGAGAATAGCAATTTATTTGTTATTCTCCTTAATTTAGTATATAAGTTTTTCAAGAATTGTATTGACAAATACTGGTTTTTGTAGTGCTATATTAACATAATTAATTACACCTGATAAACATATATAAAATAATATATGTAGAATATTAAATTTTTTAGGAGGAATTGAAATGATAATACAAGATCTTACGGATTTAAATGATGTTATATCTGTAGTTGAGGATTTTGAAGTACCCAAAACTCGGTATATGCTAGATATTGAATGCAATGGCGATATTTATGCTAGAGCTTATAACAAGGGAAAAGAAATTCCAGATGAAGATATATTTTTAGGAGCGATTATAGCAGATAATTTTGATGAATTTTTTGAAGAATTAAAATGCTATTTTCGCAAAAATACAAAATTGTCAATATCCAAAGATTATGCATTAGTTCTTCTTGCTTCGTTTAACGGTGGAGAGCCAGAAGACTACGATGAGTATTAAAAAGTAAATAAATTTAAGCTAGCTATTTTGATTGAATAGCTAGCTTTTGTGCTTAAGGCAGGTGCTTTTTTACATAATTTTTTCATAATATTTGCTTTTTTTGAATATATATGTTATAATAATATATGTTATAGGTGCAGTATTCTAGTCAGAATCCCATATGCAAAGGTGGGCCTAAAAATCCATCACAGGACGTATCGATGAAGCTTTGTATATTTGCTTTTGTCGCCCAGATGGGGGCTTTTATATGAAGAAAGAGATTAAGGTGCATTTGCAATGGCATGTAAAGGTTAGTGCCTTCTTCTCGAGAGGCATCATAAATATATTCTATGATGAAAACCTGATATTAGAGAGTACTAATATTAGCTGTAGTCTGTCGTGAGTGGTTGTAGCGGATAAGATGGTAAGCAAGTAGATTATTTGGCCAAATAAATACAATGTTTGTCTTTGAAATTACAAGTGCAAAAGCGAATAAGCATGTGGAAAGGTCTGTTTGAGAAAGTCTCTAGACTGTTGTAACAAGATATATTAGGGATTAAAGTGTGGTCTAAGTGGTGATCAAGTGACAATTTTACAAGTTGCTCGTTTTAAATGGAAACGGCCAGGAGGTAACAAATGGTAATGGGTAGGGAAAACCGACTTGACCTAAGCCGCAAAATTTACTTAATATATTACCTAAAACATATACATATTTTTTAAGGAGAGAAAAAAAGTGAAAAATTCAAGTGATTATCACTCGAAGGAATCAGAAAATCAAAATATAAAAAATAAAAAGGTTAAAAAGAATATTAAAGAAAATAAATGGATATATTATATATTTTTGATAACTTTTATGTTGTCAATTGGATTTAGTACTGTATCAAATTTATTGATTGATAAATTAAATATTGTAGTTGCTACCATTCTTTTATTTATAATAATAGCAATAGGTATTTTGTTTGATATGATAGGAATGGCAGTTATAAGTGCAAGTGAAAAATCTTTCCATGCAAAAGCCGCTAAAAAACAAGTTGGTGCAAAGGAAACGGTTAAGCTGGTTAAATATCAAGAAAAAGTTTCTAGTGTTTGTAACGACGTTGTAGGGGATGTATGCGGAGTAGCATCAGGTGCTTTAAGTGCAATGCTTGCTATAAGATTTGCAAATGTTTTTCATTTAGATACATCAATAGTTACAATAATATTTAGTGCAATAGTTGCTTCAATTACTGTTGGTGGAAAGGCTATAGAAAAAAGTATTGTAATGAAACATTCTGATCAAGTAATATTTGCGGTTGGAAAGGTAATACATTATACATCAATAAATAATATATTAGAAAAATATAAAAAGAGTAAAAATAATAATGATAGTAAATCGAGATAAATGGCTAATAAGTTTGTTTATCTCTTTTTCTTTACATTTTGTTCAAATTATTGACAACTATAAATATATATAATATAATTTAAAGAGTAATATTATCATTGAAAGGTTGAGAGAATATGGGAAAAGAAAAATTAGATCAAGATATGAAAAGTTTGAAAGAAAATATTGAACTTATAAAAAAATGTGATGAAGTATATAATGAACTTTTAAAAGCTCAAGAAATAGAAAAAAGGAGTGAAAAATAATGGCGTTAACTAAAGAAATGCAGGATATATTGGATAGATTAAAAGGAGATTTGCAAGAACAAGATATAAATAGGGATAGTGTTTTAAAAAGATTAGAAGAAACAAAAACAAGAATAAACAGATTTTATGACGAAAAAGCAGAAGAATTCAACAATAAAGATTATACTGAAACGAGTTTAGATGATTCTGGAAATGAAATTCAAAATAAAATTCAAGTTTCATTAAATCCTGATGAAGATAACGAGACTAAAAGATTGAAATTAGAACAAGCATATAATAAAGTTGATTCTGCAAATAATGATAAATTTTCTTTAGAAAAAGAAGAGTATGAAAAAAGAAAAAAAGAATATGATGAAAAATTAAAAAACAATCCTAAGCTTGCTTCTAATCCAAAGTTTAGAGCTCCTAAAGAACCTACTACATTAACTTCTGGATTTCAAAGCTCACTTCAAATTGCAGTAAAAGCTAATGAACAAAAACAAATCAACCTAAAAAAAGAAGCTGAAACAATATTAAAGATAAAATCAAAATTAATTGAAAATTCACAGAATATTGCAGAAAAAATGAGAGCTGAAATGGGTTCTATTACATCAAAAAAAGAAGAAGTAAAGAAACAGCTTGATGAAATAAAAAATAAGATTACTGATGAAGAAAAAAATAGAGATGCCATACAAGCTGATATGGATAAAATAAAAGAAGATATAAAAAATAAAGAAGCAGAAATAGCTAAATATAATGAGGACTTAAATAACAAATTAACCGAGATTCAGGACAAACAGGAAGAACTACAAAATGCTATAAATAGTGGAAAAGAAGAAGCTGAAGTAGAAAAATTAAGAAAAGAATATGAAACTCTTAATAATGAATGTACTGAATTAGGTAATCTATCAGACAAAGCTATTAAGGAATCGCAAGATTTGAAAGAGTTATATAATAAAAAAGAAAATGAAGAATTTAAAAATTCTATTCAAAATATAACGAGATTAAATGGAGATAGAATAGCTAAGGAAGATGAATTAAAGAGCATTCCTGATAATCAGACTTACGAGACATTTTTCAAGGAACTTGATAATATAAAAGGAAGTTTGGAAACTTCTTTAGAAAATGATATTCAAACATTTACAGATAAATTTTCTGAAGTTGGAATAGATATTACAAAAGATACTATTCCAAATGAAGTAGCATCTGAAGTTGAAAATGAAAAAACTGAAGAAAGTGGCAAAGATAAAAATGATAAAGACAAAGCAGGAGCTGGTACTGTTTCAGCTGATAGTTTCCAATCTCCTGAAAATTTAGATGAAAATGGACTTATTGATGTAGATCCTTTAGATAGAAAAAATTCAAATTATATTGCAGAGAAGTTTATGAGTTCTTCTTTAGAAGAACAAGAAAAATTTTTAAAATATTATGGATACGAAGATTTAGCTAGAAGTGCTGAGCATTTAGGACCATTTGCTAGAGGAAAATTATCTAAATGTTTAGAAGAACATTTTAGTAACAATATACCTGGCTCTGCAGACTTCTTAAAAGCAGTTTCAAGTGTTTCAAATAGCAATATTGATTATACAAGTTTTTTTGATAAAAACAATAAACCAATTATGTTTAGTAAACTAGATATCGAAACTTTAAGAGATGTGCAACAAGTAATATCTGATTTTAATGCGAATAAAGCCAATATGTCTAAAGAAGAAATTGAGTTTTTTGATAAGAATTTTATGACATTTATAAAAAATGGTACATTACTTCAAAGCATAAAAACAGGTAGAATAAGAGGATTTTTCCAAGGACTGGGTAATAAATCTACTGTTAGGAAAAATATATTAAATGCTATGAATGCATATACAAGAGAAAATGCAAATATAATTTCTCGTAGTGAAGGACGTTCAAATAAATTACGTGAAAGATTGGGACTACAAACTAAAGATCCTTCAGAATCAATTGAAGAAACAAGACTTAATAGTAGAAAAAGAACTTTAGAAGATCCAAATAGATAAATTAAAATTATACAATATTTTATATAAAGCAACTATGGTAAAACAACCTTACTTAGTTGCTTTTACTATAGTTATATGATATAATTAAGCTATAAAAGTAAAAAAATGAGATTATATAGGGGATGTTTTTTATGTCAAGAACAATTAATATGATGTCTAGAGCTGATACTGTTAAGGGACAAGGAGTACTTTCCGCATACGAAGAACAAGTAAGTCTTGTAAAAACACATCTAAATGACACATATGATGTTAGAATAAATAAATTAAAATTTGCAGATATTAGGCACTATCATACAATTAATCCTACTTTCTTTTTAACTTTACCTTTTGCTAAAGTAAAATCTAGTACAGTAGGCTATGTGCATTTTTTACCGGAAACTTTAGATACAAGTCTAAAACTACCAAAATTTATAAGGAAGATTGTATATAAATACGTTATTGAATTTTATAAAAGTATGGATTTTTTAGTAACAGTTAATCCATATTTTATAGATAAGTTAGAAGAATATGGAATACCTAGAGAAAAGATAACATATATTCCAAATTATGTGTCTCAAAAAAGATTTTTTAAGCTTTCAAAAGAAGAAAATCTTAAAACAAGAAAAAAATATGGCATTGATAAAGATAAATTTATTGTGCTTTCAGTTGGTCAATTGCAAATAAGAAAAGGAATAATGGACTTTATTGAAGTAGCTAAAAAAATGCCAGATGTACAATTTTTATGGGCCGGAGGATTTTCATTTAAACAAATTTCTGATGGATATCATGAAATAAAAAAGATACTTAGAAATCCGCCTGATAATGTTAAGTTTTTAGATATAATTCCAAGAGAAGATATGAATGCGTTATATAATATGTCTGATATGTTGTTTTTAGCTTCATTTGAAGAATTATTTCCAATGACTGTTTTAGAAGCATCTAATTGTAATTTACCTATTTTACTTCGTGACATAGAATTATATAAGGGGATACTTGATGGTTATTATTTAAAGGATAATGATGTGGACGGATTTGTTTCAGAAATAAAAAAACTTATTTCTGATAAGAATTATTATAATGAAGCTGTATCAAAATCTAAAAAATGTGCAGAATATTATAGTGAAAAAAATGTAGCAAAGATGTGGAAAAATTACTATAATAGGATATATAAAATATCTCAAAAGAAAACTTGGAGAAAGAGGAAGAATGTTTAGTAAAGATAATAATAGTAAGGCAAAAATAAAAAATAAGAAAAATAAAATAGGTAAGGTGTCTACAAATATTATTAATATTATAATAGTTGCCGTTATATTTGTAGGCCTTCTTATATATATGTTTGCAGTAGATGACATGGAAAATATTATACATGTTATAAAAAATTTAAATTATGGTTGGCTTTTAGTAGGGCTTCTTTGTATGTTTGTATATTGGGCATTAGAATCATTGTGTTTGTATGTAGTAACCAAAAAAACATATAAAAAACAAGATTTCTTTAGTTCACTTAGAGTGTCTATGATAGGTCAGCTTTTTAATTGTATTACACCGTTTTCTTCAGGAGGGCAACCAATGCAAGCTGTTGCTATGGTTAATGAAGGAAAAAAAATTTCAAATAGTGCAAGTATTTTACTTATAAAGTTTATTGTATACCAAGCCACATTAGTTGTGTATACATTATTGCTAATAGTATTTAAATACTCATATTTTAAAAGTTTAGTTAGTAATTTTGTATATTTAGCTTTGATTGGTTTTTTAGTTAATTTTGCAATAATAATATTTCTAGTTTCAATAGGAATAAATAAAAAATTTGTATATAAATTAATAAGTTATTTTTATAGATTTTTTGGCAAAATAAGAATATTAAAAAATGTTGATAAGAAGTTAGAAAAACTTAAAACTAGTATAGATAGCTTTAATAAACAATTTCAAATTATTAAAAAAGAAAAATGGATGATTACTAAGCTTACAGTTTATTCATTTATACAACTTACAGTATTTTTCTTTGTAACTTATGCAGTATATAGGGCTTTTGGACAGTATGGAGCTTCAGTTATTAATATTATTTCAGCTCAAGCTTTTTTAATGATGGTTATGGCATTTATTCCAATACCAGGTGCTGGTATAGCAGCAGAAGGTGGATTTTTAGTAATATTTAATACTTTTTTTGAAAATGGTACTATAAATATGGCTATACTTACATGGAGAATATATACCTTCTATTTACCAATTATTGTAGGAGCAATTTTCTTATTTATAAATAATAAAAAAAGTGATAAAAGAATAGATCTTAATACTCAAGGAGTTGATTTAAATGGCATGTAAAACAGTTATTGTTACAGGAGCTGCTAAAGGAATAGGAAAAGAAATAGCTAAAGAATTTGCTTATGAAAAATATAATGTGCTAATAAATTATAATACTTCTGAAAAAGAAGCAGATACTTTGAAATCTGAGCTTTTGGCTCATGGATATAATGTAGAAGTATATAAAGCCGATGTAACTAAAAGAAGAGAAGTCGATGAAATGATTGAATTTTGCTTACTAAAATTTGGAAGTATAGATGTAATAGTAAATAATGCAGGAATTTGTGAATATAAGTTATTTACAGATATTGAAGAAGCTGATTTAAGGAGAATGTTTGAAGTTACACTACTTGGAGCCTTTAATCTAATTCAGTCAGCTTTAAAAAAATATATGATTAAAAATCAAAAGGGCTGTATTATAAATATTTCGTCAATTTGGGGAGTTACAGGTGCATCTGTGGAAACTAACTATTCAACTATGAAAGCAGGGCTTAATGGTATGACTAAATCTTTAGCTAAGGAATTAGGACCTTCAAATATTAGAGTTAACGCAATAACTCCTGGAATTATTGACACAGAAATGAATGATCACTTAAGTTTAGAAGAAAAACAAGCTTTTATTGATGAACTTCCAATTGAAAAGATGGGAAGTACTTTAGATGTTGCTAATTTAGCTGTATTTCTTGCATCTGAAAAAGCTTCATACATTACAGGTGCTATAATACCAGTTGATGGAGGAGCTAGTATATAGAAAAAATTATGTAAAATTAAAATGCTTGGGTTAATATTCTGAGTAATTTTTCAAAAAACGTCAAAAAATCTTGACAACTAAACTTAACTAGTATATAATATATAAGTAACAAATAATGCTTAAGACGATTACAGCTTTGGCTGTATAGGCTTTTTAAGGAGGGAATTAGAATATGGCACAACCAAAAAGAAGATGGTCAAAAGAAAGAACTCATTTAAGACGTTCTACTTGGAAATTAGAAGAAACAAATTTATCTACTTGTTCAAATTGCGGTGAACCTGTACTTTCACATAAAGCATGCCCATCATGTGGTTATTACAATAAAAAACAAGCAGTAGAAATTAAAGAAAAAAAAGAAGAAACTAAGTAATATGTAATACTCCACTAAAGTGGAGTATTTTTTCTAGGAGTGATTGTTATAAAAAAATGTATGAAAAAAGGTTTGATAGCTGGTGTTAAACCTGATAGTATTGCTGAAGAATTAGGAATAAAAAAAGGCGATAGATTATTAAAGATAAATGATGAAGAAGTATACGATATATTAGACTATAAGTTTAACGAAGCAGATTTTTATATAGAACTTGAAATAGAACATGAAAATGGTGAAGTTGAAATCTATGAAATCGAAAAAGATGAAGAAGATGAGTTAGGAATTATTTTCGAAAATGAATTAATTGATGAACCTCGTAATTGCTACAACAAATGTATATTCTGCTTTATGGAACAACTACCTAAAGATGTTAGAGATACTTTGGTATTTAAAGATGATGATTATAGGCTTTCATTTTTTTCAGGAAATTATATAACTTTAACTAATATGAAAGACTTTGACATAGATAGAATTATCAAATACAGAATGTCGCCTATTAATATATCAATTCATGCTACTGATGAAGATGTAAGATGTATGATGTTAAATAATAGACATGCAGGAAAAGTGTTAAAGTATTTAGAAAGGTTAATAGACGCCGGAATAAGTATTAACACTCAAATCGTTCTTTGCAAAGGCATAAACGATGGAATAGTCTTAGAAAAGACTATTAAGGATTTATCTAAATATGCTCCAACATTAAAAAGTATATGTATAGTTCCTGTTGGGCTTTCAAATAATAGAGAAGGACTTTATCCTTTAAAACCTTTAGAAAAAGAAGATTGTAAAAATATAATAGAACAAGTAAGGCCGTTTCAAAATGAATTTTTAAAGAAGTATAAAACTCCACTTGTATTCTTAGCTGATGAGTTTTATTTAAAGGCAGGAGAAAAATTCCCTAGCTATAAATCATATGGAAATTTTGGACAATTAGAAGATGGAATTGGAATGACACCACTTTTTGAACATGAATTTAAAAACGCATTAAAAAAAGAAAAGAAAGATGAAAATATAAAAAGAAGTGTTATTATAATAACTGGAAAAATAGTTGAAGATTATATGAAAAGAAAAGTAAAAGAAATAAATAAACTATTTCCTAATGTAAGAGTAAATGTAATATCACCAATAAATAGATATTTTGGCGAGCAAATAACAGTAACAGGGCTTTTAACAGGACAAGATATAATTAACACACTAAAAGAATATGAAAAAAATAGCATTGATTTAGGTGAGTATGTTATAATGCCACGTGTTATGCTTAAAGATGACGAAGATATATTTCTAGATGATACTACACTTAAAGATTTCCAAAAAGAAATAAATAAAAAAATAATTGTTACTGATGGAACTGGAAATACTTTTATACATGCAATCTGCCATAACAATTCTAAAAAGAAAATATACAAATATAGTGATGAAGAAACCAAAAACAGTTATGAAAATAGCTTGAAAAATATATAATTAAAGAATATAATATGAATTATTATATTAGAAAAAAGTAAAAGTAACCGAGAAATATTAGTTTAAATTAAACTTGATTTTTCAGTTACTTTTATTTTAATGAAACAATAGTTACTCCATAACTTCCTTCAAAATAATTGCCTAGCCTATATGAATTAACATTTCTGTTTTCTTTTAAATATTTATGTACAGCATTTCTTAATATACCTCCATGTTTGCCATGGATTATTTTAACTGTTTTAACATTTCTATATAATGCTTCTTCGATGAAAGAATCCACATTGAATAAAGCTTCTTCTACAGTTTGATGTCTAACCATTATTTCTGGTATAAATTCTAAATTAGCAGTTCCATAATTAGATTTATTATCAAATGTTATTTTAATAGAGTTACTTTGTCTTGGTTTACTTTTATCTGTTTTTGATATATTTGACATGTCTGTTATTATATTTTTATCATTTATGCAAATGACGCACTTGTTATTCTTAGATATTTCTATAATTCTACCTGTAATGGAAGAATTATTAAGTGTTACGATATCACCAACTAAATACATATTTTTTACCTCAGAAATATTATATCATATTTTAACTTAATTTAACAGAAAAAAACAATTATTTCTTAATATTACTTGATTGTAAAGAATAAAATTGATATAATATTTAGGTAAATATTTGAAGAGGGATTAAATGGATAAACAAAAATATATAAGAAATTTTAGTATAATAGCACATATTGATCATGGAAAATCTACGCTTGCAGATAGATTACTTCAACTTACTGGAACAGTTGAAAGTAGGGATATGCATGCACAGCTCTTAGATAACATGGATATAGAGCGTGAACGTGGAATAACAATAAAGTCACAATCTGTAAGAATGAAATATAAAGGAAAAGATGGTAATGAGTATATTCTTAATTTAATTGACACTCCAGGGCATGTAGATTTTAACTATGAAGTATCACGTTCTTTGGCAGCTTGTGAGGGAGCAATACTTGTTGTGGATGCTGCTCAAGGAGTAGAAGCACAAACTTTAGCTAATGTATATTTAGCATTAGAGAATAATCTTGAAATAATACCTGTTATAAATAAAATCGATTTACCAAATGCAAGACCTGATGAGATTAAGGAAGAGATTGAAGAAGTAATAGGCCTTGATGCTGAGAACGCACCTTGTATATCTGCTAAAACAGGGCTTAATGTAGAAGAAGTATTAGAGAGAATTATAACTGATATTCCAGCTCCTAAAGGAAATGAAGAAAGTCCTACTACTGCCCTTATATTTGATTCAATATATGACAATTATAAAGGGGCACTGGCTTTTGTAAGGATAATGGATGGAAAAGTAAAAAAAGGTGATGTTATTTTTACAATGTCTAATGGCAAAGAGTTTGAAGTGGTAGAAGTTGGATATTTTAAAGCAGGCGGGTATAAAGAAACAGAAATTTTATCCGCGGGAGAAGTTGGATATATATCTGCAAGTATTAAAAATGTATCAGATATTAGAGTGGGAGATACCATAACTTTAAAGAGTAATCCTGCAAGTGAACCTCTAAAAGGATATAAAGAAGTAAAATCTATGGTATACTCTGGTATATTTCCTGCAGATGGTTCAGACTATAAAGAACTTAAAGAGGCAATAGAAAAACTAAAATTAAATGATGCATCTTTAGAATATGAATTGGAATCTTCAACAGCATTAGGACATGGTTTTAGATGTGGTTTTTTAGGTCTTTTACATATGGAAATTATTGAGGAAAGGCTAGAAAGAGAATATAACTTAAATTTAATAACTACAGCTCCTTCTGTAATATATAAAGTACATAAAACAAATGGAGAAGTTTTAGAATTATATAATCCATCTGATTTACCAAAGCCTCAAGAAATTGATTACATGGAGGAACCTATTGCTAAGACTGAGATTATAACACCAAAAGAATATGTAGGCAATGTAATGGAACTTTGTGAAGAAAGAAGAGGACAGTTTATTAATATGAGATATATTGATAAAAATAGAGTTGCAATAGACTATTATTTGCCTCTAAATGAAATAATATATGACTTCTTTAACAGTTTAAAATCAAGAACAAAAGGGTATGCTTCTTTTGATTACGAACTTTCAGAATATAAAAGATCTAATCTTGTGAAATTGGATATATTATTAAATGGTGAGATTGTAGATGCACTTTCATTTATAGTAAATAGAGAAAAAGCAGAAACAAGAGGTAGAAAAATCGCTGAAAAATTAAAGGCTATAATACCAAGACAACTTTTTGAAGTTCCTATTCAAGCAGCAATTGGTGGAAAAGTAGTAGCTAGAGAAACTGTTAAAGCTGTAAGGAAAGATGTACTAGCTAAATGTTATGGCGGAGATATTACAAGGAAGAAAAAATTATTAGAAAAACAAAAAGAAGGTAAGAAAAAGATGAGAAGAATTGGAAGTGTAGAACTTCCACAAGATGCATTTATGAGCGTACTTAAATTAGACGAATAAGGACCGAATATATAAAAAGCATAAAAATAGAAGGACAACAATAGTTATCCTTCATTAATTGATTATGGCTTTGAATATACATTTAATTTTCTTGTGTATTAATGAAAAAATAAATGTAACAAAACAATAATCTGTGCCCATAGTATAGACCTCCTTTTTGATTAAAATATTGATATTAATGAATTTACGTAATTATTAAAATACATAATATTTTAAGTGTGAATGCTTTATATTATAACATATTATATGAATAATGTCAAATTAATATTACTAATTGAGCTAAAAATTAAAAGAAAGGAAAATTTAAAATGTTAATATATGGAAAAAATCCAGTATTAGAAGCTATAAATTCTAATACTACAATAAACAAAATATATATACAAAAAAATAGTAAGGAATTATATGAAATAAAAAAACTTGCTAAGGATAAAAAAATTGTTGTAATTGATGCTGAAAAGTCAAAGTTAGATAAAATGGTAGATAACAAGAATTCTCAAGGAATAGTTGCAAGCATTACTGATTTTAAATATTCTGATATTGAAGATATAATTGAAGTTGCTAAAGCTAGAGATGAAGAGCCTTTTGTCTTGGTGTTAGACAAAATTGAGGATCCTCACAATCTAGGCGCTATAATTCGTACCGCAGAATGCTTGGGAGTACATGGAATAATTATTCAAAAGAGAAATTCATGTCAGGTAACAGATACAGTAGAAAAAGTTGCTGCTGGAGCATGTTCGTATATGAAAGTAGCAAGAGTTGCAAATATAACTGAGAGCATTAAAAAACTAAAAGAGTATGGACTATGGGTATATGGACTTGATATGGAAGGCTCTACTAAAATATATGATACAAAACTTGAAGGAGCTATAGCTTTAGTTGTAGGAAATGAAGGAAGTGGTATATCAAGACTTGTTAAAGAAAACTGTGATTTTATGCTTAATATACCGATGACAGGTAAAATAAATTCGCTAAATGCTTCTGTAAGTGCAGCTATAAGCGTATATGAAGTGGTAAGGCAAAAAAATTCAAAAATTAAATAGTAAAAAGGTGAAAATATGGAGCACAATGAAATTTTAGCACCTGCAGGTAATATGGAAAGCTTTAAAGCTGCATGTAATGCTCGGTGCAGATGCAATATATATGGGAATAAACAAATTTAATGCAAGAAACATGGCAGAAAACTTTGATATAGACAGTTATATTAATGCAATAGAATATGCACATCAAAGGGGAATAAAAGTATATCTAACTTTAAATACATTATTAAAAACGGATGAAATAAGTGAAGCACTTGATATAGTTACAAAGTTATATTCAAAAGGCTTAGATGCTGTTATTGTACAAGATATTGGACTTGCTCGTTTAATTCATGAAATTATGCCTAAACTTCATTTGCATGCTAGTACTCAAATGAGTGTGTATTCGCTAAGTCAAGTTAGATTTTTAGAAAAAATCGGATTTAAAAGAGTAGTACTTGCACGTGAACTTTCATTAGAAGAAATAGAATATATATGTAAAAATACAAATTTAGAAATAGAAGTATTTGTACATGGGGCACTTTGCGTATCACTTTCAGGTCAATGCTTGCTTAGTAGCGTTATAGGAAACAGAAGTGCAAATAGGGGAGAATGTGCTCAGCCCTGTAGAATGAAGTATTCTTTATATGACAAAACTGATAAAGAAATTGTAAAAAATAAATATTTGTTGAGTAAAAAAGATATATTTGGTTTAGAATATTTAGGGAAGCTATTAAAAGCTGGAGTTACATCTTTTAAAATAGAAGGTAGGAATAAAACACCAGAATACGTATATGGAGTTACTAGAATATATAGAAAATATATGGATAATATAATTAACTCTTATAGAAGTGAATATAAAATTGATGATAAAGATAAATTCGTTTTAAAGCAACTATTTAATAGAGATGGACTTGATACTGGATATTTAGGTGGAGTAAGGTATAAAAGCTCTATATCATTAAAATCTCCCAAAAACACAGGCGTATACATTGGTAAAGTAATAGAAAAGTATAAAAAGTTCATAAAAGTAGAAACCGAAGAAGATATTGATATGCATGATGGCATAGAAATATATTGTAGTGATAATATAGTTTCAAACGTTATAACTTGTATAAAAGATAATAAGGGTAACATTATAAATAAAGGAGTAAAGAAAGGTTCTGTAGTATATATAGGCGATTTTAGCGGTAACATAAAAAAAGGTGATAAAATATATAGGACTACTTCATCAGCTCTAAATAAAAACTTAAGATTGGCTAACTCCTCAAAGCAAAGAAAAAGAAAATTAAATATAAGTATTAGCATAAAAAGGGATAAAAACATTAAAGTTTATTGTGATGAATTAACTATATCATATGAAATAGAGCATATGCCTGAAGATGCTAAAAATAGAGCAACTAGTATTATTGATTTAGAAAAAGCATTTTCTAAAACTCAAGATACACCTTTTGAATTTAAAATAGATAATGCTGATTTGGATGAAAATGTTTTTGTACCACTTTCTATATTAAATGAATTAAGACGAGGCTTAATAGAAAAAATAAAAAAATATTATACTGTAGATTTAGATTATAATGATATAGAAAAGAAAAAAGAAACTATTTTAAAAAAATGGGAAGTTACTTTTGAGACTTTAAAAAAGACAAAATATAAAGAGAAAAGAGCAGAACAAGACTCATTGTTTATATATAAATATAATAGTCAAAAAGACTATTTAAAAGAATATTCATTAAAATATGGGGAATTTCCAAAGATAATTTATTTTGATGTCATTTCATTTATAAAATACAAAGATGAAATCTTAAAAAAATATAATACTGATACTACACAAGTGTATTTATACATATCAAATTTTACTTTGAAAAATTTAAATAAAATTATAGAAGATAATTTAGAAAACTATGTAATATCAGGAGTTAAAGGAATAATGCTTGGCAGTTTTTGTCATTATGAGTTATGTAAAAAGTTAAAAGATAAATATAATATAAAACTAGTAGCAGATTATACTTTTAATATATCGAACAAATATTTTGCAAACCTTTTTCATAACTTCGATTTTGACTTAATTGTCCCTAGTGTAGAATTAAGTATAGAAGATATTAAAGAACTAGATGAATATTTTAATATTTCATTAAATTTAGATATAATAACTGTTATGACTTCAAGGTATTGCATTTTAGGCAGTTTTATTGGAAGAAAAGATGATAAAAGTAAATGCACAATGCCTTGCAAAGATACTTATCATTTAAAAGATACACATGGAGCAAATTATTACATTATATGTGATAATATTGACTGTGTAATGAGAATTGTTAAGTATAGAAAAAAAGAAGAATATGAAAAATTAAGTGTAAATAAAAGACATGCGATGTTATAGAAAAAGAGTATCCAGTAATATGAATTAATGGATACTTTTTTATGTTTTTTCATTACACTTTATTTGGTAGCATACTATCAATTATTCCATAAATTGCTGCTGCAATCAGACTGCTAGTTATTGAAATGTAATAACCATCAACAAAAAATTGTGTCATGTATATAATTATTGCAGCACATGTAAAACCTACTAGACCTCTTCCGAAGAGGAATATCATGTATCCCTGTTATTATTGATACTAGATAATCAAATAAAATTATAACGATTGCACTTAATATTAAAATTGGAAAAGATGATATAGTAAAATTAGGTGTGAAAAATACTGTTACTGCAAATATTGATAAAGAAGAGATAAATCGTATAATCATTTGTGATATTCTAAGTGAATCAATTCCTTCTTTTGAACTTTTAATTTCTTCCATGTTTACCTCCATAAAATATTAAAAAATTACTTTTGTTAGTATTATTTGTATAATAACTTGAGTTTATGCAGAAAATATTTTTAGGTGATAAAATGTTAATTGTATTTTTTAGAGCTTTAATTTTGTATGCGATAGTTTTTTTAGTAATAAGACTCATGGGAAAAAGAGAACTTTCAAAAGTTCAACCATTTGAACTTGCAATAATTATTTTAATAGCAGATCTAGCATCTGCTCCAATGTCTTCAAGGGCAATATCAATATTTGATGGAATAATACCAATAATAACGTTATTAATAGCATATATTATATTTACGATTATAATACAAACTAGTAATAAGGCACAAGATGTTGTATGTGGGACAATTTCTCCTATAATAAAAGATGGTAAAATTTTAGAAGATGAATTTAAAAGATTGCAATACACAATACCTGACCTTATGTCTCAACTTAGAGAATGTAATGTATTTCAAATACAAGATGTAAAATACGCTATAGTAGAAACAAACGGAAACTTAAGTGTTATAAAATATTCAGATAATATAAATCAGTTGCCTTTAAATATAATAGAAGATGGAAAAATTTCAGAAATTAATACTAAAATACTTAATATTGAAGAAAGTGAAGTACAAAAAATAATACAAAAGGAAAATTTAAAAATTGAAGATATACTTGTTGGAACTTTAGATTCAAATTCAAACTTTAAGTACCAATTGAAAGAAGAGGTGAATAAAAAATGACAAGACAAATTTTTGTTCTCCTAGTATCAGTCTTTTTAGTTATATTTGGCGGAATTTGGGAGTCAAAGTATTTAGAAAGAAGCGCAAATTTTGTATTAAGTGATTTAGAATATACAGAAAATATGTTAAATAATAACAATATACAAATGGCAAAAAATCAGATTGATGAGCTAGAAAATTCTTGGAAAAATGTTAAAGATGCCTGGAATATATTTGTTCAAAATGACTTGGTAGACCAAATTGATGATTCCTTAGTAGAATTGAAAGCTTATGTTGAGCAAGAAAACAAAGGGGAGGCATATGTTTATTCTAAAAAGTTAAGAGCAAATATAGAAGATATTGTAAATAGACAAAAAATTAATTTAGAAAATGTATTTTAATATATAATATAATAAAATATAAAAATGCCCATTCTACTATCGAATAGGCATTTTTAGTTTTTCTATAATATTTACAAGTTTTTCTTTATTTTCCTTAGACATATTGCCAAGTGGAAGTCTAGTTTTTCCAACATTAAATCCTATATAATTTAATGCTTCCTTAATTGGAACAGGATTAACTTCTATAAATAGTTTTTTAATAAGTTCAAAATATTTTAATTGTATTTTTCTAGATTTAAAAATATTATTTTCAAAAAAACTTGAACATAATTCATGTGTTTCCTTAGGGTATATATTTGCTAAAACAGATATAACTCCACTGCCACCGAGAGATAGTATTGGTAATATTTGATCATCATTTCCTGAATAAACTAGAAAATCTTTATGTATTTTAGAAAAAATTTCTGCTACTTGCGAAATATTTCCACTTGCTTCTTTTATACCTACAATATTTTTAATTTTAGATAATTTAATAAGTGTGTCAATATCTATATTAACTCCAGTTCTACTCGGAACATTATACAAGATAATAGGTATTGTAACATTATCTGCTATAGTTTTATAATGCATGTATAATCCATCTTTGTTACATTTGTTATAATATGGAGTTACAATCAAAAGACCATCTACGCCGAGGCTTTGAGCGTTTTTTGAAAGCTTAATAGCTTCGTTTGTGTTATTGGAACCTGTTCCGGCAATAACTGGGATACGTTTTTTTACTGTTTCAACGGTAAAATTTATTATTTTTTCTTTTTCTTCAAAAGAAAGGGTAGAAGCCTCTCCAGTTGTACCACATATTATAATTGCATCAGTTTTATTTTTTATTTGAAATTCTATTAAATCTTTTAATACGGTATAATCTACTTGATTATTTTTATCAAAAGGTGTTACTAAAGCTACTCCTGAGCCTTTGAACATATTAATTCCTCCTTTATTTAAGATATTACTAAACTATATATATTAAATTATATTTTATTTTACGTTTTTTATGAAAAAAATAGCCAAATATTGAGAATTTTATTATTTCATGTTATACTTAAAATTAGAAGAGGGAGTTTATGAGTAATTTAAGTAAAAAAGAAAAAATATTTATGTTTTTTAGGTTTGTTATATTACTACTTGTAATATTATTAATGGCATACATAACCATTCAGTGTATACCACTTATTTCAAAGCTTGCAAATGAAGAAACTAGAATGGAGTTTAAAAATGATATATCAAACATGGGATTTAAAGGAGTACTTACAGTACTAGGCTTACAGATTTTGCAAATAGTAGTAGCTGTTATACCAGGCCAACCTATGGAAATTGTATCTGGAATGCTATATGGAACATGGGGAGGTATGCTTCTTTGTCTTGTGGGAATATTTTTAGGAACACTTATGGTATTTCTAATTGTTAGGAAAGTCGGAACAGATTTTATGCAGCTTTTCTTTAGCAAAGAAAAAATAGATGAAATAAAAAATTCAAAATTATTTAAAAATCCTGCAAAATTTGAAATGCTTATGTTTATCATGTTTGTAATACCACTTTTACCTAAAGATATATTTATTTATATTGGCGGAATAAGCCCAGTAAGACCTAAAAGATTTTTAGCAATTGCAACTCTTGCAAGAATACCTGGATTATTTGTTACTGTATATGCAGGAAATAAATTGTCTGAGGGGAGTTTTTTAATTACTATCATTTTAGTCGCAGTATTTTTAATAGTTGGAATTATACGGATATAGATGGGGAAATAGCAAGCAAGAAGAAATGGAAAAACAGGAAGAAAATAATGACAATAATTATATAAAAGATAAAAAAGAAGCTTAAAATAAAAAGGAGAAAATTATATGGAAAGAATAGATAAAGTTAATTATTATTTAGATATGGCAGATACTGTTTTAAAAAGAGGTACTTGCATAAGAAGAAATTATGGTGCTGTAATTGTAAAAAACGATGAGATTATATCTACAGGTTATACTGGTGCTCCAAGAGGAAGAGCAAATTGTATGGATTTAAAATATTGTGCAAGACAAGCTTTAAATATAAAAAGTGGTGAAAAATATGAACTTTGCCGTAGTGTACATGCAGAGCAAAATGCAATCATTTCAGCTGCAAGAAAGGACTTGATAGGAGCAACATTGTATCTTGTTGGAAGAGAAAAGGAAACTGGCAAATATGTAAATAATACAGACTCTTGTGCAATGTGTAAGCGTGTTATAATAAATGCTGGCATAGATAAAGTTATTTCTAGAATAAATGATACTGAATACGACGTAAAGAAGGTACAAGATTGGATAGATTATGATGAAGTATTAGAAGAAAAAGTAAAACCACTACTTGGAAAGAAGGAGAATGTTTAAATGGCACTAAATATTGTATTAGTAGAACCAGAAATACCACAAAATACTGGAAATATAGCAAGAACCTGTGCAGCCATTGGAGCTACACTACATTTGGTACATCCACTTGGATTTGATATATCTGAAAAAGCTGTAAAAAGAGCAGGACTTGATTATTGGGATAAAGTTAATATAGTTGAATATGAAAATTTGGAAGACTTCAAGAAAAAAATTAAAAGTGATAAGATATACTTGCTTTCTACTAAATCACAAAAAGTATATAGTGATATAAAGTATGAAGACGGAGCATACCTTGTATTTGGACCTGAAACTAGAGGACTTCCAGAAGAATATATTTTAGAACATTTTGATAAAGCTGTAAGAATACCTATGAGAAAGGGAATACGTTCTTTAAACCTATCAAATAGTGTTGCAATAGTTGCTTATGAAGCAGAAAAGCAAATAAACTTTACTAATTTACAAGAAACAAGTGATTATTTCAAAATTTAAGTATAATTTTACATAAATTTGATAAAATAATAACAATGTTTGGTAACTTTAAAAAATTGTATTGACAATAAAAGATAAATAGTGTATAATTTTAATTGTTGGTACATTGTGGCGGCATAGCTCAGTTGGCTAGAGCATACGGTTCATACCCGTAGTGTCGTAAGTTCGATTCTTACTGCCGCTACCATATATTGAAATCTAGCTTTTGTAGTTAGGTTTTATTTTTTTGTTTTTTGTAATTATTTTTCTTTTCATTTAATATAATTAAATATATATTAAATGAGGAGATTTTTTAATATGCAATTATTTAGTTCATATCCATTTACACTTCCTAAATTACAATATTCATATGACGCTTTAGAACCATATATAAGTAGTGAAACAATACATTTTCATTATGACAAACATTTTAATCGGATATATTACAAAATTAAATGAAGTTTTAAAGGAATACCCTGAATTTCAAAACTATACATTAACTAAATTACTTTTTAATTTATATTCAATGCTAGTTAGTATAAGAGATAAAATAAGAAATAATGCTGGCGGAGTATTTAATCATATGCTATATTTTGATATAATAAATCCAAATAAAAGTATGATTAAGCCAAACAATATTATACGAAAAATTGAAAGTCAGTTTAAAAGTATGGAAAGCTTTTTTGACCTATTTAAAGAAAATGCATCAGAAGTTTTTGGGTCTGGGTATGTGTTTTTAGTAATAAATAGTAATGGAAATCTTGATTTTGTTAAAACTCAAAACCAAAACAGTGTATTTGAGTTAAATCTTTATCCTATAGCTTTAATCGATTTGTGGGAACATGCATATTATTTAGATTATCAAAATAAAAGAGAAGAGTATATATCAAATTTTATGAAAATAATTAATTTAACTAAAATAGAAGAAAGATATGTAAAGTATTTAAATACAAATGTTAAAAATTAGAAAAGTGGAAAATTGAGAATAAAATATAAAAGTAAAGACTTAAGCTGTTATATTTAAGGTCAGCTTAAGTCTTGAATTTGTTATATTATTATAAAAATGAAAGAAGTGAAAGAATAACGCCTGACATACTTCCAATTACATATATAATTCCAAGTATTTTTACATTTTCTTTTATATTGTGATTGAATTTAAATAGTACTACCATTCCAATTCCTGCACCTGTGCAAAGCCCAGCAATAACTGATCCAAAAGTAAGAGTACCTTCAATATATAGCTCTGTTAAAAGTACAGATGAAGCGCAGTTCGGAATAAGACCAATAAGGCCGGCAATAAATGGTTGAAGTATATTTCCACTCATAAGAATTTTAGATAATCTTTCCTCTCCAATAAAATGTATACTTGTATTTAATAAAAATGATATAATCAAGATAAATAAAAAAACATTAATGGTGTGTTTTAAAACTGGTTTTAATATACCGTGTTCATGTTCACAATTGCAATTTGAACACATATCATGCATATGTTCATGTGCTTCTTTAATATCTTTTTTTATACTATGCCTTTTTCTAAATATGTAATCTATAATAAGTCCTGCTAATATACTTATAATAAGTTTTACTATTATTATTTTGAAAATATCACTAAAATTTTCCGGATGAGAAAGTAAAACTGGAATTGCCTCATCTGAAGTAGATAAAAACACAGCTATAAGGGTACCTAAAGTAATAATTCTACTTGAATACAAATTAGCTGCTGTAACAGAAAATCCACATTGAGGTACTATACCAAGTATAGAACCAATAACAGAACCAAATTTTCCAGAATTTTTTAGTATCTTTTCTAACGTCTTTGATGATTTATGCTCAATAAATTCAATAAATAAATATGATAAAAATAAAAATGGTAAAAGCTTTATTGAATCAACTAAAGTATCTAATATAATATCTAACATTTAAATAAATCTCCTTGTAAAAAACATCTATATTAAATTATACTAGAATAACATATTTTAGTCAAGAAATATGACAAAATATTTAAAACTAAATGAAAAATAAAGAAAAAAACAACATAATATTAATTATATCATGCTGTTTTTTTAAGTCTTTATTTGTTTTTAACAATATATAAATGATTTTTCTTTGGCATATGATCTCCTTCTTGAATATACATATAATTACCACATTTACTAGAATGAATTGTAATAGTATTTCCTTTAAATAGGAAATTAAAATTTTTGAGATTTGCTTCATCTACCTCAAATTTTAAAATCTTATTGGTTTCTGAAAAAGATAAGTAAAATACTGTATTATTATCTCGACCTCTCATTTTGTATATTGTTTTAATTGTAAGTAATACACTGGAGAATAACAAAAGAGAATAGTTGAAATTTGAAAGAGAAAAGGATTTCTGGTTCATTTTAATATAATACCTCCATATTAAATTATTAATATAATTAAAAAATGCTATAGGAGTATTATATCACTATTTTACATAAATTTCAAGCTAAAACTCAACATAATATTAGTGTTGATATTTGACTTAAAAATTTTTGGCACAAAAAAAGACTGAAATTAATATTCAGCCTTAAATATGGTTGCGGGAGATAGACTCGAACTATCGACCTTCGGGTTATGAGCCCGACGAGCTGCCAACTGCTCTATCCCGCGATACGTTTACAAAAATAAGTATAATACAAAAATAATAACTTGTCAATACTTTTAGGCAAAATTTTATAAAAATGGCTCGTATTTGTTGTATTTTTTTGAAAACATATATTAGTATTATATGTAAATATAAAAAATAAATTACTAAAAATTAAAGTGAAAAAGATAAACGCAAGATTGTATGAAAAATTCCAGTAAACCTATTGCAAGTAATTTGAAAATAATGTCAAAAAATTATAGTAAAGTTATTGCAAGCAGTTGGATTTTGATATATAATTTAAAATGTATATAAAAATATTCAAAAACACAGAATATATA